>Ga0209591_10005611_pt1 | contig 13993 bp, 15 predicted proteins | sample MAT01_FD_187207 | JGI IMG/M metagenome (GOLD analysis project Ga0209591, IMG submission 187207) | Freshwater microbial communities from Lake Fryxell liftoff mats and glacier meltwater in Antarctica - MAT-01 (SPAdes) (version 2) | ecosystem: Environmental > Aquatic > Freshwater > Ice > Liftoff... | reverse complement strand
TAGCGTAGATTCAGGAGACAGCACATTTCAGGACACAGCACTGCTGTGTCCCTACCTGTTTTGATGAGGATGTTGGTGGGTGAGGGTGCAAAAAGTTCGATCGCGCGATCGACCCAACCTACAATTAAAATAATCAAGGTAGATTTTATAAATAAATGGCATTAGAACTAATTCGCGCCGTCGAACAAGCAGATTCTTCCGAAGGCTTGTTAAATGCAGTCAAAGCACTGGCGGTAGCTTCCTCAACACAAGCAATTCCTACCTTAATTACAGTCCTCGGCTACAACAACCCAGGCGCTGCTGTTTCCGCCGTTGACGGGCTGATTCAACTCGGAGAACCAGCCGTGCTGCCGCTTCTAGAACAGCTTGACGGCTACAATTACGGTGCGAGAGCTTGGGCTGTTCGGGCTTTGGCGGGAATTGGCGATCCCAGAGGTTTAGAGATTTTGCTCGATGCTGCGGCGAATGACTTTGCTTTGAGCGTGCGGCGGGCGGCGGCTAGGGGTTTGGGGACGATTTGCTGGGAACTTATGCCGGCAGAACAAATTGCAGATGCTCAAAGAAGCGCAGTAAAAACGCTGCTGCAAGCGTCCCAAGACCCGGAATGGGTGGTTCGCTACGCAGCAGCGGGGGCTTTGCAAGCTTTGGCGGTTGCTGCGACTGTTCAACCGGATTGGTTAACGGAAGTTTTGGCCCAACTTGAGGAAATTGCCCAAAGCGATGAAACTGTTTCAGTTAGAGCACGCGCCATGCTTGCCAAACAAAAATTATCACTTGGCTAGGGTTTGGGCGATCATCTCTTCCAAGTCCCCTTGACTGAGAGTGGTTAATATAAAGACTTCTTGTACGGTTGTGCCCTGTCTGGCAATGATTTTAAATCCCCCGCGAATGGGTACTGACACTCTTAATGTCATGCGGGGGATGCGTCCTTTAACTTTGTTGATGACTCCGGGCGTAACGGTTTGAATGCCCATTTTTAGGGTGATGCGCTGTAAAATTGGGATCAAGCCGGGAAGGTGGGTAGAGTGATTCCAGACTAGGCGGCCTTTGGGTTGTGCGTTCATAATTTTTTAACCAAATTCAACATACCTAGTCTAAGTCACCCCTGGCTGGAACCAATTTGAAATTCCTTCAAGTTATGTATGAATAACGTTACTGTGCGCGTCATTGCGAGCAAACCGACGCAATCTCCAACCGAGATTTTTGATTCCGGGCGCGCAAGCTGGGATTTTGTGACGCAGAATTGTCCTGTAGTTTTTGATGTTTTGGGTTGCTAACTGTCGGTTTTTCTAGTTGAGTTGCGATCGCCCGGAACATTTCTGTGGCGCTGCAAGGTTTCTTGAGATAGCCGTCAGCTTTGAGTTCGATCGCTTTTTCCATTTCGGAGGCTGTCATAAAAATAAACGGAATGCTGGCGGTTGCAGGGTGCGATCGTAAAATCGCGAAAACTTCAAAACCGTTGACTTCCGGCATCATCACATCAGACAAGATTAAATCGGGAATTTGGGCGATCGCTAATTCGATACCGACTTGTCCGTTTTCCGCGCCTACAGCTTCAAAACCTCGCGATTCTAGAAGTTCTAATACAGTTTCTCGGATTAAGTTATTGTCTTCAATTACTAATATTTTGGGCATTTGTTTTAGTTGACTCTTGACTGTGTTTATATTTCCATGTGATAATTTTGGCAGGTAACTTTTAATAAATTCAATAGGGTTATTGCAAAAAACCGCTTTTTCCGCGTCAGCGTGCGATCGCCACTACGTGCAATATCTCATAAATCCGCCGCAAAGCTTGAGCGCGCAACTCCAAAAGTTACTATTCACAAATTTCGGGCGATCGGGTAAAATACAGCTCAGTGTATCGCTATTAAGTCAGGAGAGACCTATGTCAGAATTTCTAGACTTTCTCAGACATCAGTTTGCTTACATTGCCATTGGCGAATTTAAACCAGGAAAGTTTAAGGAAGCAGAAGAACTTTTTGCCAAAGCCGTGGCAACTTATGCTACAGGTTTTAAGGGAGCATACCTGCTGCAATTGCCCAATACAGACAAAGGTATTGCGATCATTTTTTGGGAAAGCATAGAAGAAATGGCCGCCAACCAAAGCGAAGCTTATCAGGAAATATTGAAGCAGATGACGCCTTTGTTTGCGAAAATTCCCGACACTGATGTTTATGAAATCGTCAGTGAAATTAAGCCCAAAAATGAATGATTAAAAATTCGGCAATCGGCGCGTCATTCCCATTCCCATCGGCGTTTTTCGCCCGACTCCGCTGTAAAGCGCAAAATCTGCTAAAGCATTAATTTGCTTAATAGCAACCGGATTAACATCTCCCATAATTCGGTAAGTAATATCGCCGACGCAGCCAATAAATTTACTGCGAGAATCGGTACAAACTTCGGTGCGGATATCGAAGAAACTGGGAAAAATAGATTCTGTGAAATTAGGTTCGATCGCAATTTCGCTATACTTGTTCCAACGATTCGCCAAACTGCCAAAAATACTCTCTCTAGTTGGCATCGCACTATCGTAAACGCCTTGCCGAAAATTAGTAGGAGTGCAGAAGCTAAACGCAATTTGGCGCTCAGTTTCCGAAGCACGATCGAACAATTCGGCGTAACTGCAAAAGTTTACCCACGGCTGGTTTAGTTGCGGTTGGCTCTGAATATTAGTAATGTATATATTTGTCGGGCCCAGATGCCACGGGCTCTCGAAGTTGAGTTGCTGCCAAAGTTGAGTTAGCCGATCGAACAAACTGTCATCCAGCAGAGAAATTCGCCACCAAATCGCTGTATTTTCGCGAATTGCCTGCTTGTGTTCCCACTGCACAGCCTGCGAAATAGTGCGCCCCGCGGTCGGCAAAACTCTCTTTTGTGTCTGTGGTATGCTGCTTTTATTAGCCTCTTTTCTGCTTACTTGGAAAGGGCTTAATGTGAAAGCTTTTTCATTCGATTGGTCGTGCAGGTACGCGCTCAAATCGCTATCCACAGCACTCACAAGGTTGAGAAATAAGGCGTGAAGGTGCCGTCCCGTTAAAAATTGGGATGGAATCGGTGCAACGGGTAGCAGGTTTAAAACGAGGCTGTGGGGCATTTTAAAATTATATATTTTGTCTGTATATCTGTTCGGTTACTATTAATATTACTGTTAATTTGCAATTTATAATATTTCTAATGATTATTCCTACAATACATTTTAGGGGTTGTTTACAAGAGTTCTTGATCCGTGCTGGTGCGTCGCTATGAGATTGTCCATTTGCTGGCAAAGATTTATCGCAGGCGACACACCCTACGGCTGATATTAATGAATTAGGCGATCGTAATTTCGGACGACAAATAAACGTCTTGAATGGCGTGGAACAATTTTACACCTTCTTCAAACGGACGCTGGAAAGTTTTGCGGCCGGAAATTAAGCCGCAGCCGCCAGCACGTTTGTTGATTACTGCGGTGCGAATGGCTTCGGCAAAATCGTTTTTTCCCGAAGCACCGCCGGAGTTAATTAAACCCATTCTTCCCGCATAACAGTTGAGCACTTGATAGCGTGTTAGATCGATCGGGTGATCCGTTGTCAAATCGGAATAAACGCGCTTGTCGGTTTTGCCGTAACTATCGCCGGCGGCTTTAGCAACTGCTCCGTAACCGTTGTTACATTCGGGCAATTTCTGCTTGATGATGTCAGCTTGAATTGTCACTCCTAAGTGATTTGCTTGACCTGTTAAATCTGCGGCAAGGTGATAATCTTTGTCTTGTTTAAAGATATCGTTGCGGAGATAGCACCACAAAATTGTTGCCATTCCGTACTCGTGGGCGTGGGCAAAAGCTTGACTGACTTCTTGGATTTGTCGGGGTGCTTCCGGGGAACCAAAATAAATTGTTGCTCCGACTGCAACGGCTCCCAAATTCCAAGCTTGTTCGACGGTCGCAAACATTATTTGGTCGTATTGATTGGGATAAGTTAGCAATTCATTGTGATTTAGTTTGAGAATGAAAGGGATTTTGTGCGCGTATTTGCGAGATACGCTTCCCAAAACTCCCAGGGTTGTCGCGACAGCGTTGCAGCCCGCAGAAATTGCGAGTCTGATGATGTTTTCGCTGTCAAAATAGATGGGATTTGGTGCGAAAGAAGCGCCCGCCGAGTGTTCGATTCCTTGGTCTACTGGTAGGATCGATAAATAGCCAGTATTTGCCAAGCGTCCGCTAGAATAAAGTTGCTGGAGCGATCGCAAAACTTGAGGAGATCGATCGGTTTGAGCAAAAATGCGATCGACCCAATCCGGGCCTGGCAGGTGCAACAAATCTTTAGAAACTTTCGCTTGATGGGTGAGCAAGTCTTCGGCTTCGTCGCCAAGCCAAGATGCGATCGAACTGGGAACTGATAGTGTAGCTGTCATGCAGATTTCCCTCTCAATTTCAATTGTAGGCTGTTGATTGCAGATATTAGCCTTGCTGATATTGTAGCAAACAATTCATATTTTCGATCCAGGCAATTATCAGCCAACTTTTTAATAAGATTAGAGACAACAGCAGCGGGACGCGCTACTCTAGAATAAGCTGGCAGTTCAGCCGGATCGGCACTGCCAGCGATCGCCGATCGACTCACAACTCCGCCATCACAATGTCACACACTTACTTTGATTCTGAAAACGGTCACAAATCCTTCGAGATGCCCGGTGCCAGACCCCACTACAACCCCGATCGCCCCGGACAAGTAGAGCATATTTTCCTCGATTTAGTGCTGGATATTCCCAAACAAAGTTTTCGCGGCACTTGCAGCATCCGCATAAATCCAGTCCGCAGCGGTATTGACAAATTAACCTTAGATGCGGTAAATCTCAACATTAAATCGGTAAAAATTGGCGAAACTAAGCAAAATTTCGACAGCGACGGCGAAGTGCTGCAAATTCAACTGCACGAACCAACAGTAGCTTACGAACCAATTACAATTGCGATCGCCTACTCGGTCGAAAAACCCCAGCGTGGTCTCTATTTCGTCGGCCCAGACAAACACTATCCCGACAAACCAACACAAGTTTGGACTCAAGGCGAAGACGAAGATTCCCGCTTCTGGTTTCCCTGTTTCGACTATCCCGGACAACTCGCAACTTCCGAAATTAGAGTGCAAGTTCCCAAACAGTTTTTTGCAATATCCAACGGCGAATTAATTAGCACAAAAAACGATGGCGACGACAAGATTTATCACTGGTCGCAAACGCAAGTACACCCGACCTATTTAATGACTTTAGCCGTCGGAGATTTTGCCGAAATCAAGGACGAATGGAACGGCAAACCCGTTAATTATTACGTCGAAAAAGGCCGCGAAGCAGACGGCAAGCGTAGCATGGGCAAAACGCCCCAAATGATTGAGTTTTTCTCTAAAGCATTTGGCTATCCTTACCCTTTTCCTAAATACGCTCAAGTTTGCGTCGATGATTTCATCTTCGGCGGTATGGAAAATACTTCGACAACTTTGCTAACAGATAGGTGCTTGTTAGATGAACGCGCCAGCCTTGACAATCGAGGCACAGAAAGCTTAGTCGCCCACGAATTGGCACACCAGTGGTTCGGTGATTTAGTAGTAATTAAACATTGGTCTCATGCTTGGATCAAGGAAGGCATGGCTTCCTATTGCGAGGTGCTATGGACTGACAAAGAATACGGCAAAGAAGACGCGGCTTATTATATGTTAAGTGAAGCCCGCAATTATTTAGCTGAAGATAGTTCTCGCTACCGCCGCCCGATGGTTACTCACGTTTACCGCGAAGCGATCGAATTGTACGATCGCCATTTGTACGAAAAAGGCGCTTGCGTATATCACATGATTCACGCCGAGTTAGGCGACGAGCTATTTTACAAGGCAATTCACACTTTTGTGCGGGATAACGCTCACCAAACCGTAGAAACGATCGATTTGCTCAGGGCGATCGAAAAAGCCACTGGTCGCAATCTGATGTTCCTGTTTGACCAGTACGTTTATCGCGGCGGTCATCCAGATTATAAGGTTGCTTATTCCTGGGACGGCGACAGCAAATTAGCAAAAGTTACTATTACCCAAACTCAGGTAAAAGACAGCAAAAATGGCAACGGTAACGGCAATAGCAATAGCAAAGATGTCTTTGACCTAAAAATTCCGATCGGCTTCGGTTATCAGCCTGAAAAAGATGCAGACGATGACAGTTCAGCCAACCTCAAAACTTTCACTGTGCGAGTGAATGAACGCGAGCAAAGTTTCTATTTTCCTCTCGAAGAGAAGCCCGCATTTGTTAGTTTTGATGTCGGAAATAAATACTTAAAAACAGTTGTTTTAGAGTATGGAGTTGCGGAACTAAAAGCTCAGTTGCAGTTCGACCCCGACCCGGTTTCCCGGATTTACGCCGCCCAAGCTTTGGCAAAAAAGGGAGGATTGGAAGCTGTGAAAGCGCTGTCAGAAGTTCTCAAGAAAGAGCCGTTTTGGGCTGTGCGGGCAGAAGTAGCGGGTCAGTTAGTTGAAATTAAACTCGACCAAGCTTTTGATGGTTTAGTAACTGGTTTGAAAGATAAAGATGCTCGGGTTCGCCGCGCTGTGGTGAATGCGCTGGGTAAAATCAAGACTCACGAGACTTATAAGGCGCTGAGGGCGATCGTCGAAAAAGGCGATGCTAGCTATTATGTAGAAGCGGCCGCAGCGAGTGCTATGGGCTCGATCGCAGGGGCTAACCCCGATGAAAAACCGACGGACGAACAGGTACTAAAAGAGTTAAAGTTGGTACTGAAAGAGCGTCAGGGCTGGAATGAGGTTGTGCGATCGGGTGCTATTTCCGGTTTGGCGCAAATGAAAACTTCGGAAGATGCGCTGAACCTGATTTTGAAATACACAGCCATCGGTACTCCGCAAGCTTTGAGGTTGGCTGCAATTCGCTCTTTGGGGACAATTTCGACAGGTCAAACTAAGCTCAATGTAGAACGAATTTTGCACCGATTGGCGGAACTTTCTAAAGAGACGTTTTTCTTGACTCAAGTATCTGTAGTTGTGGGTTTAGGACAGATGGAAACTCGCAAAGCTATTCGCATTTTGCGTTCTTTAGCTGACCAAACTCCCGATGGCCGCGTCCGTATGATGGCCGATGAAGCTGTGCAAAGAGTGCAGAAAAATGCTGGTTCTGATGCAGCAGTGAAACAGTTACGGGAGGAATTAGACCTGGTGAAAAAGGATAATCAGGATTTGAAGAGTCGGATGGAAAGTTTGGAGGCTAAGTCGAAAAAAGATTAGGCGTAAAACCGCATACCGGCGCAGATAAAGGCAGATTTTGTCGATCGGCTTTTATCTGCGCGTCGGTAGAGGATGGTGCGAGATTATTGCAATAATATTATTTTTCAGGCGCAGTACATCTACATTTGCTACTTTCAACAGAGGGGAAAGCGAAATATGTCTATTTTCGACCTTGTTGTTTGTTGTCTAAAAGGGTAAATTATCTAGAATCAGGCGTGCAGTTTTTATTGTTTAGGTCTCAACTATTAAGTAAGTTGCATCAGCTTTTACCCAAAAAAAATGCAGGAATTATGAGTATACAAACCGCTGTATTGGTAGAGCAATCGGCTGTCATTCCCTATCGCATTCAAGACGGACAAATTGAAGTAATGGTGATTACTTCTTCAACCGGTAAGCGCTGGGTGATTCCCAAAGGGTTAATTGAACCTGACATGACTCCCCAAGATTCCGCGGCCAAGGAAGCTTGGGAAGAAGCAGGCTTGTTGGGTAAAGTGTTCCGGGATTTGCTGGGAACTTACGAGTATCAAAAGTCGGGTTATACTTGTCATGTAGAAGTCTTTTTACTTCAAGTACAAACTGTTCTGGAAAATTGGCCTGAAGCTAGCAAGAGAAAGCGGCAGTGGGTAAGTATTCCTAAAGCAATTAAGCGGGTTAACGAACCGGAACTCAAACTGATTCTTGCGGATTTGCAGAATAGGTTCTGGTGATTGACAGGTTTGTAGTGAGGACTTTAGCTTGTAGGGTGCGTCAGTCAGCTAAATTATCTGAAAATCGAGCTCTGATTACTGACGCACCCTACGACTTTATCTTTAAGCGTTAGCTGAGAGGAAAGGAATACTTTCGGCTAAGTTATCCTTAACTTCAATGCCCTGTTTTGTCGCCCAAAATTGGCTGAGAAAATGAATTTGCCGCCAGCCAACAACTAAATTTAAACCTGGTACAAACATCCACCAAACAGTTAGCGGTTCTTTGATTCCCTCTTGGCAGTACAATTCGTTAACTGTGTTGTAAAGTTTGAACTGCACGATGTAAATCCAAGCAATACCGAGCAAGGAAAACCAACCAAACCATCCGGGAACGTCGGGATCGAATATCCGCAAAGCTTGGGGAACTGCTACTCCTAAAACAAAGGGAAGTAAGCAAAGTGTCCCCGACCAACCCTTGCCGTTATAACTCCGCAATTCTTCTTGAATAATCCATTTGTACCAGCCGTAATATAGCAGTAAGCTGACTCCAGATAGCAAGATTACTCGCCACAAAATGCGTGGCTTTCCTAATGGTTTTTCGGACATTTTTGGATGTAAGATAATATAAGACGGCGGTTGAAACCGCGCCTAGACAAACAAAGTCCGAGCTCAGAGGGACTGAAGAAGATAACGTAATTTCAATTACCTAGTCTTCAACCCGCGGAGGCGGGTTTGGTCTGTGTAGACGCGGTTTCAACCGCTTTATTTATTGTATTAACATTTGTTAATTATTGCAAAATCATCTCTCGGATCGATCGCGCGGTTGCAGGGGCCAGCAGCACACCGTTGCGGTAGTGACCGCTAGCGATCAGAACGTGGCTGTTACCCGGAAGCGTCTCGATAATTGGGGCGGGCCGCCCTTCCGGGCGCGGGCGCAATCCTGACCACTGCTTGATGATTTCAGCTTCTGCTAGGGCCGGACAAAGTGCGATCGCCCTTGCCATCACTTTCTCCAACATATCAGCTTTTGCCTGAATTTCCCCGCCATTTTCGGAAAACTCCACCGTCGCCCCCACCCAATATTCTTGATTTGCCAAAGGCACAATGTGAACGTCATCGCAAGTAATTACTGGCGTAAAATCTGGGTTTCCCAAAGGATGTTTCAACCGCAAATGCAGCGCTTGTCCCAACACCGGGCGAATGTCAACCAATTGATTTAAGGATGCAGTAACAGCCGCAGAACCCAAACCAGCCGACACAATTAGGCGATCGAACTCGCCACTAGCAGCAATGGCCGATCCTGCAACTTCCACCCCAAACTCAAAAATCACCCCATTGCGTTCAGCAGCATCCACCAAAGCCAAAGTTAGCGCCGTCGGATCGATTTGCCGGTCTTGAGGCGAATAAATTGCTGCAATAGTGCGATCGTTTAAACAGAGATGAGGGCAAATTTCGCGCACTCGTTCCACATTCCAAAGTTCTAATTTCCAACCTTGAGACTCGCGAGTTGCGATCAACTTTTCCCACTTACTTAGATTCTCTCCCTCCGCACACAGCATCAAAATTCCCTGTCTGTTAAACGGAATTTTCCGCCCCGTAATTGCTTCCAATTCAGGAATCAAAGTTTCGTAGCGCTGAAGGCTGGTTTCCCTCAATTTCCAACTTCTACCCTTAACTTTGTGACTGATAACTCCCATCAAAACGCCGAGGGCCGCACCTGTAGAACCTTGTGCTGGCGGTTGTTTGTCGAACACCGTAACTTTTAATTCGGGGAATTTACTTAGTTCAAATGCGATCGAAGCCCCGACAATACCGCAACCAATAATTGCAACGCGAATCATTTAATTTTAGATTTTAGATTTTAGATTTTATAAAAAAATACCGGGCGGTTGAAACCGCGTCAATACAAACAAAACCCGAGCTCAGAGGGGTTGAAGAACGGGCAGTAAAAATTACGTTTTACGTTATTGTCTTAAGTCCGCGGAGGCGGACTTTGTTTTTGTAGGCGCGGTTTCAACCGCCGTCTGCTACTTGAGGAATTAGCTGCAAGAAATTCTCGAAATGATTCACCGCTGTTTGATAACTAGCCGTAACTTTCGCATAGTCATTCGCTTTAGCAGCGTTGTCAATCTCCACCAAATCACCAAACAAACTCTTTGTCAAATCAACAGCTTTTTGTTGAGATTGGGGTAACAAAGTGCCTGACACGGCTCTCATGGTGTTACGCAAGTCGCCTAGAGGCCCGTGAATGTAAGTTCTGGTATCAATCCAATTTCTGTTTTGAATTAGGGTTCCTAAGTTGTCCATGCGCGATCGAAATTCTGTCAGGGTAGGAACAAAGCGCTGAATTTGCTGGATCTGGGCTGCTGTGTAAGTCGTTGGAACTTTTGCTTCGACACTACTGCAACTAACCAGAAATGCCATCATAAACGCCATCATCAAGGCAAAAAATGAACGGGGACGAGTCATATCGATTTGTGATTTGTGATTTGTGATTTCTCGTTGCGGGCGGGTACGGAGCACCACCCCTACGCACCGAGAGTTAGGTACAAAATATTATTTTACCTCCTGACGGCGCAGAAAAGTTATCAGAGCTTCGCCAACTTTTTCTGACCAATGTTCTTGAGGATAATGTCCCGCTTGTTCTAGTGTGACTAACTCGGCATTTTTCATGGAACCGACTAATTTTTTAGCTGGTTCAACAGTCAGCCAAGGGTCGGTTAAACCCCACACAAATAAGGTTGGTTGTGTCCATCCTTGTAAGCCGGATTCAATTTCTGCCATTGATTTTGGCAATTGAATATTGCGAACAGTATTCATTAGCGATCGCCCCGCATCCGAACTCTTCAGAAACGGGCGGCGATAAACATCTAAGTCCTTGTCTGATATGATCTGGCGACAACCGCCTTCGAGGGTTCTGTCCACCAAAAGTGGGTCTTGGGTAATCATGTCGCCAATGAAAGGCAGTCCAAATTGCTGCATTTTCCAAGGCAATTTTATATTTCCTGAAAAGGGTGTATTTATGACTGCTAAACGCTCAATTTTATCGGGATTTCGCAGGGCATATTGAATGCCGGCAGAAGCTAAAAATCCTTGGACAACGAGGTAAAATTTGTCTATTTCTAAAGCTTGAATAAAGCCAGTGAGTGCTTCAACAAAAGCATCGGGAGTGTAGGCAAAGTCGCGTTTGTCTGGTTTTGTCGATCGCCCGTAGCCCACCCAATCAGGGGCGATCGATCGAAATCCCTGGGCTGCCAAATCCGGCATCAGAGCAGTCCAGGTAAAGCTTTGGGAAGGCAAACCATGAAGCAGCAACACTGGTGGTTTATCACTTTCGTTAACCGGATTTGTTTCCCGATAAAACCATTCCAGCGCGCCTACTTGAATTATTTTCTCATCAATTGGCATTATTTTACTGATTATTTATCAAAGAATAAGGCGGGTATTCCCCGCCCTACTTACCTAATAGTTGGGTGCGTACACCAGCACCCACCCAACTAATTACAGCCGCGCTTAGAAATTCATTTCAGCAGCTTGAACTTTTTCGACCTGTTTCTTCTTCAGAACCAGCATAACTTGAGCCAGCATAGTCAAAGCCAAGAAAGCGATGAATCCTTTAACTCTGGTGGCACTTTGCAGCACAATTTCCACATCTTTTTGACCGAAGCCACCCACATTAGGATTGTTCGTCAAAAGTTCGCCGGCTGCAACTGTTTGTCCTTCAGTAACAATCAGTTCTGGGCCTGCTGGAATCGCATCAACAACCGCGGCACCTTCTGCCGGTTGAATTGTCACTTCATAACCGCCATCTTCTGGTGTGGCAATCTTAGAAATGCTGCCAGCTACCGAAGCATTATAAACAGCATTGTTGCTCTTGGCGCCTGTCGGATAAAGCTGACCGCGACCCCGGTTGCCGCCGACATAGATTAGGTATTTGCCGTAGTGAACGGATTTGTCAGTTTCAGGATTTGGGGACAAAACTGGGAATACCAATTCTTTGTACTGTTCCCCTGGCAGTGGGCCCACTAAAATAATATTTTCTTGGGTTTCGCTGTAAGTTTGGAAGTAAAGATCGCCGACTTTTGCCTTCATTTCTTCGGGAATTCTGTCAGCGGGAGCAATCTTGAAACCTTCGGGTAACATCACAACTGCGCCGACATTCAAGCCACCTTTGCTACCGTCGCCGACAACTTGCTGCACGCTAGTATCGTAAGGAAGTTTGACAATAGCTTCAAAAACTGTGTCAGGTAAAACAGATTGGGGGACTTCAACTTCTGTCGGTTTTGCACCGAGGTGACAGTTGGCGCAAACAATTTTGCCAGTTGCTTCGCGGGGAGTAGCTGGTGCTGATTGCTGAGCCCAGAAAGGATAAGCAAATGCTGCTTGGGGAAGTGCAATGTCGCTGGTGAGGAAAAATCCTGCGGCAGCGATCGCAATTAAGGCAGTTTTGGCGATCGTCCTGGCACTGCGGCGAAATATCGCAGATAGGTTAGTTTGTGGCATCAGAGTATTCAATCTCACTCAAAGGTCAGACAATTTTGTATTTTGAATTTGGGATTTGGGATTTGGGATTTGGAATTTTTAGACTGCTTTAGGAGGCTATTATCTTTGGTTTTTACCGCTGACTGTCAATCTAAAATCTAAAATCCCAAATCCCAAATCATTTAAGACCACCAAGGTGCTTCGCCGCTGCGGAAATCAGTTTCTTTCCAAGTGGTAAAAGCAATCTTGTCATCTGCGACAGTGACGTGGGCTAGGGCCAGAGACAAAGGCGCGGGGCCGCGTACCACTTTGCCCTCACTGTTGTATTGAGAACCGTGGCAAGGACAGATAAACTTATTTTCGCTAACATTCCAAGGCACGACGCAGCCCAAGTGAGTGCAGACTGCATTGATGCCGTATTCGGCCAGAGATAGGTCTTGTGTCACCACAAGATAAGTGGGGTCGCCTTTGAGGCCTTGGGCTAAAGTACGATCGCCCGCAGGGTGCGAAGTCAAATATGTGCTAACGATGATGTCGTTACCCAAGGCATCTTTAGCTGTGACTCCGCCACCGGCTGATCCACTCGACGGAGGAACAAAATATTGGACAACAGGATAGAGTGCGCCCAGTGCCACACCTGTGACTGTACCGAACGTCAGCAAATTCATAAATTGGCGACGGCCCATATCGGGGACATCGGGATTTCCAGCAGTAGATTGAGCCATGACCTGCCTTTACGGTTTTAAGTTACGTTTGTTTGTTAGCTGTCAGCGAATCTGTACGTGCAGACAACTCGGATAATTGCCGCCAATCTGCTCGCACAATTTTGAGGCCGCGAAAATTCGTTTAAGAATGCACCTTCCAGCCTTTATTAGAGTATTATTACATTTTTTGAACTTTTATTGTTTAAGACATTCACTCAGGAGAAACTATGACGGGCAAGGATTTACACCAGCTATTGCTGGAAAAATGGGGAAAATCTTACGATGTCAGATTGCGGCGGGCGCGGGGCAAGATTTTTGTACAGATAATGTGGAAATATTTGGAACAGGCGTCGTTTCCGATGACGGAGGCTGATTATTTTGAGCATTTGGATGCGGTGGCAAATTACCTCAACGGCTGGGGCAGCACGGAAAAGGTGAGAGAATTCATTGTAACTACTCGCGATCGCCCCCGTTTGGGCAAAGCTGTCAGTCTTCCCCTAGATTTGGGTGAAAGGGCCTCGGAGTGGTTGCTAGACGAGTTGTGAATCAGTCCTTAGTCATTAGTTCTCAGTCAATAGTCAACAGTCAAATTCGGTTAGAATCCGAATGATACCGGAGTGCTGTCCCCGCCGCCGAGGGAAACCAGACTGTGTGATGATATCTCCGGCGCGCCTCAACTGTGGGATTTAAATGCCACAACAACTTGTGGGGCTCTGTTAATTTTGGGCGATCGGGTTTCTAGCCTAACAAAATCACCAGAACCAATTTCTGTCAACAATTTCACCTACAATGAGTCTCAGATATCTTGTGAAATTTAGGAGAATGTTGTAATGGGTGTTGCAGTTGGAATGGTTGAAGTCTTAGGATTTCCCGC
>Ga0209591_10005607_pt1 | contig 13999 bp, 9 predicted proteins | sample MAT01_FD_187207 | JGI IMG/M metagenome (GOLD analysis project Ga0209591, IMG submission 187207) | Freshwater microbial communities from Lake Fryxell liftoff mats and glacier meltwater in Antarctica - MAT-01 (SPAdes) (version 2) | ecosystem: Environmental > Aquatic > Freshwater > Ice > Liftoff... | reverse complement strand
AACAATATACCATCGGCCTTCTTCCATTTTCTGTCGTTGCTCGCGGAACGGTACCAGCAGCTCTTTCTCTAATCCCTAATCCAGAAAAGTACCTACCGCGCTAACTGATGCCACACGCAAAAAAGCAAATTTTCACCTAACGTAAAGTCCTCCGAACAATATTTATTCGGCAGCAGCACATCCTCTGTTTATAATTTATCGCTAAAATACAATCCTATAGAAGTGTGGCGTAACATGATTAAGTCCTGGTATTGGCCGATGGGTATCAATGGATAGATATTTTGGCATAGTTAAACAATATTAGGAGCGATTGATGAATTGTGTTGCATACCGGATGCTGAGAGAAGAGCCTGTAGACCTTCCTGCCGAGCCAGATTGTCTCAGCCCCAGGGAAGTAAAGTTGATTGTTCCTATTAAGTTTTGTTTACACGCTTGAATAAGCGTAAATTCAAGAAACAATCGATGCTACCAATGCGCTTACTACTTTGTCTTTTATCATTGAGCCTATTTTTTACTATTGCGGGCTGTCGTGATGGTGAACCAGGGCCAAACATTTCGTTGGGACTTAACATTCCGCAAAGTGAAATTGAAGAGGTGCATAAGAAGTTTGATATACTCCAAGCAGAATTTGAGAAAATTAAATCTGTGCGTAATATCATTCCTGACGTTGAGCAAACAGACGCTGGCTTTATATATCTGGATTTGCTTGAAGGTAAAGTACAGACTTTTGATAAACTGCTTGTTAATTTTGAAGGCGCATCCGTTGAGGATATAGTTGTGCTTTATCTTATGCTGGCGGCAGAAGATGCACAGCAAGATTTGAAGGATTTGCTTATCAATATGGATAGCAAAAATCAAGAAAAGAAAAAACTTCAGGATGCTGTATCGACTTGGAACATATACCTCCTGGATTTCCAAAAAGAGTTGAAGGATATTGCCCTTCATGCAGATGACGTTCAACAAGTATTATTTACCGATACTACGGTTATGGAAGTGAATGTGCCTTCGAGCCGTGCAGCGTACTTTATAAGGAACGGCCAGGAAGGAAGTATCACTCAACTATCAATAACGAGTAAATCAGGACAAACACCTCCAATTTTATTCAAGCTCGAGGACATGGCTACTAACGATATTTTATTTTCGGAAACCACATCCAAAGATTTTTTTTATTCTAATACATTAAAGAAAAACACCTTTATGCTTATATCCTTTAAGCTTGCGAATGAGAGTGACGTTACTATTCCCATAACACTCAGAATTATTCATACAAAAAAAGTAGTAAGCAAACCTAAACCTATTCGGCAGGAGGTGGGTATTGTAGTGCGTGATCTCGCTGAGGCAATGCGGGCTGAATTTCAAAAAATTTATGGTGAGCTTGAAGAAGTGTATCAATCCCAATTTTTATCGGCAGCAGAAGGCAAGGCCGTAAATACTATAGTGGGATTATCAGTAAATCGTTTTGGTTATTTATCCGACCCTAAAAATAATAACCCGCTGATTTATAAATATCTGACCAAGACAAATGCAGAGAATGAAATGGAAACACAAGCGATGGAGAGTATAAGTAAATGTATGGTCCGAAAAGGACTTATTGAAAATAAGTTGAGTGCTAGCCTGAAAAAAATCAGCAATGCTCAAAGTTCCATAACGGAAAATCTTAAGTAACTTTTTATCCACTTAACTAAATTGCTTTTATCTATTTCGGTGTAATGCTGCTTCGCTTCTGCTCAGTACTGCGGGTCGCCTTCTGGCGAATCCACTTTTTTTAACTTTTCCTTCAGCTAGTTCTGTTTGCTTTTTCTTAGTCTTGGATTCAGCTGTGTAACGAGTTAGTCTATTTGATAAATTCACTGATCAACAATTTACTATCGCACTAACCAATTGAGATACGCTCTAACTATGGTGTACTTAAAAAAACGTCTATATTAGTCTTTCGTTTGATTATTCAGCTCACACCATCGCCTCAGTAGGCGATGGTAAAAAACATATCATCCATACTCACAAAAAATCCAAGCATATGCATACTTTCCAAAGATTAACTAATGGTCTAATCCTATTTTTTTTATTGATCAATTTTTCCGGACAATCTCAGGTAACGAATGTGGAGGGAGAAACAGTTGCTCTAGGGTATCCTGCACCACATTTATATGGTGTCATAGGGTTTAACAATAATCGCAATCAATCAGTTTTTATTACCTGCGGGTCCGAAGGCGCAAAAATGTGGGAGACAAGTTCTGGTGAACTTATTCGAACATTCAGAGGTAGCGCGGAAGGTGTATCAAAAGCCTTCTTCTCACCAGACAACAAATCGCTTATTACCACTGGAATTGAGGAGAACAAAATTCGATTGTGGGATGTCAATTCGGGTAGATTGACGGGCATAATTCCAATCCCGAATCACCTTATTCTGTCGAGTGTAGACTTCAGTCCAGATAGTAAATATTGCATCACCTACTCCAAGTCTAAAGAAAATGAGGGTTTTCAAGAGGTAAACATTATTGAACTGAAAACATTTAAAGTTGTCAAGCTTATCAAGTTAGCGAAGCTTGTTCTATTTTCCGTAGCGGTATCGCCCGATGGTAAGTATTTAGCGCTTGAGTCAACCGTTCCTAAAAAATCTTCCACAACGCTTGAGCTATATAATCTTCCCTCTGGATCACTTTATAAAAGAATCAACCAATCAGCCAATCCAAAATCTTATTCATTAACTTCACTCGTATTTTCAACATCTGGGCAGGAGATTATTAAAATATTTGCCGGAGATTCGATTATCACACAAACGGTTCAGCTTCTATCAGGTAAGGCGCTCGCTCAAATGTCGATTGCCGGAAGCAGTGCCTGGGTATCAACTAATGGCACATTGCTCTTTGTTCGTCAAGGAGAAAAAATTATTATAAAACGTTATCCTGGCAATGAATTGATTGGGGAAATACCTTTTTCTACTGACGGGTATGACGAAGATATCTTGGGACTTGATGATGTTGAGAGTCGATTTGCATTGCATGTTGGCAAAGAACTACACGTTTATGAAATCACTGATCATGGAAAGGTGAAATTACTACATGTAATGTCAATCGAATTGCCTGAAGAATACGAAGCCTTCACCGGAAGCAAAGGGGCAGTATTCACGAATCAAAATCAGATCCTTGTTGGATCAGAAAGTTCAGTATTTAGAATTGGAGATGAAATATATCGGGAAGAATCAGACTCCCTGCGCTTTTATCAAAAAACACACTACCAGCGTCAATTTAACTCGGCTCCTACCGATGGCCACGAACATGCTTATGCCACATTTGCCGATGATGATACTGGGATGAGTCGTGCAATAGAGATTCCTTCTGCTAAATCTGACACAAAGGTATACAAGGTTAACTTGGGTCAGAACAGTGAGGGGTTTTCAACAGCTGATATCAATGATGCCGAATCGATGATTGTTACCTCTACACACGAAACACTATTAAACTTTCAATTGTGGGACACCAATGGCAAGCTTCTTTTAACATGGAAGCAAATTAGTCCGACAGATTGGATAGCCATCCACCCTTCGGGTTTGTTTGACATGTCAGCAAATGCCGCGAATAGCTTGTACTTTATTAATGGAATAAACATTGTTGCTTTCTCCGTTTACAAGAACAAGTATTACGAACCGGGTTTGCTGCAAAAGATGTTGAACGGGGAGCGCGTCAGAGCTTTACGCTAGTAGATGATCAGTTAATAGTGCAAGCACTACTTTCCAACTAATACAAATGAACCCCAATAATAAGGGTGCACATATTTTTTTCGGAGCTGCTGTTGAGCAGTGGCAAATGATTCGGTCAAATTGCCGGTTCTGAACCACTCCTTATAAAATGCAATCATCAATTCGCTCGTTGCTTCATCCGAGACTTCCCACAAACTCATCATGATGTTCCGGGCACCTGCCAATCGAAATGCCCGTTGCAAACCAAACACACCTTCATAAGCTACCGCATCTCCTAATCCTGTACTGCAAGCGGAAAGAACTACGAGTTGGGTGTTAGATAAGTTGAGGCTTGAGGCTTCAAATGCTGTTAAGTAGCCATCATCGTTTTTCATAATATTACTCATGTCTGGGGTTTCGAGTAACATGTCATTGGCTCCTGCGAATATCAGTCCCGAGCGGAGCATGCGGTCGTTTTGAAGTATCATCTTGTCTGATCCAGAAAATTCTTCATAGTTGGATGTGCGCTGAATATTTTCATTTTTAACGTTTATTTTTTCAGCATACGTTTCTCCAACAAAAAAACCATGGGTTGCTATGTGCAACACGTCCGGGCTTTGAGCTTTCTTGATAACGCCTTCCTTGGCTGCACCTTGTAGATAAGTTTCGACCTTCCATCGGTTGTCCGTCATCAACTTGGAGACCGCTACGATTTCTGTTTCCGTTCCCGGCAATAAGGCAAAAACAGTTCCACGCTTTTCCGCATCACGCTCGACCTTTCCATACAGCGGATTACCCACGAGCAAAGCAGTCTTAGTAGGCTTTAAGACACCAGCCTGAAGAATATCCGCGCATGAGGTGACGTAGTTGACTTTTACTTTATCTAGGGAATAGGTTTTTGTATCAGTGTCATACAATGTATTAATGTTGACCTTGTGATAGACTCCATCAGCGGCCAAGTAAATTCTGTTCACCTTTAAGGATTCAAGTTTTTGCTGAACAGGTTTCCAGAATTGCACATATGAGATTGTATCTATAATGTGTGCTTTAATACTATTCTGATAATATGGTAAATATTTTTTCTCCAGCGTTTCTGTTCCCAGCATGATAACTTCGGGATGGTCTTTCATTTTGTTGGTGACGATCATGGCTATATAATGAATGGTGTTTGTGGTGTCACCTGTTGAAAGTCGCATAATTTCAACCGCTGCTTCCCCATCTTTTAATGTTCCTGCTAATTGATCCATTGAAATCCGAGCAGGCAACTGCATCGTTGCTGCTAGTGAGCCAATCATTTTCTTTTCCATTCGGTTTACGAGCCGTTGAATCTGATCTCCACCATGTATTTCGACATCCGATTCATGAATGATTTGCAATGCAGAATTTCCAAGGAACGCTTTGATGGAGTTCCATCGTTCGTAGTATTGCTTCTGTTCGTTAGTTCCATGAATCTCAATCCACTTGCGTAGTTCGACCATTGAATTCAGCACGATGCCCCGCATGTACATTTCATATTCGAGTGCCTTCCTAGTCAGCATTGGCCTGCCGTGTTGATATTCGTCAACTGAATGCATCATGAAGTCATTGGCACTTTTCAAGTTGTTTGCCAAATAAGCAAGTTTCTCTTCTTCGGTCTGGTATATAAAATCTTTTACCAGATCAGTAAGTGTTCTATCAATTGCGCGCGTATAATACTGCTGACTTTTCTCCCACCCCTTTTGTTGCTGGTAAATTTTAGCGAGCTCCCAAATTGCCTGCGTAATTTTGGCGGGGGTATTACGTTCGGCAGCAGCAAGTGCCTTTATGAAATACGTTTCGCTTTCTGATAGTTTGTTTTGCGATCTTTTAACCATCCCCATCGATGAAAGCGCACTGTAGTTAGCCGGATCTCTTGCGAGCACTTTTCCATATTCAACTTCTGCCGCCTTTGCTTGTCCAAGTTCAACCATTGAAGCGGCCATATTAATCTGATTAATCATTAGGACTTGCGGGTCAGGGTCAGGCACACTTGCCAGTATAGCACTTACTTCCTGCTCGGTCTTCAGGCCTTCTTTTGATAAGCCAGCCTTAATATACAATGCAGCTAGGTTCATCAGCCCGGTCAAATATTTAGGGTCTTCCTTGGAATAAATTTTTGCTTTGATCGACAACGCCTCACGGAAGTACTCCCATGCCTTTGAGTAGTCGTTATAACTTGTATAAATGGTACCCATATTATTTGCTGCCGATGCTAGCGTTTCATTATTGGGCTGATCCATATCCTTTGTTGTATTGTATACTTCGCGATAACATTCTTCTGCTTTACCATAATAACCGGCTCCGAAATAATTCGCGCCAAGCTTATTGAGCACGGTCAGAAATTTAACATCTTTTCGACCGTACAGTTTATCGTACAGTGCAGTTGTGGTGATCAGGTATTCTTCTGCATTTTCATACTCCTGAAGATAATAGTATGACATCCCAATGCCTTCATTAATGTAGCGTAATTGATCACTGGACAGCGGCAAATTGAGCGCAAGTACTTCTTTAAAATATTTTTCACACACTTCATATTCTTTGAGGTTGAAGGCAATATCTGCTGTATGAAAAAGCATCGATATAAAACTCTTATCAGAAGGGTCAACTTGCGTCTTCATACTTTCAACTGCTGCTATAAAATGGGGTAATGCGGCTGAAATGTTACCGGATGCTTCGTATGCATGGGCGAGATTAGAATGTGCTGATGCGTGCCTGCTGGGATTGGAATTCAGCTTTTCTTCCAGCTTAATTTTTTCCTCCAGAAAGAGAATCGCTTGTTGATAATTACCATTCGCAATGTATGCGATACCTAGGTTGTTCAGTATCCGAGAATGCAGATCACCTCCCGGCTCTTTCATTCTGACCTCTGCCAAGGCTTGTTCATTCAAGCGAATGGCATCTGTATAACGCCCTTCATCATAGGCTTTTTTTCCCTGCTCGTAATCCGACTTCGTATCTTGACTTAATATTTTAACCGGAAGGATCAGAAGAGCTAATAAAATGGCCTTCAACATAATTGGTTTAACTCTCATATTTATATTCATTGTGGAAGATGAACTATACTAAAGTTACCCAATTTTAAGAACATCAGAAATCTGCGATAATTTCTATACCTAATAAGCCACACCTCATTTCTCTACTTTTTACCTTGCTTCTTTTTCTTAGGTTTTGGCTCTGGTAATTCGTTAGCTGTGATGATGATTAATTTTTTCAACCAATCACGATCTTCCAATTTCTCTTCAATCAGAAAACTGGGCTTTGCTCCTGGATAGGGAGAAGTCTCAACAACATCCTTAATATAAGCTCTGCCTGATTGGGTTGGTTTAATGAATAGCTTATTGTCGCAGATAAGGTCAAACAACTTGTTGTTATAGTACAACCCATATTAACCAAACATTTTCTTGCAGGATATTTGATCGGTGCCAATTTGGTAGATGATGAAATCAATAAACTTCTGGTCTGATGCCATCTGAAAACTAATTTGATGTTGAGCGCTCAAGAGTTTGACCTAAATCCATCGTTATTTTTAGAGTAGCACTAAATGGTTTAAACATGCGATACATATCTCGTTGAACTTTAAATACCAATCATTATCTCCAATGTAAAAGTTCGGGCTGGAGAATACTCTTAATAGATTTCCGATTACGGCCACTTTAACAACAAGAGGTGGCTGTTAAATATAATAAATAATAGGGTTTATTTTTCTGTCGAATAAAATCTCTGAGGCATTATCTCCACATAAAAGGGATTATCACGCCAAGCTGCCCAATCGATGAACGTAAAGTGCCGATTATTTTGGTTGAACGCGATGCTTAGCCAATACCTTTTCTGGCATGGTTTTGTACTCAAGTTAATTACATTTAATAACCAAAAACTATGAGAACCACTATTAAGATTATTGCTTTCGCATTTGCGCTTGTTGTGTGGCAAGCGTGCGGATCAAAATCAAATGAAAATGAAAGCGCTATGCAGTACGAAACTACATCCGCAGAAAAAGAAACAGATGGTAAAAAAGAAAGCGCAAGAACCAAGTGGGCCAAAATAGATCAAGCCCGAATTGAAAAGACTGAACAAAGACGATTGGAGGCAATTGAAAAAGCTAAGGCTAATCCAAGCTACAAAGATGCAACGGGCAAAACTATTTATTACAGGTCAGAAATAGATCCCTCTTTTTCCGGAGGTGATGAAGCTATGATGAAATACCTGAATGACAATATTGTTTATCCGCAACAAGCTCAGGATAACGGTATTGAAGGAACTGTGTTTGTAGATTTTATTGTAGATGAAAAAGGTGCTGTAAGACAAGTAAATGCTACCGATTTTGTTGGCGATGAAGATCAAAACTTAAAAGAAGAATCAATCCGTGTGGTTAAGTCAATGCCAACTTGGGTAGCTGGAAAACAGCACGGAAAGGCGGTGAGTGTTGCGTACAGCCTACCTGTTACTTTCAGGTTGTCTAACTTCTAACTGATCGATCAAGATTTTATTAACGGGGCTGCACTTTGCAGTCCTTTTTTTTATCCTCCACTCGGGCAAGTCTTTACAACCTTTCCCTTATAACTAGTTGAATTTTCATTGAATTGAATCGATTTGCCTTAACACAGCAAAAATTCTTTGTCCAAATTTAAATTGAGTTAGTAAACTCTCATTATGAAATGAAACAAACCAACTCACCTAACACTCTTCAACACATCTTAAGAATTATTCTTGGTTTATTCATGGTGCTCGCTGCCATCGGGCATCTCACTTTTTCACGATCAGAATTTCAAGCCCAGGTTCCAAACTGGATACCCATAAGTAAAGATCTGGTCGTTATTTTATCCGGTTTGGTTGAATTAGCATTTGGATTGGCAATTATCTTTTGGAAGAAAGAAAGAATTAAAGTCGGCATTGCACTCGCAGTGTTCTATATTTTAATTTTCCCGGGCAATATTGCTCAATACATAAATCATACAAATGCTTTTGGATTAGACACTGACCAAGCCAGGCTTATCCGATTATTTTTCCAGCCCATATTAGTTTTATGGGCATTGTGGTCTACGGGCGCCCTTAACTATCTTTTAAGAAGATAATGACGCGACATACTCTGAACAAGAGTAATTATAATCTATAAATCTCCTGTCAAGCATCTTCTCTCGAAGCGGCCGATGCGACAGTTGAGCTGCGACTTTCCAACGGTTCATCCCTAAGAAGAACCCGCTGACTCCGGTTTTCAAGTATGCAGCTTGATTTTGCGGCCGTGTGTAATTTATTTCACTGTCAAAACACACGTTATGACAATGAGATTGCTGGTTCTTCTGCTGCTCCTTAGCTATCAAACTGCACTTGGTCAAGGTTGTAGCGATTCCGGATTTTGTACCATGGGGGCATTAAAACCCGACCCAATAATTGCGACTAAAATTAAAGTTCGGGTTCATTCCATAGAGTTTACACAACACTACGGCCGCACAGAGCAAGGTGATAATATCTATTCTTCCTTTGCAGATGTTGTTGTTAGTTTTTTCAAGAAAACAAATTTGCACGTACGCCTGCCCGCCTATACTCACATCACTGGAAACATGCCTTCAACCACCGGCTGGGGAGATTTCTTTTTCAACTTCTCGCACCTAACTATACAAAAGCCCAAGTACCATATTTTAGTTACGGCTGGCGCCAAAATTTACAACAGAGCGCAGCAGCAATTCAAGTCGGATGAAGGCGCAACGATGCCACTTTACCAACAAACGAGCATCCCCACTGATGATATCGTATTTGGTGTTTCAATGATCAATCGCAAATGGACCGTGGCGGCCGCCTATCGCAGACCCATCTTTCACGTCTCAAGTGGATTTCATCACGCAGCTTGGCAAGATAGTCCCATGTATGATATCGCCCTTCAATACGCGCCATCAAATGGCTTGCTATCAGGCGATGATCTCATGTTTCGCATTGAAAGAAATTTTAGATTTTCTCGATTCAACCTGTATGCCGGGGTTCTCAATTTGTACCGCCTCCAACCGGATAGGGCGCTGCAGAATGAACACAATTATGCCTATGTTAAAGGATCCGCAGGTCTTGCTAGCAATTTGGTTACTGGCTTTCGGTATCGCTTCGATGTGAAACACAGTATAAAGGTTCTGACTTCTACCCGAATGCTGCAGCGTAAAACAAATCCAGATGGATTAGCTAGAACATTTATCGGACAGGTGGCTTACGAGTTTCGATTTTAGTTAAGGCGGTCTGCTCTGGTAATTCGGGCAAATGCTTACCACTTTTCGCTCACCTCAGTGGAAATCGAACTCCCAATCTGTTCACAGATGCTACAAGAAATTTATCTGGTCGCGTCTGCAAGAGTAATTACCCCGCTCACACTAATTGTGATTTAAGAAGACCGACTGCAAATACGAATTTCGTTGAACCCATTAAAGATTTGAGGAAAGAATTATTTTTCCATATCCCGGATTGCTTTCAGCCGTTTAGTTATTTTTACTAATATCGTAATGCTTTTTAAGTTACCATGAATAAGAATTACTGGAAGAAATTTATCTTTTGGTTAGTCACTACCCCGGTGCTAATCTTCTCTGTTTTTTTGGCTGTCCTCTATTGGAACCAAGACACCATTGTTCAGGAATTAATCGACACTGTAAATGAAGATTTTGAAGGTGCAGTGGTGATTGAAGAAAGCCGTATTTCACCTTTTGAAAGTTTTCCGTATGTCTCCATTGATCTAGAGGGTGTAAAAATCTATCCTGATAAATTGAAGACCGGAAGCCAACTATTGAATGTCGAAGATATGTATCTGGGGTTTAATATTTGGGATTTGTTTCTGGCTGCGCCCAAAATTCAATCTCTAAAAATCAAGAATGGTTTTGTCAAGTTAGTACAACATAAAGACGGCAGTTTCAATATTACAAATGCACTTACAAGTAGGAAGCAAATTGAAAGCATCAACACCGAATTTAATCTCAATCTCAGCAGCATTCAGTTGACCAATATTGATTTGATCAAATTAAATGAAGAGAATAATGTTTTATTAGATTTCTTTGTAAAGGAAGCACAATTCAAATTTAAATCAAGCCCCAACCACGTCATGGTGGCGCTTGAAAGTAAATTCAAACTGAGTATTGTTGTTGAAGATGACACCACGTTTATTAAGAACAAACATTTTGACGTGAAGACCCAGCTCGATTACAAATCAGACGAACAACTTTTAGTTATTCAGCCTTCAGTGCTAGCAGTAGAGCGCGCGCTATTCCGCATGAAGGGTAGTGTCGATATCGATAATGATATGGAGTTGGATATTCAATTAGAGGGTGAGAAACCTAACTTCGATCTATTCCTGGCTTTCGCTCCAGAAGAATTAACGCCTCTCCTTCAGCGCTACGAAAATGGTGGTGAAGTGTATTTTAGAACTACCGTTAAAGGTAAATCGATTAACGGGCATAATCCAACAATTGATGCTGATTTTGGATGCGAACAAGCTTTCTTCGATAATAGGGTTTCACATAAAAAATTAGATGAATTATTCTTTAAAGGCCATTTTACAAATGGCAGCCAACGCAATGCCTCCACAATGGAATTTTCGCTGGAAGATGTTTCTGCAAAACCGGATGTGGGTATCTTTAGTGGCAGCTTGCACGTTCGAAACTTTCAATCTCCTGAAATTGATTTAAAGATCCGGTCGGAATTTGAACTCGACTTTCTTGCCAATTTTTTAAATCTTACTGAGCTACAAGACCTGAAAGGAAGTGTCGCGCTCACAATGAATTTCCATGATATTGTAGACTTAACACAACCGGAGAAGAGCATAGAAAAAGTAAATGAATCTTACTTTACTGAATTAGAGGTTAAGAACCTCAGCTTCCGGATGCCAGCATTCCATTTGCCGGTACAAAATGTAATGATCAAAGCGAGTATGGACGGGCATCAAGCTACGCTCGATCAATTTGATTTTAAGGTTGGTGATTCTGACATTCGTTTGCGCGGCAGCATAAGCGATTTACCTGCTATTCTTCACCATACTGCCGATCCGGTAAGCGTCAATTTATTTTTGGAATCCAACCTCTTAGATTTCTATCAACTAACATCGGGCGATACGATAAAGAGTAAGCCTTTCAATGAGCAAGTACGCAATTTTAGAATGAAGTTTAAATTCAACAGCTCCGCCCAATCCTTTACGGAGTCGCCTAATATTCCTGTTGGCGAATTTTTTATTGAAGACTTGTATGCGAATCTCAAAAATTATCCACACACACTTCACAACTTCCACGCGGATGTGTACGTTGACAAAAATCAGTTTAGGGTTATCGACTTCACAGGCATGATTGACCAAAGCGATTTCCACTTCTCTGGCAAACTCAATAACTACAATTTATGGTTTAATCAACAACCGTTGGGCGATACCAAAATTGAATTCAATTTGTCTTCTTCATTACTACAATTGGACGATTTATTTTCGTATGGTGGCGAAAACTATGTGCCTGAAGATTACCGCCATGAAGAATTTTCAAACTTAAAAGTTCATGGATTCGCGAACCTTTATTTTGATAAGGGATTGAAGTCGGCCGATTTGCAGCTTGATAAGCTCGAATCAAAAATGAAAATTCACCCCCTCCGTCTTGAGAAATTTAACGGCCGGTTTCGTTATGAAGATGACCACATTATGGTAGAAGATCTAAGTGGAAAAATTGGAAATAGCGAATTTACGACTAGTCTCCATTATTACCTTGGTAAAGATGACGCGATCCGAAAGCGTGATAATTTTATTAGCGTGAATGCTAAACGTCTCGATTTTGACGAGTTGTTTAATTACACCCCACCCCCGCCTACTAAAGTGCCCACACCACAGGAACACGAAGCGGGATTCAATATTTTTGAATTACCCTTTACGGATATGAATATTCAATTTTATATAAAGCAACTTAACTACCATCGTTATTCGATTAACGATTTTATTACCAATGCGCGCATCCAAAAAAATCACTTTTTATATATCGATACATTATCGCTTTTGGCAGCCGGAGGACGCGTGGGCTTGGCGGGGTATTTTAACGGAGCCGACAAATCGAAAATCTATTTCAGTCCTGAACTTACCTTCGATAATCTGGATTTAGATAAACTGCTTTTCAAATTTGAAAATTTTGGGCAGGATCATTTGGTTTCTGAAAATATTCACGGGAAAATCAGTGGAACAGTTACGGGTAAAATTCGAATGCATGCAGACATGATCCCGATTGTCGATGATTCAGAAATTCATATAGACTTGAACGTTATAGACGGGAGACTTGATAATTATCCAGCTTTTGAGGCGCTGTCAGATTTTTTCCGAGATAAAAATCTCAAGAAAGTTCGCTTTGATACACTTCGCAATCACATCGATCTCGCCAAGGGAGTTATCTCCATTCCCAACATGGTCATCAATTCTTCACTTGGATTCATTGAGGTTTCAGGAAAACAAAACACAGACATGACCATGGAGTACTATTTACGTGTACCGCTAAAATTGGTAACTCAAACCGGTATGCAAAAATTATTTACCCAAAAGACTGAAGTTGACGCTGAAACGGAAGACGCGATCCAATATAAAGATGAGTCGAAACGAATACGCTACCTCAACCTAAAAGTTACCGGCACACCCGATAATTACAAAATTAGCCTCGGGAAAGATAAAACTTCAAATAAGCAGTAACATAACTAAGGTTCAAGCTTTCAAAGCTTCTGCCAAGCATCGTCTCTCGTAGAGGACGATGCTATGCGCCCTCTAATCACCCAACGGAAACTTCACACCGGTAATCTTCTCACAGAATGCTAGAAATTTATCTTGCACTGTTTCATCGGCAGCGGTGGGATTAAAATGCTTTTGTTGTTGATGGAAAAAATACTTGCTACTTACTTTCGCTGCGGCATCCTCACTGGTAGCAAGCCAACATCCCTGTAAAGCATCGTCTCTCGCAGAGGACGATGCGATACTCACTAATCACCCAACGCAAGCCGCACACCGGTAATCTTCTCGCAGAGTGCAAGAAATTTATCTTGCAGCACTTCATCGGCAGCGGTGGGATTAAAATGCTTTTGTTGTTGATGGAAAAAATACTTACTACTTACTTTCGCTTTTGCATCGTCACTGGTAGCTAACCAACATCCCTGTGAAGCATCGTCTCTCGCAGAGGACGATGCGATACCCACTAATCACCCAACGCAAGCCGCACACCGGTAATCTTCTCGCAGAGTGCAAGAAATTTATCTTGCAGCACTTCATCGGCAGCGGTGGGATTAAAATGCTTTTGTTGTTGATGGAAAAAATACTTGCTACTTACTTTCGCT
>Ga0209591_10005605_pt1 | contig 14001 bp, 8 predicted proteins | sample MAT01_FD_187207 | JGI IMG/M metagenome (GOLD analysis project Ga0209591, IMG submission 187207) | Freshwater microbial communities from Lake Fryxell liftoff mats and glacier meltwater in Antarctica - MAT-01 (SPAdes) (version 2) | ecosystem: Environmental > Aquatic > Freshwater > Ice > Liftoff... | reverse complement strand
TTTCCTCGCGGAAGTGGCGGAATTGGCAGACGCACCAGCTTGAGGGGCTGGCGGTAGCAATATCGTGGGGGTTCGAGTCCCCCCTTCCGCACCAACCTTCGCTGATCGCTCGCTTCGCTTCCAGCTACGGCTGGCGAGCCAACGAGGGGGTCAGCGAAGGGTGCCACCACCATTCGCGCTAAACCATGCCCCTCCTGACGCTCGACCACATCTCCGCCGCCTTCGGCCATGTGCCCCTGCTCGATGACGCATCGCTGCAAATCGACGCGGGCGAGCGGATCGCGGTCGTCGGGCGCAACGGCACCGGCAAGTCCACCCTCCTCAAGATCATCGCCGCTGACATCGAGCCCGACGCCGGAGCGATCTGGCGCGGTCCCGGCGTGAAAGTCTCGAGACTGCCGCAAGACGTGATCGATGCCAACACCGATCGCCGCAGCGTCCATGATGTGGTGGCCGAGGGCGTCCACGGACTCGACGAGGAAGACTGGGAACGCGCGCAGCGCGTGGATCAGATTATCGATCGCCTGAACCTCGACGCTACGGCGCACGTGGACGAACTGTCGGGTGGGTGGCGGCGTCGCGTGTGGCTCGCCCGAGCTCTGGCGGCCCAGCCCGACGTCTTGCTGCTCGACGAACCCACGAACCATCTCGACATCGAGGCCATCACCTGGCTCGAAGGGGTTATTGAGAAACATCGCGGTGCCGTCGTGTTCGTGACCCACGACCGCGCATTCCTCCAGCGTGTCGCCACCCGCCTGGTCGAACTCGATCGCGGCCACCTGACCTCCTACGCACCGGACCCTGGCGCCAGAAGCGGTGCGGTGCCGGTCTACGACGAATACCTGCGGCGCAAAGAAGAGGCGCTGGCGATTGCGGCCGTCGCGCACGACAAGTTCGACAAGCGCCTTGCCCAGGAAGAAGTGTGGATACGCCAGGGCATCAAGGCGCGACGCACCCGCGACGAAGGCCGCGTCAAGGCGCTCATACAGATGCGCGCCGAGCGCTCCGCGCGCCGGCAGGCGATCGGTTCAGTCCGATTGACGATGGACAGTGGCGAGCGTTCTGGGAAACTGGTCTTTGATGTGCAAAACATCTCAAAGACGTTCGTGGTGCAGGGGCCTGAGTCCAGGGCCCAGGGTCCGGTCATCGCGGGGTTCTCCACACGCATCATGCGCGGGGACCGCATCGGCGTGCTCGGTCCGAATGGCGCAGGGAAAACAACGCTGCTGAAGATGCTGGTGGGCGAGCTGCCGCCCGACACCGGCACCGTGGAGATTGGCACGAACGTCCAGATTGCCTACTACGACCAGCAGCGCGAGCAGCTGGATCCGGAGCGCACGGTGGTCGACACGGTCGGCGACGGCAACGACATTGTCACCGTGGGCGGCCGGAGTCGGCACGTGCACGGCTACCTCGAGGACTTTCTGTTTCCGGCGGCGCGCGCGCGGTCCAAGGTCAAGGCGCTGTCGGGCGGCGAGCGGAATCGCCTGCTGCTGGCGCGGCTCTTCACCCGCCCCGCAAATGTGCTGGTGCTCGACGAGCCGACAAACGACCTCGACATTGAAACCCTTGAGCTGCTGGAGTCACAACTGGCGGAGTTCGACGGCACCGTGCTGCTCGTGAGCCATGACCGGGCATTCCTCAATAATGTGGTCACAAGCACCCTGGCCTGCGAAGGCGGTGGCATCGTGCGTGAGTACGTGGGCGGGTACGACGATTGGCTGAGACAGTCGGCCACGTCCACGGCGGCGGCCGACGCGTCGCCGAAAGGCCCGGTGATGAATGCGACACCAGCAACCGCAGGCAGCAAGAAGAAGCTCTCGTTTAAAGAGCAACGCGAGTTCGACGGGCTGCCCGCGCACATCGACACTCTGGAACGCAGCCTCTCGGCGCGTGACGCGATGATCGCCGGCACAGACTTCTACCGCAAAGGCGCCGACGTCATCCGAACCAGCCTTCTGCAGCAGGACGCGGAACGTGCAGCGCTGCTCGCCGCCCTGGCGCGCTGGGACGAGTTGGACTCTCGCACCCGATAGAACCGCATTGACAGGCGTGATATTTTTTCATACCCAGTACCTGTATGCGCCGGCTGACGTGGTCACGGGCCACGACTGTAATGTTCGCGTTCTTCGTCCTCGCCCTCCTGCAGGCGTGGCCCCTACCCCTGTACCTGTCCACCCATCTCACGGGGCCGCCCTCGGGTGACACGGGGGTGTACGTCTGGAACACGTGGGTCTTCCGCCACGAGTTGGTAGACAACGGCGCCTGGCCGCTCTGGACACACTCGATCTTTACCGGCGACGAGCCAGCCAACCTGGGACATCACAACTACACCCTGTTCGCCAACCTGCTCGCGGTGCCGCTACAAAGCGTGACCGGGGTGGTGGCATCGTTCAACCTCGTCTACCTCATCAACATCACGCTGGCCGGATTCGGGATGTTTCTGCTGGCGCGCCGCGTCACAACGCGTGATACCGACGCGTGGCTCGCTGGGGCCCTCTTCGCGTGTTCCGGCTTCATGGTGGGGCGCAGTCTGGGTCACTTCAGTCTCGTCGCGGCGGCTCCCCTGCCCTTCTTTGTCCTGGGCCTGATCCGGTGCTGGGAGCAGCGACGGACACGCGACGCGCTCGCGTTGGGCCTGGTCGCGGCGTGGTCGATCACCGCAGACCCGTACTACGCGGTCTATTGCCTGATGCTGGGCACCGGGTTTCTGGTGAGCCACGCGGTGACGATCCGACCCGCGTTGTCGCGAGCCCGAGGGTGGCAGCGCGCGCTCACAATCTCTGCGGGCCTCGCCGCCGTTCCGGTCGTCGGCCGACTCATCACCGGCGGAGGTGTCTTTCACACCGGCCCGTGGGAGATCTCCGTGCGATCGCTCTACACGCCGGTGCTGATCCTGACGCTGCTGGTGTGTCTACGGGCACTGTTGATGCTCCGTATTGAGCGCACCCACGAGCCATGGCCGCGATGGATCACGGCAACCTGGCTCGGCGTCGTCGCAGTCGCATCGGCCGGACTCCTCGCCGCGCCGGTCCTGTCGGCACAGGTGTTCGGCGAGGCGATGGACGCGGCGCCAATCCTCTGGCGCTCAGGGCCGCAGGGGGCCGACCTGTTGGCCCTCCTGCTCCCCCACGCGGCACATCCGCTGATGCCAGACAGCGTGCGGGCCAGTCTCGCCCTGCATCCGGGTGGACTGATCGAACAGAGCGCGAGCCTGTCGATTGTGGCGCTACTCGTGATCGGCCTCGCCTGGTGGCGCACATCGTGGCGACCCTCCCTGCGGTGGTCGGTGGCCGCGGTGGCGTTTGGCCTCATGACGATGGGCCCGTTCATCCATGTGGTCGGGATGAACACCTACATTCCGACGCCGTGGACGCTGCTCCGGTACCTGCCGGTCATCTCGGACGCGCGCATGCCCAGCCGCATGGCGATTGTGGCCACCATGGCGGTGGCGATGCTGTTTGCCGCCGCCTTGAGCGCATGGACCACACGCGCGGGGAAAGCGCGCTCCTGGGTGCTGCTCACCGTCGCCGTGCTGTTGGCGGTCGACCTGTGGCCGGCGCCGCGTCTGCTCTTTTCCGCCGGGGTGCCTGCGATCTACGACCGTATTGCCCAGGACCCGCGGCCGGTCTCGGTGTTGACACTGCCCACCGGGGTGCGTGATGGCCTGGCCTCGCTCGGCAACTTCACCGCACACGAGCAGTTCTTCCAGACCGTGCATGGCAAACGCCTCATCGGCGGGTATTTGTCACGCACGACGCCTCGTCGGCGGGAGTCCCACATCAGCCATCCGGTGCTGGGCGCCCTTGTCGCGCTCAGCGGCAACCAGCCGGTCACACAGGCCCAGCAGTTGGCGGCGCGGGCCGCCGCGGCGGATTTCGTGCGCGAGGTCGATCTGGGCTATGTGGTGATCAACCATCGCGACGCATCGCCAGAACTTGCGCGTTTCGCCATCGACGTGTTCCAGTTGACGCCCGTGCAGGGCGATGCGGACCTGTCACTCTACGTGCCGTTCGGCCCTGTTCGAGCCGATGTGGGGCCTCAGCCACGGCCTGGCGGCGGCCATGAGGGCCAGAACCGCGCCAAACGTGCAGACGATGGTGGCGCCGGTCGGTAGGTCGAACACCACCGACAGGTACATCCCCAGCATCGACGTGATGCCTCCCATCACCCAACCCAGCGTCAGGCGCGATCCGACCCGGCTCGCGTACAGCATGCCGGCGACTGACGGGACAATGAGGTAACAGAACACCAGCAGGACGCCCGCGATCGCCACCGACCGTGTGACGACCACGCCAAACGACGCGTAGAACAGGAAGTCCCAGAATCGCACGGAGATGCCCGACGCTTCGGCGGCCGCCGGATTCATGGAGATCAACAGGAAGCGTTTGCGGAACGCGAAGTGAAACGCGCCAATCGCCGCGTAGACCCCGGCCGTCTTCCACACGTCCTCCCAGGACACCGACAGGATGTTGCCGACGAGCATGTCACGCAGGTGCTCGCTCTCACCGGTGGACTGGCTCATCGCGACGATCACGGCCGCGGAGGCGACCGCGTAGGAAATGCCGATGATCGCTTCTTGCGGCACGCGTGCGTTGTGCCCTTTGACAATGGAAAAAATCGCCGCGCCGATGAACGTGAATCCGAGGCTCATCCAGTACACGCCCGGGTGGTGCGGATCGCCGCCGAAGGCCGGGACGAGCAGCGCCAATGTGGCGCCAAGGGACGCGATTTGCGCCAGTGACAGGTCCACGAAGATCACGCCACGTTCCACGACGTGCAACCCGAGGTAGGCGTGAATGCCGGCGATAATCAGGCTGGCCACAATGGCCGGCGCCAGGAACTGCAGGAGCGTCCAGTCGAGGGCCACTAGGTGCCGACCTTGGCCAGCGCCGCGACCAACTGGTTAATGTTGAAGTCGAACAGCTTCAGGTAGTCGTCGACGCCGGGCATGCCGCCCACTGACGGGGCGAGCGTCAACACCTGGGCGCCAGTCTGTGCCGCAATTTGTCTGGGGGTCTTGGCGTCGAAGTACGGCTCGATGATGATGACCTTCACCTGTTGGCGTTTCATCTCGGTGATTAACCTAAGCGTGTGTGCCGGAGACGGAGGTACGCCGGGTTTCGGCTCGACGTAGCCGATCACGTCGAGGCCAAACCGATCGGTGAAGTTCGGCCAGGAGCGATGATACGTCACGACCCTGGTGCCTTTGTACGGCTGCATGGCCGCATCCCATCGCTTCTCGGCATCGGCCAGCCGGCGGTCGAAGTCGGCAAACCGCTGCGCGTAGGTCGCCTGATTGGTGCGGTCCAGTGTGGTGAGGCGGTCACGAATCGACGCGGCGATGAGACGGCCGTTGCCCGGGTCAAGCCAGTAGTGCGGGTTGCCCGACGGATGCACGTCGCCCATCGCGCGGGTCAACTGGCCGGTCGGCAACTCGAGGATCTTGACGTTGGCGGAAGGGTCGAGAAACCCCGTAGCGCCCACCTGGATGCGCGCATTGCGGCTGCTCGTGATCAGTGGCGGCAACCAGCCAATCTCCAGTTCGCGGCCCACCACGATCAGCAGGTCGGCGCGACTGAACTTCAGGATGAAGCTGGGCTTGGCTTCGACAAAATGCGGGTCCTGGTAGCCGCGCGCGACCGCGTCCACGGTCACGGCGTCGCCGCCGATCTCACGCGCGATCGAGGCCAGGTCCTCGGTGGTGGTCACAATTCTGAGCGGCGCCGCAGTCGCGAGCACGCGGTCGACCGGTACGGCAAGCAGGGCGGCGCCGGCGCAGACGGATGCGAGAAATATCTTCATGGGCATGCCTCAGAACACATGGGCGCCATGCGCGCCAATGCCGAAACTCAACTGAAAGAGGACCTCGTGCGCGCGGCGGCCTTCGCCATACCGGGTATGCCGGTACTGACCGCGCAGCTGACTGAACTCGCTCGGCCAGAACGAGAGAACGACCGACGCCCCGGAGTCGCGCAGGTCCGGGTCCTGCACGCGGGCCGATCGATCGAGGCGGCCGCCCAGGTACCAGCGCCTGGCGAACTGGTACTCGGCCAGGCCGTACAGACCGAAGGCGCGGGCAGCCGTCGCGCCGGGGACGTCCTGCCGACTCCAGACCAGTTCGGTTCGCGCCTGGAATCGGCGGTAAATCGCACGACGCAGCGGCCGGTACCGGAAGGTGGCGTCCACGCCAATCAACCGCCGATTGGCCCCGGGGCCGAGGTCGGTCGGGCCCCAGGCCACCGATCCGCCCAGATCAAGATTCGCGCTTTCCGTGAGATCACGATAGGCGCGGAGCCGACCCCCATAGTTGAGTCTCGACCGCCGATCGCTCTGGAACACCAGCGAGTCGCCGCTGAAGACCTCGCCGGTCACTTCAAGAAAGGCGAGCGGGTTCTGAATCAGCCTCGAAAGCGACAGACCAGAATCGGAAATACCTTCTTCTCCCCCGACGAGGTTCTGGGTCACGAGCGGCCGGTCGGCCGAGGGCATGGCGTGGGTGTGCAGCGTGTTGACCTTGCCGAACTGCGCGCGCATCTTTCCCGCCTTCAGCAGCAACGACGCGGGCAGGGACGTGAAGGTGATGTAGCCCTCTTCGATTTCGACGCCCTCGGGTGAGGCCGCGAGGAAGAAATCGGCCCGCGCATATGTGTCCACCACCGACCTGAACGAGAGTTCCACTTCGCGCAGTTGGAGCGACCGCTCTGAGGCGTTCGGATTTTTCCCGGCTGCCGCAACAAAATTCGCTATCACCGATATATCCGGGTTGAAGACGTTCGAGCCGGCGGCACTCGGCTGGGCTGGCGCCGCAGTGGGCGCCGGCGTCGCCGTCTGGGGCGGGGCTCCCCCCGCCGGTTGCGCGAACGCCGCGGCAGGCGAAACGCCAGCCACAACGGCGCACAGACACAGGACACGTCTCGCGATCAATCCAAAACACAACGTACGCATGGGCACACACCTCGAACAACACGGGACAACACGCGCCCCGTTTTTCGTGCGAAGCGGGGCTCTAGAGAACGGTTGAGCGTGGTGAGGCGGGAGGGCCGCGAGAAGCCCGAGTGAGGCGTTCGACGGCCGGCGGCACCGGGATCGCCGTGCGAACGTGCGCGGCCCGTCCACCGGGTGTGGCCAGTCTGGCCACTGACGTGGTACTGGCGCCGCTGACCGCCCGCAGGAAGTGGCAGACCGGACAATGCTGGGCGTCCCCGGACGCCCCACCGTTGACGGCCGTCGCCCGATCACCAATGGTCAGTTTGACGGCGCCGCAGGCGATATCGATGATGCCGAGGTGGTCCTTGCTCAGACCCGTCAACCCGAGCGTGGCCACGAACGTGGTCAGGAGCAACCACGTGCGAAGCCGCTGGCCCGAGGCATGGCGCATGGGAGCACTGTACCACTTGACAGCGAAGTAACGAAGGCTTCTACTTCTTCGGACGGACTTCGTTCGCCGATTTAAGGAAGTCGGGCCGTTCGGATCGTCTTGGAGGGAGCAGTGATGCAATTGCGTCGTCTTTTTGCCTTGGCCCTGGTCGTCGTCTGCGCCACGGCCGGCACGGCCTACGGGCAGTCTCAGGCCATTAACGGAACCATCGAAGGCACAGTCAAGGACTCGTCCGGCGCCGTGTTACCGGGCGTGACCATCAGCGTGACCAATACCAGCACGGGCGCGCAGCGCGTGGTCGTGAGCAATGAATCGGGCGTGTTTCGGGCGCCCCTCCTGCCTCTGGGCGTGTTCACCGTCACGGCGGAACTCTCCGGTTTCTCGAAGTTCGAACAGGTAGGCATCACCCTGGTGGCCGGACAAACCGTTGTGCTGAACGTCGCGCTGAAAGTCGGCGCGATGAGCGAGACCGTGACGGTCAGCGCCGACTCGGCGGTGGTGAACCTGGGCAAGACCGACGTGGGCCGTAACTTGAATGAGCGCGAAATCAAGAACCTGCCGCTCGTCTCGCGCAACCCGTACAACTTCGCGCTCCTGCAGCCGGGCGTGACGGGCTCGGAAAACAGCGAATTCGGTGTGCCGCGCTTCGGCGTCAACGGGCAGGCGCTTCGCGTGAACTACCAGGTGGACGGCAACACCAACACCCAGCGTGACCGCGCCGGCCTGCGCATGATGCCGATGTCGGAGGTCATGATCAGCGAAGTGCAGGTGGTGACGTCCGGGTTTGCACCCGAGTTCGGCAGCACCACGGGCCTCGTCTACAACGCCGTGACGCCGTCGGGCACCAATACGTTCAAGGGTGACGTGTCCTACAAGTTCCGCGAGAAGAAGTGGTCGGCGTTTCCGTTCTTTTTCGCGCTGCCCAAGACCGACGCCAACCGACCGGACAACTCGCTGGATATCATCACCGGCACGTTTGGCGGGCCGATTGCCAAGAACTCGCTTCACTTCTACGCCGGCACCGAACGCACCTATCGCGAAATGCCCCGCATCATCAACATCGATCCGGCTGTGGCCACCACGGCGGGCGTCGTGACGCAGCCCGGGGCGGTGGACGCCTATCAGGAAGTGCTTTTCATCATCGGCAAGCTCGACTGGCAGGCCAACGCCAGCCAGCGCATCACCGGGCGCACTAATTTTTTCAGCAACGACAACCCGCTCAACGGGGGCGGCGGCGGCAACACGGCCCTCGAACGGTCGGTGGACTTTCGCGACCGGATGTTCTCGCACGCGGTGCAGGTGGTCTCCACGCTCGGCTCGTCCAACCTGAACGAATTGCGCATGCAGGTAGCGCAACGGCACCAGCAGCGCTTCTCCTCTGAAGGCGCCGGCACGGGCGTCTCGGTCAACATCAACGGCGGCGTGGTCAACGGCGTGAACAACAACATCCAGTTCGGCATGCCCACCGGGGATGGCGAAGATTTTATCCAGCGCATTTATCAGGTGGTGAACAATTTCACCTTCCTGCGCGGCAACCACAGCTTCAAGGCGGGCGTGGACTACCAGTTCATCGACGACCATCGTGCGGTGCCCCTGCCGGCAACCTACACATTCCCGACGGTGGCGGCGTACCTGGCCGCCAAGAGTGGCGCCAACACCAAGGGTTACACCACGTTCGCACAGACGGTGGCCGTGCTCCCCGAGTTCGACATGACCAATGCCGGGTTCTCGGGATTCCTCCAGGACGACTGGAAGATCTCGCCCAGGCTGAAACTGCTGTACGGATTGCGATACGACCTCAACCTGTACAACGAGGGCATTGACGGTTCGCCCTACTCGCAGACGTTCAACCGCGATGCCAACAACTTCGGGCCCCGCTTCGGGTTTGCCTGGACACCTGACGATTCGGGCAAGTCCGTCATCCGGGGCAGCTCGGTGGTGATGTACGACCAGATGCTGCTGGCGATCATCGAGCAGTCGTATGAAAACTCGGGTGACCCACGGCGCATCGCGGTCTCGCTGGCGCCGAGCGCGGCCAACGCGCCGAGCTTCCCTGCCGTCCTGACCACCGCGACAGGCCCACAAAGCACGCTCTTTAGTATGGACCCGGATTTTGTGTCGGGCCGCACCTGGCAGAACAACATCGCCTACGAGCGCGCCATCAGCACCAATTACTCCGCGTCGATTAGCGCAATGTATGCGCGCGGCTACACGATGCCCGTCATCACGGAAGCGAACTTCACCAACGCCCCGGTGCGGACGCTCGACGACGGCCGCGGGGTGTTCAGCTCGACCGTCAACGCCACCACGCGCGTCGATCCCCGATACAACCGGGTGCGTCTCGTCCAGTCCATCGGTGAGTCGTGGTACAAGGCCATGACCTTGCAGTTCGGCAAGCGCTGGAACGGCAGCCTGCAGTTCGACCTGAACTACACGCTCGCCAAGGGCCTGGATACGGCGCCGCTCGGCGGCGGCACACTGGCGGTCCAGGGCGATGCCGCACGGTCGGACCCATTCGACCTGCAACGCGACAAGGGCCCGAACTCGCTCGACATCCGGCATACGTTCAACGCGAGCGTGGTGGCCCTGTCGAACTTCACCATCGCGAACCGCGTGCTGCATCACATCATCAACAACAACCAGGTGTCTCTTCTGGTGCAGGTCAACAGCGGCACACCGGTGCAGATCGCCGGCAACACGGATCTCAATGGCGACGGCACGAACAACGACCGGCCGCTCTTCATCACGCGCAACTCCCTGAACCTGCCGACGCGCAAGAACGTGGACATGCGCTACTCGCGGTTTTTCAATTTCTACAAGAACTACCGGCTCGAAGTGCAGGTGGAATTCAAGAACGTCTTCAACAAGGAGCAGGTCTCGGGCGTGCAGACCACCTACACGGTGAATACCACGACGGGCGCGGCGACGACCACGCTTCCCAACAACAGCGGCGCCTTGATTCCGACGGGCGGATTTGAGCAGCGCAAGTTCCAGCTCGGCTTCAAGCTGTTCTTCTAGTCTGGCACGGGGGCGCTGCCGCGCAGCGCCCCCGTGCGGGATCGCCGGTCCCCGAAGCTCGATCAGTCAGTGAGCGCCATGCCGTTGTTGCGCCGGGTTCGACCGTTCCTCCTCCTCACCGTTCCAGCGATCGCCGCGTTCGCTGTCGTGCCGCAGGCCCAGCCGCGCCGACCTGCGGCCCAGGTCGTCAGCGTGAACGTGGGCCGCGTCCCTCTGACGGTCGAACGACACCAGACGGGAGCTCCAGTCACGCTCGGCGTACCGTTTCCCAGAGGCGTGCTGGACTCACCCGACCACGTGCGGGTGCTGCGGCCGGACGGCCTCGAGCAACCCAGCCAGGTCACCGAAGTGACGACCTGGGATCCGATTGACCCGAGCGTGAAATGGGTCTGGGTGTTCTTCTTCGCCGATGCCGGGCCGGTGTATGCACTTGACTACGGCCCCACGGTACGCCGGCAGCCCATCACCACGCCCCTCGAATTCGTGAACAACCCCCGGGCACAGGGACTGGCCGAAATCACCACCGGCCCCCTGCGCTTCGTGGTTCGGCAGGGCGAGACCGGGTTTCTGACGTCAGTCCAGCTCGACCTGGCGGGTGACGGTTATACGGATGCCGACATTATCGCGACCGGCCCGGTGGGCCGCGGGTCATTCGCGGATGTGCTTGATGAGGCCGGCGTGGATCGTTCGAAGGCGGTCGTGCTGCGCACCGTGATGGACAAGGGCACGGGCCCTTTGCACGCGATTCTCCGCGTGGAGGGCGAGTACCGGTACGGCCGCGCCGACAATCAGGCATCACCCTTTGTCACCCGCATCCACGCCTACGCCGGCAAACCGTACATTCGCGTGCTGCACACGTGGATCTACACGGGCAACGCGGACAAACACCGCCCCCAGGAAGGCGACTATCCTCACGTCGCGACTCAGGGCGCGACGCTCATCGCGACAGACCCCACCGACACGGGGTGGACGGCGCCTGACGATCGCCTGCACGGACTGGGATTGTCGTTGGCGCTTCCGCTCACCGCGCGCGCCCAGACACGGTTCGGGCTGCGCAACGGCTCCTGGTGGTCACCGGGTGACCGGCGAGTGGCGACCGTGCCTTCCGGACCAGCCAGTCTGGTGCAGCTCGGCCCCAAGCCCGACCGAATTCCTCCCGTGCCGAATTCGTCGGCGACCTTGCGCCTGTCGGCATCGGACGGCTTCGCGGCGTCGGTCACCAACGACGGGCGCGTCGTCGATCGCGCCGAACGGGCCGAGGGATGGATCGACGTGTTCGATGGCACTCGCGGTGTGGCCATCGGACTCAAGTATCTTGTCGAGGAATATCCGAAGGCGCTCACGTTCGATCCGGCCGCCGGCACCCTGTCGGCATTTTTCTGGACGCCTGCGGCGGGCCCCATGAGTTTCGCGCGGGCATCCAACGCGCCGGCAAACGAGAATGCGGTCGAGAACTGGGCGCAAGGGCTTGCCAAGACCAGTGAAGCCCTGCTGTTTTTTCACGGGCCCCAGACCACCGTGGAGGACGTGGCCGCGACGATGCAGTTGGTGCTGGCGCCGCCGGTGGCCCACGTCGCACCCGCGTGGTACGGCACCACTGACGTGTACGGTGCGATCGCCCCGCACAGCGCGCGCCACGAGGACCTGCAACGGAGCCTGACCTACAAGTTTTCGTGGATGCGCTTCAACCAGGCGTGGGAACCCTGGTTCGGCATGTTCGAACATGGCGACATGATGAACACATTTGACGGCCAGCGCTGGAGCGTTTTTGGCAACGGAGAACCCGCGCAGGACTTCATGTGGTGGCTGCAGTTCATGCGCACGGGCGATGCGGACACGTTCGACACGGCGATGGCATTCAGCCGTCACACCATGGACGTGGACAACACACACTGGCCGACGGGCCCCCAGTTCATCGGCGACACGAACTATCCGATGGACTATTGGTCAACCCTCGCGGCTCCGCCAGCCACCAAGTATCTGGGCGTCGGCCGCCGCCATGCCGACCAGCACTGGATGCACATTCTCAGCGCGCACGTCTGGGTGCAAGGCTGGATGGCGTCGTATTACCTCGCGGGCGAACAGCGCGGCCTCGATGTGGCCCGGCTCACCGCCGACATGCACCTGCGCCGCCTTTGGGGCGAACACGAACTGACGGGGCGTCGCCTCTACCTGTCGGTGTGGAATCTCTCGGAGGTGTGGGACGCCACCAAAGATGTCCGCTACGAGCGAGAGCTGGAGGACCGCGTGGCCCGGATGCTGGCACTGCAACGCGATCAGGCCGACAGCCTCATCCTTGAGCGGTACGGCTACACCAATGTGTACGCATCGCACGGCCTGAGCAAGTACCTGTCGATGACCGGCGCGCCTGCCGTCAGAAGCGCGCTCGTTCGCCACGCGCGCGCGGTTCGCGACATGCCGCCTCTCAATCACGTCATGGAGTCGTACCTCTCCAGCATTCACAGCCTGGTCGTGGGGTACCAGTTGACGGGCGATCGCTCGTTTGCTGATGAAATGGCGCGGCGCCTCAAGCCGCTCCGGGTGGACGCCCTGTCACGGCCCATCGACAGCCGCTGGACCCAGTCTGACCTGTTCAAGGCTCTCGAGCAGGCCGACCACTTTCCCGAAGACCCGAACCGCTTTCGCCCCAACGCGTCGAACTCGGGCACGACGGCGCCACCGACACGACGCCCGATCTGGTCATTCACCAACGGCCTCCGTGTATTCGGCTGGACGAGCGCCTACACGGTGCCGTGGGCACTCCAGGTCCTGGCCGATCTCGAGGACCGTGGAGTGAGGGTCGCGGATCGGAAATAGATGATGGCGGAAGACCACTCGACGATTGACGAAGGAGACTTCATGCACGCGCGATTGATTCGATTCTCCCTGTTCGCCGCGGCGTTGGCTGTTGTGCTGTCGCTGGCCTCGGCGCCGGTGGCGACCCAGGTCACGGTGCTCAACCACGATACCGGCCCCGTCGGTCTCGGCCTGGCATTGCGCCAGCTCCCGGTCGAAGGCTCGATGTTGTACGTCACGGCGCATCCCGACGATGAGAATAACGGTGTGCTGGTGGCGCTCAACCGCGGCCGCGGCCTCAAGACGTCGCTGCTGACCGTCACGCGCGGCGATGGTGGCCAGAATGAAATCGGCCCTGAGCTGTTTCAGGCGATCGGCATCCTGCGGTCGGAAGAACTGGCGGCAGTACACCGGTACGACGGCGCCGACCAATACCACACACGCGCGTACGAGTTCGGCTACTCCTTCAGCGTCGAGGAGACCTTTGAAAAGTGGGGCAAGGACGCGATCCTGGCCGACGTCGTGAAGGTCATCCGCATGACGCGGCCCGACATCATCCTCACGATGAACCGCGATGGACAGGCCGGTGGCCAGCACCACATGGGCTCGGCTCGCCTGGCGCAGGAGGCGTTCCGTGTGGCGGCAGACCCCACCCGTTTTCCCGAGCAGCTCAAGGCGGGACTCCGGCCGTGGCAGGCCCGCAAGGTCTATCAGGCGGGCGCGGGAAATCCCGGCGGGGGCGCGGCGCAGTCGTCGGCTGGAGGCGCGGCTCCGCCCCAGCGACCGGTGCGCATCAGCACCGGCGA
>Ga0209591_10005604_pt1 | contig 14003 bp, 18 predicted proteins | sample MAT01_FD_187207 | JGI IMG/M metagenome (GOLD analysis project Ga0209591, IMG submission 187207) | Freshwater microbial communities from Lake Fryxell liftoff mats and glacier meltwater in Antarctica - MAT-01 (SPAdes) (version 2) | ecosystem: Environmental > Aquatic > Freshwater > Ice > Liftoff... | reverse complement strand
TCGACGAAACTTGGGCCCCGGCCTCCGCCGGGGAGACATGCTTAAGGTAGTGCCATGAGGGCCAGTATCGATTTCTCGGTAAAACCCTAGCTACCACGGCCATCTCCAGCCACTTTCGCCCCGAAACGCTCGCGAATAGGGCTACTTTCACGCCATGCGCAAAGGTATCTACGCAACAAAAATGTAAAACACACTTTACATTAAAGGGCCGATATGTAAAATACAGCGTACATTTAGTACGTTTTAAATTACCTTTGGAGGCTGCGCTATGTCGCACAACACCCGTCTTTTGCTTCTAGATAGCGTCGCACTTCTCATCGTGTTGGGTCTATGCTTTGGGCCGGACTTCGGTGGCGGTTGGCTCGGCAGAGTCCTTGTGTTCGCCGCCATTGGCGCGACACTATATGGTTGGCTTCTCTTGCACCGCCGTCTCGGCGACACCCGCTCGCTCAACGAGCAGCTGAGTGGCGTATGGCTGGTGTTCGTGGCGGCGATCACAGTGTTGTTTTTTTGGGGGCTGCAGCAGTTGGGGTGGCAGACGGACCTCAATGATCCAGGCACGCGTGCGCTCAAGAGCACCGCATTCACGTTTTTCATCGGCTACCTCATCTTGAGTGCGGTGATCGTGCAGCAACAAGAATCGCTGCTTCGCGGAGGGGGGGAGCCGGCGGAGGACGAACGCGATAGGGAAATTCGTGCCCGCGCCGCGAGCGCCGGCTCCACCGCGCTCCAGATCGGCGTGATTGCGGTGATTATTCAAATCGCCGCCGGGAGCGTGTTTATCGCCCGTCACATCCCGCTGTTTGACACGCCCCTCAACATTGCGCACGCATTGGTTGGGGCGTTCATCATCGCCGAACTTGTTAAGTCCGCCACCGAAGTGTGGCTTTATCGACGCGACGCTGTGGGCGCGGAAGATGCGGCAGCAGACGCAGCAGACGCACCAAAGGTAAAAGCGTGAGTGGCTCGATCAAGAATCATATTCGACGGCTGCGCTTTGAGGCCGGCGAGATAACGCAGGAGCACCTCGCGCAACGCGCGGGCGCCACCCGGCAGACGATCATTTCACTTGAAGCGGGCAAGTACACGCCGTCGCTTCAGCTCGCTTTTCGTATTTCGCGTGCGCTGAACGCGAAAGTGGAGGACGTGTTTGAGTGGCAGGGTTAGTCAGTCACCAATAATTCGGGGCAGTCCAGCCCACGATTATTTGTGTCGCGCTTTGTTGCTTAGCTTGCGCATGCGCCGCCGCGAACAATTTCATTACAACGGGAAACACATGATTGTCTGGAACCGCCTGCTCCCGTTGTTGGCCGCGTCGATGCTGCTTGCATCCCCAGCGCACGCCGCTTTCAAATGTGTTGTGGATGGTGAAACCACTTGCCAAGAGCGCCCAGGTGATGACGACGTCAAGAAAAGGGTGGCGAAAAAGTGATTGCAGGGGCGCCGCGCACCAACGACGATCTGATCAACTCGAGAGAGATCAGCAAAGCCGCGCACGATCGTCGCGATGGTGCAATAAAGGGCGAGATTGAGCCATTTTTTCGGCGCGCGTTCGAGGCGCTTAAGGCGGGGCGCACGCAGGAATACCGCGACATGGTTTGCCTGTAGCTGCGCCGCCAAATCACGCGGCCTGATGGCGCGGCAGCCATTAAGTCTGATGGAGCGGACCTTGCCGCGCGTAGTGTCCAGCTCGACAAGCTTGAGTCGGGTGGCTCCAACACCAGGTTGACGTTCACGGCGGCCGGGAAAAAAGACACGAGTAAAACATGGCATCGAGGGCCAGAGCAGCTGTATGTAAACGCAACCGTGGATTGGGAGGGTGGCAAGCCGTGCGCGATGGGATTTAGTCGCTACTCGCGCGAAATTCGCAAGTAGCCAACCGAGGGGCGGTCTCAGTTTTTTTGCAAAACTCTTTTAGGCAAGGACGATTTCAGCCGTTTTCGCCCCAAAACGCCCGCCAATAAACGCCTTTCATTGTTCTTGCGCGCAAACGAATTGGCCAGCTTGTATACCGGCTCGGCGCAGTCCTGAAGTCCTTGAGCCTTTTGTACCCTTGAGCCCTTTGTACCCTTGCGCCTTGGTGGCTAACCGCCCGTAAGGGCCAGCAGCGCTTCCGGTTGTGCCGACAGCGCTGGGTAGTCCGTATATCCCTTCGGTCCTGGCGTGTAAAAAGTCGATTCATCCGGCGCATTCAGTTCCGCACCGGATTTCAAACGCGCGACGAGGTCGGGGTTCGCCAGCATATGACGACCAAAGGCGACGAGGTCACCGCGCTTTTGCTGCAGCGCTTCCTCAGCGGTGTTGCCGTCGAAGCCGCCGGAAGCAATGAAGGTGCGGCCGAAAGCTTTTTGCAAATCGGCTTTGAATGTCGCCGGGACGACCGGCGCACCCATTGACGAATGATCGACCAAGTGCAGGTAAGCGAGGCCCAGCTTGCCAAGCGTTTCGGCGAGTGCCAGATATTGCGCTTCAACGCCATCGAACGCGCTGGTGCCGTTGAAGGTGCCAAAGGGTGACACGCGTATGCCGAGGCGCTGGGCACCGATGGCGGCGATGGTGGCGTTCACCACCTCCAACGCAAATCGATTGCGGTTTTCCGCCGAGCCGCTGTAGTTGTCGGTGCGCTTGTTCACCTGCGGGTTCAAGAATTGCTCGATCAGGTAACCATTGGCGGCGTGAAGTTCAACGCCGTCGAAACCCGCCTCAATGGCAAGCTTGGCTGCGTGCGCGTATTCGCCAACGGCGATGGCGATATCCGCGGGCGTCATCGGGTTCGGCGCGGTATGCGGCTGCATACCCGAGCCGTCCGTCCACATCTCACCAGGACAGATATCGGCACTGGGGCCAACCACGCGCGCGCCTGCAGGCAGATTAGCTTGGTGGCTGACGCGCCCGGTGTGCATGAACTGGATAAAAATCTTGCCGCCCTTGCTGTGCACGGCTTCGGTCGTCAATTTCCAGCCGGCAACGTGATCCGCGTTGAACAGCCCCGGAATGCGTGCGTAGCCCAAGCCATTCGGCGAGGGCGAAGTGCCTTCGGTGATGATGAGTCCTGCCGTTGCGCGCTGCCCATAGTATTCCGCCATCAAGGTATTCGGGATATTGCGGTTCACCGCGCGGCTGCGCGTAAGCGGCGCCATGACGATGCGGTTGGACAGGTGAATGTGGCCGAGTTCGTAGGCGTCGAAGAGCATGGAGTTCTTTCTAAAAACTGTTAACGCGCAAAATGCAAATGCGCAAATGCGCAAAATCGGTCGGTGGGACAGAATTCAACACAATACGTTTAACCGATGTAGGCAGATGTGCGGTAGCGAACGTTATGCACGATCACCAAGCCCTAGGACGGTGCCGGATCAATTTTGAAATCCCAGCATCTACGAACACTTTCAGCCATTTCTGTCCCGAAACGCCCGTTAATAGGCGAGTTTGTACGATGCAGCTCGGCGCTACTCAACCACCACTCCTGTGACCCACATCAGCTCGCATGAGCCAGGACCGGTGTCGTCGCGCGTGGTTGAGCTGCGCCATTTCCAGCCGTCGGGATGTTCCACATTGACGAGCATGCCTTTCAAGCGCACGACTTGGCCGCTTTCGATATTAAGCAGGTCTTTTCTCACGCTGTCGTCGGCAGGAATCAAATGCGTGTTGGCTGAATGCTGGATGATTACGGCCGGCGCAATCGGCGGCTGATTGTCCCAGCGATATTGATACCAGCGCCCGCCCTGACTGATCTGCAGTTGGCTCAGCACCGTCTGATCAGACATCGGCCCCCAGCCGAGCGCGAAATCGACCGGGGACAGCTCAGCTTCACGACCCGTGCGATAGCGCTCGGTTGACAGCACCTTCGCCCGGATGTCGTAACCGGCCACCGGCTGGATGCGAAAGCCAGCCGCATCAAACGCTTTCTCGCTGGCGCTTTGTTGTTGCGGCGCTTCGGCGACCGGCCCCGAGGCCAACATGCGCCGCTCGAGAGCGCGCTGCGCAAAGAAGTGCCAGCCGCCGACGGCGATGGCAACGACAACAAGCCAAGTCTTGAACGATTTTTGGAACACTGCTGCGATCTAGGCAAGCTCTGATTAAGTTCAGTTGTAAGCCAGACTACGCTGCAGTTGCCAAACGCGCAAAAATATTGACGCCGCACATGTCTGATATGTACGGAAACACTTTTGGTTGCGCAACAACCTCATTTTGCAAAACCGAAGCGACGAGATGGACTTGATCAGAGCTTCCCTAGGAGGAAATATTGGTGGGACGGCAAGGCGATGCTGCGCGTCAAACATGACGCCACATAACCGCTAGGGGAGTGCTTCGTAATTAATGCCGCGCAAGTTTAGCCAGTTGCAGTAAAGACCGTTGCAGTAAACGTAGTGCACGTCGAAGGGCTGGAACGACGACTCTTCCATTGTCATTGTTGTCTCGGAAAACTCAACATCGAATAAGTCGCAAACAGAACGAAGCACGACATTAGCGCCGCAGCCATCAAGGCGACTTCACACGCTTGACCTGCACCGGCATGCCACCCTGTCGGAGCGTGAGTTGTTCCACCTTGCCGTTCTCACGCACGAAAGTCACCTGCACGTCGAAGTCTCTGGCGAAAAAAGACAATGGTTCATAGGGCAAAATCTCCAACTTGCCAAGGCCGGTAGCGTTGGCAAAAAAGCGCTCGCCTTCGCGTGAGAACGTGAGCTTGTTGGTGGGCGCAATTTCAAACACCCCGACAAATTCGTCGAACGACTTCGCGTCAATCTTGATCGGTGTGAATACCTTGGCCGGTGCATATGATTTGAGCGCATTGCGCGTGTCCAGTAGGTGCAACGCGATATCGCCAACTTCCGTTGTCGAATTTGACAGCACCACCACGCCGCGTTTGGCGGCAGGGTCGAACGCGGCGAAGGCCAGGTAGCCGCCGGTGCCGCCGCCGTGGGAGACGACTTTCGTACCCTGTGGCTCAGTCAGGAACCAGCCCAAACCGATGACCCCCATCGTGTTCGGCTTGGCATCTGCGGAATCATCAATCAGTTTTAGTTGGGTGGTTTGCATCGCCGCCACCAATCGTGCATCCAGACGCGCTGAAAGTCCCATATTCGCCGCCAGATACTTGAGCATGTCATTCGCGGTTGACCGCAGCGCCCCGGCACCGGCGAGCGTCGGGATGTCCCAGTTAGAAACGGGCACGCGCTGATTGTGTCCGCTGGTCAGGTGCTTTTGCGTGGCAGGCGTAATCGCAATCCCGGTGCTATTCATGCCGAGCGGCTTGGTGATGCGCTCTTGCACAAGCGTCTCAAAGCTCATGCCGGCGCGCAGCGCAAGAATGTGTCCAAGCAATCCGGCCCCCAGGTTCGAGTACTCGGTCCGCTTACCGAACGGCTGCGTTGGTTTGTAATCGTTGAGGAACGCGTACAGCTGCTCAACCGTGTAATCGGCGTACGGATTCGACGCGTCTTTGGGCTTCATGTTGCTGGGTAAACGCGGCAAGCCCGAGGTATGACGGGAAAGTTGTTCGAGCGTGATTTCCCTGCCATCAACGACCGGTGTTTTGACGGACTTTGGTAGGTACGTCGAAATCGGATCGCCGAGCCTCACCTCACCTCGCGCTGCCATATCTGCCAGCAGCACGGCGGTGAAGGTTTTGGTGATTGAGCCGATTTCAAAAATAGAATCAGCGTCCACCAAGTCCTTGCTATTCGCACGTGTTGCACCGTGGCTGATCACGCGCGTGCCGTTACGATCAACGATGCCGACAACGATGCCAACGCCGCGCTTGGCGACCTCAATCCTATCGCGCAGGATGGTTTTGATGTCGTCATCCGTGAGCGATGATGTCTTCAGTGGACTGACGGCTGGTGCTGGGGTGGCGGCAGGCGGCGGCGCGGGCCGAACAACGTAACCCGAGACACGATACTGGCCATCGGCTTCCTTCATCGGCGCTACCGTCTCAATCGCCGCCGCAAGGTTGCTGTATTTCGCCAGAAACTTGACGACGATGAACTCACCCTGTGCGTTGCTTTGCGTTTTGGGTGCATCGGCACCCGTCATGACGCTGCGCGACAAAATTTTGCCCACACCGCCGCGAACCTGTCCAGCGGCGGCCTGCCACTGCTCCTTGGTGACGGCCTTGCGAAACGTGGCGGCACTGGCGTCCCACGATGCGGCGTATTTGCCCTCGTCGAGGAGCGTTAGAAATGCCTCAGCGGCGGCGACCGCTTTCTGTGTCGCTTCGGCGTCTTGCGCGATCGCGAAAGATGGCGCAACGGCAAACAAGCCAACCACCGTACCGAAAAGAATCGAGGTAAAAAACTGGTAGGTTACGTTCAAGAATGTCTCCCAAGCGACGATGAGTGATGGAGTTTAGCAAGGACTTCCAACCAGCGCGTGACCGTGCTGTGTAGCGTTCAGAAACAAGCGCGCCAACTAGCGCCACACGTTGATTTAGGCGAGAATGCCTGCATGAAAAGTTTAGTTCTATCTGAGAATGTCGTCTCGACCAAGTGGCGTGTGCTGTTCGGTGCAACGCTAGTGCTGACGTACGCTGCCGCTAACGCGGCCAATGCCGCCGACTTCAGCGCGCCTAACATGGTCGTTATCAGTCCGACCATCACGACGTCCGGTCAGCCGACCGAGCAAGCGCTGAAAGCGCTGTCAAAGCATGGCTTTGAGGCGGTTATCTTTCTGGTGCCGCCGGGCGTTGAAAGCAACGTCGCCGGAGAAGATGGCATTGTGAAGCGGCAGGGAATGGAGTTCGTCCACATCCCGATAAAATTCGGTGAGCCGACTGCGGGGCACTACGCGGCGTTCGAAGCCGCGATGAAGCGCTTATCCAAGCAGAAAGTGCTGGTGCACTGCGAGATCAATCTGCGCGCCTCGTCGATGGTATTTCTCTATCGAGCCATCGCATTGAAAGACGACCCAAACCGCGCCTATGAGTCGGTTGCGAAGGTCTGGTCACCGCGCGGCCCGTGGAAAAGCTTCATTCAAGAAATGTTGACGAGTAACGCCATCAAATTTGAGCCGCACTGAGTGGATGGCGATTAGATGCACGCCTCCGAAGCACAACCCCGCAGCCCGACCGCCATGACTGAACTGGTAATCACCACCGAAGACGGACGTACGCTCACGGCGGAATGGCTATCGGCGCCCGGCGACAGCGAAGCGCGCGCGACGTTGCTGGTGGCGCCGGCCACTGGTGTTCGACGAACGTTTTACGCGGCGTTTTCAGCACATCTTGCCGAGCTTGGTTACAACGTGCTGCTTTGGGATGCGCGTGGCATCGGCGATTCTCGCGATGGCCATATCCGTCACGACAAGACCTGCATGTTCGACTGGGGCCGCTATGACCTCGACGCGATGATCCGCTATGCAAGCACCACAGCGCCGCAACAAAAAATGATTCTGCTCGGGCACAGCTCGGGCGGCCAGCTGGCGGGGCTGGCACCCTCCATCCACGGCGTCGCGGCAATTGCGCTGATCGCTGCGGGGACGGCAGACTGGCGCGACTACCCGACGTCACAGTGGCCCCGATTGTTTACCGCATGGTACGTCGTGCTGCCCGCGCTGGTCGCCATATTCGGCTATCTGCCCGGCTGGGCCGGCGTCGGGCAACATCTGCCTAGCGGCGTCGCGAGGCAGTGGCGGCGCTGGGGCGTGACCAAAGGCTATTTGTTTGGCGACCCCACGGTCGACTCGAGTGGCTATCGGAATTACCGCGGAAACGTGTTCGCGGTGTCAATCGACGACGATCATGACTTCGCACCACCCGGGCCGGTAAGCGCTTTGCTGAATCAATTCGCCAGCGCGACCAGAGAGCATCAAGTGGTGGAGTCGGGCAAGGACAGCGTCGGTCATTTCGGTTTCTTCCGGCCGCGCCACAGCGTGCATTGGCCCGTTGTGACCGACTGGCTGGCCCGGCACACCGGATAGCCTGTTGCGCTACTTGATGGCGGGCGACGACGCCGGAATCGCTGCCGGTGATGAGGGCGGTGGCGGCGGCGTATCAACGGCAATCATCGAGATCAACGAGAGCGTCGGCACAGCCTTGATGAAAGACTGCGTCGAAGACGACGACGCGAACGCGTCACGCTTATCTTTTGACGCAAAACTGAGTAGCGCCACACGATTGTAGAGGGCGTCACCCTCGAGCAGAATCAGTGCGGCGGGATTGAACGGGGCCAGCAATCGCGCGCCCGCTTTGGCCGCCTCGTCCAGCCAGGCCTGTGCGCCGACCACTTCGGTATTGCCACCCGCCGCCGCGATCAGTAACGCGCCGGAATCGAACGCGGCAACGCCAGCATTGCCCTTCAGTCCAACAACGGTAAACACGCCCCCCTTGTCGCGCAGCGGCACTACCTTGCGATATCGCTCGCCCCACCAAAACGACTCAATACCGCGTTGATCCGCCCAAGTTGCGATCACCGCGCTGCGGCCCTCGCACAAGCCGTACACACAAGTCACACCGGCGCCCGGTCGTCCAAGCCCAATGTAGCGCCCGCCGGTTTCTGCGTAGATCGGCGGCAAGGTTGATGAATAGGCGATGAGCTTGGCCCGGTCGGTCGAGCGACCAACAACGATCAGGTATCCCGGCGACACCTCGGCGGAGGTCGGCGACGATTGGGCGGCAGGCTGTGCGGCAGCGGGTGGTGTGGTGAATGCCGCCAGCAGGGCGAATGTGCAAACGAAGAAAACTTTCAAGAGATCACCTCAGTCGGGAACATGTTGTAAAACGCAGCGTTACTATTTTCTAGGATTCTGCCCCACTTTCCCCGGCGTTCGTTGCACCACATGTTTGGTAGAAAAAACACCGCTGCCAAAATCGGCGCACCGTCTTTCGCGTGGTTTCGTTGATAATCGCCGTATGGATAGTCCATCAAGCGATCAGGCCACGCCCGTTAACGGCGGCTCACTCGGATTGCGCCGCGTGGGTATCGATACCTACCGCGAAAACGTTGCCTACCTGAATCGGCAATGCGCGGTGTATCGTGCGGAGGGCTTTCAGGCCCTCTCCAAAATTGCGGTCACCTGCGGCGAACAGCGGCTGCTCGCGACACTCAACGTGGTTGACGACGACGCCATCGTGTCGCCCGGCCAGCTGGGATTGTCAGAGCAGGCGTTCGTTCAACTGGCAGCAGCCGAAGGTGCGCAAGTGAAAGTGGCGCACGCCGAACGACCGCTCTCAATGAATGCAGTGCGACGCAAGATTGCCGGCGAGCGGCTGACCGAGCAGGACTATGTGGACATCATCAGTGATATCGCCGGGAGCCGTTTTGCCAAGACAGAGATCGCCGCGTTTGTGGTCGCGACGGCACAGAACGAGCTAGACCGGGAAGAAGTGTTTTTCCTGACCCAGGCGATGGTGGCGGCCGGACAGCGCATTAACTGGCGGGAGCCGCTGGTCGCGGACAAGCATTGCATCGGTGGCATACCGGGCAATCGCACCTCGATGCTGCTGGTGCCGATTCTGGCGGCGCACGGCATGCTGGTGCCCAAGACATCGAGTCGCGCGATCACCTCGCCTGCTGGTACCGCCGACACCATGGAGGTCCTGTGTGAAGTGGATCTGCCGCTTGATCGCTTGCAGGAAATCGTGCGCGAGCATCGCGGCTGTCTTGCGTGGGGAGGCAAGGCGCAACTTTCGCCGGCCGACGATATCCTGATTTCAGTCGAGCGGCCGCTCGGTATCGATTCACGCGGACAGATGGTGGCATCCATCCTGTCGAAGAAAGTGGCGGCCGGCGCGACCCATTTGCTGATCGATATCCCGGTCGGACCAAGCGCCAAGGTTCGCCACATGGAAGCTGCGCAATCGCTCAGAAAAATTCTTGAGTACGTCGGACACCGCCAGAACTTGCAGGTCCAAGTAATCATTACCGACGGTCGGCAGCCGATCGGTCGCGGCATTGGTCCGGTGCTTGAGGCACGTGACGTCATGCAGGTGTTGCAAAACGATCCCGATGCGCCGCTCGATCTAAGGCAGAAATCGTTGCGCTTGGCTGGACGAATTCTCGAGTTCGACCCCGATGTTCGCGGCGGTGACGGCTATTCGATTGCGCGCGACATTCTCGATTCAGGCCGCGCGCTGACCAAGATGAACGCCATCATCGACGCGCAGGGACGCCGCCCGGTTGCCCTGGTCGTGGCCAAGCGGTGTTTTGATGTCGTCAGCCCGACATCTGGAGTGGTGGTGGCCATCGATAACCTGCAGATGGCGCGCATCGCTCGCTACGCCGGCGCACCGATGGAAAAGGGGGCGGGCGTGGATCTGTTCTACAAGGTTGGTGAGCCGGTCAACGCGGGTGAAGTGCTATATCGCGTTTACGCAGAATATCCGGCGGATGAGAGCTTCGCGCACGCCTTGTGTCGGGACGATAGCGGATTCACGATTGGACGGGCCGAGGAGATTCCGCGCGCCTATGTCGAGTCATGATGCTGCTGGGATTCGCCGACTATCGGGATGGCGCGATGCGTCTCGCCGAACAACTGAAGATGCCCTTTGCGGAAATCAAGGAGCACCGCTTTCCAGACGGTGAGACGCGTGTGACGCTGCCGGGAGTGCTACCGGAGCGCGTGGTCATTTGCCGCACCTTGAATGATCCGAACGCCAAGTTGGTGACCCTGATGCTGGCGGCAAAGACGGCACGTTCGTTGGGTGCAATGCACATTTCATTGGTCGCGCCGTACCTTTGCTACATGCGTCAGGACACCGCCTTTCATCCTGGCGAGGCGGTCAGCCAATTGATCGTCGGCGAATGGCTGGCGCAGGTTTTTGATGAAGTCGTCACGGTCGACCCGCATCTACATCGCGTCCATCAACTTGCAGATGCCGTACCCGCATCACGTGTCGTCACGCTGTCCGCCGCCACCTTGATGGGCGAATTTCTGCGCAATCAGAACCGACCGCTGATTTTGCTGGGTCCCGATGAGGAGTCGGCACAGTGGGTAAGCGTGGCGGCAAAAGCGGCGGGCGGTCGGTTTGGCGTGTGCAGAAAAATCCGGCACGCCGATCGTGACACATCTGTCGTCTTGCCCGACATCGACTTGTCCGGTCAGCAAGTTGTGCTGATTGACGATATCGCCAGTTCAGGCGGCACCTTGATGTCTGCCGCACGAGCGTGTTTGGCGAAAGGCGCTGTGCAAGTCGACGCGCTGGTGGTGCATGCCTTGTTTGACGAGGCCGTCACCGCGCAATTAAAAGAGGCAGGCATTGCCAATGTTTGGAGTACCGACAGCGTGGTGCACCCGACCAATACGATTCCGCTTGCACGGTTGATTGCGGGCGGTCTTACGAATTCTGCGTGATGTCGGCCAGGCACTCGCGGCCTTTGTCGGTAATGTCGAAATGACCCGCGACAGCGGTGGCCACGATATGCCCCTTGCGACCGAGGAACGTCGCAACATCGGTATCGAGACGGATGGACGGATCATCAGCGATCGCGCGCAGGCCGCGCACGCAGCGGTTTAGGAACAGCGCTTCCTCGCCCTTGTCGGTGAGGGCGTAGGTGCCATCGCGACGCGGTGAGAGAAGTTTGATGCCGACCAATTTTTTTGCGTTGCGCGCAATGCATGCGCTGGGCTTCGCGCCGCGTGGCATTTTGGTGACTTGTGCCAATGCATCGTATTCGTCCCTGCTCAATCCGTTGTTCATTTCGTATCCGAAGGTGATGTCGCTTGCCGCCATAGTACGAGATAACGCCGCTTTCCGCGATTCGCCTCGGTTATCGCCGCAATGCTTGCAAACTCCAGCCCGCCCAATGGGCAGAACATACCAACACTTGAGTTGCCAATAATCCGGTTGTCCCACCTGAAAACAAAAACGGCGGACATCTGTCCGCCGTTTTTTTTTGCTGCAAAGTTTGCTGCAAATCGTGACACCACCGGGACCGCTCCCGTGAGTGTCTTCGATTATTTCAAACGTGTTGCAGTGACGACGAAGGCTTCGATCGGCGCCTGGCTGGCCGTGGCCTGAACGTTGGCCGGTTTGGCTTGAACATTGAAGCTGCCGAATGTGACGGCGGCAATGGTCAGGAGCATGGCGGCAAGCAGAACGGTGCTGCCGGCGTTGTCTTTGTTGAAAGTATTTGTGTTCATGATGTTTTCCTTTGGGTTCGGTTGGTGGTGTTGCGTTGTTGATGTCCTCAATTTACGGACCCACGACGATTCACTCCAACGCATTCCGATGAATCGGTGAAAACTTGGCGCGAATCGACAAAAACGGCGACAGTTTCGTCGCAACCGCGCGACAAAGCCGGCAGTTAGAGCACGACCTGCCGCCGATTTCTCGTCTAACATTGAGACAGCCCTACTAATTTATGACTGCCAACATGCTGACGCCCGAGTACTTCAACCAACATACTAAAAACCATCTGCCCGACCACCTCGGCATTGTCGTGACCCACGTTGCGCCCTCCGAGGTGCGCTGTCAGTTCCAAGTCACGCAAGCAATCATGGCCCCGAACGGTTTTTTGCATGCCGGAAGTGTTGTGACGCTGGCCGATACCGCCGCCGGGCTCGGTTGCCACGCCCATCTGCCGGAAGGTGCCAGCGGCTACACCACCATCGAGCTGAAATCGAACTTCATGGGCACCGCGCGCGAGGGCATGGTCTCTTGTGTCGCCACACCGGCGCATTTGGGCAAGTCAACGCAGGTTTGGGATAGTGTGGTCACCCACGACGACACCGGCAAGACCATCGCGCTGTTTCGTTGTACGCAGATGATTCTCTACCCAAAAGCGGGAGGCGCCAAATGAAACGAGTGGTTGGATTAGGTGGCATTTTCTTCAAGGCGCGCGATCCCGAAACACTGTGCGCGTGGTACCGGACGCACCTGGGTATCAATATCGAGCCGTGGGGCGGTACTTCATTTGGGATCGACGACCAGCAGCGGTCGAATCCGAACGCCGCGACCGTATGGAGCATTTTCAAAGATGACTCAACTTACTTTGAGCCGAGCCAATCGAGCTTCATGATCAACTACCGCGTTGAAGACGTGCACGCGGTGCTGGCCCTGCTTCGCGCCGAAGGCTGTAACGTCGTCGACAAAGTGGACGAGTCGGAGTACGGCAAGTTCGGCTGGGTGATCGACCCGGAGAACAACAAGATCGAGCTCTGGGAGCCGCCAGCGCCGGCCACAACGCCCTCAGCGTAGTGGAATGGCGGCTTGGTGGGCCTTGTCCGATCAAGCGCTGATCGCGCAGGTGCGCTGAACGCATGAGAAAAGTTGACCAACGCCACCAACCACATCGCCGCCACCAAGATCGACTTTCCGCTCGCCGCGCTAACGAGGGTCGCATAGTCAAACTCTATTAATGACGGGCGTTTTCAAGCAATAGTGCTTGAAAACGCCCGTCATTAATAGGGTTTTGCATTTCGCTCCGTGCGTTTGTATTATAACGACCGTTATAACAATCCTGTCGGAGAACCCTATGTCCGCCCTCAAACTCACCCAAATCGGCAACTCGGTCGGCATCATCCTGCCTAAGGAGGTATTGGCGCGCCTAAAACTCGAAAAAGGCGACACGGTTTATCTGACCGAGAACCCAAACGGCGTGACGTTATCGCCTTATCAACCAGACTTTGACGAACAGCTCGACGCAGGGCGGGAATTTCTACGCGAATATCGCGACACGTTCCGTGCGCTGGCGAAATAGGCCATGGAATGGAAGTGGACCAGCAAGCGGGTGTTACTTGTCTTGCATGACGAATCCCTCGCCGAGCACGGAGGGGCGAGCGGACTTCGCGACGAGGGCTTACTCGATTCAGCGCTCGCACGCCCACTAAACTTGGCTGCGTACGGCACCCCAAAGATCGAAGATCTTGCCGCATCTTACGCGAAGGGTCTGGCGAAGAATCACGCGTTTGTAGATGGCAACAAGCGTGCTGGTTTTTTGGGGATGGGTTTGTTTTTGTATCTCAATGGTTATCGGCTCACTGCCACACAAGCTGACGCCACGCTCACCATGCTCGCCGTCGCCGCCGGCGAAATGGATGAAGCCGCACTGGCCGATTGGATTCGG
>Ga0209591_10005602_pt1 | contig 14004 bp, 5 predicted proteins | sample MAT01_FD_187207 | JGI IMG/M metagenome (GOLD analysis project Ga0209591, IMG submission 187207) | Freshwater microbial communities from Lake Fryxell liftoff mats and glacier meltwater in Antarctica - MAT-01 (SPAdes) (version 2) | ecosystem: Environmental > Aquatic > Freshwater > Ice > Liftoff... | reverse complement strand
ACACCGAAAGAGCGCGCAACATTTTCGGCACCTGAAAGAAACCATTGGGCTCCAAAAACGAGCGCAACACATCCCAACACCACAAAAAGAATAAGCATCCATACGGGTTGAGATTTGGCATTGATCTGTACATCTGGCGGCAAAGCCGTCAATTTCTTCCTATTTGACCGCAAAAAACTGAATACGATAAATCCGATTAACGCAAGGATCATGATAATTCCCTCGATTTGGGAAATTTCATAATTCAAGGCGAAAAGATAAACGAGAATACTGGCCAGCACCATCGCCACCCAATCTATGCGCAAAGAGTCCCGCTTCACAGTCATCGGGAAAATGATCACGGTGAGCCCCAGAATGAGTGCCACATTTGCAATATTTGAACCCACAACGTTTCCGATGGCAATGTCAGATTTTCCCGCAAGGGCTGCCTGTACACTCACGACAAGCTCGGGGGCAGAAGTGCCGAATGCGACCACCGTCATACCAACGAGCATGGGCGGCATATCGAATTTGAGAGCGATTCCTGACGCACCTTTTACCAGAAAATCACCCCCAAAAAGCAGGAGTAAAATACCTGCTATTAACAGAAGTACTGTGATCATCAGGTTTTCTTACCGGTCTTTGGTTCTTCCACGACATCTTTTAGCTGATCTTTCACGTCTTTCACAGAACTCTGGATGTCCTTTTGGATTTCGCCGGTCGCATCTTTGACCTGTCTGATGGTTCGCCCGAATGTTCTGGCGATCTCCGGAATTTTATCTGCGCCGAAAAAAATCAAAATGAAAAGGACAATGATAAAAATCTCGCCTCCACTAATATTAAAAAAAAGAAATGTCAACTCAATTGAATTTTGCACAAAGTTAGAAAGCCTTTCCGAAGAATCGGAAAGGCTTTGCAATATCTCATAATAAAGAAAGGCGTTTAGTCATCCTTACCTGGACCTTCTTCGAGCGAAGCACCCGTGCGATCTGAAAAATCTACGACAAGAGGCGCTGCAATAAAAAGTGAAGAATATGTTCCTACAAGAACACCTAACATCAGGGCGAATACGAAACCACGAACCGAGTCACCACCAAATATGAAAATAATAAGCAAAACAACGAAAGTGGTCATGGACGTATTAATCGTTCTGGAAAGCGTACTGTTTAGTGCTTTATTAATTACCGAAGCAATGCGTTCCTTGCGGTGATCGGCAAGATATTCACGGATTTTGTCAAATACGATTACCGTATCATTTATGGAGTAGCCCACCACCGTTAAGATAGCAGCGATGAAAGCCTGATCAACCTCCAATGAAAATGGCATGAAAGAATATCCTATCGAATATATTCCAAGCACAATGATTACGTCATGGAATAATCCTGCTAAAGCTCCTACACCATATTGCCACTTTTTGAATCGAAACACGATATAGGCGAAAATGATCAACAAAGCGAACATTACGGCTGACAGGGAGGAATCTCTGAAATCATCTGAAATTGATGGATCCACTTTACGGGATTCCAAAATTTCATAGGGTTTATTTATACCGTCCAGTCCGGATTGTAATGCCGCTTCAACGCGCGCATCAGCATCTGGCGAATCATCATCTACAAGAAATTTGGTAGTTACTTTCACCTGATTTGCAGAACCAAAAGTTTTTACCTCCGGCGCAAAACTTTGACCATCATCACCAGCGAAAGCGGAGGAAAGTGTAGTTCTGATATCATCAAGTGCTACGGCCTCTTTAAAATTTACAGTATATGTTCGGCCTCCTGTAAAATCCACACCAAAATTGAGTCCCCTGGTCGAAAGACTTATAATACTCGCTAAAATAAGTATTGCAGAAATAGTATAAGACATCTTTCTGCTGGCAATAAATCTGATTTTGGTATTGATCAGAATATTGCGCGACCAATCCATAAAGAATGTCACCGATTTTCCCTTATCCAATCGGGATTCAATGATGAGCCTTGTAATGAAGATTGCAGAAAACAGAGAGGTGAAAATACCAATGATCAAAGTAGTTGCAAATCCTTTTATCGGACCAGAACCCAAAGACACCAAAACAATAGCAGTCAATAAGGTAGTGATATTGGCATCAATGATTGCAGAATATGCTTTGCTGTAACCATCTTTCACCGCGGCCTTGACACTTTTCCCATTTCTCAATTCTTCACGAATTCGCTCAAAAATCAAGACGTTGGCATCGACCGCCATACCGATAGTCAGCACAATACCCGCTATTCCCGGTAATGTAAGTGCCGCCTGAAGAGAAGCCAAAGCTCCAATCAGGAAAAATAAATTGGCTATCAGTGCAATATCTGATATAAGACCTGCCCCACGATAATAAATAAACATGTAAACCAAAACCACAACCAGTGCGATAAGGAATGAAATAAAACCATCATCGATATTTTTTTGTCCTAAAGAAGGCCCTACTACTGACTCATCCACGATGTTGGCGGGAGCTGGAAGGGCACCGGCTTTGAGAAGGTTAGCCAAATCCAATCCGTCCTGAATCTGTTCGTTCCGATTGCCTCCACCCATGCTGATCACAGATTGACCAGTAGGAATTTCAGATTGAACCACCGGGGCAGAAAACACATAGTTGTCAAGTACAATGGCTACTACTCGTTTGGGAGTTTGGGAAGAAGCCGCTGCCGTAATATCTTTCCATTTTCTCGCACCTTCACTATTCATCATCATACTTACTTCCACCTGTCCATTGATGCTGTATTGCTGAGAAGCATCCACAATGACAGATCCATCGATTGGCGCTCTGTTGTCGCGGGTATCAACTTTTATGGCGTATAATCGCATCAGGTTGTTCAAGCGCGCATCCGGCTCAGCCGACCAAAGGAGCTTCAAATCATTTGGAAAAAAATCCCGGGCCACTTTATCTTTCAGCATGCTGTTGATCGCGGCAGTATCTGTCAAATTGGCATATCCCACTACAGGACCCTGCATGGCCTGACCAGTTTCGGTAACGGCCGGACTCAATTTAGAAAAAAGTGGCAACCTCTTCAATTGATCTCCTGATGTTTCGTCTTCGCCTAAGATATCAGCAACTGAATCAGCAGACAAATCTCCGTCAAGACCGAGCAAATCTTCGCCTGTTATTTCCGGTGAGGTGGTATCAGCAGATTGAGGTTCTGTGGTTGCAACCGTGTCGACACCATCAATTAATTCATCCGCAGTCGTTTCCACAGAATCTCCTTCCATGTCGAGGCCCAATTCCGGATACATCTTTTTTGAAAGCGCATCATTGGCTTCGCCAAGAAATCCAAGAATCTCTGAACTTTCGTACGTATTCCAGAATTCAAGATTGGCGGTGCTTTTAAGCTGTTTTCGAACCCGTTCTTTGTCTTTCACTCCCGGCAACTCAACCAGAATCCTTCCGGTAAATTGCTGTTTTTGAATGGTTGGCTGGGTCACCCCAAATTTATCAATACGTGTACGAAGAATTTTTTCAGTATTATTAATGGCGACCTTGGACTCTTCGCGAAGACGTTCAATAATTTCAGCGTTGGTCGCTTCACGCGGAAAACGGTCTTTGTTATCACGGCTGTGAAAAACGGTGGCCATATTGCCATCGGGATAAAGTTTCTGCCATGCATTATCAAAAAGGGACACGAAGTCGTCCTGCGAATCCCGCTGCATCATTTTAGCCTCAGCAATGGCTGCTTGTAATTGCTCATTACCCGCATTGTTACTGAGGTTGATGATCAAATCGGGAATGGATACTTCCAGGGTAACGCTCATACCCCCCGCGAGGTCAAGTCCGAGGTTTATCTGTTTGGATTTTGACTCTTCATAGGTATATCCAAAAACGGGATAAATCGATTCGTTGGCATTTCTATTCAGATATGCAGACTTGAAGTTGTCCAACATGACTGCTTCCTGGGTGGGCTCTAAATCTCCTTCAATCGCCCTAACGGAGTCCATCTGCGCCAAGGCGGAAGCCTCTGCTTTTTTTTCAAAACTATTGGTGAAGAATGAAAATGATATCTGATATAGACAGGCCAGCGCCAGGAGTATGGTAAATAGCCAAATTGCACCTTTATTTTGCATGCGAGCGGGTTTACGATTTTTTATCGAGGCGCAAATATAGATTTAAATGGGTAATTTCCCAATCCGCCTTCAATCCCTTTAAAAATATAGATTTTCATCAAATTTATTGCACGGCGCGATGAGATCGCCATTCCAAGAAGTGACTTTATTAGGTGAAGTCGGGGAATAAAAGGAGTATTACCTTTACATAAATCTTAAGTTTATGGTTCGCTTCCTGATTGTCTTGCTATTTCCCACCTCTCTTTTTGGTCAGTTTCAGGTAACGCCCTCCACTACAATACCTGTAAACCATGGCAATGGTCAGGAAATGCTTCGGGCGTGGACGGGAGGAATCAACGCAGCCCAGATTTCCACTTTCGATGCGGACAATGATGGCATTAATGACGACGTATTCGTATTTGACAAAGCAGGTAACCGGAGTCTCGTATTTATTGGAAATCAGGAGGGAGGGGAAATGGTCCACCTATACGATCCCCATTCCACTGTCAATTTTCCTGTTTTGACCGATTGGGCCTTACTCAGGGACTATAACTGTGATGGAAAAAAAGATATTTTTACATATAGCTCAGCGGGAGGCTCTTTCGCAATATACCAAAACATGACTGCCAACACTGGTCCGCCTCAATTTGAACTTGCCAACAATTCATTGCAGACCTTATATCCATTTACCAGCAATCCGGTGGTTACCAATATTTACATCAGTTCGCAGGACATTCCGGCTATTTTTGATTTTGATGAAGATGGCGATATGGATATCCTCGTTTTTACACTGGGAGGCACCACTTTGGAATATCACGAAAACCAAAGCGTGGAAAACACAGGTGAATGTGGTCTTGATAATTTTGTGTTGCGAAACCGCTGTTATGGACAGTTTGAGGAAGGGCTTGAGAGCAACAATGTCACACTGGGCACCATCTGCTCCTTTAACGTACCCAATCCGAAAACGGGAGACGGAAACCGTCATATCGGATCGACCTTACTCGCTTTTGATGCCACAGCCGATGGTCTGCCGGATATTATACTCGGTGATGTGACTTATAGTAATCTGACTTTTCTGGAAAACGGTGTGGGCACCAATGGCCGGGACAGCATCGTGTCCAGTTCGGTTGTCTTCCCTGCCGGTTTTGGAGGCCCAGCGCTATCACTCGACAATTTTCCGGCTGCTTACTACGAAGATGTAAGCGGCGACGGTGTTCGGGATTTACTTGTAGGCGTGAATAATCCATTTCTTTCAGCCAATGAAAGATCCGTCTGGTTTTATGAAAATACGGGACTTGATAATGCCCCGGTTTTTGCCTTCCGGCAAACGGATTTTCTTCAGGATGAGATGATTGATCTTGGTGAGGTATCAGCACCCGCGCTTTTTGATTATAACGGTGACGGACTGATGGACCTGGTAATCGGCAGCAGGGGAGAATTTCTGGGCGGATCTGAATTCCTGCCGCGGCTTGACCTTTATCTCAATACAGGATCGATTACTGAGCCTGCATTTCAGTCGGAAGCGACCGACTGGCTCAATCTCTCATCATTGGGTATTGGTCAGTATATGCATCCCACGTTTGGTGATATCGACAACGACGGAGATACGGATATGATGGTGGGAGATGCTTCCGGACAGGTGCACTTCCTGGAAAACACTGCCGGACCGGGCAATATGGCTAATTTCCAGTATTCCGGACTTGCTGTGGCCAATGGAAATCCCATCAGCGTTGGACAGAATAGCACACCGCAGCTTTACGATTTGGACGGGGACGGCAAATTCGACCTGATCATCGGTGAGCGCAATGGCAACCTGAATTATTACCGCAACACAGGTTCGATCACCAGCCCCTCTTTCACTCTTTTTTCAGATACGCTTGGTGGGGTATCGACCGTTGAGCCATTCCTTTTTATTGGCAGCAGTGCTCCGCATTTTTTCCGGTATGAAGAGACCACTTATCTTTTGTTGGGCGCTGAATCTGGGAGTCTGCATTTGTATAGCAATATAGATGGCAATGTGGAAGGGGATTATACATTAGAAACGCTCACAGCTTTCAATGTGAATATGGGATCAAAAAGCAGGGCGGTCATATATAATCTCAATGGCGACGGCTATCCCGATGTAATTGCCGGTGGTATTGGTGGCGGACTTCAGCTATTTATGGGTAGTGGTCCGGTGAATACAGATCCGCTTCCCGTTAAAAAAAGTGCATTCAAATTATATCCAAATCCGGCTGACGAGATATTGAATGTGGATGGATTGAGCGCAGATTCATGGCATTTTCGCATTTACAGCATTTCCGGTCAATTGGTCAAGGTCGGAAGTTTGAATGGCAATCAAATGAACGTCTCTGACTTGTCATCTGGCGCATACATTCTTGAGATTTCTAATGGGGAAATTCCGGAAAGAATGCTTTGGATGAAGAGATAATATGGGCGTGTCTCGTTCAGAAAGTAGTGAAGAATCTTTTACATCGAATGTACAGACTCCTCCTACGATCGGAGTGACAAGGCTCCGAGCTTTGTCATGCAGAGCGGAGCGATGCATCTTTTACATTGAATGGACAGACTCCTCCTACGATCGGAGTGACAAGGCTCCGAGCTTTGTCATGCAGAGCGGAGCGATGCATCTTTTACATCGAATGTACAGACTCCTCCTACGGTCGGAGTGACAAGGCTCGGGATTCCGTCATTCAGAGCGCAGCGCCCGCCTGCCGGAGGTCAGGAAGAATCTTTTACATTGAATGGACAGACTCCTCCTACGGTCGGAGTGACAAGGCTTGGGATTTTGTCAATTATAGCGCAGCGCCGGCCTGCCGGCGGTCAGGAAGGATCTTTAATCTTCGACGGACAGCGTTCCGTACTTTGCCATTACAATGAAAAGAGCCCGCAAAGCGGGCTCATTTCAAATATTGAGACAGAACAAATCATCAGGCAGACATGACACCCATTTTGTCCAATACATCCATCACTTCTTTCACAGAATTTGCGGAAGCGTAGAGCATTTCTTTTTCTTCGTCGTTGAGCTTCAATTCGATGATTTCCTCTATTCCGTTTTTTCCTAATTTAGTTGGCACACCGAGGTAGATGTCTTTCAGTCCATACTCACCTTGCAACCATGCGCAGGTTGGGAAAATGCGTTTCTGATCACGGACAATGGCTTCAACCATTTGCGCAGCAGCTGCTCCGGGTGCGTACCAGGCAGAAGTTCCGAGCAAATTGACGATTTCTCCGCCACCTTTTTTGGTTCGCTCGATAATCTCGTTGAGGCGCGAAGTTCCAATTAATTCTGTAACTGGAATTCCCGCAACAGTGGTGTATCGGGGAAGTGGAACCATGGTGTCGCCATGACCACCCATAAGCACAGCCTGAATATCTTTGGGCGAAACATTGAGTTCTGTGGCAAGAAAAGCACGATAACGGGCCGTGTCGAGCACGCCTGCCATACCAAATACGCGGCTGGAATCCACCTGAGCTGTCAGGTACGCTGCATAAGTCATCACATCAAGCGGGTTGCTGACGATGATGATTTTGGCATTCGGAGAATATTTAATGGCATTTGCTGTAACGCTTTTTACAATTCCTGCATTGGTAGCGATGAGATCATCCCGGCTCATGCCCGGTTTGCGGGGCAATCCGGAGGTAATGACCACCACCTCTGAACCCGCTGTGCGGGAATAATCATTGGTGCATCCCACCACCCTGCTGTCGTATAAATTGATGGGTGCAGTCTCCCAAATGTCCAAAGCCTTGCCTTCAGCAAAACCTTCCTTGATATCGAGTAAGACCACTTCATTGGCCAATTCTCTGTGGGCAATGACGTTTGCGCAGGTTGCCCCGACATTCCCTGCACCTATTACGGTAATTTTCATGTTATTTGAATTTATACAATTAAAATCAGGTAAATTAATTTTCGCGTGAAGTCGAACGTAAGAACTTTCGATACTGAGCGCACAAATATAACTGATGTTGACAATTATACCAGCCTTATAAAGTAATCTCTTTACCTCATTTAAAAAGTGAAAATGGTGCGGCTGATAAGCGAAATAATGTATATTTAGCCAGAATCTTTGCGGTAACTTCTGTTACTTAGCGGCGTAAGATTTACCTGAATTCTATCATGGCAACCTTCACCTAATGATGCCGTCTTGAAAGTGCTTAGCGCAAAAAATATGAATGACGACCAGCTTAAATCGCTGGTTGACGGTTGCATGCGCAATCATCGAAAAAGCCAGGAAGCCATCCATAAGATGTTTTATGGCAAGATGATGGCAGTATGCAGGCGCTATACAAAAAATGAAGATCAGGCCAAGGATATCCTCCAGGATGGTTTTATTAAGTTGTTTAAAAACATTGAAAGGTTTAACTTTCAGGGCTCATTCGAAGGTTGGGTGCGCAGGATTATGGTGAATACGGCTATTGATTTTATCAGAAAATCGAAATCAGATCACTTTTTAATGCCTGAAGATCAATCGATCGAAGACTTTGAAGATACTTTGGCGGATGAAGAAACGCCTTTCGAACAGGAAATTCCTCTAAGCGTAGGGGATGTTCGCGAAGGCATGGAGCAGCTTTCGACAGCATACAGAATGGTTTTCAATCTGTATGTTTTTGAAGATTACAGCCACCAGGAAATAGCAGATGCGCTTCATATAAGTGTGGGTACGAGCAAGTCGAATCTTGCAAAAGCGCGGGCGAATATGAAAAAAATACTTACGAGAGAATTAAAGAAGAAAAATGGAAAACAAGCTGAACAATTTTGACAGGATACTGAAGGACACCGTCGAGCAGCATGAGGTGCCTTATGATCCGTCACATTGGGAATCTTTGGAGAAAGAACTCAACATCCTTGCTCCGAGCCCGGTGAAATATTTTAGTTCATTGACTACAGGATTGGTGGCTGCCAGTCTCGTGTTTATGGCGATGCTTATGTTTGTTTCGGATGTCAATCACGAAAGATTGGACATACGAAGTGCCACTGTTGAATCTGCCTACGATCCAAACCTCCCCAATGGAGATGAATCTACCGGCACCTCATCCGCTTCAGTGAATAAAATGACCACAGCTGGAGATGGCGATGAACAGGCCAATGCCGAAAACAAGATTTTGACAGAATCCGGCGTGGCTGAAAATATAATTAATCCTGGAGTTCCTGAATCAAAACAAGTCTCTGCAAAACCGAAAAGGGCTGTAAAAGCGGCAGCAAACGCGAAAGAAAAAAGTAAAACCCCAAACAAAATCGAAAGTGGGGTTCGGACAGGTTGCACCGGATTAATTATCGATTTTCAGGCTACGGAGGATTATGGTCAGGATGCCAAATATCTTTGGAATTTTGGTGATGGATTTTTCAGCAACGAAGCCAATCCTTCGCATACTTTCAATAAATCCGGAACATTTGATGTGTCGCTTTCTGTGACCTCTTACACCTCTGGACAAATCTCTTCCAATGTGGTACAAGCCATGATCGAAGTCGTGGAAGCTCCTGTTGCCAATTTTAGTCTGGACATCCTGTCAAAAGAAATGGTTTCTGTCAAAAACAACAGCTACCGCGCAAGCGATGTAGAGTGGATTGTAGATGGGAATTCAAAAGGGATTTTTCCTGAGATTCAATTAAGTCTTGCTGACAATACCCGCTACAACGTTGCGCTTTCAGCAATAAGTGAGGGGGGCTGCACGGATACACTGAGTCAGGAAATCACAATTTCAAACGAAAAAACAGCCATCCCTGGCAGAATCAATTTTGAAAAAACCGGGGCATTCAAACCATCCGATTTTGTGACATCTGGAAAGCCAGTTCAATTTAAGGTTTTTGACCAAAACAACCAGGTAGTATTTGATTCATCAGGACAGCAGGAATGGACAGGAGTTGATCCAGATCAAAAAGTACTCAATCCAGGACAATTTTATTGGGTGATGATTCTGGAAAAAAATGGAGACATCAGTATTGTAGACGGTATCATCCTTGTAGAATAATTTTTACACATTTCAATCCAATATGAAAGCTTCCCGCAGAGGAAGCTTTTTTTTTGAAATCCCATAGATGACCTTATCAAAATGATTTCAAATGTCTTTTCCAACATTCTTGATCTTTCAAGGTACCAAACGCATAAGTTTCAATTCGACCGATCCCAAAATCATTGAGGCTCAGATCAACAAAACTTTCCTTTCATGGTTGCATTCTCAAGGGCAACTTTGAGTAAAATCACCCGTCACTTAATGCACAGTTTAGAGACTTCTAGTCCTAGCCAATCCCGTGCGATTTTTATACCTTAGCGCATCGTGTGAGGTGCATTAACCAATTTGAATATGATTAAAAATTTTACCCGCTTATTTATCCATTTCAGTTTTGTCGCAATAGCCGGACTATTTTTAAATGATCTGACCGCACAATGTGTCACCTCCAGTTATACGATGGTCCCACCGCCCACAGCTGGCGCATATCAGCCGGGACAAGTGGTTGAAATATGTGGTAGTATTACTTTTTACCAGCAAACCGGGGCAAATTGGATTCATGGTATTATTCCCACCTTTCCTGCTGGATGGGTTCAAACTTCATTTACCAATGTAAGCAGCCCTGCCACCTGTTCGGGTAGCGGTGTCTGGCTATGGATGCCAAATGGAGTTCCTGGAGCATCCTGCACTGCAGGATGGTATTTTGATTCACCTATTGGAGGGCCATTTGATGGCAATCCAGGAAACAATTGGGGAGATCCTTGTAGTGTTTTTAATTGGGAATTTTGTATGACAGCCACAGTAGGGACCCCTGAAGGCGGCGGTGCCATTGGTTGTGGGGGTGCTGGCAATCCACTTGATGGTGAATCGATCCTGCCAATTTTTACTGTGACGGGTGATGGCGAATGTGGAAGTTGGGGTGGTGCTTGTTCTTGCTGCTCTGTGCCATCGGTACCCCCGGGGCCTATCCAAATAGACTGTTGTGATGCCGAAGCCGGGGTATCACCCGGAACATTGCTTATCTGCGAAACTGGATCATTTAATCTTATTGATGAATTGCTGCCCCCCTATACTACCGGCACATGGCAAGGTCCGGCTGGCTATACAGGCAATGGATCTGCAAATGGCCCGTTCAATCCTGCCAATCTGGCCATAAACCCACCCGGTGATTATATATTCACTGTCATCGGAACGGATGGTTGCGAAAGCACCTCCACTATTACCATGGAACTTAATGACCTGGGAATTGTGCAATATCCGGGATATTGTAACGGTGTAGATGTAGCGCTGATAACTCTGTCAACCAATGTCACCCTACCGCCAGGTGGAACTTGGTATTTCCCGAATGGAACGGTTGTTCCGGGAGGCATTTTATCTCCAGTTACCAACAATCATCCCGCAGGAATTTATACCTACGAATTTTACAATTCAGGAAATTGTCTTACCACTGCTTCCCTTGACATTACCTTGGGTACAGGTGGTGGCGGAACTGCTTGCAATACCGTAATTGATGTTTGCTCAACGGATGCGTCTTTCTTCCTGCTGGACGTGATGAGTTGCACGCTCAATCCGGGAGGCGCCTGGATTCACGAATTGCTTGGACCTCCAATTTTATTTTACAATTTTTATTTTACCAGCACCGTACTCATAGACCCTTCAACTCTGCCGGCAAGCAGTTTGTTTTCATATGCAGTCGGGGTTCCTGGTTGTAATCTGCAAATTATCACCCTGACCGTCAATTTATTTGACCCTGTAGATGTAGGTGATTTTACACAAGCTTCCATTTGTGTATCTGAAGCTCCTGTGGTTTTGGAAACCTTACTCGATGGCACTCCCGATCCTGGGCTTACCTGGACTGATCTGGGCACCAATCTCGTGATCCCAAATTTATTTGATCCATCTTCGTATGCGCCCAATACGACCCTTACCCTAACATACTCAGGAGGATTGGCTGGAACAACCTGTGCGGCGACCCAGTTGCTCGAACTCACGATCCTTCCAGATAATGTGGATGCGGGAAATAATAATTCAATCATTGTATGTTCATCCGATCCACCGTTTTTGATGACACCTGAATTAGGTGGGACACCGAATGCGGGAGGTTTATGGGAAAGCTCGTCTGGAATAACCTTTCCCAGCGGTCAATTTGCTCCAGGAACCAATCCTTCGGGGACTTATTCTTATACTGTATCATCCTCCTGCGGATCGGACGTGGCGTATCTTGTAATTACCGTGGTGAACATTCTATCACCCGGCACAAATGGCACATTGGATATTTGCAGCGGTGAAAATAATGTTCCACTTATTAATGGACTTGGCGGTGCACCTTATACCCCCGGGACGTGGTCCGGTCCAACACCCGGTGCTACGGTCAACGGCTCAGGTGTGAGTGACGGAGATGTCTATACTTACACTGTAGGCTCCGGTTCCTGCGCGGCGAGCGCGACTGTGACCATCAATCTCGAGGCAACTCCCTTTGCGGGAACTGCAGTAACACCTCCTCCGATCTACTGTGCTTCTGATCCTTCATTGCCACTTGCCACTTTTCTGAATCCCGGTCCATCATCGGCGGGCACCTGGACTGGTCCTGGTACTTTTACAGGAAGTACGCTGAACCCGTCCATCCACGTAACCGGGAATTACACGCATACGGTTACGAGCGCAAATTGTGGTTCAGATACCGAAACGATTTTTATCACCATCGAACCGGTGCCCAATGCGGGAAATTCGACAATTGTAAATGCCTGTCCAAATGGCATTCCGTTGAATCTCTTTGCGGCACTCGGCGGTGGAGTAAGCACACCCGGCATCTGGACTGCCCCTTCAGGTGGCCCTACCAATGGAACCTTTACACCTGCCAATGGAAATCCAGCCGGCGTGTATACCTACACTGTCGCATCACCCTCAGGTCTGTGTGTGGATTTTGCTACGGTGACAGTTAATTACTCAACCCTCCCCAACCCCGGGATCAATGGATCAATCGCGGTTTGCGCAAGCAATCCTCCCTTCTCACTGATTTCTGTTCTGGGAGGCACACCTCAAACCACGGGAGGTACATGGTTCAATCCGTCGTTTTCAATTGTTCCGGGCGGCTCGAATGCCCAATTTAATCCAGCATCCAGCGCTCCCGGAAATTATATATATTCACTCACGGGTGCGGGTTGTCCACCTGTATCAAGTACGGTCTCCATCTCAATAGTTCCGCTGCCAATTGCTGGTACGAACACGACGGTAACACGTTGTGAAATAGAAGGCCTAATTGACTTATTTCCTTTGCTCAATGGATCACCAAATTCCGGCGGTACATGGACCCTTGCCGGAGGAGTGGTAAACCCACCTTTTGATATCACAGGTCAGGGTGGTACTTCATTGGTTTTTATTTATACAGTTGGTTCAGGAACCTGCACTTCGAGTGCCAATTTAACAGTAACCGTTACACCTGCGGTAAACGCCGGACCTGATGTGGTGGTTCCTGATCTTTGCGCCGGTGGAACGCTCAATCTTTTGACCTGGCTCGATCCCTCGGCCGGAACGGGAAGTTTTTCTCCTTCCAATACAGTCCCCCAGGTTCCTGCGTCAAACGGAACATATATATATAACGTTGATGGGGGTTCCTGTCCGGACGACAATGCAACTTATACCATAAGCATTGATCCCCCACTCATCGCGACAGCCGGTGTTTCTACTTGCAACGCTGCTCAAACAAATTATACCGTGTCATTCACCATCTCAGGCGGAGATGGTACTTATTTTGTAAACGGTATTTCCTCCGGACCCACTTTCACAAGCGCGGCCCAACCTCTGGGACCCATCTATTCCTTTGTGGTAAGCGATGGTGGTCCTTGCAGTAACGTTACGGTTAGCGGGCCTTCGCCCAATTGTAATTGTCCTGCGGCTGCTTCATTTACCGGTGGAAATCAAAGCGTTTGTGCGGGGGAATCTGTAGCTCTTGAACTGAATTTAAATCCAGTCGTTTCCGGTCCATTTACGGTGGTTTACAGCATCGGGGGGGTGGCCCAA
>Ga0209591_10005598_pt1 | contig 14007 bp, 11 predicted proteins | sample MAT01_FD_187207 | JGI IMG/M metagenome (GOLD analysis project Ga0209591, IMG submission 187207) | Freshwater microbial communities from Lake Fryxell liftoff mats and glacier meltwater in Antarctica - MAT-01 (SPAdes) (version 2) | ecosystem: Environmental > Aquatic > Freshwater > Ice > Liftoff... | reverse complement strand
GCGTTGACCAGCCACGGCTGGCCGCGCGTGAGCTGCCACGCGAGCGCGAGTGCATCATAAACGCCTGCCCGGTAGCGTCGGTATGTTGTTGATAAAGTTCAGCAATATCCGCCTCACTGAAGTCGCCCAAGCGCAACGACTCGGCCTTGATATTGAACGCGCTGCCGCCGGTAATAACCTCGCCGTCGGCAAGCGTCATGCGGTAGTCGCGCACATCGCGCACACCGCACAGCACAATTGTTTGCGGAAACGCCTCTGGCCGGTCGGTGTAGCCCGCGCGGATCTGACGCAGCAGCGAGATCAGCGTATCGCCGACCAGCGCGTCTACTTCATCGAGAAAAAGCACGATAGGTTTGCTGGATTTAAGCGTCGCAATGCGCAACAGCGAGCGCAGGCTGTCACCCGCACCGGCGCCTTGAGCTTCAGCCATGAGCGCTGTGCGCAGACCCGGCAGCTGCAGCGCTGATTCCAGCTTCTCTCCCAGCACTGAGGCAATGGTTTGCATCGCAGCCTGCATGTCTTGGCGCAGCGCTTGGGCACCTTCGATATTTGCGTAGACCGCGACATATTGCCCGACATGGTTCAACGCATCGCGCAGCGCCAGCAAACAGGTGGTTTTGCCGGTTTGGCGCGGCGCGTGCAGCACAAAATAGCGGCGCTGTTCGATCAGCGACAAAATGTTCGGTAGATCAATCCGACCGAGTGGATCGAGCAGGTAGTGAAGATCAGCCGTGGACGGCCAGGCCGTATTGAAGTGCTTAATCATGACTTTAAGCGTAAGCGCGTGAGCAGCTTCTGGTAAGCCTAGTTCTCAAGTGCGGACATCAGCCGTTGCACGGCATCGCCCAAGCCATTGCGAATGCCGAATTGCGCCGCGCGCTGTGCTTGCGTGGCTCGCTCGATTTGCGTTTTGGACAATAGCTGCTGCGGCCACGCACGCGCATCGGTTTGGCCCGCTTCGCACAATCCAAGGGCGCGCAGGCGGGCGATACGCGGATCTTGATCGCGCATCAGGGCGATTGCCAGCGGATGCACGCCGAGGGCCACGGTTTGCAGCAGCAGCAGGCCGCCATTGATGGCGCAACGAGCGCTCAAGCTGATCAAGCCCAGCAGCGTGGCATTCGGCAAACGCTCAAGCTCGATCAGGTTCGGGTGACCGGGCGCACGCGCTTGAGCACTCACGCTCAAAACCACGCGCTCGCCCGCCAGCACCAGCGCATCGGCAAATGCGCGAAATTCATCGATCGCGTACTGGCCGCTTGGCGTCAAAAACACGAACGTCGTCCACTCTTGCGGCAATAGCGCGCGCGCTGCGAGCAGGTCCGGAGCCGCTGCCGGGGTGCCGAGAGCGCTCAGTTCAAATCGGGCGAGGTATTTAAGCTTGATCCGCTCAAAAATGCTTAAAGGTTGATCCAGTGCAGGTGGATACAGCAGCCAAAACTGCCGCCACAGCGCTAACTTTCGAATGCTAAGCGCGCGTTTGCGGCTTTTTGCGCGCCAGCACGCGAAGATTGTGATCGCGCCCACGTCGCGTGCCGCGCGCAGCTGCGCCAAACGCGAAGTCGAATCGAAAAGGACCACGCGCGGGCGATGTGCATGAATCAGCGCAATCACTTGAGCGCTGACGCGCGTTGGTGAATCTTCCAGCAGCGCGATCGGGATGGTGAGGTTGCCGGCGAGCGCGCTGTGCCGAGACAGCAGTACGGCTAAACGGATCGTCGGATGCAAGCGCAGCAGCTCGCCTGCAAGCAGCAGCGCCGCTTGCGCCTCGCCTGAGCCCTTCGCACCGGAGACCGGCACGAATAGGACATCAAGCTGGGTCTGATCCACAGGCTTTCACCGACAGCTTCAAGCCGAATTTTGGCGCGCGAAGACCTTGATCTAAGGCCTCCGCGCGCCGAACTTGGCGGCTATTTTTTCAGGCGTTTGGCGATCGCCTCGCCCAGATCAGCAGGCGAGCGCACTGTGGTGACGCCGGCCGCTTCGAGCGCTGCAAATTTGGCTTGAGCCGTGCCTTTGCCGCCCGAAATGATCGCGCCAGCGTGGCCCATGCGCTTGCCCGCTGGCGCAGACGCGCCGGCGATAAACGCGACGACCGGTTTGCTGACGTGGCGGGCGATGTAGTCGGCGGCCTCCTCTTCAGCGGTACCGCCGATTTCACCGATCATGATGATGCCGTGGGTGTCGGGGTCGGCTTCAAACAGCTGCAAGCAGTCGATAAAGTTCATGCCGCCCATCGGGTCGCCGCCGATGCCAATGGCAGTTGATTGGCCCAATCCCGCGTTGGTGGTTTGAAATACCGCCTCGTAGGTCAGCGTGCCGGAGCGGCTGACAATGCCGATGCTGCCCGGCAGATGAATATGGCCGGGCATGATGCCGATCTTGCACAAGCCCGGTGAGATCACGCCCGGGCAGTTGGGCCCGACCAAGCGGATGTCCGGATAGCGCTGCCGCATCACGGCTTTGACGCGCATCATGTCGAGCTGCGGGATGCCTTCGGTGATACACACAATTAACGGCACACCCGCATTGGCGGCCTCGAGGATCGCATCGGCCGCGTACGGCGGTGGCACGTAAATCACCGATGCGTTGGCTGAGGTTTCCTCCACGGCTTCGAGCACCGTATTGAAAACTGGCAGGTCCAAATGCTTGCTGCCGCCTTTGCCCGGTGTCACGCCACCGACCATCTGCGTGCCGTAAGCGATGGCTTGTTCGGAATGGAAAGTGCCTTGAGTGCCGGTGAACCCTTGGCAGATCACGCGGGTATTTTTATTGACGAGGACGCTCATAGGTCTAACCCTTCGCTGCGGCGACGACTTTTCTCGCCGCGTCATTCAAATCGGTGGCAGGAATAATCGCAAAACCTGAATTCGCCAGCAGTTCACGCCCTTTTTCGACGTTGGTGCCCTCAAGGCGCACGACCACCGGAATGGTGATGCCGACATCGCGCACCGCGGCGATGATGCCGTCGGCGATCAGGTCACAGCGCACGATGCCGCCGAAAATATTGACCAAAATCGCGCGTACTTTGTCGGATCTCAAAATCAGTTTGAACGCTGCTGTGACGCGCTCTTTGGTCGCACCGCCGCCGACGTCCAAAAAGTTTGCTGGCTCGCCGCCGTTGAGCTTGATCACGTCGAGTGTTGCCATCGCTAATCCGGCGCCGTTGACCATGCAGCCAATCGAGCCGTTAAGCGTGACGTAGTTCAAATTATGGCGGGTGGCTTCAACTTCCGTTGGGTCTTCTTGACGCTCGTCGCGCATCGCTGCGATTTCGGGGTGACGAAACAGCGCACTTTCGTCAACGTTGATCTTGGCGTCGAGCGCCAGCAAATCACCCGATGGCGTGATCACCAGCGGATTGATTTCCACCAGCGCCAAATCGAGCGCGTAGAACATCCGATACAGGCTTTCCAGCATCTTGGTCAGCTGGCCGGTTTGTTTGGCATTCAAGCCCATGCCGAAGCCAATTTTGCGGCCCTGATAGGCTTGAAATCCTTCGGTTAAATCAATTTGCACCGTATGGATTTTCTCAGGCGTGTCGTGCGCCACTTTCTCAATATCCATGCCGCCTTCCGACGACGCCATGATGGTGACGCATTTGTTCTGGCGGTCCACCAGCATCGACAGATACAGCTCTTTGGCAATGTCGGTCGCCTCAGCAATCAGCACCTTGTCAACGGGCAGCGCGAGGCCACCGGTTTGATAGGTGGTGATGGTCATGCCGATCATTTTCTGGGTGTAGTCGCGCACTTCCTCGAGCGTGCGCGCGAGCTTGATGCCGCCTGCTTTGCCGCGCCCGCCGGCCTGCACCTGCGCCTTGACCATCCACTGGGTGCCGCCCATTTTTTCGGCCGCCGCGACGGCCTCGTCTGCGTTACTGGCAGCGATGCCCTGCGGCACTGCAACGCCATAGTCGGCGAAGATATCTTTCGCCTGATACTCATGAAAGTTCATGCGCACTCCGAGTGGTAGTTAGAAAGGAGATAGCGAGCGCCATTACGGCAACCGCGAGGGCGCGTATTGTGTCCAAAGGGTGGCCGGATTCATAGGAGCGTTGCAGTTCGGCGTTGTGATTCGGTGGCGTGGGCAGTCGCGATCAAAGTACTCTCGCGGCCCTTACCGCTAGATCATCTGCCCATGGCATTCAATGCCGACCTGTTGAAACCCACGTTACAAGCTAAAGGTTCGCTGCAGCCGCTGTTTTCAGCAAATGCACTGATGGTGTGCGGGTTTTTCGGCGGGCCGTTTGCCGCGCTGTGGCTTTTTGGGATGAATTCTCGCCGTGCTGGACACGGCAATAAAGACGTCGGCATTTTAGTAATGGGTGGGTTTTTGGCGCTGCTGTGTTTGTTCGGCCTGGGAGCGTTGCACAGCGAGGGGCAAATCGAGCGCGTGGCGTTTCGCCTCAGCGGCTTGCTCGCGGGCTGGGTGCTGGTGCGCCTGCTGCGCGACGAATATGCCGCACGCCGGCTTAATGGCATTGACCCTGCAGGGCCCTGGTGGTGGGGCGCAGGCGCGGTGATATTGGGCATTGCGCTGGAAATGTGGACCCGCCAATTGATGACTGCCGTGAGCCAGGCCACATGAGCGCTGAGCTTGAACGACACATTAGCGAAGCCAGCGCATGGCTGGAGCGCGACCGCCTGGACCGCGCAGCCGAGGCGATTGCACGCGGCTTGGCGCTGGACCCGAATTCCGTTGAGCTGCGCTACCTGGGCGCGCTTTTAGAATACGAGCGCGACGATTTCAGTGCGGCCGCGAGCGCCAATGATGCGGTGTTGCGCGATGCCCCGGCACATTACGCCGCGCGCGTGTTGGCTGCGCGTGTGGCACGCGCCCAAACTGATTTAGCGCGCGCGGAGACCATCCAGCTTGAGCTATTGAGTGACTATCCAGCAGATGAAAACTTACTCGCTGAGTACGCCCTCACCGTGCTGCACGGCGGCCAGTTTGAGAAGGCCAGCCAGCTCTCCGCTGAAGCGCTGCGCGTCAACCCAAGCTGCCAGTTAGCGCTGGTGGTGCTGGGCTATATCGATATCCTGCGCGAGAAGCCGGTCAACCAGCAGCACGCTTTGCAGACGCTGCTTCAGCAAAATCCCAGCGCGCGCCACGCGCTGAATCTGCTCGCCCACGCGCAGCTCGGTGCGCACCGCCCGCAAGACGCGCGTGAGGTGGCCGCACAGCTAGTGCGCGAGCAGCCCAACGATCCGGCGACGCTGTCATTGGCACGCGCAGCTCGGCTGCAAAGCCACTGGAGCATGCTGCCGCTGTGGCCGCTGATGCGCTACGGCTGGGGTGCTTCAATTGCGCTGTACGTGCTCGGTGTGGTGGTGATTCGCGGCAGTCGCGAAATGCTGTCGCCGAACTGGCATTTCGCGCTGGTGATGCTGTGGGTGAGCTACATCATTTACTCGTGGATCTGGCCGCCACTGCTCAAGCGCTGGCTGGAACGCGGTGAAAAATCATGACCGCCAGAGAGTTGGAAGCGGCGCTGTTGGTCAATCCATTCGACACCGATTTGCGCCTGGCATATGCGCGCGCGCTGCTGGATTCCCACGAGCTCGACGCGGCGCGCTTGCAGTTTGAACTGTGCGGCAAACAATCCGCTTCGGCGCGCGCATTGGTTGGTCAGGCGCTGATCGAAATGCGCTTAGGTGCCAACGACAAAGCCCTAAAGCTGTACCGGCTGGCGCGACAATTTGCCGACTTCAGCGCAGATCCGACGCTCGAAAACCTCAACGACCAAGCGCGCACGATAGGGCCTGAACGCGCGATCCCGGCCAGTGAAGCCACGCTGTCGGCGCGCGTGTTGATCGAGCGCCCGCGCGTGAGATTTAACGATGTCGCCGGGCTTGAAGGCTTGAAGAAAACCTTGCGCCTGCAAATTATTGAGCCCTTCTTGAAACCGGGGCTGTTTGCGCGTTTTAAGAAAACCGCAGGCGGCGGCGTGCTCCTGTATGGCCCGCCCGGGTGCGGCAAAACCCTGATGGCGCGCGCCGTCGCAGGTGAATGCAACGCTGAGTTTTTCTCAGTTGGGGTCAGTGAGATCGTCAGCATGTGGTTCGGCGAGAGCGAATCAATGCTCGCGCAGCTGTTTGCCAAAGCGCGCGCCCACAAACCGGCAGTGCTGTTTTTTGACGAGCTCGACGCGCTAGCTTTTTCCCGCGCAAAAGCAAGTTCCGAGCATTCGCGGCGCATCGTGAACGAGTTTCTCGCGCAGCTCGACGGCCTGGGCAATGACAATGCCGAGATTTTGATCTTAGCGGCGACCAATATGCCGTGGGACGTAGACCCCGCGATGAAGCGCAGCGGCCGCTTTGCTCGGCAAGTGTTTGTGCCGCCGCCAGATCTTCAAGCGCGCGCGGACATGCTCAAGATGCGTTTGCTGGATGTGCCGCATGAGCCGCTCGATCACCTACGCGTCGCCCAAGAATTGACCCATTTTTCCGGCGCAGATATCGATGGCTTGATTGATCTGGCTAAAGAGCGCGTGCTCAGCGACATCCTCGACGGCGCGCCAGAGCGGCCTATTTCAGCGCGCGATCTGCGCGATGCGCTCAGCGAGATGAGCGCCTCCACACTCGATTGGCTACGCACCGCGCGCAATCTGGTGCGCTACGCGGGCGGCGACGCGAGCTACCGCGAAGTGGATGTGTATTTGAAAGCACACGGCTTAGCCTAAGTGAACTCAAGCAAGATCGAGTTTCCCGACTTAAGCAGCGAAGCGCTGCCGACCTCGACGATGCCCGATCCGGTAGCGCGCCGCGCGCTGGACTACTCGCATCTATTGCGCGTGCTGATGGGCGCGCTTTTCGTGCTGTTTTTTTTCTCACCGCTGGGCCTTAAGTACCTGGCGCAATTTCCCTCGCTAGTGGTGCGCGCCACGGCGGTGATGTACCTGGTCGCGGGCGCCACGCTGTGGATCGTCGGGCGGCGCCATCCGGACCGACCAAAGCTGCAAGCGCTGCTCGGCGCGATGCTCGATGTGCTCTCGCTGACGCTATTTATGCACGGCTTGGGCGGGCTCGATTCCGGCGTCGGCATCCTGTTCGTGGCCTCGGTCGCGGCCGCTGCGCTGCTGCTGCCGGGCAATCTGGTTGGGCTGGTCGCCGCATTCGCGACGCTTGCGGTGCTGGGCGAGTACTTGTACGCCACGCGCATCGACGGCCTCACCGATCGCAGTGCGATGCAAGCGGGCGTCTTCGGCCTGACCTATTTTTTGACCGGCTTTGTCAGCTATCGCGCAGCCCAGCAGCTGCGTGAAAGCGAGCAGCTCGCCGATCAACGCGGCCTGGATTTAGCGAATTTATCGCAGCTCAATGCGCTGATCATTCAGCGCATGCGCACCGGCATTTTGGTGATCGACGATGACGACCAGGTGCGCATGATGAATGAGTCGGCGTGGTACCTGCTGGGCATGCCCGCTGAGCGCCAACGCGATATTCGGCGCATGGCGCCGGGCCTTTTTCCGCGCCTCACGCAGTGGCGCGCGCAGCATTTGCACGAGCTGCACGCGATCAAGCTGGCCGCTGGTGTTCCAGCCGTCGTACCGCGTTTTGTGAAGCTCGAAGCCGACGCGCGCGGCGCGACGCTGGTGTTTTTAGAAGATGAAAGCATGGTCTCGCGGCGCGCCGAGGAAATGACGCTCGCCTCGCTCGGACGCATGGCCGCCTCCATTGCCCACGAAGTGCGCAACCCGCTGGCATCCATCAGCTACGCGCAGCAGCTGCTGAAGGAATCAACCCAGCTGCCAAGCGGCGATCGGCGCCTCGTTGAGCTGATCGGCAGCAATGCCTCGCGCGTCAACACGATTATCGAGAACGTGCTGTTGCTGTCAAAACGCGAGCGCTCGCGTCCGCTGCTGACCGATATCAACGCGTGGTTGCTGGAGTTTCTCGAGGAATACAAAGCCTCGCACGATCTCAAGGGCAATCGCATCGACGCGCAAGTATCGAGCGGCAAAATGGAGCTTTTGATTGATCCAACCCAGCTGCACCAAGTGGTCTGGAATCTGACCACCAACGCCCTGCGCTATGGCAAAAAAGACGGTGCTAGCGCTGTGATCACGTTGCGCACCGCGTATTTGCAAGACCGCAAAGGCCCGATCCTTGAAGTGCTCGATCAAGGCCCCGGCATTACGCCTGAGAACGCCCAGAAAGTTTTCCAGCCGTTTTTTACCACCCATCACGAGGGAACTGGGCTTGGCCTGTTTTTAGCGCACCAGCTGTGCGAGGCCAATCAAGCCGAGCTGGTGTACATCCCAATTGCCACGGGTGGCGCGTGTTTCCGAGTTCAATTTGCGACGCCCAACCCAAAAGACTTGAAGTAGCGCCAATCCGCGAGCCACACTAGCTGCCCAGCTGTCACAATTGTTCATATGAATGGTCATCACGCGCTGATAATCGACGACGAACCCGACATTCTCGAGCTGCTCGAGATGACCCTTGAGCGCATGGGCCTCAAAGTCAGCAAAGCGATGAGCGTCGGCGGCGGCTTGCAAATGCTTTTAAGCGAGAAGCCGGATATTTGCTTTACCGATATGCGACTGCCCGATGGCACCGGCATGGACATCATCGAGCACATCGCGAAAACGTGCCCCGAAGTGCCGGTCGCAATGATCACCGCACACGGCAACACCGAAGCGGCAGTCCAAGCGCTCAAAGCGGGTGCGTTTGATTTTGTGTCCAAGCCCGTTGATTTAAATATCCTGCGCAATCTGGTGCAAGCCGCGCTACGCCTGCGCGCTGAAAAAACCAAAGATTCGAGCAATTCAACGCAACGGCTCTCTGGCGAATCGCAGGCCATGCAGCGCGTGCGCGCGACCATCGCCAAACTCGCGCGCAGCCAGGCGCCGGTGCATATCTCCGGCGAATCGGGCACCGGCAAAGAGCTCGCCGCCCGCCTGATCCACGATTTAGGGCCGCGCTTCGGGCGCCCCTTTGTGCCGGTCAACTGCGGCGCCATTCCCAGCGAACTGATGGAATCGGAATTCTTCGGCCACAAAAAAGGCAGCTTCACCGGCGCTGTCGGCGATAAAGACGGCCTTTTTCAAGCAGCCAACGGTGGATCGCTGTTTCTAGACGAAGTAGCTGACCTGCCGCTGCACATGCAAGTCAAACTGCTGCGCGTAATCCAGGAAAAAACCGTGCGCCCCATTGGTGCGCGAGTCGAGACCCCCATTGACGTTCGTATCCTCAGCGCGTCTCACAAGGATTTGTCACAACTGGTCGAGAAAGGGCAATTTCGCCAAGATCTCTATTACCGCATCAACGTGATCGAACTGCGCATGCCGCCGCTGCGCGAACGCACCGAGGATATTCCAGCGCTCGCCCAGCGCATCCTTGATCGCATCGCGCCAGAATGGGACGTTGAGCGTCCGGTGTTGTCCCGTGATGCGGTCGCGTGCCTGATGGCCTACGATTTTCCCGGCAACGTCCGCGAGCTTGAAAACACCCTCGAGCGCGCCATTGCGCTGTGCGAAGAGAACCAAATTCACGCAAGTGATCTGATGCTGGGCGGCCCGCAAAGCGCACGTCGAAGCGAGGTCACCGCAAATCTTTTAAGGCGAACGGGTGAGCAGCCCGCGGTCGCCGCACCAGGAACCGTCAACCTAGCCGAAATGATTGACACTATTGAACGCGACACCATCATGAAAGCCCTAGAAGAATGCCGCTTCAACAAAACCGCCGCCGCAAAGAAACTCGGCCTAACTTTCAGGGCGCTAAGGTATCGGCTGAAGAAATTGGGATTGGAGTAGGCAGCGCAGGAAGCGATTTGCTCGCCGCGATTTTGTAGATTGTGCAAATAGCCAACATTGACCGTGTGCAACCGGACAGGCTTAAGTTCGCATGGTTTATTGGCGTCGCAGTTAGCTTAGCAGGGCTTTTCGCGCTACAGATCTTGCCGTACGGCGATCTGGATTTCCCAGGGGTATTCATGGATTCGTATGAATATCTCAACATGGCTGATTTTTTCTCGCCATGGCACGCGCTGACTAATCCGCGCGCAGTAGAATCGCTCAGTACCAATCAATTCCCACCGCTATACCCGCTCGTGCTGGCGTTATTTGGCGGCGGCACTCAGCATGTTCAAGCCGCCTATCTGATCCACAGCGTCATTTGCTGCGCCCTGCTCGCACTTGCAATATGCTGGATGTTGAAAATGCGCGTGCCGGCAGGCATTGCGCTTCTCTCATGCACATTACTGTGTCTAACACCCTGGTACTTCATCGCAACAGTGCGCTTGAGTTCTGAGCCGCTATTCATCTGCCTAATGCTAGCGGCATTTATTCGCGCAGAACAAGCGGTGTTTTCGACGAAGTTTGATACCTTGCTAGTGGCTCTCGTAGCGCTCGCCTGCCTCACGCGAAGTGCCGGACTGTTCTTGCTTGTGAGTTTAGTCATCAGCGTTTGGCTGCAATCAAAGTCTTTTCGACTAACGGCCGCACATGCAACAGCTGCCTTTGCCCCGGCCGGCATTTGGCTTGCTTACAAGGCATCATTCCCGGCAGCTCATAATTACGGTGAACTTGGCGCAGCCCGGCTCACTGACATGAATTTATCTGCGCTCCAGTACCTTCAGTCTCAGGCAACAGCGATGTTGTTCGCAGTCTCCCCTGGATCGGGGGAACATCTTAGCGAAGCGATACTCGCAATCCTGTTACTGATCGCAGCGGCTAGGGTTTGGTGGCTGCGGGTAAAGGATAAGCGTCTGGACGCGTATTTTCTACTCGCCTATTTCCCCATCGTCCTCTTCTGGCCCTTTCCAGCAGACACTGATCGATTGGCTACTCCGATTGTGATTGTCCTGATTGGATACTCTTTAATGGGCATCTTTGAATCTGTGAGATCTCGCACGCGCTATGCAGTATCTCTGTTGTTTTGTTCACTGTTGCTACTCGTACCTGCATCAAGCACTGCGATACGATCTTTAACGCCAATTGATCAGGAGCTGGTGGCCTACAAAAAGTCCGATTTCTTCTTTCTTGCTGAAGATGCAGACCAAGCAACCAGCGCGGTCGAGTCAATCTACCGGGTAGTTGCGACGCTTCGCGAATTGCCGAAAGTAGTGCCAGTCAACGAATGCGTTTTTGCATCGCAAAGTCGGCTCTCCGCATATTATGCCAACCGAGTTTTCGTGCAACCCGAGTACAGGCCATTTAAAGTTCAGCAATCCCCACACTGCAGGTTTGTATTTTACAGCATTCTTGCCTCTGCTAACGATAAACGCATACAAGAAAAAATATATCAGCTAGCGCAAAATGGCGAGGTGTTACTGATAAATCAAGTAAACGAGCTGGGTGTGAGTCGCACAATTGCCATCGTTACCCGGTTGCCAGGAGCTAAGCGCGAGAATCGCTAGAAGGGCACAATCTCACGTTTAAAACCTCCTAAGCTCGGCAAGTTGAAGGGCGGTATCGCGGTGAAACAGTTCCTCCCGCCTTACAATCCCATTGAACGACTCCGGCACCAGCAGCAGCCGTTGGAGTTAGCTGCAGCGTAGAGTTGTTAATCTCGCTCGTATTACGGTAAGTAATGGTGATCAGCCCGGACCCGCCAATAGTAACAGAGGCCACGCCTGACGAGGAAATAGCCGTACCAACCGTTATTCCAACCTGTGTGTTTGAGCCAGGAAGCGTTGAAGTACTTGAAAAGTATTCCGAAACCGCGTATTTCACAACGGTCGACAAATTCATTCCTTCAGCCACTCTTGTTCGTATCGTGTAATCACTATATGCGGGGATCGCAATGGCTAGCAGAATTCCTAAGATAGCGATGACTATCATCAACTCAATTAGGGTAAAGCCAAGTTGGACAATTCTCATGACGAAAACCGGTTGTTGCGAAGGATTGTAAAAATGAATCATGCACGCTCCGTGCCAAGCTGCTGCACGGGGGCGCTCTATGGGCTAACTGTCAGGCAAATAAATCGATGCGCCTACAACTTTTTCAACAGGAGGACCGGCTGCTGTTCATCCACGCCGGTTTCAGGTTTCTTAAGCCACTGTTCGAACATTTCTACCGCTCGGATAGCTGAAAATTCAGTGAGGCGCCCACCGTTCTTTAAATCTTCAAGTATTGTGTGACACGCCGTTCTATTGTTAAGGGTTGCGTTTAGTTGAAACAGCAAAATGCCTATCGCGGGAGCATTGTCGTTTTGCCAAGCTGCGAGCGCATAGGGTAATGCTCGCTCAACTTGGCCACTTTCCGCCAAGGCTTTTGCCGTGAAGTATTCAATCTTTGAAAGATTCACCGCGCGTGGGACACCGCTTGACTGATTTAAAATAGCCTCGCCCCAGGCAGCAATATCTTCTAGCTTGATGCCGGTGCATTTTTTGTCAAGCACTAAAGTGGCGAATTGTGCGTAGGTCTCGCTATCGTCGTTGTCAATCAGGGATCGGAAGTTTTTGGCTGACTCAGCAATTTCCTTCTTGTCAACGGTCTTTCCTGCGGCACACCTAAGTTGCCCAACAAAAAGTTGGGCTGAAAGCACCCGGTCGGGCTGTGAAAACCGAATTCTTTCGACCACTCTGTCGATAGCATCGAACTGTTGGTTTTGAGCGAGCGACGCAATTGTAAGCATCTTCACTCTGAGAGAATTTGGCGCCATTCGCTCAGCGTGGGCCAATATTCCGGTCGTCGAACTCCATACACTCGACAAGAGACTTACCACGACTAGGTTCGCAAGAACGATCAATGTTGCGAAGGACAATGCCAAATTCTGTCTTCGTTGGCGATTTGCTGTGGACGTGGATTGCTCAAGAAATTGCAGGGCCAATGCCGCAGCGATAAGCACAAGGCCTACGCTCGGAAGGTAATTGCGGTGTTCGAAGTAGATCTCCAGTGGAATGAAGGTCGACTCTAATGCGTGACCAACCAAAAAAATGAACCAACCGCATGCCACCAGCGAAGGGCCACGGTTGCGTAAAATGACACTGAAAACTGTTACACCCACAAGTCCCAGTAGCGCAGCGACAACTTGGGCGGTCGGTCGCTCCGACGACAGCCTAAAATCGTCATGAAATAGCCCAAATTGTTCAGAGCTTGGCGCAGTAATTTGGAAAATATAGGACCAAAGCGCGAGCGGTTGGGTCAATAACCTCTCCAAAAGGGTGAATGGGCGGCTTGCATAACCGTTGGTTATCTCATTTGGGGAGGCGAGCAGGAACGCTGCAAGAAACAGGAGAGGAAGCCCGGTCGTAATGAGCACGAGCCATTGCGCGCTTTTGCGTTTTTTTGCGGGCCCTGCTTGCTGAAAAAGACAGAGTTCGATAACTGCAATCAGCGCGAACACTAAGATGCCATTTTCTTTACTAAAAGCAGCTAAGCCGGTAAAAGCTGTTACGGCCAAGAGGGTCCAAATGGTTTGAGCGCGCGATTGTGTTTCGGACGTACGCCAGTGCGTATAAAAAATCAGCGCCGAGAGGCTGAAGAGGGCGCTGAGTTGGGTCATCCGCTGTACTACATAGAGCACCGTGGACAGATGAATGGCAAGGGAGAGCCAGCCACAAGCGCACAATATCGAGACCATAAGTCTCGCTTGGGGAGAAAGTTTCTGAGTTTTCAGTAATAGATAGGTAAACCAGCCAACGAGAACGCCGTTTAGCAGATGGATTGCTAAATTAACTGCCTTGAAAGAGCTTGCTTCTAGACCGGCGACTTGGGCATTGAGCAAGAAGCTGTACATTGAAACTTGGCGACCTAATAAGCCAGCCGTGTTTTCAAGCAGGACATTCTGCCACCCCACCTCGCCCGCCAAATAGCGAGCGATGCTCTGCAAGTTGGGCGCATCATCGAGGATAAACGGCCCTCCAAGCCCTGACCAGTACGCGTAAACTAGAGCAATGAGAAAAAGACTAGGCGGTGCGCAAAAAAAAAGGCCCCGGAAATTCACTCCGGGGCGCAGGTTAAGCATGGCGGATTAAAAACCCGTCAATAACTTATGTGCGGCAGGTTGCCGGGCGGTAGCGAGCAAGTACGGTTCCACCGGTCCTGCAGCTCCATG
>Ga0209591_10005596_pt1 | contig 14009 bp, 15 predicted proteins | sample MAT01_FD_187207 | JGI IMG/M metagenome (GOLD analysis project Ga0209591, IMG submission 187207) | Freshwater microbial communities from Lake Fryxell liftoff mats and glacier meltwater in Antarctica - MAT-01 (SPAdes) (version 2) | ecosystem: Environmental > Aquatic > Freshwater > Ice > Liftoff... | reverse complement strand
GGCGGGCATCCCGGTTTTTGGTCTAGATGCGGGTGTGGCCGATGGCGTTGCGCTCAACATTACGTCGGACAACGCCGCGTTGGGCGAGATGAGCGCGCACTATCTGGCCGAGGCATTGGGCGGCCAGGGCAATGTTGTCATGTTTACGCATGATCCGCACCCCGGGGTGCGCGCCCGGGCCGAAGCGGCCGCCGCTGAATTTGCCAAGTATCCCGGTATTACCATCCTGGAGAAGAAGCACATCGAAGTGCCTGGCCCGGTCGACTTTGCCCGCACATTGACGCAAGATCTGCTCACCGCCAACCCAGACGATGGCGCGATTGCCGGCATCTGGGCGGGATGGGACGAACCCGCCCTGGGCGCGACGCAGGCGATCGAAGCCGCTGGCCGCACCGGCATCAGCGTCGTCGGCATTGACGGCACCGACTTTGCTAAGGCCGAGATTGTCAAAGGTGGCCCTTTTATTGCCACCGTGCAACAAGATTTTGATGGCATGGCGCAGCAGTTGGTCGATATTGTCGAACAAGGTCTCGCCGGCAGCGCGCCCGCCAGCGACCTGGTGACGATTCCCGGCAAGCTGATTACGAAGGAAAATGCACAGTAGAGTTCACCTATCTTGCTGCTTGGAGACTAAGCTTTGATGACAGTCCCACCCATTCTCAACCAAAAGCATTATCAGGTCCGTTCTGTCTTTACAGCGCACAACCTATTGCGCGAGGCGCGCCGCCAAAAATCGTTGCGCGAAGGGGTTGTCCCGCCCATTTGCGTACTGGACCCAGACGGCGACATTGTCCGTTTTCTGCTGGCTACGGGGCAGGCCACAGTTGATCCAGATTGGGCGTGCTATCATACAATTTTGTATACGTTTTCTCACCATGGCCGCAGGTTTGGCATCATTGGCTGTGCGGTTGGTGCATCATTTGCCGTCTTGGTTGCCGAAGAGCTGTTTGCCGCCGGTTGCGAATTGCTGATCAGCATCACCTCGTCTGGTCAGATCACCGCGCGGGGTGAACCGCCCTATTTTATCTTGATCGATAGGGCGCTACGCGACGAAGGCACTAGCTATCACTATTTGCCGCCCAGCGACTTTAGCACGATTGGCGCCGATCTGTTGCAACGCTTGCAAAATGCTTTTCAAGATTCAGAGCTGACGATTTATGTCGGCGCAACCTGGACCACCGATGCCCCCTTTCGGGAAACCGCGGCGGCCATTCAACATGCCCAAGCCTTAGGCATCCTAGCGGTCGAGATGGAAGCCGCCGCCCTCTATGCATTTGCCGAAGCAAAGCAGACGGCAGTTGTCTGCTTTGCGCATGTGACCAACCAGATGGCGCAAAAAACAGGTGATTTCGAGAAAGGGGTGGAGAATGGTAGCTACGAGGCACTACGCCTGATCGAAAGAGTGGCGAGTATAGTTGGACGTAAATAGTAGGACAGTAAAGCAGTGGGTCAGTAAAGCAGGGTTTGTACGGACTCACTGCTTTAGTAATCATCCAAGAATAAGATAGAGATAGGACTTACGGCGGCTGAGCGGGTGCCGGCTCAGCCACCGTAAGAACACTCATTTTGCGTACGTCCTAAGCGATTAGAGATTGCGCCCTGTCAATCACTAATCTCAAAATCTACAAGTTATTTCTAAGCGATGACTTACTGTCCGAATGTCCAATACCTTGGGCGATAAAAAGCGGCAACCAGATAGTGATCACCACCAGCACGGTGACACCCAGCCGATAAAGTGCAAGATTCGGCACGGCTAGCGGCGCCAGTTGTGTCAGATGATCATAGACCACATTGCTACACAGCGCGCCAAAACAGACCCAGGGCAAGCCCTGGCGCGGAAAACGTCCATCCACCCATAACGTCGCCGGGGCTAGCACCCACACCAGATACCAGGGCTGAAACCAAAAACTGCCCACCAGAAGATAAAGTAGCGTAAGTAATGTGCAACTGCGATAAAGTTCGCGATCCGCGCGGTGCAGATCCGAGCGAGGACGTGTAAAGGTACGTAAACACAACAGCACGGCTGCCGCCAGAAAGAGCGCGGTAGCCCATTGCACCATCATCTGCCAAACCAGCGCGTAAGACCACGCCGACCATTTGTAGAGCAAAAAGTAGAGAATCTGCGCCAATGAGTGGGCAACAAAAAGCTGCCGTTCATACAACATGCGCGGCAAGGTTGCCCACCCCCCCCACGGTGCATAGAGCGTCCACGAGATGCCCAGCATTATGAGAACGGCGACCAGACTTACCCAGATGGCACGCAGCCAACCAAGTTTGCGCACTAACCAAAGCCCCAACGCCGGCAACAGCAGCAGCGCGGTCAGTTTGACCTGCGTCGCCAAACCAACCGCCAACCAGCCAGCTAACCAATGCTCCCGTTGCCACAACCAGTAGGCCAAAAAGAAAAGCAGCAGCATAAGGGCGTCATTATGGGCACCTAAGGCCGTGGCGATCAACAACAAAGGATTCCAAAGCCAGGTTGCCAAAGCCAACGGGGCAAATTCGGTGTGGGTCGCGTGGACGATGCGATAGAGAAAGAACGCCGAAAATCCAGTCAGAAGAATCGCCAAAAGTCGATAACCAGTAACATAGGCGGCCAGTGTTTGGCAAGCGGCGGCTAATTGGGGGCAACTCGACGCTGGCTCTTGAAAAACGCCAGCCCATTCCAGCACGCCACGCACTGTTTTGGCCACGCCACCACTGGCGTATTCCCAGAGTGGGCCATAGGTGTCCACATGCCGTTTCCAAGCCACATAGCGATAAAAAGGCGCATCTGGAAATTCATCCGGCGTGACTAGCAACGGACTCGCCGCGAAACGGTCGATCATCCGCCCGCGAAAGATATAATCGTAGACATCGTGCGATTCTCCATTGGGCGCAGCAAAGAGCAAAGCCAAACAACAGAGCGCCCAGATCAGCACGATGAACCCCACTTGGGCCGGATGCGAAAAACGCCCAGCCAGCGCGGCCCAGGTGCGCAACGCCCCCACATACAATAAGGTCAATAGCAGATAGACGCCAATCTGTAAGGCCATTACCCGCAGTGAACCTTCACCCGGAATCACCCAAGTGCCACGCGGATTGGCCAACCCAAAGGCTAGCGGATAGGGCATTGCAATGCCCAGCCAGTAAATCAGCGGCATGGCAGCGCCAATCGCCATTAACCTTAACCGCATCGGCACGCCCGCACCCAAGGAAAAAACCAGAAGGCATTCGGGGACGGCTGGCCCTTGATCGCCGTCATTACAAACTCCACTTGACGCCACAATGTTGACAGGGCCACGGCGCTGGTGCTTCACTCAACACGGCGGCGCGCAATTCTTGATAGCGCGCCCCATTCCATACCTCGGGCAGTGAGGTGGCAAAAAGATTGCCAAGCAAAATATCGGCGTAATCTGGCGTGGCAAAGGGCGCAATGCAACAGGGCAAGGCATTGCCATTGGCGGTAACATACATCAACGACCACGGCCGCATACAGCCTTGCCAGGGGTGGTGCCCCTTTACACTCACACTTTCGTGGGGCGTGGTGGCGCCCGAAGCCCGAAAAACGATGCCCAACTGGGTTGCCAGTGCTTCCGCTTCGACGATTAACCTTTCTTGCTGTTCGCCTAACGTTCCATACAGTGACTGTTCGGGCGTCATGGTGCTGCCGACATCAAGCGCTTGACCGTTGCCAAAATAGACCAGCCGCTGGAGATAGACCTCTGGCACGCCGATTTCTGCACCCAGTTTGACAAAATCCAGCAACTCGTGCAGATTCTCTTGCATGGCGACCAACCATAGCGAAAGTTTGGGGCTGCCTGGCTGCGCATGGCGGGCAACAAAAGCATGCAAATTACGGATGATTTTGGGCAACGCGTCAATCCCGCGCAACTTGGTATAGAGCGCCGGCGTAACAGCATCAATCGAGACGCGCAGTTCATCGAGCCCAGCGGCGACCAGCGCATCGCCCCGTTTTTGATCGAGCAACACGCCATTGGAATTGAACAATACGTAAGCGCCTCGTTCTTTCAAATGGGCCACAAAACGGGGCAGATCGCGATTGAGCAATGGTTCGCCAATGCCATGCAGCACGACGCGCTCCAGGTGTGGCAGCGGGTCGACAATCCGCCGGAAGTTCTCCCAACTCAGATGCTGTTTCGGTTCTAGGGGCAGAAAATGGTCATAGGTGAGGGGACAGGAGATACAGAGGGAGTTACAGTGGTTGGTTACTTCAATGTAAAGCTGGCGCGGCAGCGCGGGGGCTAACTGCGCTCGCGTGGTCAGTTCAATCTCAAACATAGCACTCCTAACGATCACCAATAGTGAAACGTAACCCGCAGTATCTTATAGGTAGCAAGCACCGTGCCGCGCACGGTGCCGCCCACCTTCGATTGGCCGGCCAGGCGGGGTCGATAACTCACCGGCACTTCCAGCAGACGGGCCTTATAACGGGCAGCTTTGACCAACATTTCAATCGGCCAACCATAGGTTCTTTCCTGCATCTGAAGCTGCTCCAGCAGATCACGGCGGATGGCGCGAAACGGCCCTAAATCCGTCAGCTCGATGTGGTAGAAGAGGCGCACAAGCCATGCAACCAGATGATTGCCGAAACGCTGATGGGGCGGCATGGCCCCGGCGGTCATGCCGCCGCGCAGCCGTGTTCCTAGAACAAAATCGGCCTGGCCGCTGGCAATGGGTGCCACCAACCGTTGCAATTCCAGCGGCACAAAGCTGCCGTCGCCATCCATAAAGACCAGAATATCGCCAGTTGCGACCGCTACACCGGCAGCGCAGGCATAACCATAGCCACGCCGCGCTTCGCTCACCACCCGTGTACCCGCCGCGCGCGCCACCATCGCTGTGGCATCGGTTGACCCATTATCGACCACAATAATTTCATGAAGCAGCGCGTGCGGCACTTCCTGCAACAACGAAGGGAGACATTCGGCTTCGTTAAGCGCCGGAATCAGTAACGAAACAGTTAGCGGTGTCAATTGCGCATGGCTCAAACGATTCACTCGATCCTATTCTTTGACCTATTTGTTGGGCCTATTCTTTGGCCTGTTCTTTTCGCTCATTCACCTGAAGAAAAGCGCGTGTGTAACGGGCCGGCGACAACAAACTGTCTGCGGTAGACGCGTTCTGTAATTCCTGGTGCAACCGCTGCAACTCCGCCGCCGTGTCCACATCATACCAGGTTGGTAACAGGGCCACACGTAAGCCCAATTCTTCGGCAATCGCCAGTGTATCGCGCAGTACAGTCGGGGTGCTCATCTGCACTTCGCGCAAGAGACGCGGCTGGGGAACTTTCACACCGATCAGATAATAGCCGCCATCTTCACAGGGGCCTAACACGACATCGGCGCCTTCCTGTAGTTCTGTAAAAGCGGCGCTCAGATAGGCCGCCGGCAAGGTAGGACTGTCGCTATCCATCACCACAGCCGCAGTTGCGCCTTGAACTAGCGCCGCAGTGAGCAGGTTGTCGAGCCGCTCACCCAAATCGGCGCCCTGTTGCGGCATCAGCATAAAATCAGGCGCAAGATCACGAAAGTAGCCGACAGCATCTTCTGGCAAATAGACAATAGACCGGGTGACATTCGGCGTAGTGCGCATGATGTCCAGGGTATCGCGCAGAAAACATTCATAAAGCGCAGCGGCTCTCTCACCCGTCAAGGGTGGACAGAGCCGTGTTTTGGTTTGACCGGCCGTTGGTTGTTTAGCGACCACCATCAAGATCTGCGGCATCATGTGAAGGCCATCACCAATCTTGCCAGAGGGCCTTTAGCGTTGGCGAAACGGCGCCGCAACCAAACATCAAGCCCCCAAATGCGCCCTGGCGCCAACCCAACCATGAGGATGGCGAGCAGCACCATCTGACCATAGCTCCATTCCCATTCGTAGGGTTGCGGAATGTTGGCCAGGCCTACAAAGAGTTGCGCTGAAATGCCAATCGCAACCAAGCCCCCCAACCGACTTAGCAAACCAAGAAAAAGTGAGAGCGCGATAAAAACTTCGGCCCCCCAAATCAAATAGCCAGTGACGCCTAAATTGGGTTTAATAATGTTATCAATCACAAGTGCATTGAGTTGCGCCAACGGGGTAATGTTGAGGCCCAGCCGCGGCCCGCCGACAGAACGAAGATCGGCAATAAAGACGGTACGTGGGCGCGGGGCATAGGCAGATTCTAACCCGACCCAATAACAAAGCCCGCCCCCACTGTTGCTGGTATCAACCTTGCCTTCTTGATTGAGGACAGGAAAGGTAAATGCCGCGCCACAGCCAAAATCCGGTGGCATCTTCCACCAAATATTGGCAAAGAAGAGATAGGCCAACCCCAGTCGTCCGATCACAATTGCTATTTTGCGCAGCGTTCTTCCCAACGCGACTCACCCTGTTGCATCTCTTTGTCTCCGTTTAGTGTTGAATGATGGGAAATCAGCAAAATCAATCCTGATGAATAAGTCATCAGCTGTCATGGCAATGATCATACACGCGTTAAAAAGCAAAATTGTTACCTGCACATTACAGGATTATTACATGCCAAAATTCAATCGTCGCTGGAGAACGACTTGCGCAAACGCGCCGCGTGCAAAATCGTGATAACACTCATGCTATCGCGAATCTCGCTGTCAATGACCATTTGCAATACTTGTGTAAAAGGAAAGAGGGCGATTTCCAAAAATTCGGTCTCATCCGGGGTCGCTTGGGCTTGGATTAAGTCGCGGCCGATAAAGAGATGCCCAATTTCACGCATGATCGATTTGCTTGTAAAGTATGTGCTGACGGGCTGAAGTTCCAGTGCGTCATAGCCCACTTCTTCGCGCAGTTCACGGCGCGCGGCAGCCTGCGCCGACTCGCCGGGTTTGACACCGCCGCTGGGAATTTCCCAGCGATGATTCTCCGCAAAGACATAGCGATACTGGCGTACCAACACCACATGCTCATCATCCACAAAAGGCAAAACAGCCACACAATCATTGCATTCGATCACCCCGTAGATGGTGGTTTTGCGATTGGGCATTTCGGCAATATCTTCGCGCAGTCGCATCCAAGGGTTTTGGTAGACCTCACGGGAGGCTAAAGTTTTCCAGTTCTTCGGCGCCATTGCGTACTCCGATCAATTTAGATAATTTCGTGGCTGATTAACGGATAGCACATACTTCGGCGACAAGTACATGTGGATTCCTTGTGCGCATATTACGCGCGGTGCGCAACAGCGCTACTTGGCGAAAGCCGACGGCACGAAATTCATCTAGGAAAGCCCCGCTCTCCTTGGCGCCGGCAATTCAAGCAAACCAGTCCGTTTCTTTGGCAATTGTTGCGCGCGGTAGCGGTCGGCGCAGCACAATTTCAGCGGCATAAATCGCGCCACCCGGCTTGACCACGCGCGCCAGTTCCGCAAAGATCGCGGTCCGTGCCGGATTCAAGTTAAAGATGCCATTAATGAGCGTTGTGTCGATTGATGCATCGGCCAAGGGTAGCCGTTCCGCATCGGCGCGCAGGAATTGGATGTTTGCAAATCCAGTGGTTAAGGCATTGTGGTGGGCGCGTGCCAACATGGCTGCACTAAAATCTAGGCCAACCACGCGCCCGGTTGACCGAAGCCGTTTGGCCGCGATCAACGAATCAAGGCCAGCGCCACAGCCGATATCAAGCACTGTAGCACCAGCCTCAAGCTTGGCAAAAAGTGAGACAGCAGCGACACCGGCAAATGCTTCGACAACCGCGGCGGGCAGATTATTCAAGTGTTGGCTTGGGTAACCCACATTTTTGGCCAAGGGCCATCCGACTGGAAAAGGGTGGTTTGATCGTGGCTTTGTGGCGATACTGGAATAAACCTGTTGAACACGTGTCCGCAGGTCTTCTGCTCTGGTTGCGTCCATGAGGGTTACAAATCCTCGGTGGCGGATGCAGACCAGATGATCAAATTGGTTTCAGTGTGACGAACGCCCACGGCGTTCCCGATGCCGTTGGAGACTCAATCACCCAACGATGTTACCGTAGGACTTTCAACCAGCGCCACCAGGTCATAACGCCCAGTAACGGCGTATACTTGTTTGATCACCGAACTGTCTAACTGCATACCGGCTAACTCGTGGACCAACTCTTGGACACGACCTGGTTCTGCTTCGATAAAGACCAATGCCTGAATCATCGCCAAATTTCTCCTTGCTTCGATTTTGTTGTTTGAGCGGACTTGCTTGATTATGCTGCTGGTGGATAACGATCTGCTGGCCTTACTTCACACGGAAGTAGAAAGTGCTAACCTCAGGTAAAGGTCATCAATTTGCTGTTGCCGGTGCGGGCAATTTCATCGAGCTGGTGTTGGATGCGTTCTACCGAACTGGACAAAGGGAAGAGCTTACGGCTGATCTGCATATCTACATCCGTAGAAAGTGGATGCCAGAAGATGCCGTCAAGATTTGCTGTTACTTCCGGCATCAGATTCGTCATATCCAGCTCTAGCCCCTCCTTGGAATAGCCGCGCTTCGCCAAGGGACGAATAAAGTGATCTTCCTCAGGGATGCCTAACTGGCGGTGAAAAGCGCAAATTTCGTCTACGCGTGCCGCGTTGGCGGGGGTTTCTGTCGTGCTCAAGCGGACGCGAAAACCGCGTTCCTGCAAGAGTTGGATGCCTTCCACGGTCTTTACCCAAGCGCCTTTGCCGCGGTATGCATCATGATCAGCAGCATTGCCCCCGTCAAGGCTGACTTGTACAATCAAGTTTTCGTTGTTGATGGCATGGAGTTGGTCTAAGCGTTTTGACCGCAGCAACATAGCATTGGTTAGGACAGTTGTTTTTATGCGCGCCGATGAATAGGCCAGCATGGCATAGATATCGTTGAGGATAAAAGGCTCACCACCAGTGAAGAAGATATCGCTAAAACCCAGGTCGATAGCCTCGTCAACCAACCGGGAGACGTTGGCTAACCCAAGCGCACGCCGCGCCGTATTGGGGCTAGATTTGGCTACACAGTAAGAGCAACGGAGGTTGCAATCATAGTTAGTGTAGATCCACAATTTCCATAAGAAAGCCAGCGGCGTACACGCCACGGCTGAAGCATCGCTGGTACTTGCTTGCACCGACATACAATTGACTCCAATGGAAGCCGTACGCTAGGTGCAGCTTTGACGAATAAAGGATTAGTAAGATCAGAGGCTTAACAATGTGACTATTGAAACTTATTTTAGGCAAAAGAGATGTAATAGCTCCTACGTTGCATTGCCATGTTTACGCCAAAACTCCCCAGGTGTGAGCGCTGGTGCGGCCAAATGTGCGCGCTGTTGCAAAAGATGGGCATCATTGCTGATCAGCGTTGCGCCGGTCGCCGCCGCGAGCGCGGCAAACTTGCGATCATCAGGGTCGGTGATGTAGTTGAAATGATCGGGGTGCGTTGCGCCGGCAAAGCGTTCCTCGGCGCGAAAGAGATCGGCAAAGCGTTCCCAGGCGAGGCGGGGAATTTTGCGCACAATGTGCTCGCTCTCGCCGCGCGTCGCTTCGTCCCACACCAGGCGCAGATGGGCGCTGCGCACGGCCTCTATAATGCGCGCAGATGCACTGCGCCCATTAAATCCAGCGGCAACGAAGACGTTTGTGTCGAGGATCACGTTCGGTAGGTCAGGCATTAGAATTTAGATCGGCAGTGAGCGTCGTCAGGGCACGCTGGATTAAGTTGCGTGCTAAGGGCACTTTATAGGCGTTCTCGCTTAATGCTTCCGCATTGGCTAGGGACGCATCGGCCGCTTTGGTGAATGTTGCTTCACTCACATCGGCACCTTGCAGCACTTGTTCTGCCGCCGTGCTTCGCCACGGGATCGGCGCGACGCCACCGAGGACAAGGTGCGCGTCGGCGATCTGGTTGGCATCCGTGCGTACCACCGCCGCTACGCTGACCAAGGCAAAAGCCCATACCTTGCGATCCATCGCTTTCAGATAGGTGCTGCGTGTCCCCACAATTGCCATATCACAAACTTTTTTGTACCGGTCAATTGCAGATCGTGGCGCAGGGCATCAAGCAGCGTGCGCCGGGGTTCTAAGGCGAGTTCGTGGTCTATGTCATTAATCGAAAGGGTGACAAGTAGATGTGGTGACACCATCAGATATTCCTCAGGTTAGCTAGATAAGGACTGCCAAGCGACAGATTACGCCCATCTAACCTGAGTTGATCGCCATTGTTCTGGAATTCGCCTTCCAAAAGAGCAAACGTATATCCCAATTTGTATCCAACTAGAATAGCTGCGGGCTATCACTTGTTCGCTCATCAACGGAAAGTCCGCCAATTTGTTTTTGCTGTATATAAAATCTCAGCGCGCCTACAAACAGGCATACAGATAAGGGCTCAGATATTTTACTTAAAAGTCAGTCATTATACGGATTAAATTCAACAAAAATTGCCTTAGAATAATTTTTGTCCGCTTACATTATTCATTAATCCCTCAGTCGTTCAAAAGGAGAATCTTATGCATCGTTACTCGATGCGCTTTGGCATGGTGCTGGTGCTCATTTTATGTTTGCTAGCGCCCCAATTAGCGTCAGCATCGTTTCTAAACGACCTGCAACCGGCAGTAAACCCACTGGTTGCTTCGACAATGTTGATTAACGAAGTCGATGTTGATCAGACTGGCACCGATACGAGTGAATTTGTTGAGTTATATGATGGAGGTGTCGGCAACACCACACTCAACGGTCTTGTGATGGTGCTTTTTAATGGCAGCAATGATCTGTCGTATAGAGCCTTTGACCTGGATGGCTATACAACTGATGCCAATGGCTATTTCGTGATCGGGAACTCGGCTGTTGCATCTGCTGTGGTGACGTTTACGAATGGCCTTTTGCAACAAGGAGCAGATGCGGTTACTTTATACGAAGGCAACGGCACCGATTTTCCTAACAGTACACCGTTAACCACCGCAAATCTAGTCGACGCCCTCGTCTATGCCACCGGGCAGGCCAATGATGCCGAGTTATTGACATTGTTGAATGCCGGCCAGCCCCAAGTGAATGAGGATGGCGCCGGTGATGCCACACGTGATTCTAACCAGCGTTGCCCTAATGGCAGCGGCGGCCAACGCAACACAAGCACCTACCAACAAGGAACACCCAATCCAGGCGCACTCAACCAATGCACGACAGCGGCGGCCACCATTCAAATCGAGAGTAGTGGGTTTACGCCGAACCAGGTGACGATCAATGTCAACCAAATCATCCGTTGGTCGAATCTAGACAGCACTGCGCACACAGTAGCCAGCGATACGGGAGCGTTCAATTCTCCTTCCCTCAGCAATGGCCAGACATTTACCCACACTTTTACCACACCTGGGGTCTATACATATCACTGTGCGCTTCACCCAGCTATGACCGGGACCATCACAGTGGTCGAGCCGGCGACCCCGACACCGTCGGCCTCGGCCACGCCAAAGCCAACCGCGTCGCCTACGGGCACACCATCCGTGCCGGCAGCGACGAATGTGCTGATTAATGAAGTAGATGTTGATCAGACTAGCAGCGACACAGCAGAATTCGTCGAACTATTTGACGGTGGTGTGGGCAATACTTCGCTGACGGGGCTTGTCCTTGTCTTGTTCAACGGCAGTGATGATCAAGTATACAAAACGATGGATTTGGACGGTTATACGACCAACGCCAATGGCTATTTTGTGATCGGCAACAGCCTTGCGCCCAGCGTTGTGCTAACTTTCACCAATGGCTTGCTCCAAAATGGGCCTGATGCCATCGCGCTCTATACGGGCAGCGCCAGCGATTTTACTGGCAGCACCGTCGTGACGACCGTCAATTTGCTTGACGCTTTTGTTTATGGCGCCGGACCAGACAGCGATGCGGGCTTGTTAACGCTGCTCAATGCCGGCCAGCCCCAAGTGAACGAAGCAGGTGCTGGCGATGCGGCGCGTGACTCTAGCCAACGCTGTTCAAACGGCAGTGGTGGGACACGCAACACAGCGGCCTACATCCAAGCCTTGCCCAGTTCTGGGGCAACCAACACTTGCCCCAATGTACCTACCCCTACCGTGCCAGCCGCAACGCCCACACTGTTACCAGGTGTAACGCCGACCGTCACGCCCGTGCCGACGACGATCCCCAACCAAACGGACAATCTGATCTACTTGCCTTTGATTAATCGGTAATTGATCGGGACGAAGTGAAGGCAGTTTAAACACCGTTGAAAAGCAACTCGCCCAGACCTGACCGGTCTGGGCGAGTTGCTTTTCAACGGTGAGAACGATACCAAAGCAGCGGAGCAAAGATGAGGGCGATCAGCACGCTGCCGACAACTACACCTGTGGGCAACGTCCTGACCGGGTTTTGCCATATACTACCGCCCGTGGCGGGGCTACTGGCGGGCGCGGGCACGTCGACCACGGTCTTGATCAGCGTGTCATCCATGCCGCGCCGCCGCACATAGATCGAAACATCCCACGGTCCTGCCCGGTTTAGGTAAGCCCCTTCACCGGAAAAAGAACCACCCGTCAGCGGCACCAGATCCAGGCTAGACTGACCTAGATCGGCCGTTTGATGGACAAAGAGCAGGCGCACAAGCTGCACCTCGCCAATCGAAGAGCCGTCGGCGTGGTCGAGATGGGTTACATACTGATTGTTGCCAACCTGATTCGGCGAAATTTGCAGATGAATTGCTAAATCGTCAGCAGCGAGAAGGGCATTAAAAATCGAGTTTGATCCAATCGGCGCGGCCGTTGCTTGTGTGGGCGGCACCGGCGTCTGCACTAAGATCGCCACCACCAGCATAACCCCAGCCCCAATCACGGATTCGCCCCCAACCTTACGCAAAAAGGTGCGATAGTTGGCATTGATTGAAAGTGGCTCGTTCTCACTGCGGACCATGCGATTGTTCAGAAGTGCAACGCCCAGCGCCACAAGGACCAGGAAAATCTTCGCGAGTAACACCCAACCATAAGCCGTGCTCCACAGCGCAGCAAAGGTATCCAGTTGGACCAAACTGCTGAAGAGACCAGTGAAAAGTAGGACAAAAACTGCTACGGTGGCAAGGATCGAGAAACGCCGCACCGCATCGCGCAGGGCGGCGCTGTCACTGGGCGTGGTTTGCCTGCGCAGTTGCCACAGTAACACGGTTAGCAAAACCAATCCCCCCCAACCAGGCAGCCGCCGCGATCAGATGCACATAATCACCCAGAATCGCCCAGCCCCGGCCTGCGACCGCCGCGGCATGGCTACCAATCGAAAAGGTAAGCAGCACCGCCGCACCAAGCACCCATTGAACTCCCACCAGCAACCGCTGCTTGCCTTGCCACTGGCGTAACGGCAGGATGGCAAAACTAATGGCGGCCAAGTCAAAGGCAATAATCAGATAAACGAGCGGCCCAGGGCTTGGTATCACAGCACTAAGTACAGCAACAGCCAGCATGAGTGTATAAACAATCACTACAATCCGCACCCAGCGGCGCGCCAACCCAGCAGGTGTACGGACAGCGCGGGCGATCAGGCTGAGCAAGAGCAACCCGGTAAAGAATTGGCGGTAAAGAATCAAGTTGCCGGTGCGTGTGCGCAAAAGCAGATCGGGCAGCGCACTCAAATTGCCTAGCGACAGCGTCTGCACAAGCATTTGCAACCAACCGCCAGCTAGTACGGCAATCAGCCCCACGAACAGTGCACTATCCACACTACGCCGAACAACAGCCGTGAAGTACGCGGCGGATGGGGTGGACGTCCCATCAATCTGCTCAACGGTCAGTGGATGGGCCACAAACGTCCGGAAGATTAGCACACCAAGCAGAAAAATTGCCCCCATCAGCGAAAGCCAACGGGTGACAACTTCGATCGGCGTGGGCAATTGACCGCGCTGAGCAGCTACGACAGGTGCGATGCCGCGGGCAGGGCGTGTGCCATCTGGGTTAAGCAGCGTAAGCGGGAAGGAGCCCACCCATTCATGACCATCAGCGCCAGATAGGGTGCGCCAGACCACAGTATAGATGCCAGGCGATAGCTCTGTCAATGGCAAACTCATATGCATGGGATCGGCGGGATCCACCAG
>Ga0209591_10005592_pt1 | contig 14011 bp, 13 predicted proteins | sample MAT01_FD_187207 | JGI IMG/M metagenome (GOLD analysis project Ga0209591, IMG submission 187207) | Freshwater microbial communities from Lake Fryxell liftoff mats and glacier meltwater in Antarctica - MAT-01 (SPAdes) (version 2) | ecosystem: Environmental > Aquatic > Freshwater > Ice > Liftoff... | reverse complement strand
TAACCGAGCTTTTTTTGTTGAACGGCGCTTCATTTCTGCCTATGGGGTGATGGTGTGTGAAAACTTGGCCAACCGGTACCGCTCTCATACTTGGCTTCGGACGAAAAAAACGGTACCAACACCGCTGCCATTCGCGGCGTCAAGGAAGACGTCTGCCTGAACATTGAACTTCGCCAATCAAAATATCTCAACAACATCATCGGGCAAGAACACGGACCGTGAAACGAATTTCAGATCCGATGCTCGGAGCTAAGTCAGCTTGGAGTGCCCAATAATGGATTGCTGGAGTCGAAACTATGCGTAGGGTGAAGAAAGGGCAGTTGCGCTGCCCCGGTGGACAAACCGTGTCTCCTGAAGCCCGCCGCGCATGACCAGCAGGAAGCCGTGCAGATTGACGGTCGGGTCACAGCGTCCGGGAATCCGCCAGACCGTCACGCCCAGCGCATTTCAGACCGGCGACAAGGCTTGAGAGGAGGTTCGGGCCAACAACCTGTCCAGCGCAACACGCTGAATCAAACCAGATTTTCAATCAAGGTGGCCATACCCATGCCCGAACCCAGACACATCGAGATGATTGCATAACGGCCGCCTGTATCAGCCAGGTGATGCATGGCGGTCATGGTCATGCGCAGGCCGGTGGCGCCCGGTGGGTGGCCCAAGCTGATGCCGCCGCCATAAAGGTTGGTCTTCGCGTGCGGTATGCCCAGTTGCTGCCGCGCGTGCAGATTGACGACTGCAAACGCTTCATTGATCTCGTAGTAGTCAATATCGCCCACGCTCAAGCCCTGGCGTTTCAGCAGCGCTGTAATGGCAGGCACTGGCCCCGAGCCCATGATCTCTGGCGCCACACCAACAACCGCGTAGTCAATCAGTCTGGCCTCCGGTTGTACCTCTAGCTCATTTGCGGCATCAGCATGCAGCACCAGCATGGCGGCGGCTCCGTCCGTCACCCCGCTGGAATTACCCGCAGTCACCAAACCTTTCCCGTCTTTGCGAAACGCGGGTTTTAAGCTGGCAAGTTTTTCTAGTGTGATCTGGGGGCGGGGAAACTCGTCCTGCGCAAACCAGCGCTTGCCATTTTTGCCGTCATCCACCTCCATGGGTGCGATTTGCCGTGCCAGGAAGCCTGAGCTCATGGCAGCGCCCGCACGCTGCTGGCTGGAAAGAGCCCAGAAATCCATGTCCTTGCGCTGATAGCCAAACTGCTCGCTGAGGTTTTCAGCCGTGTCACCCATCAATTCGCGGGTAAATGGACATCGGTAGATGTAGTCCAGTCCATCTACGAACTCGAACGGGCCACGCTGTGCACCCCAGCGAACCCGGTGCGCGAGATAAGGCACGCGGGAAAAATTCTCTCCCCCCGCAGCAATCGCCACCCGGCTGTGACCCGTGGCAATCTGCGCGGCGGCACTGATGATTGCTTGCGAGCCTGTGCCGCAGGCCCGCACCACGCCGAAGGCGGCACTTTCCACCGGCATACCCGCATCAAGCGCGATTTTTCGGCTGACAAAAAGGCCCTCATGGTCCACCTGCGCGATATTGCCAAACACCAGATGATCGACGTGGGTGGGCGGAAGACCAGCGCGCTCAAGGCACGCTTTGACAACATGCACCGCCATATCAACCAGCGGCACATCGCGCAGCGACTTGCCAAAGTCGCCAAAAGGCGTACGCGCGCCTGACGTCAACACTGTTTTCGCCAAGGCGCTCACGGCAGTCTCCTTATACGGGTAAATCAGGGTGGAATTGCTTTTCTGTTAACAAGACAATCGATCAGTTAGTGAGTGCTATAAACGATGTTGTTACCAAAAATGCGGAAAAATCAGTGCTCGGGTAGTGCTATGGCGCGGCTCTGCGGCGTTGCTATCGGGAACAAACATGCCTGATGTTTACGTCATTGGCACTTTCTGTTCAAAGTTCGGCAAACGACCGAAACAGACCTTTCAGGACCTGACGCGCGAGGCCTACCTGGGTGTGCTGGGCGATTGCGAAATGGACGCTGCCAGTGCCAAACGCATTGAGCAGGTGTGGTTTGGCAATTGCGGTATGGGCCAGTGGGGTCAAGGTGGCATACGCGGGCAGGTCTGCTTTACCCCCTTGGTTGAAGAGGGGCTGTTCCCGGAGCGGGTGGGCGTCATCAATGTGGAAGGCGGCTGCGCCACGGGATCCATGGCCTTCCATGGCGCGTGGAAAGACATCAAAAGTGGTGAGGCCCACGTCAGCCTGGCCATTGGCGTTGAAAAGCTCAGCAGTCCGGACCAGCCGGAGCGCACCACGCAGATATTCTCCACCGCCATAGACCAGCTCGATCCGACTCGGTGGATGGACTACTACCAGGCGGCGGGGAAAGCCGCTGGCAAGCCCTTTGAAGTCAGCCCGGGCCGCACAGTGTTTATGGACACCTACGCCATGCAGGCCGCGTGGCATATGAAACGCTGGGGTACCACACAACGCCAGATCGCCATGGTCGCGGTGAAGAACCATTTTCACGGCAGCCTGAACCCTGCCGCGCAATATCAATTTGAGCTCACCTTGGAAGAAGTTCTGGCTGACCGCGAGGTGTCATGGCCCCTGACCCGAGCGATGTGCGCACCGATTGGCGACGGCGCTGCGGCGGCCTTGTTGTGCAGCAAGGAAGCGCTCGCGGACTTTTCACCTGCGACAAGAGCCAGAGCAGTCAAAATTCGCACATCACAGTTGTCCGGTGGAAAGTACCGCGCACTCGATGAGCCAGGCCTGTCGCGTATCGCGGCCGATAAGGCTTATGCGCAGAGCGGCTTGGGCCCAGACGACATCGATACGGTTGAGTTGCACGATGCCACCTCGTTTTGCGAATTGTTTCAACTCGAAATGCTGCGCTTTTGTCCGGTGGGTGAAAGCGGGCGCTTTCTGGAGTCAGGTGCAACTGGCCTGGGCGGCAAGCTGCCCGTCAACACCTCCGGGGGACTGGTATCCAAGGGGCACCCTGTCGGTGTCACCGGCTTGTCGATGGTGTATGAAACATGCCTGCAGCTGCGCCATGAGGCGCGCGCGCGACAGGTGCCCAACGCCAGCCTGGGGCTGATTGAAAATGGCGGTGGGGTCATGGGTTTTGACGAAGCCGCCTGCGTCGTCACTATTCTGGAAAAGTGCGAATGAATCCCTCCACACCACTGCCTGTGCTGGACTGGCAACCGGAGGATCCCGCAACGCTGGCGGACCCGTTCCCGATCCTGGCACGCATGCGTGAAGAAGATCCTTGTTACTGGAGCCCGCGTTTGAGAAGCTGGGTTTTGACGCGCTATGACGATGTCAAGCGGGTGTGTCTGGACAAGGCGCAGGTTTCTTCTGATCGCCTTCGCCCGTTCTTCGAGTCACTTCCCGCAGCAGAAGCTGACAGGATTACCAACATCATCCGCTACCTGTCGCTATGGATGGTTTTCAAAGACCCGCCAGACCACACCAGGCTGCGTAAACTGGCGGGACGGGTGTTTCATGCCCGGTCCATGCGCGAGATGCAGCCAAAAGCTGAAGAGATCAGTCGCTGGCTGATCCAGCAGCTTGACGGGCGGGACCAGCTCGACCTGATACACGACTACGCTGAACCCATGCCCTGTCTGGTCATCATGGCCATGCTGGGGGTACCACGCGACGCCCTCCCCGAGTTGAAGCGCATGTCCGATAACATGGCCCTTTTCATAGGCTCAGCCCGCGTATCCGAGGGCAAGTACGACACCGCAGAGCAGGCAACCCGTGAAATGGCTGAGTTTTTCAGCCTGCTGATAGACCAGCGGCGTGCAAAGCCACAAGATGACCTGCTGAGCGAGTTGGTTCATTCAAGCGACAACGGCGATGCGCTCACCAACGACGAACTTGTGGCCACCTGCATCCTGCTGCTATTTGCAGGGCATGAAACAACGACCAACCACATTGCCAACTCCATGCTGGCGCTGATGCGCCATCCCGAGCAAATGCACAAGCTGCGGACACAGCCGCAGCTGGCAGCGTCTGCCGTCGAAGAACTGCTTCGGTTTGACGGACCATCGCCTGCGCAAGTGCGAATAGTCCTGCAAAAGCATCAGCTCCATGGCAAGGAGCTTGAGGTCGGCCAGCGGGTTTTCATCATGCTCAATGCTGCAAACCGCGACCCGCGTGCCTTCCCGGAGCCGAACCGGCTGGACATAGAGCGCGACGGGTTATCGCACCTGGCCTTTGGCTTTGGCGCGCACCTGTGCCTCGGCTTTCCGCTGGCCCGTCTCGAAGGTCAAATTGCGCTGTCCGATCTCCTGCGGACCTACGCCACGATTGAGCAGGCAGACGCACAGCCGACATGGATCAACTCCATTGTGTTCAGAGGCATGAAAACTCTCCCCGTCCGTGTAAAAGCCGCATGACAGCGCTCGCAACGCCCGCCGGGGCCATGTCCAACCCGCTCGTGACTGACCCACTTTTGCAGGTAGACGGTCTGCACCTGTCTTTTGGTGGTATCCAGGCGCTTGGAGGTGTCACGCTACAGGCGAAGGCGCGGGATATCACTGCGATCATCGGCCCCAACGGCGCCGGCAAAACAAGCCTCTTCAATGCCATCAGCGGTTTTTACCGTCCCCAGCAAGGTTGTATTCGATTCGCTGGCGAAGACATTAGCCGCACGCCGACGGCCAGGCGCGCTGCGAAAGGCATGGCACGCACTTTTCAGAACGTTGCCCTTTTTCGCGGCCTGAGTGTTCTCGACAACGTCAAGCTGGGCGGGCATACACGCCTTCAGGCGAACCCCCTCACAGTGGGCTGAAAGCGGTGGCTTGGCATACACCCATTTCCGTAGCCTGGCAGAGCATGCTGTGGTGCGTAGGCTTATCCAGGATGAAGTCAACAAAGTAAACAATACCATGCCGCACGTACAGCATGTGCGGCGCTTTCACTTGCTGCTCAAAGAACTTGATCACGACGATGGTGAGGTGACTGCCACCATGAAAATCAAGCGTGGCAGCATTGCCCAAAAATACCTTGCCGAGATTGAAACGCTTTATCCGTCTGTCGCAACAGAAGAGTCATGAACATATTCGAGACAGGTCTCTCCCAGGTCACAATTGGTTTTCAGGGCCAGGTGGCCATCGTGACGGGTGGTGGCGCGGGGTTGGGCCGCGCTCACGCATGGGAACTCGCGCGCCGCGGGGCGCGAGTGGTGATCAATGACCTGGGGGGCAGCCTCGGAGGTACTGGCAGCAATACAAATGCAGCGCTGTCGGTTGCCCAGGAAATTATCAAAGCCGGTGGGCAGGCCATCGCCAACTCAGAAGACATCTCCAACCCGTTGGGCGCCCAGGCGCTTGTTGACGCCGCCATGGCTAGATTTGGCCGGGTCGACGTGTTGATCAACAACGCAGGAATACTGCGTGACAAGACGCTCGTCAAAATGAATCCTGACGATTTTGAAGCTGTGCTGCAGGTTCATTTGCTGGGGTCTGCCTGGTGTTGCCGCAGTGCGATACCAGCCATGCAAGCCAACAACTACGGCCGCATCGTGATGACCACTTCTGCAGCGGGGCTGTACGGCAATTATGGCCAGACCAATTCCGCTGCCGCAAAGCTCGGCATTGTCGGTTTGATGAACAGTCTAAAACATGAGACTGAAAAGTTTGGCATCAAGATTAATGCGGTGGCTCCGGTGGCATTAACCCGAATGACCGAGGGATTACCGCTGAACCGGCTGCTGAAGGAAGCGCTGCCAGAGCGGGTTTCGGCTGCCGTGACCTACCTGGCAAGCGACAGGTGTACCGACAGCGGGCTGATAGTGGCGGCTGGCGCAGGTTATTTCTCGAGCATACAGATTGTGGAGGGGCAGGGGGTACACGCCGGGCTGGACAACGTTACAGCAGAATTCGTGGCGCACAATTGGGTGCAAATTACCAATATGCAGAACGCAAAACCCTTCAAGAGCGCTATGGATGCGCTGAGCAGTAACTTTGGAATTTCGCCTGAATGACCAATGATACAAATGCCAGTCAAGCGGTTGCCGAGCTGCCAGTCGCGGGCGAGTCAGCGTTGTTGCAGTCATCCGTCGTCCAGGGTGGCGCCTCACGTACGCGGGTAGCCCGCCCGCGGGCGCACAATCGACACACAGTGCTGCTGGAAGCAGCGGCATGCGTATTCAGGCACAGCGGGTATGCGCTCACCACCATGCGGGCCATCGCGTCAGCCTGCGGTATGACACCGGGCGCCATTTATTACCACTATCCCTCAAAGGGAGATCTTTTTCTGGCGGTCTATGAAGAAGGCGTGGCGCGCGCCTGTACTGCTTTTGACGGCGCTATTGCAGCGACCAACGACGGTTGGCTGCAGCTTGAGTACGGGATGAGGGCGCACCTTGAGTTAATGGTCGCGCTGCAGTCACAGCACGCACCGTATGCCGGCGTGTTTGTTCATATCCAGCCCAGTGATTTTCCGCCAGAACATCGCAGTGACCTTATCTTTTTGCGCAACGAGTATGAGGCGCGGTTTAGAAAACTGATAGAAAGCCTGCCGCTTAAGGACGGGATTGACCGCCGCCTGTTGCGTTTGCAACTGGTGGGTTCGCTCAACCATGTTCCGGTCTGGTTTCGCCACGACGGGCCCAGCACCCCGGCAGACATTGCCAGGTCCATGACCCGGCATTTCCAGGTGACCCTGGGTAGACCTGTCGATCAGAACCACCGCCCAGCTGCAAGCTGATAAGCGCAACACGGCGGCGGCTCCAGTTCCTGTTACCAAACTCTTCAATTCTGCATGTCTGACCAAACTTCCTTCCCCACGACCGCCCCGCTGGACGGCCCCGAGTACAGTGCGTTTCGAGACACAGTACGGCGCTTTATCAAAGAAGACATAGCGCCGCATCACGGCAACTGGGAAAAGCAAGGCCAGGTCCCCAGGTCGATCTGGAAACTTGCGGGCAAGTTGGGCCTGCTTTGTCCGAACATGCCAGAGAACTACGGTGGCGCCGGTGCTGATTTCGGTTTCAGCGCCATCGTGGTGGAAGAAATGGCGCGCGCTGGCGCTACCGGCCCCCTGTTTTACCTCCACTCAGACATCGTCGCGCCTTATCTTCTGCACTATGGCGACGAAGCGCAAAAGCAAACCTGGCTGCCGCGCATGGCTTCTGGCGATGTCATTGCAGCCATCGGCATGACCGAGCCAGACACCGGAAGCGATCTGGCAGCCATCCGTACTTCTGCCACGCTGGAAGGCGACCACTGGCTTGTCAATGGACAGAAAATATTCATCTCCAACGGGCAACTGGCGGATCTGGTTTTGCTTGCCGTCAAAACCGATCCAGGCGCTGGAGGCCGTGGAATCAGCCTGCTGCTTGTGGATACTGCTACACCGGGCTTTTCACGCGGCAAGGCGCTAGACAAGTTAGGCATGCATGCGCAGGACACCTCGGAGCTGTTTTTCCACGACATGATGGTGCCGGCCGCCAACCTGCTCGGCGAACCCAACCAGGGCATGCGCTACCTCATGAAAGAACTTGCGCAGGAGCGACTGCTAGTGGCGATCACCGCCGTCGCTGCGATGGAGGCGGCAGTCGACTGGACGCGCGATTACCTCTGTCAACGTCAGGCATTCGGCTCTCGTCTGGCCGACAAACAGGTGCTCCGCCATAGATTGACGGAGGCACTCGGAAATACTCGGGTGGCGAGGAGCTTTTTAAACGACTGCCTGCGCTAGCACCTGATGGGCACCTTGAGCGCCACCAGCGCATCCCTCGCCAAATACTGGACCACAGAAATGCAGTTTCAAGTTCTTGATAACTGCCTCCAGCTTTTTGGTGGCTACGGATTCATGCGCGAATACCCAATAGCGCGCGCTTGGGCAGACTCCCGAGTCCAGCGGATCTATGGGGGAACCACCGAAATCATGAAAGAAATTATTGCGCGCGAGCTCCTTGGCCCTGTTGTGCGCGGCTAGGAATCTGGGTGGCAAAACAGCAGAGCCCCGCTGATCGCATTTGGGGCTAGGGATAAAATAAAAGGCAAGAGTGAAGAAAGATTGGTTTCTATTATAAACAAATACATATCAATTTGTCTATAATAGCGGTATGCCTCGCAAACCACCAATCGTGTTTCCTCAAGAGCAGCGACTAGTAACCCAACTTGGGGTTCGGCTCAAACTTGCCCGGTTGCGGCGCAAATTGAGCAGTGCAGTGGTAGCTCAACGCTCTGGAATCTCTCGCTCTTCTCTGTACAAGGTTGAGGCAGGCGACCCAGGCGCAACGATGGGGACGTATCTGCGCGTCATGGCCGTGCTGGGTCTGGAGGCGGACATCAATGTTTTAGCTGCAGACGACAAGGTTGGCCGTAAGCTGCAGGACCTGGCCCTTGAAGAACCCGCTGCCTTGTCTCGCCGTCGTCGAACCCCGTTGCTGGACACGCTGTCGGCCATTCCCGCGAACGTCTCAGGGAGTCAAGCGTGACGAGCCAGGATAGCGTTTTGGAAGTGTGGCTGGAGTGTGACCTGGGGCCGCCATGTTTAGTGGGAACCCTCGCACACGATCGAGGGCAGATTCGCTTTCACTATGAGCTGGCGTGGCTTAAGGGTGCACGCGCATTTGCGCTTGACCCAGACCTGTCGCTTGACGATGCCCCATTTTTTCCTAAGCCTGAACTGGGTAATTTTGGAATTTTCCTAGATTCCTCCCCTGACCGGTGGGGACAAACTCTGATGAAGCGGCGAGAGGCGCTTCAGGCCAAGGACGAGAAACGCACTGCGCGCACGCTGTATGCCTGGGACTTTCTGATCGGGGTACAAGACTTCACTCGACAAGGGGCACTGCGTTTTAGGCTGGCAGGCACAACAGAATTTTTGGGCAACGAGAAGATGGCTGCCCCACCTGTTACAACACTGGGCGAGCTCGAGGCTGTCGCTTACCAGTTGAGCAGCCGCAGGCATGACGACTTGGATGCCCTGCGTAAGTGGCTTGCGGTACTGGTCGCTCCAGGCGCCTCGCTCGGAGGTGCCCGCCCGAAGGCCAATTTCACCGAGGCGGACGGTTCTCTTTGGATCGGCAAGTTTCCAGCGCGCGACGATGACCGAGATGTGGGCGCATGGGAGCATGTTTTGCATAGCCTTGCCATACGGGCGGGCGTCATCGTTCCGCCGGCTAAGGCTATCCGCTTGAACAATGAATTCCACACTTTTTGCGTGCAGCGCTTTGACCGCATCAACGGAGTCGGGCGGTTCTATGCTTCTGCGATGACACTGCTTCGCAAAGAGCACAGCGAAGGTACCAGTTACCTGGAGCTCGCCCAGTTCCTGCGCTCCAATGGTGATGGAGCTAACGTTAACGCAGACTTGGAGCAGTTGTTCCGCAGGGTTGCTTTTAATGTGGCGGTTGGTAACCGGGATGATCATCTGCGCAATCATGGTTTCATATTGGACGCAACTGGCTGGCGTCTCGCACCCTCCTTCGACGTCAATCCCAACATCGACAAGGCAGAGCATGTTCTGAACATCGACGATTCGGACAATCGGCCCAGCCTTCAAACTGTTGTAGCTACTTCTGAGTTTTACGGCCTGTCGGATGCGAGCGCGAAGCAAATTATCGAAGAAGTGGCTTCTGCGGTCGACGGTTGGCAAGATGTAGCAAGAAAAACGGGTATTGCCCGCGGCGACGTCGAACTGACAGCTGGTGCGTTTTCTGCGCATTTCGAGTACCGGGCGGCCGGCGGATTAATTCACTCCAGGTGAATTATTTGAACTTGATAACTAAACCCAGCTGTCCTTCTTCATGTGGCACGACCGGATGCGCAGAACACGTAGAACGGCCAACGAATTGGTGAGCTCGACCAGTAGATCGGCGAACTCTGTCTGCAAATTGCTAGTCTTGATCAGGGCGTCGCCAGCAAAGACCGTATGATCTTGCAGCATCGGGCCACGATCGACCAACTCACCCGCGCCATGAATGACTGTCCGCTGCAATAGTGGTTGAAGCGCAGTGAGGGTAAAGGCCCTGAAACTCAGCATCGGCTCAATCGTCGAAATTTAATTTGAAACCCAGTTCTAAATCCGACGGCTTTTAAAAAATCAAGTTATTTGAGTTGGCTTTCGTTGAACATCTAACTTCTTTTTTTGAACAAGCTCGAACATGATCACGAGCCTGCAATTGTTCAAGTTTTCAGTGGTTTCTTTGAACATAAAAAAGTGTTGCACTGGCGAAATTCGGATGTCATACTGATTCGGATATGAACAAAAAAGAGATGCATGAATAAAGAAAAACTCAACCACCTTACTTTTCATTTTTGTGCAGATGGCGCACAAACTATCAGGGTGTCAGTGGACTTACCCGTTGCTAAAACGACAGCAAAGGCGATTCAGATTGAGATGCCTGAAGGTGCGTTTTTGGTGGCTGCGTTGGCAACTGCCTAAAAAGTCGTGGGCTCGTTCTGAGATGGTTGAATTTCTTAAAATACTAAGGAAAACCAGCGGCTCAAGCATTGACTCTTTGGTTTCCGTCCATCGCGCAGGTCTTGGCCCAACTGAATTGAGAAGTGGCTCGGTACGGAAAGAATTAATTTACCGTCTTTATTTTTAATTTACAGTCTTTGTTTATAAGATCAATCAAGCGCGGGCGCCGTGACTGTTATTCAACAGTCACACTCTTTGCAAGATTGCGCGGTTTGTCAACATCCGTGCCGCGCGCGCATGCCGTGTGGTATGCCAGCAATTGCAGCGGCACCACGTGCAGCATGGGGCTCAATGCGCCGTAGTGTTCTGGCATGCGGATGACGTGCAAGCCTTCGCTGCTGACTAGCTTTGTGCCTGCGTCGGCCAGCACGTACAGCACGCCGCCGCGTGCGCGGACTTCTTGCAGGTTGCTTTTCAGCTTTTCCAGCAAGCTGTCATTGGGCGCCACTGCCACCACCGGCATAGCGCTGGTCACCAAGGCCAACGGGCCGTGTTTCAGCTCGCCAGCGGGGTAGGCCTCGGCGTGGATATAACTGATTTCCTTGAGCTTTAAGGCGCCTTCCATGGCTATCGGGTAGTGCAGGCCACGGCCCAAAAAGAGGGCGTTTTCTTGTCTTGCAAAGTCTTCGGCCCAGGCGATGATTTGGGGTTCCAGCGCCAGCACAGCGGCCAAAGCCACGGGCAAGTGGCGCATGGCTTTGATGTGTGCTGCTTCCTCGGCATCACTCAAGCGGCCTTTGCTTTGTGCCAGCGCCAATGTGAGTAAAAACAGCCCCGCCAGTTGCGCGGTGAAGGCTTTGGTCGATGCGACGCCAATCTCCACTCCGGCGCGTGTCACATAAGCCAGCTTGCATTCACGCACCATGGCGGATGTGGCGACGTTGCAGACGGTGAGTGTTTGCGTCATGCCCAGCGATTGCGCGTGGCGCAGTGCGGCCAGGGTGTCGGCGGTTTCGCCGCTTTGGCTGATGGTGACCACCAGCGTGCGCGGGCTCGGCACGCTGGTGCGGTAGCGGTATTCGCTGGCGACTTCGACCTGGCAGGAGATGCCTGCAATTTCTTCCAGCCAATACTTGGCAACGCAGCCGCTGTAGTAGCTGGTGCCGCAAGCCAGAATCAAGACGGAGTCGATGTCTTTGAATACTTTGTAGGCAGCGTCGCCAAACAACTCGGGCGTGATGCCCTCAACGCCTTCCAGCGTGTTGGCAATGGCACTGGGTTGCTCAAAAATTTCTTTCTGCATGTAGTGGCGGTATGGCCCCAATTCAGCCGCGCCGCTGTGGGCTTGCACTGTTTTAACTTCGCGCTGCACGGCCTTTTGTGCTTTGTCCAGAATCCAGTATTTGCCGAGCTGAATATCAATCAAGTCGCCTTCTTCAAGGTACACGATCTGGTCTGTCACGCCAGCCAGCGCCATCGCGTCGCTGGCCAAAAAGTTTTCCTGATTGGCTTTGCCGACACCCAGAATCAAAGGCGAGCCAGCACGCGCGCCGACCACGCGGTGCGGCTCGTCTTTGCAAAATGCTGCGATGGCATACGCGCCATGCAGTTGCCCTACCGCGCTTTTCAAGGCTTCAAACAAATCGCCGTCGTACAGGCTGTCGACCAGATGCACGATCACTTCGGTGTCGGTCTGGCTGTCAAACACATAGCCTTTGGCCTCCAGTGCAGCACGCAGCTCTTCGTGGTTTTCAATGATGCCGTTATGGACCAGGGCCACCTTGCCGGGTTTTGTACCCACCGCGCCCGCGCCGTGGCTGAAGTGCGGATGCGCGTTGTGAATGGCCGGTGCGCCGTGGGTGGCCCAGCGGGTGTGGGCGATGCCCGTTGTACCTTCTAACTTGCCTTCCAGCTTGTCACCATTGACCTGTTCCTGCAACTCGGCCACGCGCGATGTGCTGCGGGCGCGTTTGAGGCCGTTGGCATACACCGCCACGCCGCAAGAGTCATAGCCCCGATATTCCAGGCGCTGAAGACCCTGCACCAAAACGGGAACGATATTGCGGCTGGAAACCGCTGCAACAATGCCGCACATACGCTGACTCCGAAAATAAACAATCCACTGATACTACTGTTTATCTATTTTCAATTATCGACATTTTTTATATTTTATTGAAATTAAATTTCTTAGTGATATATGAAACTACTTTTAATTCATTTATAGTTGATAAATGGAACAAATCGACATAGACAGCACCGACATCAAGCTGCTGAACGCGCTGCAGTCAGACGCCTCCATGAGCAATCAGGCACTTGCTGCGCTGGTACATATCTCGCCGCCGACCTGCCTGCGCCGCGTCAAGCGGTTGACTAATGCAGGCCTGATAGAGCGCCAAGTCGCTTTGCTCAACCCGGACAAACTGGCCAGCATTACAGGCCACGGGCTAACCGCCATTGTTGAGATCACGCTCGACCATCAGGGCGCCGAGCACCTGAGCACGTTTGAGCAGCGCGTGACAGGAAATCAAGCGGTGCAGCAGTGCTACCGCACAACGCCAGGGCCAGACTTTGTGTTGATCGCGCATGTGGTCGACATGCCGGCCTACTTGGCTTTGAGTCAGCAGCTTTTCACCAGCGATGCGAACGTACGGAATGTGAAGGCGTTTTTCAGCATCAAACGTACCAAATTCGAGCCAAAAATAGATTTAAAAGTGCCTTTAGCCCAATAAATACGGGCGCAAGTAGCTCCTGAATAAATAGCATCTATCTGGACGCCTTCACCGGCCGCTTCCAGTTTGGCAAGCTGATCTGCCTGGACCGCGCCACATGCAAACCGCCTGGCTCGGTGCTCTTGCCAAGCGTGCTACCGCCGCCTACCGTGCCGCCTGCGCCTATCGTGATGGGCGCGACCAGCACACAGTTGCTGCCGATATGGACGTCGTCGCCGATCACGGTTCTGTGCTTGTTGGCGCCATCGTAATTGGCGGTGATGCTGCCAGCGCCGTAGTTGACGCGCTCACCGACAGTGGCGTCGCCCAGATAGGCCAGGTGGTTGGCTTTGGCACCTTTGGCGAGGGTTGAGTTTTTGACCTCGACGAAGTTGCCGATATGTACCTCAGCCCCCAGTTGCGCGCCGGGCCGAAGGCGTGCAAACGGGCCAACCAACGCGCCCTCACCTATCTGTACGCCCAGCTTTTCACCGTCGATATGGGTAAAGGGGTGAATCACGGCATTCGCCGCAATTGCGCAATTGGCAATCACGCAGTTAGCGCCTACTCTCACGCCGTTGCCCAGGCTGACGACACCTTCAAACACACAGTTGACGTCAATTTCAACATCCTGGCCGCAAGTCAACAGCCCACGTACATCCAGCCGGGCCGGGTCAGCCAGGCGCACGCCTTGTTCCATTAACGTGGTGGCTCTGCGCTGCTGGTACACGCGCTCCAGCTCGGCCAGTTGCACCGGGCTGTTAACGCCGGCGACCTGCGCTGCGTCGGTAATCTGGTGTGCCACCACGGCCACGCCGTCAGCCACGGCAAACTTCACGATGTCCGTCAGGTAAAACTCGTTTTGCGCGTTTTGGTTATCGAGCCGAGCCAGCCAGCTGCGCAGCAAGCCAGTGGGTACGGCCATGATGCCGCTGTAAATTTCATGG
>Ga0209591_10005590_pt1 | contig 14014 bp, 15 predicted proteins | sample MAT01_FD_187207 | JGI IMG/M metagenome (GOLD analysis project Ga0209591, IMG submission 187207) | Freshwater microbial communities from Lake Fryxell liftoff mats and glacier meltwater in Antarctica - MAT-01 (SPAdes) (version 2) | ecosystem: Environmental > Aquatic > Freshwater > Ice > Liftoff... | reverse complement strand
TATAACAAATGAGATTCTGAAGGGTTAGGAAATTAATTATCTTCGAATTGTAAAAGGAAAGAAATATGAGAACAGAAAAAGTCATCAGTAAGGAACTTCTCAGTCACCTTGTTTTACTGGAGTCTGACCATCAGGCTAAAGTACTTTCATACATTAAACAACTTTTAAACACGGGAGATGCTTCACAGGAAGCACGTGATATAAACAGCCGCGCAAAATCATCGGAACAGGACATAGCCGCAGGCCGCATAAAAAAAGCAGAAACATTTAAACATGAATTTGCACAGTGGCAAAAGAAGAAACGAGCCAGTTTGAAGTTGTAATCACCTCATCGGCTGAAATTCATTTTTAATTCTCAGCGGAGTCTTCGCTTTCCTATCTTAGCATAAGAAAAACTTTCGTATGTGCTTCTATTTAATGGCGGAGTCCGAAGCGAGACTCCGCGAGGAAAGAGAAATACGCGATGTATTTTGATAGAGTCGAAAAAAATCCAAATCGCTAATTCTTAACAAAGAGGGCAAGGGCAAAGGTTCGGTAAACCCAATGCATTGCTTATACAACACCAAGACTGAACAAGTTTTTAACGCATAACGACATAAGAGATATAACAACAATTACATATATTCGGAAGTTGCGGGCAAGGCGGCTGGACGGTCAATAGGACTTCCCAATAAAGATTGCAAAAGCTTAGTTAAATTGTACACCGACAATAAATATTAATAATTATGAAAAATCTCGTTACCATCATCCTGACAATTAGTTCGACAATGGCTATTGCGCAATCGGCTGACACGTTATTTGTTTCAAAGCTAGTTGACATGGAGTGGACAAAGAATTATTCAAATTCAACTCAATTCGGCTTTATCAAATTTGAAGACGGCTCTGTGTTGGCCATTGGTGATAAAATGAAGTTCGGCTCGCCAAGTGGAACGAATCAATCTACAACACAACAAACAGGACTATTTAGCAGTACTGCCAATCGGACAAATAATTTCACTTATATAATGCTAGGTAGAATGGGCGTGGCTGTAATGAGTGGAGTAAATTATTTGCCTGAGTCATTTAAAGGTAGGGAAGCACAAATTGAAAATATTAAAATGTTTAAGAGTAAAAAGATCGACAGACCATCAGTTGCCATGGTTATTTTCCAAAACCCAGCTATGAACATCACAGTTTTAGACTTAAAATTTGCTATTGAATTTGGAGAGTTAATTAATCCAAAGGCCGCAATGACAAGTGAACAAGCACTAGTAGAGCTAAAAAAAGCAAAAGACAAATTAGATCTAGGACTAATAACTCAACATAAATTTGATTCTCTTAGAGCTGTTTTATCAAAATATATTAAATAACAGTTGAAAGATTAAAGAGCAGAGTGAGCCGCCCAGCCCACAACGAAAGCTATAAAACATATGCTTGGTTTTTAGTTCTTAACTTTTGTGCTATTACATTTCGTTTGCAACGCTTGGACAAGATGTAGGTATTTACACGCATACGTTTCATAGCTAAACGTTAGTCAGAATTATATAACGACACTACAACAACCCAACAAATGAATGACATTTGGCATTTTTTGAAAGAATTTGAAAGCAAAGACATCGTTAAAAGATTTATTGCTAAGAAATACAACTACAATCTAAATTCAAGCAAAGCACTTGAAATAAATTCCGCGCTTATTCAAGGACGAGAATATTTTTCTTCAAGCCAAAAAGCAGACATTTCTGTTAGGCCATTGTTGCAATATTATGGAGTAGTTGCATTAAGTCGTGGACTAATATTGATTTTAGACAAAGACGCAAGAGAAAATAATATTACGCCTTCTCACGGACTAAAAATCAAAAACTGGACGGACATTAGTAAATCCGGTAGGACTGAAGATATAATATTGAAATCGTCAAACGGAACATTCAACGAACTAATAAAAGTTACAAATAACAAATCTTATTTCAGAGCAGGTAGTAGTGGTATAAATTGGCAAGTTAGTTTTGACGTTCCAGCAACAGAAGTTGAATTTAGCTTTAAAGAAATCGCTTTTTGTTTTCCTGACCTTAGACAATCAGTAAAATCTTGGTTGGATATTGAAGTTCCATCACGTATTATGAACGAATTTAAAATTGAAGGCGAAAAGTATACATTGAAAATAGCAGGTAAATACGACAAAGACTTGCTTGACCAAATATTTCCTGACAACTATTTCAAGGACATTGAGATAAATGAAGAAAACAATGTTTGTGATGTAAAATTTAATTCCGAACAAACACCAAATTTATGTCAACAATGGGTAACTGCGTTTCAAGTTATAGGCGACCCTTGTGTTGTCCCGCCATTTAAAAATGGGTTTTGCTTGAATGACATTTCTACAATGTATTCATCATCATTTATTCTTGGAACAATATCACGATATTATCCATCAACTTGGAATAATATTAACAAAGGAATAAGCAACGATAGTGTTTTACCGTTTGCAATGAATTATATGGATTTTATTCAAGAAAAATTTCCTCAGACAATTATGGACTTTATAAAATCACCATACGACTTTGAAAAGAAAGAATGAAATAACTACTGCTAACAATTAGCCGAGTAGCGAAAAGCCCCCGTACAAAAGCCCAATAGATGCACCGCTTTATTGGGCTTTTTGTTACACGGTGTTGACTGAAATCCGGTTTTAGCTAGGTGGTTTTGTATCCTTTGTATTTAATTTTTTGGGAAGAATCTAGTGCCTTGGTTATTTCTTTAGCATCCATCATTTGTATTTTTTTCAATTTTGCAAATGGCTTCCCTTACCTCATTCAAGCGCAAGCGTCACGCTTGTGCTTCTTCAGAATTTAATTTTTTATGTGCAGGCACAAGCGTGACGCTTGCGCCTGAGTTGGGGAAGAAGCGGGTTACATTTTTGAACACAGCGACACAAGAGATATAACAACAATTGCATATATTCGGATGTTGGGCGCAAATTTTTGGGAAAAGCGATTATAAATGGAAATATTAATTGGAATCATTGGACTCGTGCTAACAATCTTGATAGCACTGATTCCATATTTTAAAAAGAAATATGGAGACAGACCAAAACTAGAGATTGAAATCAACATGGAAAGTGGATCGAGTCTTCCAATAGGGCTCAGCCACAAGAACGACACTTCAAATGGTTATATAGAGATTGTTGACGTAATACAAATATTTGAAGTTCAATGGAAAATGAATTTGAGAATAAGAAATTTTTCTGACCTAGCTGCATATTACACAAAACTGTCTTATATGACTGACTCTCCTATGTTTACTGCGCTGGACAAGTTACCTAACAGACCTTTATTAAATTCAGACGAAATTTCTTTAAAAGGAAAATACAGGACATTTGAAGAATGTCGGGGACAAGAAAGAACTCGAACAAATAGCATTCCCGAAAAATTTAAGGATTTAAAAATAGTTCTTGAATGCCAAAACAGCCAAGGGACAAAGTTCTACTCAATCTACGAACATGGTCAAATTGAAAACAGGAATAGACATTTGACAAAACGACCAAAGAATTTCCGGGGCTAAAAACTTCGCCCAACACCGCTTTTATTACATGCTGGGTGAAGTGCTGTTTGAAAGTTTATATTTCTTAATTTCGTTTTGTGTTGGGTATAAGACGCAGTTTTAAAACCCAACACGCAACAAACACAACCCGTTATGTACAAACCTAAAAACAACATGAGAAAAATAGTTACCTTCATTTTGATAATACTTCTTCTTCAATCTTGTAGTTCAGGAGACGAAGAACAAAAGATAACTGTAGGAAATAAATACACTCTTTCAATACCTGCATTTCTGACGAAAGTTAATAATCTAAATGATGATGCTTCTCTTCAATACCAACACGCATGGAAAGAGTTCTATGTTATTGCCATAGAAGAATCTAAAGATGAAATTGAAAGAGCTTTAATTGACAATAACCTAACTAGCATATACGAAAACAACATTGATGGCTACTCAAAATTAGCGCTTGATGTTTTTAAGGAAAGCCTGAATAATCCATATCAGTCTGAAATAATTGAAACAATTGTTAATGAGATGCCTTCCAAACTGACCACCTTAAAAGGAAGTGTTGACGGGATTGACGCTTTTTATTCAATTGGAATGTATGAAGGAAAAGAAAGTTACTACCAAGTTTTGGCATGGACCCTTAGCAGTAAACAATACAGTTACAAATCCAAAATGGATAAAATTCTTTACTCATTGAAAGAAATGAAAAATATAGAAAATGTTCAGTAATTCTTGGAACAACATATTAGATTGGTTTAGAGACAGAAGCGAACGCAGCAAACTTGTGCGCAGTTTTAATGACTCTGCTCGAAATTCATTTGTTGGTGGAATCGCACCAACTTTATTGAAAGCTAAAATTTCCAAGGGTGAAAGTTCATATAAGCACCAATTTTCGAATTGGCTAGATACAGGGTTTCGCATTCAAGCTTTTACTGGAAGAACCCTAACAAAGGACGAGATTATTCATATAGGAAAGGTAATACTTAATGACAAAATCCTTGTTCGTAAGCTTGTTGTTCTTGGGTGGGACACATTAGAAATTCATGCAGATAAAGGAACTTATGGTTGCAGATGGCAATTGAAAGACCATTTACCATTACCTAAATTTAATCAAGAATAAAATGAATGCTACTTTAATTCAAGACACCTTAAAGGGAGCAGAAAAAGTTGTCTCTCAAACGGCAGAGAATAATGATTCAAGCAACCTTTGGATGTGGGTTGCTATTGGAGAATTTGCCATAATCTTGGGACTTTTTATCGCAAATCGAATCAAAAGAAAACCAAATGCAAAACAACGATTTAAGGAAGAATCAATAGCTCAAGAAGTTGATTTTAACAATATTATTAATAGCTCCTTTCATTCAAATGAATTGTATGATATTCTGAAAATTAAATGTCACCCAGACCGTTTTCCAACTGACCAAAAACTTAATGAAACAGCAGAGAAACTCTTCCAAGAAATAACAAAAAGCCAGACAAATATTAAACGCCTCCAAGAACTGAAAATTGAAGCTGAGCAAAAATTAAATATTAACTTTAAAAAATAAATTATGGCGCAAATTTTAATCTTAGCTGTATTTGCTGCATTAGTAGCGTTACTGGGAAAAGACCGAAAAATCGGATATGGTTGGAGTTTCTTACTCTGCCTTTTCTTGTCCCCAATTATTGGTATAATAATCATTCTCTTTTCAAAAAAGAATGATGTGGAGTTTATTGACATCCCTAAAGAAGAAACGAACGATCAATAATATGAAAATCGCAGGCATAATTTTACTTGTAATAGGTGGACTATCAACTCTTGGTGCAATTATCGGTGCAGTACAAGGACATTCAACTTCGTTTGCAGGTTTGACTTTAGTAGTGCTTGGAGCATTTTTACTAAGTCGAGCCAATAATAAAAAGGAAGAAGAAGAAAAGAAGAAGAAGTGGGCAGAAGGAAATTCTAACGAAGATGAATAAAATGTCAGTCCATAATCTAGCACACGGCCGCAGCCCTAAAAGCGATGAGGTGCTCATTCAAGCGCAAGCGTCACGCTTGTGCTTCTTTAGAATTTAATTTTTTATGTGCAGGCACAAGCGTGACGCTTGCGCCTGAGGTGAAGAAGCGGGTTACATTTTTGAACACAGCGACACAAGAGATATAACAACAATTGCATATATTCGGATGTTGCGCGCAAATTTTTGGGAAAAGCGATTATAAATGGAAATATTAATTGGAATCATTGGACTCGTGCTAACAATCTTGATAGCACTGATTCCATATTTTAAAAAGAAATATGGAGACAGACCAAAACTAGAGATTGAAATCAACATGGAAAGTGGATCGAGTCTTCCAATAGGGCTCAGCCACAAGAACGACACTTCAAATGGTTATATAGAGATTGTTGACGTAATACAAATATTTGAAGTTCAATGGAAAATGAATTTGAGAATAAGAAATTTTTCTGACCTAGCTGCATATTACACAAAACTGTCTTATATGACTGACTCTCCTATGTTTACTGCGCTGGACAAGTTACCTAACAAACCTACTTAAAGTACGAGACGGAGGTGATACTCTTGTTGGTGGACTGGTAGCAATTGACAGACAGACCAGCGATATAATGGTCTCACTAAATATTGTTTGGGTTCGATCAAAATAATTGACCGCAAGAAAAATGGACTCAGTAGGATGAATTAGACAACTAATGGAACAAGAGAACGGAGGAAATTTCTTTAACAAATTAACCGACTCAGGAAAAGATTTACTTAATCGTGGACTAAAACTGGTTGGTACAGTGACAGGAACATATTTAGGAACACGGACAAATGAACCTGGAGCCATAATAATTGGAGCAGCAATTGGTGACGCGCTTGCTCAAAGCATAAATGACTTTGCAGAAAGAGTTCTTTCAGAGAAAGAAAAAACTAATATTTCAATTGCAGAGGCATTCTCAATTGCAAAGATTATCCAGAATCAAGAAACCAAAGGGAAAGTCAATGAAAAGTATTTCGATGAAAAGACTTCAGGAAATGCCTACGAACTTTATCTCGGAGTCTTAAATACAGCAAAAAACAATTACGAAGACAAGAAACTTGAGTTTATAGGTAACTTCTACGGAAACATAATTTTTGTTGCTGATATTGAGCCTCAGCTGTCTCATTTCTTACTTTCAATAATTAAAGGACTGAACTATAAACAGATGTGTATACTCTCAATAATTGGGCAACCAGATAAGTATTTAAAGGATTTAACCTCGCCAGAGGAATTATCGAAAAGAGAGAACTGGCATCAGACCTATATTATTCAGAATGAGTTAGCAAATATGATGTTGAGTGGATTACTTATCCCACATAATGACGCTTTGTTAACTTACGTTGGCAAGCGACACCTTGATAAATGTAGATTATCAGCAGTAGGCCAGCTAATTTTTACCATAGCTGACCTAGACAAAGTGGATGAGAATGACATGCTTGACTTAATCAAATATTTTAAATAGCAATGACGACAGTTAAAACTCAAATTAAATTTCTTATTCTCTTTATTGCTTTGATTTATCAATCATGCAATTCAAACAAAACCTTATCAGAAAAATCTGATAAAGGTCAAAATGAAATATTTATAATAAAGAAAATTATTTTTGATCCTTTGGGGCGTCATGATCAAAAATACGGATTAATGAATAAGACCGGAGAGAAAGTAGTTGAGTTAAGTTATCGAAAGATTGACCATGTAGGTGAAGATTATTTTATCGGTGAAAAGGATAGTCCCGCTCAACAATATTTTAAAGTAGCTGATGAAAGTCTTTTATTTGACAGAGAACTTGAAGTAGCGAAGCCCTTCTCTGAAAATGGCTTGGCCAGAGTGAAATCCAAAAAGAAATGGGGGGTTATCAATAAAAAAGGTGAATATATTGTGCCACCACTTTATGATCTTGTTGGCGAATTTTCAGAAGGTTTTGCTCCTATCCTAGTTGAAAATAAGGTCGGGTTTATTGACGAAGAAGGGAAAATCATTATCGAACCAAAATTTGACTTACCAACAAATGTGAAATATCAATTTCCTGAGGTTCAAATAGAATTGTATAGGTTCGTAAATGGTCTTTGTCCTGTAAATCTAGAAAACAGTTATGGGTATATAAATCCTGAAGGCGTAATTGCTATTAATATGATTTATTCAAATGCAACACCATTCAAGTGGGGATATGCAGTAGTTGAAATCATTGAAAATGGAAAAAACATTTGCGGAATTATCGACAGCAAAGGTGTATGGGTAATCAAACCGCAATTTAAAAATATATTTCTAGCAGGAGATTATTTCATTGGTGAATTTCCATTAATTACGAACCCAAGCAATCCTTTTGATTTTGGAAATTCTGGGGACAACGGATTTTCTTATTTTAATTATGATGGCTCTAAAATGATCAACAATGTTTTCTATGGCTTTAATCTTTGGACTTATGCCTTTTCTGAAAAAAAGGCATTTGTTTGCAAATCTATTGAAGGCCCTTGTGGGTATATAGATAAGGAGGGCAGAAACGTTATTGAATCTAAATATTTTGCGCCTCCTAATTGTGTCTTATTCAAAGATGGAATGGCGGTTGTCGCTGTCAACAATAATGAAAACTCATATATTCCAGAAGCCGGGGAAAGAGGAACTATCAAAAGTTACAGGCCGGTTGGTATTATTAACGAATCAGGTAGAATACTTATTCCGCCAGTCTTTATAGATGCTCAAATCCACTCCTCTGGTATAATTGAGGTAATACCTAAGGAGTATGTGGTTAGAGAGTTTTTACTAGATCATGTTTTTTACATTGACTTCAAAGGTAATTATGTTTGGAACGGATATGAAGAAAAGTAGTAATATCCAATTGTCAGCGAACTCTCCTCATTCAAGCGCAAGCGTCACGCTTGTGCTTCTTTAGAATTTAATTTTTTATGTGCAGGCACAAGCGTGACGCTTGCGCCTGAGTAGGGAAAAAGCAGAACAAACCATTAGCCTTGACGAACTGAAAAAGAGATTGACTGACTATAAATAGAACAGCAATGAGCAACATTAAATTATTTGAATCCAAAAAGGTAAGAACCCATTTGGATGAGGAAAAGGAGTTGTGGTACTTTTCTGTAATTGACGTAATTGAAGCCCTTACAGGAACTGACAGGCCAAGAAAATATTGGAATGACCTGAAAACCAAGCTAAAAAAGGAAGGAAGTGAGTTGTCCGAAAAAATCGGACAACTGAAAATGCAGTCTGCGGATGGTAAATTCTATCAAACAGACGTTGCAGACACAGCGCAAATATTAAGATTAATTCAATCCATTCCCTCACCCAAAGCAGAACCTTTCAAACAATGGTTAGCTCAAGTCGGCTATGAACGGATTGAAGAAACCGAAGACCCTGAATTGAGTTTTGACCGGGCAATGGAAACCTACTTAGCAAAGGGCTATTCAAAAAGTTGGATTAGCCAGAGACTTAAAAGCATTGAAGTTCGAAAAGAACTAACGGATGAATGGGAAAAACAAGGAGTTAAAAGAGGAATGGACTTTGCCATCCTCACGGACATTATTACCAAAGCATGGAGTGGTAAGTCTGTAAAGCAATACAAGAAGCACAAGGACTTAAAGAAAGAAAACCTTCGAGACCACATGACCAACTTAGAATTAGTTTTAAACATGCTGGCAGAGGCAACAACTTCAGAGATTTCAAAGAAGAAAAAACCATCTACATTGGATGAAAGTAAAGTAATTGCCAAGCAAGGTGGAACTGTTGCGGGAAATGCGCGAAAAGAAATTGAAGTAAGAACCGGAGACAAGGTGGTGAGTAAGTTGAACGCCAAACAAATCGTTGAAGGCAAACCGAAAAAGAAGCTGAAATAGACTTTTTGTTTTTACTCTTCCATGACAAAACGGAAAACATACGACACAAGAGTTAAATACTCAATACTCCGCGAACTCTTCATTTCCCTATCTTCGCATAAGAATAACTTTCAGATGCATGCTTCACTTATTAGCGAAGTCCGAAGCGACACTCACAAAGAAATCATAAGAAAGAATCTCTCTTCTGCAGACCCTCTTAAAGCACTTATCTATTGCGTAGCTTGGCTAGCGTAGTATCCAGCACGGTAACCATCTTATCTATAGCACCACTTAAGGCATCGTCAATAATAGATGCGTGGTTGTTTGTGGTTATTGGTTTTAACCCTTTTAGTCTTGCTTCAATAAGGCAGCGCTTGTCATCATCGCCACCCTTCGCTCCGTTCTCGTCACTAAAATGTACGTCAATGCGGGTAATGTGTTCACTGAAACGGTCAAACTCAGCCTCAAGTGTTGCCTTACAGTAGTCAATAAGTCTTTCACTGCCTTCAATGTGCCTGTCGATGTTAACTTCTATGTTCATGTATTTGTTGGTTTGTTTTCAATCTATAAACATGGTCGAAAAAAATTGATTGGTGTTACTTCACTGTAGCCGGTGCTGGCTCCGGATGTTTTACATAGCGTTCAAAGAACTCGATCACACGCAACATGTGATCCATCATCCTTCCGGGATTACCACTTCGAGTTAACTCATGGCCTTCTTTTGGATAGCGTATGTATTCAACAGGCTTATCTAAAATTTTCAAACTTTTATATAACATCTCTGATTGAATAACTCCTGTTCTTAAATCCTGATCGCCATGAATAATTAAAAACGGTGTGTTGATTTTATCCACGTAAGTGAGCGGTGATTCTGAATCTAAAAGTTTTTTTGTTGCTGGTTCCCATGGATAGCCGCCAAAATGATCGGGCACTAATCGCCACGCATTTCCTTCGCCCATAAACGTTGTAAGATCATAAACTCCGCGCTGAGCGTTTGCTGCTTTAAAACGATTATCATGACCAATAATCCAGGCGACCATGTAACCCGCATAACTTCCACCCTCAACGAAGAGTTGATCCTTATCTATCCAATCATGTTGTTTGAGTGCATCATCAAGCGAAGCAAGAATATCTCCGGCAGGACCGTTACCCCAATCTTTATAATTCCCTTTCTTGAATTTGTCGCCATAGCCACCGCTACCGCGCGGGTTGCAATACACAAGCCCATAGCCCCAACTGTTTTCAAGTTGATATTCGTGCCACATTGAAAAAGATCCAGGCCCCCACATAGCGGATGGACCGCCATGAATATTTAAAATTACCGGATACTTTGTGCCAGCCTTTTTTCCAACAGGCTCCATTACCCAATATTGAATTTTTGTGCCATCTGGTCGGGTAAACCAATACTCTTTCGGAACAATGACAGTCTTATCTTTTAACCAGCCACTATTTAATTCGGTAAGCTGTCGTGTCGATTTGTCTTTTAGATTTAACAAGTGTACTTCCCACGGATTTTTCATTTCGGTGATTGCATACACGACCTTATCTCCGCGAACATCAAAGTCATTGACTCCATTATCGTTTCCTAAAATTTTAGTGATTGTTCCTCCTTTTGCAGGAACATTGAATAATGGGATATCACCTTCTGTTTGCGAAGTGAAATAAATCAGTTTGCTATCAGCCGACCAGATTGTACTTCCAATGTCGCGATCAAGGGATGCAGTTAAGATTGTTGGTTTGCCACCAGATGAACTTACAACAGCCAGTTGGTTTTGTGTAGCATGAGTGTTATCAGTCGCTGTTGCGTAAAAAGAAATTTGTGAACCATCATGTGAATAGGATGGATTTGAAATTGTGTGGCCGGGCCAAGTGAGAAACTCTTTAGCCGTTTTGGAGGCAATATCAATTGTCCAGAGATCGTTACCGCGCTCGCGGTCGGGATGAATTTTATAAACCCGAGAATGACAAATGATGCTCTTTCCATTTGGTGCCCACTCGGCACCTTGAAAATCCTGAAAGCCTTGCGTGAGTTGAATATCCTTATCATCCGAGTTAAGAGTCTTCAAGAATAAATGCGAAAAGCTTTCTTCGGGTTGCAGATTCATTTCGCCTTGCAAATCTTGTCGTGTTAACACGCGGGGATTATTTTCAAAAGTATTTTTCGCTAGCCAGGCGCGCACTTCATCTAAACTTCCATCAGGACTGGTTGTAATCATCTTCCTTTCGTCCGATTTTAATGTTTTAAAATTTGGTTCATCACCTTGTGTTCTACCGGGTCTTTCATAACTCCAGGGAGTTTTGCCTTCAATCTTAGAGAAAGGAATGCTTGCTGAGTATAAAATCTGTTTTCCATCGGGCGACCAACGTGGATTGCTTACTCCATTTTCACTTTGCGTGATAACGTGGGCTTCACCTCCAGTTAATGGTAATAACCAAAGTTGAGACCGCTCCCCATCAGTACGAACAAAAAGAATCTGTTTTCCATCGCGGCTCCATTGTGGCTGGCCATCATTTTTATCGCCAAATGTTAATTGGGTTGGTTCATTCTTTGAAAGTAGATCAAGTAAGTATAGATGACGTGTGTAATAATAATCGTTTTCGTTTTTTACGGCCTTGCGCGTAACTACCATCGCAGCTTTTGAACCATCGGGTGAGATTTGTATTTGGTTGGCGGTTGCAATTTTCATTAAGTCGCTGGCAACAATTGGCTTGTTCTGTGCAAATGCAAACGCGCTCAAGAAGGTTAACAAGAAAAGAATTTGAATTCTTCTGGTCATAAAAGATTAGTTTAATTTTAATTTATACACCTCTCTCCTTTGGAGAGTGGGCGGGGCGAGGTGAAAAGTTAATCAAGCGGAAGCAATCATCGCAAGAATATCGTCAACAAATTCGCGAGAATTACTTAAGCGGGGTACTTTGTTTTGTCCGCCAAGCTTCCCACGCTTTTTCATCCAATTATAGAAGGTGCCTTCGGCTACAGAATGGATAGTCGGGGCGACAAGTGCTATGTCGTGCGCGCGCTTAGCATCGTAATCGGAATTAATTTCGCGTAACGTTTTATCAAGCACATGCTTGAACTCACTTAAGTCTCTGGGGATTGTTTTGAATTCGATGATCCACTCGTGCCCACCTTGCTTTGATTTTTCAAGATAGATTGGTGCTGCGGTATAGTTATCGATTACCGCTCCGGTTTGTTCACAGGCTTTGGTAATGGCCGTCTCAGCATTTTCAATAATAACTTCTTCGCCAAAGGCATTGATGAAATGCTTCGTGCGGCCGGTTATTCTTATACGATGCGGATTTGTGCTTGTGAATTTTACAGTATCACCAATATTGTAGCGCCACAAACCAGCGTTTGTAGTGATCAACATCGCATAATTTTTACCTACTTCAACATCGCCCAGCGAAATTGCATCGGGATATTCTTTATCTAATTCTTCAACAAGAATAAATTCATAGAATATTCCATAGTCGAGCATCAGTAATAAATCTTCTGAATCTGGTTGATCCTGAATTCCGAAAAACCCTTCGCTTGCATTATATGTTTCCCAATACTTCATTTGATCGCTGGGAATAATTGAGCGAAAAAGATTTTTGTAGGGCTTAAAAGCAACGGCTCCATGAAAGAAGACTTCCAAGTTGGGCCATACTTCAAGAACAGAACTTTTCTTTTCCCTTATCAGGATGTGCTGCAGCAATAAAACCGTCCAGGTGGGTACACCGGCAATGTGAGTTACGTTAGCGCCAATAGTTTCTTTGGCAAGCCGCTCAATCTTTTCTTCCCAGTTGTTCATAAGTGCTGTTTCCAAACTCGGAATTCTTATAAACTGTGCCCATGGGGGTAAGTTTTTCATGATCACCGCAGAGACATCGCCATATTGAGAAGTGGCTGACGGATCAAATTCATTTACTTGTGCACTTCCCCCAACCGCCAGTCCTTTACCAGAAAAAATTTGAGTGTCTGGAAAATTATTCATGTAGATGGAAAGCAAATCTTTTCCGCCTTTGAAGTGACATTCTTCAAGCGCTTCCGTTGTTACGGGAATAAACTTGCTGCGATCGTTGGTTGTGCCACTAGATTTTGCAAACCACTTGACTTCGGATGGCCAAAGTATATTTTGCTCGCCCCGCATCTGCCGCTCGATGTATGGAAACAGTTGTTCGTAGGTGTGGATGGGTACGCGCCTTTTATAGTCTTCATAATGCATGAGATCATCAAAAGCATATTTTTGACCGAACTCAGTATCGCGTGCCGTGGAGAGTAAACGCTTCAACGTCTCATCCTGAACTTCATACGGATATTTTTTGAAAAGCTCAATCTGGTGAATGCGCTTTTTCATTACCCATGTCAGGATAGAGTTTAGGATTTGCATAGTAGGATTTCAAAAATACGGGGAGCGAGCGCGATTACCAAAATGTTTTTATAATCGCTGTTGATTCTATTGGCTGGTAATATTCGATCTGCGAAGTCGAAAATTTTGACCCAGATAAACTTTTCGAACAAGTGGATCATCGGCAAGTTCTTGCGCGGTGCCGGCTTTAAATAGTTTTCCTTCAACCATTAAATAAGCGCGATCGGTTATGGATAATGTTTCGTCCACATTATGATCGGTAATAAGTATTCCTATATTTTTCTTTTTTAGTCGCCCCACAA
>Ga0209591_10005588_pt1 | contig 14016 bp, 11 predicted proteins | sample MAT01_FD_187207 | JGI IMG/M metagenome (GOLD analysis project Ga0209591, IMG submission 187207) | Freshwater microbial communities from Lake Fryxell liftoff mats and glacier meltwater in Antarctica - MAT-01 (SPAdes) (version 2) | ecosystem: Environmental > Aquatic > Freshwater > Ice > Liftoff... | reverse complement strand
GGAGTCGAGGGCACTCGTGGCCTCATCGAGAATCAGTACGGGCGGGTCTTTCAGTAGCACGCGCGCTATCGCCACCCGTTGCTTCTCGCCCCCCGACAAGCGGTAGCCGCGCTCACCAACGACCGTGTCATACCGATCGGGAAAGCCATCGATGGTGTCGTGGATGCTCGCCGCACGACACGCTGCCTCAAGCTCCGCATCCGTTGCATCGGGCTTGGCGTACCGCAGATTCTCGGCGATCGTGGCGTGAAAGAGGTAGGTCTCTTGACTGACGATGCCGATGCTCTCGATAAGGCTCTGCTGGCGCAGGCGCCGCACGTCGACTCCGCCGACTTCGACCGTTCCGCTCGTGACGTCGTGCAGCCGTGGCACGAGATACGAGATGGTCGTCTTGCCTGCGCCCGAGGGGCCGACGAACGCGACGAACTGCCCTGGTTGAACGTCGAACGACACATGGTCGAGCGTGGGCAGGCTGTCGTCGGAAGCGTCGGGGTAACGAAAGACGACGTCGTCGAAACGGATGCGCCCGAGGTGCGCCGGCTCAGGATCGCGCGGGTTCTGGTCTTCGGTGATGCGCGGTACCAAGTCGAGATACTCGAAGATGCGAGAGAAAAGCGCCCCACTGGTTTGCAGGTCGAGCGCCACGCGCATGAGGCCCATCAGGGGAAAGGTGAGGCGAGCTTGCACCGTCGTGAAGGCGACAATGGTGCCCGCCGTGACCACCACATCCGTCTGAATCAGCCACGCGGCGACGAGGTAGATGACGGCGGGGATCACGGAGAGGAACACGTTGACCGTGGCGAAGAACCACTGACCACTCATCGACAGTTGCACCTGCAGTCCGCGTTGAGTGTCGTTTTCGGCCTGGTACCGCTCGACCTCGCTCTGCTGCCGGTAGAAGCTCTTGGCGAGCAAGATTCCCGACACGCTCAGCGCTTCTTGGGTGATCGCTGACATGTCGCTCAGCGACTCTTGCGTCTTGGTCGCAATGCGCGCGCGCACCTGACCGACACGGCGCTGTGCGACGACGAGCAAGGGCAGCAGTACCACGGCCACGATGGTCAGCTGCCAACTGAGCAACAGCATGGCCACGAACGCCGCAATGACCGTAACCGTGTTGCCGATGACGCTCGAGACAGTGTTGCTGAGCACGCCCGCAACCCCACCCACGTCGTTCTGCAGGCGCGACTGGATGATGCCTGTCTTGGTGCGGGTGAAGAAGCCCAGCTCCATCGCCTGCACGTGAGCGAAGAGCCGCACTCGAAGTTGGGCCATCACGCTGTTGCCGACCGTCGAGGTGAGATAGGTCTGCCCGATACCGATGCCCGCAGACACGAGCCAGAGCACGAGCATGATCGACACGAGCTGCATCAACACGGGAACGTTCGGCGTGCCCTCCGGCGGGAACAGCCCGCGGTCGAACGCCTGCTGAGTGAGCAGCGGCGGAATCACACTGAGCGCGGCCGACACGAGCACAAGGGCGATCGTGATGGCGAGCGGCGCGCGGTGCGGCCGAAACAGCTCAGCGATGCGCGGCAACAGATTCGGGATGCGCGGCGCTTCGGCATTGGCCGCGCGCTGCGCCGAGATGTCACCGCTCGACACGCGCGATCCCCGGCGGCCACCACTCATGCTCATGACGCGAGCCTAGGTGCGACCACCGGGGATCCCGGTGTGAGGTTTACTGACGCGGAGCGGGTCAGCCCTTGGTCGAGCCCGCCAGCAGACCGCGCACGAAGTAGCGCTGCAGGCTGAAGAACACGATGAGCGGAACGATGAGTGAGATGAACGCCGCCGCTGGCAGTCGCTCGGTGTTGCGGCCGAAGTTACCGACCAACTCGGCTAAGCGCTGGGTGAGCGGAGCCACATCGGCCGTGCCGCCCGAGAACACGAGAGCCACGAGCAGGTCGTTCCACACCCACAGGAACTGGAAGATGCCGATCGACGCAAGCGCCGGCAGCGAGAGCGGAATAACGATGCGGAAGAAGATCTGGGTGTGGTTCGCCCCATCGACTCGTGCCGCCTCGATCACCTCGCCAGGAATCTCGCTGATGAAGTTGTGCAGCAAGAAGATGCATAGCGGCAGGCCGAAGATGGTGTGCGCGATCCACACCGCGGGGAACGTGCCGCTGATGCCCAGAATCTCGGAGAAAATCTGCAGGAGCGGGATGAGAGCCATCTGCAACGGCACGATTTGAAGAGCGAAGATGAGCACGAAAAGCGCTCCTGAACCGCGAAACTTGATCCAGGCAAAGGCGTACGCCGCCATGGTCGCCAGAATGATCGGGAACAGGGCGGCCGGAATCGCGATGACGAGCGAGTTCACGAAGTACGACCCGAGATTCGCCGACGAGGTTCCTTGAACGGTCAAAACGTCAATGTAGTTCTGCAGCGTAAAGCTCGGGCTGACGAAGATGTTCCACCAGCCGTTGCTGCGAATCTCGGTCGGCGTGCGGATCGAGGAGACGAGCAACCCGAAGGTCGGAATCGTCCACAACGTTGCGATGAGAATTGCCGCGAAGGTCGCCCAGGGCGAGGTCAGTGTCTGCTTGACCTTGCGCATCTTCTGGGGCTCGCGCGTCGCAGCCTCGTGTTTTTGACCGAGTGGAGCGTCGAGCGCATTTTCAGCGGCGGTTGCGGCATCGGTGCTCATCGGATCTCCTTCTGCTTGCGCATCACGCGCACGTTGTAGATGACGATGGGCATCACCATGAGGAACAGCACGACGGCGAGCGCCGAGCCGTAGCCCGTCTCTCCACGGTTGAAGGCCTGCGTGTACATCTCGTTGGCGATGACCGAGGTGTCAAAGTTTCCGCCGGTCATGGCGCGCACGATGTCGAAGACCTTCAGGGTGGCTATCGAGATCGTCGTGACAACGACGACGAGGGTTCCGCGAATGCCCGGCACGGTGACGTTCCAGAACTGCTGCCACGCATTCGCCCCGTCGAGTCGCGACGCCTCGATGATCTCGACCGGCACTCCCTTGATCGCTGCTGACAACAAGACCATGGCGAAACCTGTCTGGATCCACACCATCACGACGATGAGGAAGAAGGTGTTGAACGGGGAGTTGACCAGAAACTGCTGCGGGCTCTGACCGAGCCAGACGAGAACCTGGTTGAGCAGACCAATTTGCTCAGAGAACCCGACTTCGCGGTACTCGTACATGAAGCGCCAAATGATGCCGGCCCCGACAAACGAGATCGCCATCGGCATGAAGACGAGCGACTTCAAGAGCTTTTCGCCCTTGGACTTGTCGATGAAGACCGCGTAGGCCAAGCCGAAGATCGTGGAGAGCGTGGGCACGAGAGCGACCCAAATCAGGGTGTTGCCCAGAGTGATGAGGATGTCTGGTTGCGTGAACATCCAGACGAAGTTGTCGAAGGCGACGAAGTCGCTGCCGTTCGCCGTTTGGCGGCTGAAGAAGGCGAGGGTGGTGGTGCGAATCGCGGGGTAGACAAGCCCGATCGCCAGCAAAACAAGAGCAGGCCCGACGAAGGCGGCCAGTTGCAGGAAGTCACGCCCTTTCTTGGGCGCTCGATCCGCGAGGAACAAAATCAGACCCACGACGGCGGCGAAAGCCGCTAGACCGATGAACATGATGCCGAATTTCTCGAAGAAATCGACCCAGAATTCTGACAGACCTCTCATGCCGTTCAAACCTCCATTGGTTTTCTCGGGGTGAACCCACGCTACCTGACAGGCTGGCCCACCGAGCAAGTTTGCTCGGTGGGCCAGCCGTCAGTGCATCAGGTAGTGATTACTGCGGGAACGTCGCGTCGATGTTCTGCAGCACACTCTGCGTGGGAGTACCGGTCACCCAGTCGACCATGCCGGTCCAGAACGAGCTGGTACCGACGGCAGCAGGCATGAGGTCTGAGGCGTCGAAACGGAAGATCGTGTCTTCGCCCTGCAGGATCTCAACGGACTGGCGCGCCAGGTCCGAACCGGCGAGTGCCGGGTCGAGGCCCTTGTTGGCCGAGATGACTCCACCGCGCGAGACGCGCTCGTTGGCGAAGGTGTCACTCGAGAGGTACGCCTGAACGGCGCCGGTCGCTGCGTTGTCGTTGAACGCGGCTACGAACTCGCCACCACCGGTGACAGCATTCGGGTCGCCCTCGTCGATCGGCGGGGTGATGAAGGCCCAAACGTCACCGTCGGGAGCAACCGTCACGCCCTCGCCCCACTGAGCCTCGTAGAACGAAGCCTGGTGGTGCATCGAGCAGGTGCCGTCGAGAATCGACAGGTCACCGTCTTGGAACGTGGTGGTCACGATCGACTGCACGCCACCAAAGCCGCCGTTGACGAGCTGGTCGTTGAGGAGAACCTCACCGACCAGGTCGAACGCGGCCGTGATTTCGGGCGAGTCGAACTTCAGGTCACCAGCGACCCAGGCGTCATACGCCTCGGGGCCAGCGTCGCGCAGAACGAGGTCTTCGACCCAGTCGGTGCCAACCCAGCCAGTGGCGTCACCCGAACCGAAGCCCACGCACCACGGACGGTACGGACCGTCGTTGCGCGAGGTCATCTCGTTCGAGAGGTCAAGCATGCCCTGGTAGGTCGTCGGAACCTCGTAGCCGTTGTCGGCGAAGTCCGTCGGGGAGTACCAGATCCAGCCCTTGACGCTGGCGAGCAGCGGCGCGGCGTAGAAGGTGCCGTCGATGGTGCCGTAGCCCTTCCAGCTTTCGCTCCAGAACTCGTCGACGTTGGCCTCGACGGCCGCGGGAGCGGCAACGACGTAGCCGTCAGCGATGAGGCGCTGCAGCAGACCGGGCTGCGGAATAACCATCAGGTCGGGAGCATCGCCGGCCGCGGCACGCACGTTGATCTGCGTCTCCGCCTCCTGAGTGCCGTTGTACTCGATGGTGATGCCGGTGCAGGCCTCGAAGTCGGCCCAGCTCTCGACCAGGGCGTCAGCCTCGGTGTCGATGATCGTGGCGTAGACCTCAACGGTCTCGCCCTCAAACGTGCCATAGGCCTCGTACGCGGCGCAGTCGGCGTTGCCGCCAGCGTCGGGTGTGGTCTCGGCCGCGCAGCCCGCGAGCACGAGGCTCAGGGCTCCGATTGCCGCAGCAGGAGCGATCATCCTGCGTCGGAGAGTGGAACTCATGTGTTTCCTCCTCGTTGAGGTTGGTCAGCGCGCCGATCGACGCGCGTGATTGTGGTGGTGCAAGAGGCGGAAGTCGGCGTCAGAAGGGCCGTTGGACACTCCATCGGGAACCGGTTCCAGGTCTCACCGTACGTCACGACCCCGCGGGCCGCAACCCGTATTCGCTCGGATGTTACCGATCTGTTGCCTAAGTCCCCCTGTTTGCTGAGGCCCGCGGCGCGGTGCTGGACTCGTCGGCAACCGGTCTCACATGACACCGGTTCCACACTGGCCCGATTCGGGTTACACTGACGCCACTGTCTATCCCTGCCACCGTCTATCCCTGCCACCGTCCAAAGAAGGGCACGAGGCCATGAGCATCCTCGCCGATGTCGCCCGAATCGCGGGCGTTTCAAAGTCGACGGCCTCGCGCGCACTCAGTGGTCGGGGTTACGTTTCCGACGGTACTCGTCGACGGGTCGAGGACGCCGCGACAGAGCTCGGCTACGTGGTCTCTTCCACGGCCGCCAGCCTCGTGACCGGACGCACCCGCAATGTCGGTGTCGTGATTCCATACATCAACCGCTGGTATTTCGCCGAGGTGCTGGAAGGCATCGAATCAGCCCTGATTCGCGCAGGCTACGACCTCACCCTCTACCGGTTGAGTACCGATCGCGATTTGCGTCGCCGAGTGTTCGACTACTTTCTCGTGCGAAAAAGGGTCGACGCCGTCATCTCAGTGGCCATCGACCTGAGCCCCCACGAAGTGCAAATGCTGCAAGCCCTGGGCAAGCCGCTCGTCGGTATCGGTGGCCGCATCGACGGCATCCCTTCGCTGTCGATCGACGACGTAGAAATCGCCAGGCTTGCGACCGAGCATCTGCTCAGTCTCGGGCACCGCCGCATCATGCATGTGGGCGGCGACCAAAACGAGCAGATGGATTTTCGCGTGCACTCCCAGCGCTATACGGGGTTCTCGCAGGCGCTTCGCGATGCCGGGGTGATCGTGGATGACGACTTCCGCCAAGCAGACTTCTCGATCGAGGGTGGCTACGCCATCGGGCTCGCGGTGTTGGGCGACCCGCGCACGCGACCCACTGCGATCTTCGCCGGCTGCGACGAGATCGCCATCGGAATCACGGTTGCGGCGCGGCAGTTGGGCATCAATATTCCGGGCGAGCTCTCGGTCATCGGAGTCGACGGCCATCCGCTCGCCGAGATGTTCGGGCTCACGACTCTCGCCCAGCAGCCCGGCGCCCAGGGCGCCCGTGCTGTCGAACTGCTGCTGAACCAGCTCGAGCACGCTGATGCCGCCCCGCCTGACGAACACTTGCTGTTGCCGACCGCGCTGACCGTTCGGTCGAGCACAGCAGCGCGGCGCGACGCCGCTGTGTGAGCCCGACCCCGCCCCGAGACGCACACGAGCCCCACACCGTCTGGCGACGGGCGGGGCTCGTGACGTTCAGCAGTCAATGACTACTTGAGGGTAACGGTGGCGCCAGCCTCTTCGAGCTGAGCCTTCGCCTTGTCGGCGGTCTCTTTGTTCACACCCTCGAGAACGACGCCGGGAGCGCCATCAACGACGGCCTTGGCCTCGCCAAGGCCGAGGCTCGTGAGCGAGCGCACCTCTTTGATGACCTGGATCTTCTTCTCGCCGGCGGCCTCGAGAACAACGTCGAACGAGGTCTTCTCCTCGACCTCTTCGGCAGCAACGGCGGGGCCGGCGGCAGCAGCAGCCGCGACGGGCGCAGCGGCGGTGACCTCGAAGACCTCTTCGAACTTCTTGACGAACTCGCTGAGCTCGATGAGCGAGAGCTCCTTGAATGCCTCGATGAGCTGGTCAGTTGTGAGCTTGGCCATGATTTCTCCTTCTGATTGTTTCGTGTCGTGAACCGGTCAACTGAGAATCAGTTGCCAGACTCCTGCTTCTGCCGCAACGCGTCGACGACGCGAGCGGCCTGCGCCAGTGGCGCGTTGAACATGTACGCGGCACCGAACAGCGAGGCCTTGACGGCGCCGGCCAGCTTGGCCAGCACCACCTCACGGCTCTCGAGTTCGGCGAGCTTCATGACCTCAGAGGCGTCGAGCGGCTTACCGTCGAAGTAACCGCCCTTCACTACGAGGTTGGGGTTCGCCTTGGCAAAGTCACGCAGCGCCTTCGCCACGGCCACGGGGTCACCGTGAACGAAGGCGAGGGCAGACGGGCCAGCGAGCATGTCATCGAGCGAGTCGATTCCCGCCTGGTTGGCCGCGATCTTGGTCAACGTGTTCTTCACCACGGCGTACGACGCGTCAGCACGGATACTCGAACGCAGCGTCTTCAGCTGCGCCACCGTGAGGCCGCGGTACTCGGTGAGCAGTACGGCGGTCGAGCTGGCGAAAAGTTCCTTCAGCTCGGCGACCGTTGCTTCCTTGTTCGCCATGGTGCTCCTCTAGTTGGGATTCCTGTAGTCGGCCGCGACCACTCGGAGTGCACATGGAGAAAGGCCCGGCGCATGCGCACGAGCCTTGGTCGAGCATCCGTTCTCAGAAGTCGGATGCTCGGTTTCAGTTCATACACCTGCGCGGGTCGTCGCCCCTCCCGAGGGAGTAGTGCGAACCTTCGATCAGAACCCTTGCAAGCAAGGGCCCCAGTCACCAGCGGTCTGCGGCTCATCCCAGGATAGCCCATGCCCGTCGCCGGTACGCACCGCGTCGCGCGCTCGGCAATAACACGACATCATTGACATGAATTGCTTTGCTTCTATAGGGTCATCGGCGAGACCTAGACGAAAAGAGGAGCCCCCATGTCGACCCAGGTGACCGTGATTCCCGGTGACGGAGTTGGACCAGAGTGCATCGACGCCGCGAAACGCGTCATCGACGCCGCAGGCGTGGCGATCGAGTGGGACCAGCAGGAGGCTGGCGAGAACGTGTTCCGACAGGGGATTGCCTCGGGAGTGCCGCAAGAGACGATCGACTCGATCACGCGCACCCGAGTGGTACTGAAGGGTCCGCTTGGTACGCCCGTCGGTTTCGGCGAGAAGTCGGCCAACGTCACCCTGCGCAAGCTGTTCGAGACGTATGCCAACATCCGCCCAGTGCGCGAGCTGCCCGGAGTGTCGACTCGCTACTCGGGTGCCGGTGTTGATCTCGTTGTCGTGCGCGAGAACGTCGAAGACCTGTACGCCGGCATCGAACACATGCAGACCCCGGGTGTCGCCCAGTGCCTCAAGTTGATCTCCCGAAAAGGCTCAGAGAAGATCGTTCGCACCGCATTCGAGTTCGCACGCAGCGAGGGTCGTCAGTCTGTCGTGTGCGCCACGAAATCGAACATCATGAAGCTCACCGAAGGTGAGGTCAAGCGCACCTTCGAGCGGGTTGCTGTGGAGTACCCCGACATCGAGTCCAACCACATGATCATCGACAACGCGGCGCACCAGCTCGTCAAGCGTCCCGAGCAGTTTGACGTGATCGTGACCACGAACATGAACGGCGACATTCTGAGCGACCTCACCTCGGCTCTCGTGGGGGGGCTCGGTTTCGCCCCCTCTGCGAATCTCGGCTCGGGGGTGGCGATCTTCGAGGCCGTGCACGGCTCCGCGCCGAAGTACGCCGGAAAGAACGCCATTAACCCCACCGCAGTCATTCTCTCGTCGGTGATGATGCTCAAGCACCTGCAGTTCTTCGACGAGGCGGAGAGCATCGAGAACGCACTCTTCGCGACCCTCCAGAAGGGCGTGCTCACCGGCGACGTCGTGGGATACGACCGCGGGGCGTCGACGAGTGACTTTGCCTCGGCCATTATCGACAACCTCGGTCAGAGCGTCGACGGCTACACGATCCGCCGCGGCCGCCCACTGACGATGCCCGAGCCGGTCGCCAACCCGGTCACGGTCGTGCCCGAACAGCGTCGCATTATCGGCGTTGACGTCTTCGTCGAGTCGGGGCTCATGCCCAACGAGCTCGGGCCACAGCTCGACGCCCTGGCTGAGGGCTTGCCGGTGCGTCTCAAGATGATCTCGAACCGCGGCACCAAGGTGTACCCCGACGGCAACACCAACATCGACGTTGTCGACCACTACCGTTGCCGGTTCGTGCTGCGTGAAGACGGCGAGCTGGGTCGGTCAGAGATTCGCGACTTGCTCGCGCGCGTCGAGAGCAGTGTCGACTGGGTGCACATTGAGCTACTGCAAGAATTTGATGGTGCACCCGCGTTCACGAAGGCGCAGGGCGAAGACTAAAAAAGACGACTATGAGGCATCGAGCCACGAGTGGCTCGGGGCGTAGCCGAGGTCGCGGCGTGCGGCGTCGATCGAAAGCAGAGTCTCGCGGCCCACGAGGGGGCGCGTGAGTGGAACACCCGCAAACTCAGCGGCCATCAATGCGGCCGAGTCATGGCGCATAACGGTATCGGCCGCCGCGATGATGTAGGTCTCATACCCCGGGCCCCGCACGGCGATGGCGCGCTCAACCGCGTGCGCGCCATCGCGCCGGTCGATATAGCCCCACAGATTCCACCGGCGCGCGGCGGGGTCGTCTTGCCAGGTCTCGAATTCGGCGTAGTCCTCAGGCGCCATGACGTTGCTGAAGCGCAGCCCAGTGATCGACATCGCCGGTTCGAGCCGGGCAATCTTGCGCCCGAACTCTTCTTCAAGGTGCTTGCCGACCGCGTACATGAAGTTGGGGCGCGTCGGTTGGCTCTCGTCGATCGGGGCCGCGGGAGGGTCTTCGACGAGGGGCAGGCCGAGCAGGGTCTCGCTCGAGGCGTGCACGATCCGCGCGATGCCCGCGCGGCGAGCCGCTTGAAACACCGCAATCGTCATCGCCAGGTTGTCCTGCAGCAAGACCGTATCGGGCCGGATGCCCGGCGCGGGGCTCGCTGCAAGATGAACGACGGCATCGAGGCCGTCGTAGCGTTCTTCGACCCCGGCGAGGGCATCCAGCACCTGCCCGGTGTCGGTGAGATCGACTCGTACGAAGCCTTCACCTGGGGCGCCGACGGCGTCGAGACCGGTCACGGAGTGCCCAGTCTCGACCAGGTGGGTGACGACAGCTTTCCCGAGCTTGCCGGCCGAACCGGTGACGGCGATGCGCATGGGTCGAGCCTAGGTGCTGACGGTCGGCGCCACCGGTGACGCTGCCGGTGACGGCACGGCCATCGGCGCGGCCATCGCCGCGGCGCTCGGCGCTAAGGCCATGCTGACCCGAAAAACGGTTTCACCCGAGCGCGACGAAGCGGCGACCTCGCCGCCGTGGGCTTGCACGACTGCCGCAACGATGGCGAGCCCGAGGCCGGTTGATCCGGTCGCTCGCGACCGCGAGGTGTCGGCGCGCGCGAATCGCTCAAAGAGTACGGGCTGCACCTCGGGCGGAATACCGGGCCCCGTATCAGTGACGGTGATGATCGCGCGGCCTTCGAGCGTGCCCAGGGCAGCCGTCACCCGAGTGCCCTCGGGCGTGTGCACGCGTGCGTTCGCGAGCAGGTTGGCGACGACCTGATGCAGGCGGTGCTGATCGCCCGAGACGATCACCGGAAGGTCAGGCACCCGCACGTTCCAGTCGTGGTCGGGCGACGTCGCTTGCGCGTCGGCGACAGCGTCGGTGACGAGCGCAGCGAGGTCGACGGGGTCGTGACGCAGCTCACGGCCTTCGTCGAGGCGGGCGAGCAACAGCAGGTCGTCGACGAGCGCCGACATGCGTACCGACTCCGACTCAATGCGCGCGAGCGCGTGACGGGTGTCTTCGTGCAACTGATGGCCGCTACGCCGAGTCAGTTCGCTGTAGCCCCGGATGGCGGCAAGCGGCGTGCGAAGCTCGTGGCTGGCATCGGCGACGAACTGCCTCACCTTCTGTTCGCTGGCCTGGCGTGCATCGAAAGCGCTCTGAACGTGCTCCAGCATCTGCGTAAAGGCCGCGCCGAGTTGTCCGACCTCGGTGCTCGGGTCGGTGTCGAGCACGGGCAGCCGGTCAGCCAGCGCCACTGCGCCGCGGTCCAGCGGCAGGGTAGCGACGGCGGTCGCGGCTTCGCGCACGCGGGTGAGCGGGCGCAGGCCGAGACGCACGACCTCGCGCCCGAGCACACCGGCGACGACGAGGATTCCCGCAAGTACCGCGGCGATCACGACCGCGAGCCGCGCCGTTGTGGTTGCAACCTCGGCCGTGGGAAGTCCGACGATGAGTACGGCGCCGCCCTCCGTGGCGGTAGCGAGCACGCGGAACTCACCGAGCCCGCCCGGCAGTCGCACTGTGGCGGGGTCTCCGAGCGTGCGCGCGGCGATGACGCGCACCTGCACGGTGCTGAGCTCGCGCACGGTCGCGTTGCTGTCGAGGTAGGCGGCTACGGCCGTGCCGTTTGACTGCACGACTCCGATGAGCGAGCCCGTGGGCAGGCCGGGGCGGTCGAGGCTCTGCGCCGGGCCACGACCGGGGGCCGCGATGCTCTCGATGCGCTGTGCGATGACCCGCAACTCGTCGTCGAGTTGCGCCACGAGGCTGGCGCGCAAGAAGTAGACGCTCAGAACGCCGATGGCGAGGGTCGCCATCATGAGCAGCACCAGGATGCCCGCCACGAGCCGCTTACGCAGTGACCACCCTCCCTGCATCAGGTAACCGGCTTGATCATGTATCCAACGCCGCGCACCGTGTGGATCATCGCGGGGCCGAGCGTGTCGATCTTCTTGCGCAGGTACGAGATGTAAATCTCGACGATGCTTGATCGGCCGCCGAAGTCGTAGCTCCACACCCGGTCGAGAATTTGCGCCTTGCTGAGCACCCGACGCGGGTTGCGCATGAGGTACCGCAGCAGTTCGAACTCCGTCGCCGTGAGCTCGACCTCAACATCGCCGCGGTGCACCTCGTAACTCTCTTCGTTGAGCACGAGGTCGCCCACGCGAATCTCGGGGTCGGCGCGCTCACTCACGAAGAGCGTGCTGCGTCGAATGAGTCCGCGAAGGCGTGCAACGAGCTCTTCAAGGCTGAACGGCTTCGTGACGTAGTCGTCGCCGCCAGCGGTGAGCCCCACGACGCGGTCGTCGACCGAGTCTTTCGCGGTGAGGAACAGCACGGGTACGTCGGTGCCATCGGCCCGCAGTCGATGCAGCACCTCTAGCCCGTCAAGGTCGGGCAGCATGATGTCGAGCACGACAATGTCGGGCTTGAACTCGCGGCCATGCTGCAGGGCCTGCTGACCGGTCAGCGCGGTGCGAACATCCCACCCTTCATATTTGAGGGCCATCGAGACCAGGTCGGCGAGCGACGGCTCGTCGTCGACGACCAAGGCGCGCACTGGCGACCCGTCTGGTCGGGTCAGGCGGGGGGAATCGGGAAGCTCATCATCGGCCATAACTCCAGTAATACGTAAAAGTCTATGAGTGGCCTTTGAGCCTGCCCTGCGCTAAGACGAACCCCGGCCGCCGTGGGGATTCGGGGGCCGGGGCTCGGGATGAGGGGCACAAAGATGCCTGGGCGCCTCGCCGGTTCGGGTCCGGCAAGTCCACCTTGTGGGGGACACGATCTGTACCCCACCTTGATTGTGCACCATCCTGGCGCCGGGCGCAGTCCCCAACAGGGGTAAACCGGTCCCCAATATGGGGGACTCAGTCGTTCACTTTCTGTACCCCGCTGCCTCGGGGCTCGGCTCAATCCTGGTTCGAAAACGCCGCGTCAAACGACTGCTCAGGCAACTCCCACAGCAGCGAGCGTACGAACTGCACCGCCTCGGCGGCACCGTGCAGACGGCTCATGCCCGCATCCTCCCACTCGATCGAGATGGGGCCCGCGTAGCCGATGGCCCTGAGTGCCCGAAACGCGTCCTCCCACGGCACGTCGCCGTGCCCGGTCGACACGAAGTCCCAGCCGCGCCTAGGGTCGCCCCAGGCCAGGTGCGAGCCCATGACACCGGCCCGGCCATTCTGCGGGCGCACCCGTGTGTCTTTGCAGTCGACGTGATAAATGCGGTTCGCAAAGTCAACGATGAAGCCGACAGGGTCGACGTTCTGCCACATCATGTGGCTTGGATCCCAGTTGAACCCGAAGGCTTCGCGGTGATCGATCGCCTCGAGGCTGCGCACGCTAGTCCAGTAGTCGTAGGCGATCTCACCGGGGTGCACCTCGTGGGCGAATCGCACCCCTTCACTGTCGAACACGTCGAGAATCGGGTTCCAGCGGCGGGCGAAGTCGTCGTAGCCGCCCTCGATGACACTCGCGGGCACGGGCGGAAACATGGCGACGTACGGCCAGATGCTCGAGCCCGTGAACCCGACAACGGTGTCGACGCCCAGGCGCCGGGCCGCGCGGGCGGCGAGCTTGAGATCCTCCGCGGCGCGCTGCCGCACGCCCTCAGCTTCGCCGTCGCCCCATACCCGGCTCGACAAAATCGCCTGGTGTCGAAAATCGATCGGGTCATCGCACACCGCCTGGCCGGCGAGGTGGTGCGAGATGGCGTAGACCTTCAGGTTGTAGCGATCGAGAATGTCGAGCCGCCCCTGCAGGTAGGCGTCGTCGAGCACGGCGCGCTCTACGTCGAGGTGCTCGCCCGAGGCAGCGATCTCCAGGCCGTCATAGCCCCACTCGCTCGCGAGCTTCGCGACCTCATCGAGCGTCAGGTCGGCCCACTGACCGGTAAACAGGGTGACGGGATGCGTGGCCATGAGTGACTCCTTTGTCGAGGGGCAGTCGAGGGACGGTCGAGGGGCAGTCGAGGGTTTTCGTAGTCCGGTCGGAAATCTGCCGGGCTAGAGGTCGATCCAGGTGCCGGCGGCCGCAGAGGCGAGCACGGCATCCGTGATGCAGGCAGCGCGTACGCCGTCAGCGAAGACCGGCAGGCCGTCGGGGGGCGACCCGCGCACGGCGGCATAGGTGTCTGCCGCGAACGCCGTGAACGCGTCGTGGTAGCCGAGCGGGTGACCGGGTGGCAGCACTGAGAGGCGTGCGGCATCGGGGTGCAG
>Ga0209591_10005587_pt1 | contig 14017 bp, 18 predicted proteins | sample MAT01_FD_187207 | JGI IMG/M metagenome (GOLD analysis project Ga0209591, IMG submission 187207) | Freshwater microbial communities from Lake Fryxell liftoff mats and glacier meltwater in Antarctica - MAT-01 (SPAdes) (version 2) | ecosystem: Environmental > Aquatic > Freshwater > Ice > Liftoff... | reverse complement strand
GGATTTCAGTGAACGGGTTAACGGCAACCTCGTGCGTTTTCTGCATACGTTTACGGATTGCCGAGAATAAGTCTTATCAATCTATCGTAGGCAGTTTCCGCTTTCGCTATCATCTTGACCACTGTCTCCCGTGTTGATGATGCTTACTACCTTCAATACCACAAACGCCCCAATAGAAAAGGACGCAACCTGGCTAATTATCGCAGGAAGGCGCAAAACGGTAATAACTGCTACTAGAGCCACGCCTAGAATGATGTACCCCGCAAAGATACCTATATTACTTTTGAGTGTCACTTTTACACCTTTTCGCGTGTACCTGTAATCACTTTGAACATCTCATCCTCCGCATTCAGGTTAACCAGTGCGCTAGAATCCACGAGGACGGCAGCGCCGGATGCGTTCACGACGAACAAAGTATCTGGGTCCATTCTACCAGAAAATAGCAAACTGTAGGGGTTGGGAACGGCGGTATGAAAAGTGGCGAAACGTAACCCTGTTTTTCGTTTTGTAACAATGGTCACGGGGAAAAGTGTATTGCTCATAAGGGGATATTCTCCGTTTGTGGGGTAGATCAATTATAGATCAATTGTCCGTAAATTAAAACGCTGAATTTCGTAAACAAAGCATCAATTTTATATTAACTTTTTATCAATAGACACACTTGTTAAAACAAGAATATTTGTGCTACAATAAACGCAATATTGAGCGCCTTGAGCGCCGCAACGTATATTTAACGAGAACGCCACAGAGTGTCTAACATTCTGTGGCGTTTTTTGTTTGGGGCAAATGTGAACGAAATCGACCATAGGCCAACGTTAACCAATCGCATATCCCGTGTTGTCCGTGAACTGGTAGACACGCCGCCGCGCATTGTCAAGCACTGGAGTATCCGCTGGCGCAACATCAGCCCGACGAAAGACATCGGGCGGGTGGGGTATGGCTTTTGGGATCGGGCGCGGCATGGCAAGGCGGCAGGCCTAGAGATTTCCGGCCTGCTGCTCAAGCCACTGGAAAGCAAGATAGCCAGCTATGTGCTTGGTGAAGCCCCAACCTTTAAACTTCAAAACAAGGATGCCGAAATTAGCCTGAATACGTGGATGGCTGACCAGCATACCGACATACTGGAAACCTATCAACACGCGCTTGGGTTAGCTGACTTCTATATCATCTTTAATGGCGATGGCACGATCACCCCGAAACCTCCCGACATCGCAACACAGATAGTAGACCCAACCGATTACAGCAAGATCATCGGTTGGACGTTTACCGAAGTCATCCCGCATCCCGAAAGTTTGTCCACGATGCGAATAGAAGACTCGTATACGGCACTAGAGCGCGTCCGCGTGGTAACGGTTAACGGGAAAACGGCAACGACGGTTTACCCAAATCCGTTGAAACGGATACCTGTCGTGCATGTAGCGAATAATCCGAGCGCGAATGAAGTATTTGGTAGGCCGGAAGGCGAGGCGCTTGTCACCCTGCTGCACAAGTACGGGGATGTGATGGACGCTGCGATCAAGGGAAATATCCGTCAAGGTCGCCCAACCCCCGTCATTGAAAAGATGGGCGACGCTCAGCAAGTCGAAAACTTTTGGACGCTCATGGGCAAACGGCAGAATCAGACGGACGACGATGGCACGACGCACGAATACACCGAAGTCAATTTTGATGCTGACCTGCTTGTCACCCTTTGGGGGGATGCAGTGTTCAACTGGAAATCTCCATCCGGCTTTATTGGCGAAACAGAAAAATTACTCGGTCTCCTGTTTTACTTGTTGGTAGAGCATACCGAAGTCCCTGAATACGTGTACGGGAATGCGATAGCCAGCAGCAAGGCATCCGCCGAAGCGCAAGCCGACCCGTTCCATCGCTTCATCCAAAAGAAACGCGGACAGGCTGCGGGATGGCTGACCCAACTCGCCGCCCTACGGGTCGCCTATCAAGGCTTGATTGACTCCCGCCAGCGCACGGATGAGCTACCGACGGTTAACTGGAAACCGTTATCACAGGAAGCGGCGGCCTTACGAGTTGAGGCAGCAACGGCAGCGCGACAAGACGGCAGTATAGACCGTGCAACCTACCTAGCCCTCCTGCCGCTGGACATCGAAGACCCGGCGGCGGTAGTTGAGAAGGCCAAACAGGAAACCGCTGATGAGGCGGACGCAATGCGCGACCCAACGGAAACCGCAATCCAGAATTTGTTAACCAAGCCGGAAACGGCTGACAACGCCCTATAAGGCATAAACAGGAGTAGTAAGAAATGGCAAACGCAATGTATGGTAAGGGTCGTGAGGGATTTGCAAACGCGGCTGTCAATTGGCTATCTGACGACATTCGCTGCATCCTCATTGATGCCGCTGATTACACACTTTCGATTGATACGCACGATTTTTTAGACGACATCCCGGCTGGCGCACGAGTCGCAGTTTCCGGTAACTTGGTAAACAAAACCAATGTGCTGGGTGTTTTGGATGCTGACGACGTGACGTTTACCAGCGTGACTGGCGACCCGTCGGAAATGCTGGTTTTTTATAAGCATACGGGTGTTGAGGCAACCAGTCGCCTGCTGGCGAATTTCGACACGGCGGTGGGGCTTCCGGTAACACCTAACGGCGGCAATATTACGATCACCTTTGATTCGGGCGTAAACAAGATTTTCAAACTATAGCCCGTCTCGTTTGGAAGAGGTGACTAATGGCATCTGGGGAAACACTTATCGCTTGGAATGCGTGGGACGGTTATCCGCCGTCCGCTAACTTCGCTACCCAAGACTTCCGTAACGGGCATCCCGTGATGGACTTTGATGATACGACTGATGAAACGCTGATTTTCGTCGGTATCATGCCGCGTCACTATGCCAACGGTGGGGTGACAATTACGTTGATTTGGATGGCAACAACTGCGACCTCAAATACATGTCGTTGGGAAACCGCCTTTGAGCGCGATGAAGACGGCGGGACGGACTTGGATGCCGATTCCTTTGCCACTGCAAACAGTGCGGGGGGTACAGCACCCGCTACCAGTGGCGCAGCGCGTTATACCACCATCGCGCATACCAGCGGCGCACAGATGGATTCCGTCGCGGTAGGCGAGCGTTTTCGTTTACTTGTACGCCGTGACGCAAACGGGACAACGGGTACGGATAACGTGAGCGGGGATGCGGAGCTCCTTAACGTAGAAATCCGAGAGACGTAGCTCATGGCACGAGGTTTCGGGACGACTTTTGGCGTTGGGTCAACAGATGCCTTAACGCTCGGCGAAACCGTCAACAATGGTGTTGTCACTGTTTCGGCAGTCGTTTTCCGTAATGGCGGCGGCGGCGGCGGAACGGGTCGCGTCTTCAACAAAACCAGCGAAATGAATATCAGTGTGCAGTCGGGAACCAGCCGACTGCGTTTTTTGCGTAACTGGACTTCGGGTAACGGGGAATGGGAAGCGACCACTACTACGATTGACACGGGGTCTATTTACCATGTCCTCGTCACCTATAATTCCGGGTCAACTGCAAACGACCCCACCATCTGGATTAACGGCACATCGCAGTCAATAACGGAAATCGCGGCTCCAGGTGGCACGAGAACGTTTACAGGCAATGCCTACGTCGTGGGTAACACTTCTGGCGGCACAGGAAACTGGGATGGCTGGTTAGCTGAATTCGCAGTCTGGACACGCATCCTGAGCGCCAGCGAAATTAGTACACTGGCGCAATTTGCTGCCCCAATGCAGATTCCTAGCGGCCTATTCTTGTATATGCCATTGGTGCGCGAAGCGAATAACTTAGAGAATAATAGCGTCACGACGGTGACGGGTACAGCGGTGCAGCCGCATCCGCGCATCATCCCATTCCGGTCATCCGCGCTTAAAATCCCGTCGCTGCCGATCACCCAAGTTTTATCCCCAACAGGTATCGCATCAGGTGAAGCGTTTGGGGCGTTGACCGTCACGACGGGCAATGTCAATATCGCCCCAACGGGTATCGCATCAGGTGAGGCGTTTGGAACGCTGACCGTCACAACGGGCAATGTCAGCATCGCCCCAACGGGTATCGCCAGCGGCGAAGCGTTTGGGACGCTGACCGTCACAACGGGCAATGTCAATATTGCCCCGACGGGCATCGCATCAGGTGAGGCGTTTGGAACGCTGACCGTTACGACGGGCAATGTCAATATCGCTCCAACGGGCATTGCATCAGGCGAGGTGTTTGGGACGTTGGCCGTTACGACGGGCAATGTCAATATCGCCCCGACGGGTATCGCATCAGGTGAAGCGTTTGGAACGCTGACCGTTACAACGGGCAATGTCAATATCGCTCCAACGGGTATCGCATCAGGCGAGGCGTTTGGGACGCTTACGGTTACGACGGGCAATGTCAATATTGCCCCGACGGGCATTGCATCAGGTGAGGCGTTTGGGACGCTAACCGTTACAACGGGCAATGTCAATATCGCCCCGTCGGGTATTGCCAGCGGCGAGGCCTTTGGGACGCTGACGGTTACGGTTAGCACGACGATTACAGTTAGCGGCATCCCATCCGGTGAAGCCTTCGGAACGATCACCGTCACAACTGGCAACGTGAGCATCGCCCCAACAGGTATTGCATCAGGCGAGGCATTTGGTAATGCAGTCATCACCACTGGCAATGTTGACATCGCCCCGACTGGTATTGCATCCGATGAAGCGTTTGGGACGCTGGTAGTCACGACTGGCGCTGTAAATATTGCACTGACGGGTATCGCATCAGGTGAAGCGTTTGGGAATATCCTCGTTACGGTTGGCAATGTTGACATCGCCCCAGAAGGTATCCCGTCATCAGAATCCTTTGGGGCTGTCACAGTCACGACGGGTAACGTTGATATCGCGTTAACTGGCATCCCCAGCGGTGAAGCCTTTGGGTTGCCGACAGTCGCACTCAGCAGCGTAAGTATTAGACCCATCGGCATCCCGTCGGGCGAAGCATTTGGGGCGTTGGTTGTCACGACTGGCAACGTCAATATTGCGCCCATCGGCATCCCGTCGGGCGAAGCGTTTGGCCTGTTCACTGTAGACATTTACGAGGAAACAGGGACGGCGACCTTGAGCGAAGCACGAGTCCATAAAGCGATAACGAGCGAAGTGATATGACAACACAAACAGCGCAGATTTATGATGTCGGTGACTTGGTGACGTTAAAAGTCAGCTTTCGCGTTGGCACGATCAATACTGACCCGACAGTTATAACCCTGAAAGTCAAGAATCCTATTGGCTTAGTCACCTTGTACACCTATGGCGTTGACAGCGGATTGCTTCGTAATGCGATTGGGGACTATCAGTTTGACCTCATCGTGGATACCGAAGGGGATTGGTGGTATCGCTGGCAGGGGACTGGAAGCTGTGTGGCAGCAGAAGACCGTCGTCTTTATGTGCGCGACAGCGTTTTTATATCCTGATGAGGGCTGATTAAGTGGCGATTATTAATATATTTCCCGGTGATAGTTGGACAACCAAGTTCAATACATCCGCCGTTGGAGATACGATAAACATCAAAACAGGTGTGCATCGCGAGCAAACAGGTTCGCCAAAAGCAAACCAGATTGTTCTCTTTGAAAAGGGCGCTGTTGCCAACGGGTCACGGGTTTTTTCCTCGTGGACGGTTGCCGGGGCAACTTGGTACACGACGGGCGTAAGCCGCTCGGTGCAGCAAGTTGAGACCATGGGGGCGTTTACGCCAAGTCAGCCGGGGTATCGTGCAGCGTGGAACATTGATGTCTATATTGATAATGTGCCACAAGTCCACGTCACCACAGAAGCGGCGGTCACAAGCGGTACGTTTTGGTATAACCCATCGAATAGTCGCGTTTATATCGGCATCAATCCCTCTGGCAAAGTAGTTGAAGTCTCCTACACGGTTTTCTGTTTGAACTCAGGTGAAGATGGAATCACCATCAAAGGCGGTCTCGTTGAGAAGTACGCTTGTCAGCGCCAGAATGCCGCACTCGATTTTGAACAGGGCACGAACACGCTTATCGAAAATGTGACCGTGCAGCTTTGCCACTGGAAGGGCGCGGCGGCAAATCAGGGCAGTCGGTTTATTAACTGTCGATTCCTACGTATGGGGCAGATGGGGTTCGGCGGTACGGGTAACATCCTTGTGCAGGGATGTGAAACCGCCTATAACAATTATGCGAAGTTTGAAGAAAACTTTGAAGCAGGCGGCTGTAAAATTGGCAACTCATTTCAAGCGGTGCTGCGCTCAAATTGGGCGCATCACAATAACGGTCCCGCTTTATGGTTGGATATTAATAATCGTGAATACATAGTAGAGCATAACGTTTGTAACGACAATTCGCGGCACGGCATTTATATTGAAATTAGTTTTTACGGTATTGTAAGGAATAATTGGTGTGGGATGAATGCGCCTGATGGGACGGGGGACGTATTGAGTCCCGGCGCTTTAGCTGCCCAAATCCGTGTCGAATCGTCAATGGATGTGGAAGTCTACGATAATATATGCGTCGTCCCTGCACAGCATGACGGTTTACGGACAGCGGGTATCGGGGTCACAAACACAGCCCGAAACTCATCAAGCGTATGGTCGTCCACCTATGGCGCGTGGCTGTCAAAACGAAATGTCGTAAGAGACAACGACATCTACTACATGGGTGACGGTGAAAGCGGCATGAGGGCGTGGACGGACACCAGCGCGTTCTATACCAACAGCCCAACGGGCCCATATAACAATCGCTGGTTTGGTAATCGTTACCACCGTTTAGGCGGATTCACAGCGAATTATTTTCAGTGGGGTAACACGTCGGGTAGCACACTCCGCGTTCCGTTGTCCACATGGCAAGGTTACGGATTCGATAGCACTGCCAGCGGGTCAACAGTGGATACCGCCGTCACGTCGTCAACGGATGACATCCCCCCAGTCACTGTACGCGGCTCGATGGAATACCGTGATCGGATTTTGTCCACGCTCCCGACCAACCTCATCCGGTATTACCCGCTGGATGATACCAGCGGCGTAACCGTTAAAGATCAAAGTAAATATCAAGTGAACGCCGTCGGCGCAAACCTACTACTAAACCAGTCGGGTATCGGTGACGGACGCAGCTCAATTGACTTCACCCGTGACAACGGCGGGACTCTCGGCAGTTACATCAATCTGCTCGGCTCATCATTTAATACCGACTTTGACCCTAACGAGTTTACAGTCCACTTTTGGGCTAAACTTACCACTGCGTCGGCATCTGATACAACAACCCATCGCTTTGCCTACATTGAAGGCAATAACGTGTGGCTTCAGATGCAAAAGATATACAGCGGTTCAACCCCTAAGTGGCGTATGGCGCTTGACCTCAACGGGGTTAATGTTGCCACGTATAGCGATAACAACCCGACAACGGACTGGACACGTTGGACAATGGCACGCTCCCAAAAAGGGGCTGACGGGTTAACCACTGGGACGGACGGCTATCTCAAAATATACAAAGACGGGGCGCTGGTATCAAATACCGTCAACAGTGCTTTTGTCAGCAGTAACACGTTTACAAAGGCGCTTTTAGCCTCTTTTAGCGCGACCACCTCATCCGGCTCGGATTGCAACTTGCAGCACGTCGCAATTTGGAATCGTGCGCTCACAGATGCAGAGGTTATCAACTTACAGGACATCAATGATGCGCCCAAAGTTATTAGCATTGCCAAACAATTTTACTCAGAAGGCCAAACGATTAGCCTGAGTATTCAGGCATCGGATAACAACCTCGTTAACACGCTATCGTATACCAGCGACAATCTGCCTACAGGACTGGTTATCAGCGCGGCAACAGGCGTTATCACGGGTACACTGACAAACGCGACATCAGGTTACTGGACATCCACGATCCGTGTTTCGGATAACGGTTCGCCTGTACGCATGACCCCGTTAGCCCTAGAATGGGTTGTGGCAGACGCGAACATTATTCAGTTGACGGGCATCGCATCCGGCGAAGCGTTTGGGGCGTTGACCGTCACGACGGGTAATGTCAATATTGCCCCAACGGGTATCGCCAGCGGCGAAGCGTTTGGGGCGCTTACCGTCACGACGGGTAATGTCAGCATCGCTCCAACGGGCATCGCCAGCGGCGAGGCGTTTGGAACGCTTACGGTTACAACGGGCAATGTCAATATCGCTCCAACGGGCATCGCCAGCGGCGAGGCGTTTGGAGCGCTGACCGTCACGACGGGCAATGTTGACATCGCTCCAACGGGCATTGCATCCGGCGAAGCGTTTGGGACACTGGTTGTCAGTCGTTCAATAAGTGTTACGGGCATTGCATCCGGCGAAGCGTTTGGAGCGCTGGCGGTCACAACGGGCAATGTGAATATTGCGCCAGCAGGCATTGCATCCGGCGAAGCGTTTGGCACTGCGATTTTCAACGCTGGGTTGGTACAAATTGCCCCGTCGGGTATTGCCAGCGGTGAGGCGTTTGGAGCGCTGACCGTCACGACGGGCAATGTTGACATCGCTCCAACGGGCATTGCATCCGGCGAAGCGTTTGGGGCAGTAACGGTCAACACAGTTACGACGGTTACGGTTACTGGCATCCCCAGCGCGGAAGCCTTTGGGACGCTGATTATCACCACTGGCAATGTTGACATCGCCCCGACTGGTATCCCATCCGATGAAGCGTTTGGAATTGTCACGGTCACGACGGGCGCTGCAAATATTGCGCTGACGGGTATTGCATCCGGTGAAGCCTTCGGCAATGCGGTCATCGCTACAGCAGACATCACGATTACGTTGGCTGGTATCCCATCAGGCGAGGCATTTGGTAATGCCGCCATCACCACTGGCAATGTTGACATCGCCCCGACTGGTATCCCATCCGATGAAGCCTTTGGCGACGCAGCATTCACGACTGGTAATGTCAATATCGCCCCGTCGGGTATTGCATCCGGTGAAGCCTTTGGGCATATGCTCGTGGATTACGAAGGCGTTGATCTATTCCCGGATGGCATCCCGTCGGGCGAAGCATTTGGGGCGTTGGTTGTCACGACTGGCAACGTCAATATTGCGCCCATCGGCATCCCGTCCGGCGAATCGTTTGGGCTGTTCACTGTCAACGCGCCCGGACGCAAAGGGATTACAGTGACTAGCGAAGTTCTAACCCACCGCGCCGCCGTTGTCCTCACACCCATTCAGGCTGCCGCTAGCTTTGATAGCGGCGATCTACTGACGTTGCAGGCCACGTTCACAGTTAACGGGATTAACGTAGACCCAGTGCAGGTCAACTTTTACACGATGAATCCGGCAGGCGTGGTCGCGGTTTACGTTTACGGCACACATAGGACGGTACGTAAACTGAGTACGGGGCGCTATCAAATCGCGCTGGCGCTGGCAGCGGAAGGCGATTGGCACTGGCGCTGGCAAGGGGTAGGCGACTGTACAGCCGTGATAGATGGTCGGGTTTATGTCCGAGATGGAGTATTTTGATGGCTGAAATCGCAGGGACTAAAGCATTAGGGTTGGCACAGGTAGGCTTTAAACGGGACTTTAAAGCGCTTCTGCAACCTGTCATCACGCAAGCATCCGGTTTACTAGTACGCGCCGCCGGAAACAACGAGAACAAAATCCCAAAAGCCGCCGAAAAACAACTTGTGACCGCTATTGGGGAATCGGTGCAGCGCGTATTTGTTGGCACGGATGGCAGAAGCGCGTTTGCTGACGACGGGGTAACAGCGATTGCGCCCTATCCCGCTGCGCTCAATACGTGGTATGCGCTCATCACCGCCGAGATTGTCCGGACAAGCGCGAAGTCGATGAAGGCCGTCATCAAAGACGATGCCGTTTACCGTTGGTTGGCAGCGGCGCAACCACCTGAAAACGCCACCGTTGGCGGTGTAAGCGAGTTAACCGTCAGCGCGAGGACGACTGCTAACTTCGTGCGAGACAGTCTACTTGAGTACGATCCTATGCACTTTTTCGTAAACCCTGTAGACGGGTATCGTCTATCAGATCGCATTTGGCAGACCAGTTTACGGACACGGACACAAGTAGATGCGCTGCTAGCGGAAGGCATCCGCAACGGTGACGGGTCGCTTCGGTTATCGCGGCGGCTCGAACAATTCTTATTACCCGGCGCTGCACCCGTCCGTACATCACGCCCTTACGGGACGGATGCAAGCTACAGCGGTATGCGGTTGGCGAGAACCGAAATCACGGCAGCGGGAGGCAGATCAACGATGTTGGCCGGACGACTGAATCCGTATGTGACGGGGATAACGTGGCGGCTTTCACTTAGCCATCCACGTAGTGATATTTGCAATGGCTTGGCAGCGGGTAGCCCGTATGATTTTGGCGCAACACCTTCCTATCCAGCGCACCCTCACTGCCTTTGTACGCTTGTCCAGAATGTCACGACCACCCCCGCGCAGGTGACTAGTGACCTTCGAGAACTTATGGAAAACGGTCAACCCGCGCCCTTGACTCCGGCAAACGCGGAAGGCTTGTTATCGCTCATCTTGGGTGCTGCGCTCTACGGGTTGCTTAGGGGTATCGTGCAAAGTTAGACATATTTCCACATTATTGCGTTTTCTGGTATAATAAGCGGAACAATTGTTCCGCTTTTGAGTTCAGGAGAGTACCTTTGAGTACCGAAGCAACCCTATGGGCGATAACCCAAGATTACCCCAAAGACATCATTTATCATCAAAGCGATATTTCCCCTTACTGCACTGGGTCGTTTTATCTAGGCAGCGATTACTTTCGGGATTTCCCTACCTACCTACGGGTCTGTATTCAATCAACGTTCCCGCATCTGTTATCAGCCCGCGCCGACTCCGTTCCAGAAAACCCGCAACCAATTACCGTAGGCGGGATCGCTGAGTTTGAGCGCCGGGCGCGGCAGTGGCCTACGTGCGAGTGGTACAAAATGGAATACGGGGAGTCTTATTTTCAGCATGAGGGCTATACATACAAAAACCTACCGTCTGGCGCACAGGGCTTAGATGAGGGTTTGCTACAAGACACCGTAGACTGGCTGACCAAGTATACAGACCACAGTTTACTGATGGAGGTGGATGGATGAGCGACAATAACGAGATACCACCTGTGCCTCAACTTCCGAAAAACATTAGACCCGCTTGGGAGAGTTACGACAATCGGATTCCTGACGAAAGCGAAATTGCGCGACTGGCAAAGCCAAAAGTAGACCCGCCTGATAGTAAATGGTTGGACAAAGCGCTCACTGTCGTAGGGCGCTTTCTGAGAACGGAAGCGACTCAACTAGAGGCAGGTAAGTGGGTACATTTTACGTGGCCTGCAATGCGCGATATGGGTGGAAGCAGACGCAAATGGAATAAACACTACAAGGCAGTTATCCCCTATCTAACGGGTAGGGGTTACATCGTGGGGTATGTAGATGCGTTTGGTCTTGTGGCTTTACGCATCCAACTTAAAAGCAAAAGTTTGGAAAACCAAAATCATGAAAACCAGTAACCCGTCCCCCGTCCCCCCAAATCGTAATCAGCAAACTACCGTTGCCTTCGTTCTCGTAATCGTCGGCATCCTTTTGTTAGCTGCTAGCTACGGCTTCCTTGCTGGCATAATCGGTTTACTGGTCGCCCTGTTTGCCTGTTATCTTGGCAGCAATACGCCGCCGACGCGGAAACAGTCATCGCTAACGATGACAGAGCGCAAGATTGGCAACAAAAAAGCGGATGGAGAGGAGCGGTTACAGTGATTGATGGCAAGATCGTATTAGAATATGACTTTAGAGATGTCACGATTGCAGACCGGGAGTTTCTTCTAGAGGTATGCGCTAACGAGGACAAGCTATCAACGATAGCCAATTTTATACGGATGCTGGAAATCGCGCAGAAACACACGAACACGAATATCTACGATTTTTCTGTGGAGCACGTACCAGCTATTGTAGAAAGTTTTCTAATTGCGCTACAAGAATATCTTACCCAATTCGAGAAAAGGAACCCCAATGACAAATACGACAAATATCGAAACGCAGATCAAAACACAGAATGAAGGTGGGACGTGGGATTGGCGTTCAGATGTTTTAGATGCACGCCAGCGAGAAGAACTTGAAATCGCTGAGTCATACACACGCAGCCATGACGCGGTAGATGGGCATGACCTGCGCGTGATACTGGCGAGGCTAGCAAAGGCGCTAGATAACCTAAGAATAGAAGCCACAGATTGGCATGATCGTGCCGAATGACGGGGAGCGGTTACAGTGATTGATGGCAAGATCGTATTAGAATATGACTTTAGAGATGTCACGATTGCAGACCGGGAGTTTCTTCTAGAGGTATGCGCTAACGAGGACAAGCTATCAACGATAGCCAATTTTATACGGGTGCTGGAAGTCGCGCAGAAACACACGAAAGCGAATATCTACGATTCCCCCACAGAGTACGTAATAGCTATTGTGGAAGGTTTTTTAACTGTGCTAAAAGACAATTTCGTTCAACTCAGTAAAGGTAAACGTGATGACCGATAACCAGAACACAGGTATAAGTAAAGTCGCATACAAATGGGTATATCTTTGGCTAACCATAATGCTGTTAACAGTGTTGGGAATCATTGCTAAAAGTATACCGTTTTTAATATGTTTCTCTATCACCTTACTCATAGCGCTCATCGCTGTAGGGTTCAGTATGCAATTCAGCAAAAGGATACCCAATGACCGATAACCAGAACACAGACAACAGTAACCCGATTCCTCATGCGGATGACATCCGTAAACAGTCGCTTGATAGCCCTGCTGACGTGCAGGTGTGGGTAGCGGAGATGCTGGAAACGGTAGCGGCTTTCATACGGAAGCATACAGACGCGCTCAATGAGGGGCGCGTTATCCGGTTTTACCCAGTAGAAGATGGCGTTAGCCGGATGTGGGAATTGCATGGATACCGGATTACTCCTGCTGTAGAGCAACGCGGTTACAAAGTGGATGTTGGCTTACCCATTTCCGGCGAACTGATGACACAGGAAACGAAAACCGTCCTCTTGATTTCGCTGCCAAAGCCGGGTAGCGGGAAGGTGATCGCAGAGTGATCGTTTATATCGCAAAATACCTATTTCTTTCAATGTCGGCATTTGGTGGGTACACGAATGACCCTATAGGTGTATTTACAACGCGAGAAAAAGCCTTCGCTGCACTGACATTGACAACGCATAGAGAATACGGCGACGGGGTGGTTTTGGAAGCAACGACGGGCGCATCACGTAGAATGACGGGCTACTGGATTGGTTTTCCGAACTTTCGTTTTGTTGGCAATATCATTGAATGCGAGATGGACGAACCCCTATACCAGGAAGCGAAAGCCATCCTCTTGCTTTCGCTTCCAAAGCCGGGTAGCGGGAAGGTGATCGCCGAATGACCGTTATCATTGGCCTCGAACACGAAAACCACGTTTACATGGGCGGCGATAGTATTTCTCTCAGCGGGTGGAGTAAAGCGCCCATCGCTGGCGAAAAGGTGTTCAAGCGCTCTTTTAAAAGCGGCATCCTATCCCGCGATTTCATCTTCGGTTTCGCTGGCAGCCCACGCGCCGCCCAGCTTGTCGAATACCGTTTACAGCCGCCCGTTATCAGTGATGCCGCCGATACCGACGCATACATGCGGACGGATTTCATTGATGCCGTGCGGACGTGTTTTCGGAATGGCGGTTTACTGACAACGGAAAACGGGCAAGAGAAGGGGCATCCGTTCCTTGTTGGCTATCGGGGCAGCTTGTACTTTGTAGGCAGCGACTTCTCAGTTGAGGATTACCAGCGCGGATTCTTCTGCATCGGCGCGGGTGATGACGTGGCAACGGGCGCGATGGCAGCACTCAGTGATCTGCCGCCGGAAGCCCGTATTCTGAAAGCGTTACAGGTCACGGGTGATCTGTGTGCGGCGGTCTGTGAGCCGTATTATGTGGAGGTGGTATGAAAGATGAAAATAATTCAGAGCCTAAAGTAATAACCGTAAACCAAATACGATTGCAAGCCGATTTAGCGGAGATTTGGGAGAAACTACACCCCGAAGATAAGGTAGGAGTC
>Ga0209591_10005583_pt1 | contig 14020 bp, 14 predicted proteins | sample MAT01_FD_187207 | JGI IMG/M metagenome (GOLD analysis project Ga0209591, IMG submission 187207) | Freshwater microbial communities from Lake Fryxell liftoff mats and glacier meltwater in Antarctica - MAT-01 (SPAdes) (version 2) | ecosystem: Environmental > Aquatic > Freshwater > Ice > Liftoff... | reverse complement strand
AGTAAACGAGGTGAAAGGCTCCGTGACTGCCCCACCATGCGTCGTTGTCTGTCCCGCTGGGGCGCCAATATACACACTGAAGATTTGTGCGTCAGCCAAGTGGAGCCCTGCCAAGATCACAGGCGTCACAAGCAAAAGTTTCGAGAATGTCATAAATTTATTTCGGGCCGACTGCGTTGCTCGCACCACTGGTTGCGTTATTCGGCTACGTTCCAGTAATCGGAACCTCGCAAGTCGTCAACAGCATTTGTGAATTAACCCTGCAAAAACTGTGATTAGGACGGAGTGAGGGGAGGGGAGTTATCCCAGCGGGGCTGACCACAAGGTCTTTTTAGGCTCTGTAGTATCTGGATTCGTCGGCATGATCCGGGGGCAACAAAAAAGCCGCCGGAAAACCAGGGAGTTGATCTGTCGGAAAATTCGTCGTTCCATCTGTGCGAGCTTAGAGACCACCGAGGGCTTGTCGTGCTCTTGCCTTGGTCTCATCGTCCTCGCGTTCGATCGAGGGCATATCGAGCGCCTTCTGGAGTTGTTGGCGGGCCATGTCGTGCATCCCTGCCCGTGCATAGGCACGACCGAGTTCTGCATGGTTGCTGAGTCGTGGGGGGCCGAGGGAAATGGCCTTCTGAAAACACTCGATGGCACGTTCATTTGAGGCTTCCGGGAGTTTTCCAAAAAAAATACTCGCGAGGGATATGAGGAATGCATTGAAATTGGCGACTTCAAAATTCCAGCGGGCGAGCACGTGCCACGCAAGGCCGTCATTCGGGTCGAGGGCGAGAGAGGCCTCTGTTTCCTCTTTGATGAGGCGAGAGAGTTCCACCTGGCGGCGAGGGGATTCAGTGAGGGCGACACGGCCAGCGACGATGGCCAGAGAGAGGCGCACTTTTGCATTGCGAGGCGCGAGGGACTTGGCTTTTTGGGCAGCAACAAGAGACTCATGCCCAAGTTCCTTTTTCTTTTGAGCATCGGGCTCGGTCGCCATGAGTTCTGAGAGTTGCTTGGCGATTCGGCGAAGGATTTCTGCATCGTTCGGGCGTGCTTGGTCGGCGGCTTGGTAGGCCACGAGAGCTGAACTATTTTTATTTTGCCGAGCGAGGCTATCTCCTTGTTTAAGATAGTCCTCGGGCGTCTGAGCGCCTGCGGTGGAAATAAAAATAACGACCGCAAGCAGCACTCTCATTTTTTAAAGAGGTAGTGGCTCACTAGCCACTCATTCCCGTGGCGATAGCCCCAGAGTTCTGCGCAGGACATAAAAAAGATCCGCCAATAGGCACGCCACTTAGCGGTTTGGTGTGCGCCATAGGTTTTCTCCAAGATTGGGGTGATGACGACTTCGTTAGCGTCCATTTTTTCCAGCCATGCCTCGGAAGTCCGCTGATAGTGCGTGCCATTGACGCGCCAGTGACCTTCCAGCTTCAAGTCGTCTTGGAAATAGAGCAGCAGATCGTCTGATGGCATCGTTCCCCCTGAGAAAAAATAGCGCGTGATCCAATCGGATGGGTCGCTGCCATCGAAGTGGTAAGCAAATTCGCGGTGGGTAAAAATGTGAACGAAGAGCTTTCCGCCTACGCGCATCCAGCGAGCGACCTTCGCGAGGAGGAGCTCGTAGTTCTTCATGTGTTCAAACATTTCGACCGATACCACGCGGTCAAACGCCGCGTCGCCGGCCTCGAAGTCGTTCATGTCGGCGGTGACGATTCGGATATTTGCCAGGCCCCGCCGCGCGGCTTCTGCCTCGATGTGGAGCTTCTGCGTGGCGGAATTGGAAACGCCTGTGATGCGCGAGGTGGGATACCTCTCCGCCATCCAGAGAGTGAGACTCCCCCAGCCGCAGCCGAGTTCCAGCACGTCTTGCCCGTCAGCTAATTCTGCGCGACGGCAAGTAAGGTCCAGCATGGCGACCTCAGATTCCGCGAAGGTTGTGTTCTCCTTCTCCCAGTAACCACTGCTGTATTTGAGGCGGGGTCCAAGCACGAGTTGGAAAAACTCCGTCGGCACTTCGTAGTGTTGTTCATTGGCATCAGCAGTCTTTATCGCAATCGGGCTGTTGCGGAGTTCCGTGATGAAAGCGGAAAGAGCCTCACCTTGTGCCTCCACGTTTTCACGGGTTTCTTCGCGCAGTTTTTTCCCAAGCAAATTGCGAATGCCCAAGCGAATCGCCGCATCGGGCAGGAGATTGCGAGAAAGAAGGTCGTCGAGTGAGATCATGATGATTTAGGAAACCAAGGAATAAAGGGGCTCACGCGGGCTTGATAGCGACGGTAAGCATCTCCGCGAGAGGCCAAGGAGTGGGCTTCGGAGGGAGGAATTCCCGTCACGCAGGTGAGAAAATAGAGCATGAGCAGCGGACTCACGATTCCTGTCCAGGCCCATGGGGATCCGAGTGCAAAAACAAAGAAGGCAACCCATATGACCCACTCGAAAAAGTAATTGGGATGCCGCGAATACGCCCAGAGTCCGACATCACAGACTTTGCCTTTGTTACTAGCCTGCTTTCGGAAAGAGGCCAGCTGGGCATCCGCTATGGCTTCGCCTCCCACGGCGACAAGCCAGAGCACGACGCCAGCAATTTCAAAAAATCCCACACCTGCCGATGGATTCGAGCACGCGAGCGCGATGGGCAGGCAGAGGAGTCCGATGAGTAGGCCTTGGAGTTGGAAGAACCCAAAAAACATCAACCAAGTGTGCTTGGGAAATTGCTCACGCAAGGTGGCGTAGCGTGCGTCTTCTTCTGGATGGTGGGCCATCACGCGCCGATACAAGTGTGTGCCCAGCCGCAGGCTCCATGCACAGACCATTGCAGCGAGGAGCCCATTTCTGAGGGCATGTCCCGATCCAAAGAGGCCAAGAAAAATGGCAACCGGTGTGAAGCCAAAGCTCCACCAAATATCTACGATCCCGGCGTTGTTCATTCTGCGTGCAGCGATCCAGACGATGACCATCATGCCCATCGCGATTGCGGTGCCGTAAAGGAGGAGGAGGAAGGGATTCACAAGGCGAGGCGGTAGATGGGTGAGGTGAGTGCGAGATTGTCCGGACGGGAGTAGATCGCCTGAGCGACGGTGATGTGTCTCGTGCCGAACGCAGCCTCGCAGTAGCAGAGATAGTATCGCCACTTGCGCAGGAAAGTTTCATCAAAGCCGAGAGCAAGAATCTCCGAGCGACGAGCTTCGAAGGCTTTTCTCCATAAACCCAAGGTGCGAGCGTAGTGGGGTGCCATGTCTTCGTAATCGAGAAGATTCAAGTCTCCGCCCGCGGTCAGGGCCTTAGTGATTCGGGCATTGCACATAAGCAGGGAGCCCGGGAAGACGTGCTTCTGAATAAAATCCACGCCCTCGCGCAGAATAGCATATTGCCGATCGGGGCAAAGGATCGCTTGCAGACCCAAGAGGCCACCGGGCTTGAGGACTTGCTGAATTTTGCTGAAGTAAACATCCACATATTTCTCACCGACGGCTTCCAACATTTCGATAGAAACGACCTTGTCGAAGCGACCTTGGATGCTGCGGTAGTCGCAAAGCAAAATTTCAATACGATCCTTGAGTCCAGCAAGCGACATGCGACGCGAAGCTTCCACGAATTGCTCCTCGGAAATCGTAACCGTGGTGACTTTGCAACCATAGTTCTTTGCGGCATGCATACTGAAGCCACCCCAACCGCTGCCGATTTCAAGGACTTCATCCGTGGCCACCAGCTGGAGCTTCTGGCAGAGGAGGTCGTATTTGCGCACTTGTGCCGCCTCAAGGCTCATCTCCGGCGAATCAAAATACGCGCTGGAATAGGTCAGCGTAGGATCGAGCCAGAGACTGAAAAAATCGTTACTAAGGTCGTAGTGATCGCGAATATTTTCTCGACTCTTCGCGAGGCTATTGGGCCGTCGCTTGTGAATGGCGCGGTTGGCGACGTTGAGCAGATTAAAAAAGCCCGTGCCTCGAGAATCCCGAGTTTCTAGACCTTCTGCCTCGCTGGCATTGAGTATAAAAAATGCGATGAGGATCGTGAGATCAGATGTTTCCCATTCTCCAGCCATATAGCTCTCGCTGAATCCAATGGCTCCAAAAAAGACACAGCGCCGAAAGAAGGCTTTGCTCGTGATGCGCAATTCAGCGTGGGGGCCAGGGTGAACGCCGCCAAATGTGCGCTTTTCTCCACCGGGTAATTCGACGGTGAGCACACCGTTTTTAAATTTGGAGAAACTTTTAAGGACGAGATTTTGAAAAAACATCAGCACAGAATGACGCCCGCCTCATGCGCGAGCACTCAAACCCCAAGATGCCTGCTATCGGTCGGTTTGTCGAGTGTCAGCCTTGAAGATCGAGCAGGACTTTTCCGCGGCGGTCACCTCTGCTTGCTTCATCGAGAGCATCATAAACGTGCTGTAAATCATAAGAATCATGCACAGAGATGTGCAGTTTTCCCTCCAGCATGAGGCGGGCCAAAGTGGCATAGCATTCCGCCCTTACGGTGGGATTTGTCGCGTCGCGCCATGTCTTGAGCCAGAATCCGCGAAAGGTGAGGTTCTGAAAAATGACGAGCCGATTCGGAATTTTCAGTGGCTGACGGCCCATGGCGCCATAGGTTACGTGCATGCCACCGTGCTCGAGGGCATTGGCAATATTCAATGCACTAGCACCCCCCACCGCATTGAAGGCAAGGGAAGGACGTTTCCCGCCGCAGAGCGTTGCCACTTGCTCCCGCAAGTCGCAATCTTCCAGAACGACGACGTCGGCGCCGAGAGTGAGAAGCTCATCTACGACATCGGTCCGCCGCACGATATTGAGTGTTCGCACGCCTAGCGAGCGTGCGATCTGGATCACGCAGCGTCCAACAGCAGAATTTGCGGCGTTCTGAACAACCCACGATCCGGCTGTCAGCGGCATAAACTCATGCAGCAAGCTCCATGCCGTGGCGGGATTCACCGTGAGCATGGCCGCTTGGTGAGGCGGGATGCCGTCCGGCAATGCGATGACTTTTTCGGCGCACACCACCATCTCACGACACCATGTGCCGGTGGTCATCGGGAGCACGCACCGTCCTACGAGGCTGCACGCCACGTCTATGCCCTGAGCGACCACACGGCCCACGCCTTCCATTCCTAGGGTCGCTGGCAAGGTCGGAAGTAATCCGTATTTTCCTTCGATCACATTTAAGTCTGCTGGATTGATCGGAGCGGCGAGCATCTGAACCAAAAGATCACCATCGCCCATAGCCGGAGAATCAATATCCTCCACGCGCAGCGACTGCCGGGCATTCCCAAAAGCATGAAGGCGAATCGCGAGAGGCATACGATCACGATCTGCTAAAGCATCAAGCGAGACAAGAATTCACTGGCGCCACGAAAACCCACAGGCGAATCTTACAGACATGAAAGCCCTTGTATTTCTCTGGACACTCTTGGCCACTACACACCTTTTCGCAGCGACGGATCTTGATGCTACGGATGTGAATAAGCTCATCGAAATGGCTGGGCAGGATGTATCGGTCGTAGGGATTGTCCAAGGCGTCGGCTCCACAAAAACCGATTCCATTCGATTTATTAATTTCAGCTTAGCGAAAAAGCAGGGGTTTACGGCTGTGGTCTTCCAGCGCAATTATGGAGCTTTTCCTGAAGGCTTCGAGACGCTGAAAGGCAAACGCCTCCGAATTACCGGCAAGCTGGAAATCTACAGCGGCCAACAACCCCAGATCGAGGTTCGTGGGCCGGAGCAGATTGAGGTTCTACCCGAATAATCAATCTCGCACCCACACCTCAACGCGGCGATTTTTCGACCGGCCTTGTTCAGATTGGTTTGTGGCTACCGGCATCACGTCCCCGAATCCCTGAACGAGTGCGGGATGAATTCCACGGAGGACAAACTCTTTCGCAACGACACGTGCCCTCTCGCCCGAAAGGGCCGTATTAGTGGATGCCGAGCCGCGGCTATCGGAGAAACCCAGGAGGAGCAGTTGCTTGCCGCGGTTCTCCGGGCGGGCCATCGTATCCATGATTCGCACGACGTCCCTTTGCGCTTTGCCGTCGAGCTGCGTGCTTCCCAATTTAAAACGCAGGGTAACATTGAGTCGCTTCGCGTTCTCCGTAGCCTGTAGATATGGCTTCGGAGCGGAGTCGGGGCGGTTGGTGCTCTCAGGCTCGATCGTTTGCGAAACAAAGCCCGACTTCTCCACGATGGCTTGCCCTGCGGGCGAGAGCACAAACTCGACAAATTCTGTGGTGAGGCGATTCGTGGGATTCGCAGCGGTATAGAGGTATAGACGGCGCGAGAGCGCATAGTCCTCAGTTGCTACCGTAAAAGGCGAGGGGAGCAGCGGAGGCGAGGTATCCTCGGAAATCGCGAGCGCCTTCGCCCGGCGGACGTATGGCAGGCCGATAAATCCGATCCCCCCGGCGTCCATAGCGACCTCGTCGGAAAGAGTGCTAGAATCTTCAAAGCGTTTCGTTTCGGTGCTTATCTTCTCCTTGCCAAGCACCAGAGATTGAAAGCTATCAAACGTTCCAGACACCTCATTGCGGCCATATCGCGTAATAGGCCCTGGGAGGCCGCCGACTTCCGACCAATCACTGATCGAGCCTTGGAAAATAGCAGCGACTTGAGCGACGCTGAGAGCCGCGACCGGATTCGAGCGATTCACGATGATGGCCAGACCATCAAGGCCAATCACATGCTCGCAATTCACGGACTGCATGTCTCCCAAAGCCGAGAGTTGGACGGCCTCCTCGGGCTTGATCGGGCGCGAGGACATTCCGGCATCCGTCGCTCCAGCAGCAAGATCTTTAAATGCCGTTCCTGAGCCATGGGCGGCGACCAACGCACTCACGAGCAGATCAGAGACGGCCGGGCGACCCACGATTCGTTTTTCTGTGGGCTGGTCAGTCGTCTCGATTTTCGTATCGCTGTAGCCCTTGAATTCCATGTAGCCCTTAATCAATGCGGGCCCAACGACGGAACCGATCGTATTCGATCCAGTGAGGCGAAATACGACATCCGGCACAACAGCTGGCACGACGACTGGCGCTGGTGTGGGCGTCGCTAGAGCCATCTCTGGCGTGGGAGCTACCACGACGATCGGCGCAGCAGGAGGGACGGGCGGAGTCGGGGTAGCGCTGGGAGTAGGGGAGGGAGTCGCAGCTTGCGCGGCCACCGGGGCGGGCTGCTGGGATACGAAAAAAGCCGCTGCACCGACAACTCCGACCAGAAGAACGCATGCGGCAATGATCAGGGGCACGTGGCTTTTCTTGGCTGGCATGAGTCCGAGTCGCCCGGTTGTGCCAGACATCGGCACCACTTTTTCCAAAGCGAGCAGGGAATCCTTCGCACTGGCATATCGCTCGGCAGGTTTCCGCTGAAACAGCGACATTACCCATCGAGCCAAGGCCGGGCTTATGTCTGGGCGGGCTTTTTGTAAGGGCAGAACATTGTGCGTAAGGTGCGCGGTGATCACATCCGTTACGCGTTCTCCAGTGAAGGGAAACTTGCCGGTGAGAGCGTAGTAGAACGTGCAGCCGAGCGAGTAGAGATCACTACGCACGTCCACAGGTTCGTGGTTGAGTTGTTCCGGAGAGATGCAATAGATCGAACCCGTAATCGAACCATCAATGGAAACAGTTTGCGGCGACGGAGCTTCAGGTTCCACGAATTTTGCCATCCCAAAATCCAGAAGCTTTACCTGAAAATAACCACTCGGCTGCGGCACGAGCATGATATTTGACGGCTTAAGATCCCTATGAATCATCCCAGCGTGGTGCGCGGCGATGAGACCCTCAAGCGATTGGCGCGCAAGATCAATAAACTCGCCTTCATCGAATACCTTCTGGTCTGCCCTTTGCTCGATGGACTCGCCCGCGAGGTGTTCCATGACGATGCAGGGTGATCCATCAAGTGAAATAACGTCATAGATAGCCACCACGTTCGAGTGCCTCAGCGAGGCCATCTTGGAGGCTTCGGCCCAAATTTGTTTTAAAGATTCCGCATTCAGCGACCCTTCCTTCAGGCGCTTAATGATTACCTGTCGGCGTAGCTGCGAATCGTAAGCAATGTAAACGTCGGCAGTTCCTCCGCTAGCAAGGTGGTTCTTAATCTCGTAGCGCTCCCCGACCATTTCCTCGCTTTCTTTGGTCTCCATTTCGTGTGTCATGACGAAGGCCATGCAGAATGGTGAGACCCACTTTGGCACGAGGAGATTTGTGAACTTATTGTCACAATTCTCTGGTTCCGCTGTCCAGGCGGATGAAAAATGCATTAATCTGCTGTTGCAGAACAGTGCGGTTTCTGGACAGTACACATATGGTGCATGTGGATATTTCTTATGAGGGAGGCCTACGCTGTGAGGCTGTGCACGGCCCATCGGGCTCGCGCCTGCTTACTGATGCGCCTGTGGATAATCATGGTAAGGGCGAGGCATTTTCTCCGACAGATCTCGTGGCCACGGCCCTCGGCGCGTGCATGGCTACGATCATGGGAATCGTCGCCGAGCGGCATGGGCTGGACTTGCGAGGCATGCAGATCGGCGTAGAGAAAGGTATGTCCACCGATGCGCCGCGTCGGATCGCACGCCTTGACACCACAATCCGCGTTTCCTTACCCGCTGATCACCCCCAGCGAAAGCTCTTAGAATCAGCCGCACTCTCATGCCCAGTCCACCAAAGCCTACATTCCTCGATCGAGAAACCCGTGCGGTTTTATTGGAATGGAGAAGAGTGATGAGGGAAGGCGTAAAGATATCTTGATTCCCTTCACGATCGTGAAATGAATCTGTCCCGCTCATGCGCCTCCTCGCTTTCTTCATTTTTCTCGCGACATCAAGCATCCTGATGTCTCAAGAACCGACCCCACCTCCAGACTCTGCTCCCAACCTGCCCGTTTGGCGCGCAGAGATGCCGGGCGGGATCTATGTCGTGGCGCTCTCCACGATCACTACGATCAGCAGTCATGAGTATGTGCTAGATGCCACCGCGCGCGTGACGGAAGTGACCATCGGCACGATTGGCAATCTCGTAGCGCGCTTTTACTATATCGAACCCGCCACCCCTGCGGTTCCCGGCGGACTCGGACAATCCGCAGTCACTTTTTTGCAAGACAAGGCCGTTGAGGCGGCTGACAGGCTGGGGGTGGACGTGTGGAAAAAAGTCGTCAAAAATTACCCCACGACGACCCACGCCCACACGATCGAATATCGCGTCGAGTCGAAAGCCGTTCTCCAAAAACTCCAACAAAGTGTAGAATCAGCATGGATGCGCGGTAAGGGCGCAACATTCAAACCCTAGATGCCTAAACCGAATCAACATAAGCCCAGCCATGAATGTGGGGTCTTCGCGATATTTGCCCATCCCGATGCAGCTTTGCTCACATACTACGGGCTTTTTGCGCTGCAGCATCGAGGGCAAGAAAGCGCAGGCATCGCCTCAGCTAAGGGATCCGAACGGACATTCCAGCTCCACAAGGGCATGGGGCTCGTATCACAGGTTTTTCCGATGGACGAACTCGACCGGATCGCTGGCACAAGGGCCATCGGCCATGTTCGCTACTCGACGACCGGATCGAGCACACGCAAAAATGCGCAACCCTTCGTCGTAGATACCGCGCGGGGCCAGCTTGCGATCGCTCACAATGGGAACCTCGTAAACGCCGCAGCCCTGCGCACCGAACTCGAAGCGCGAGGCTCGATTTTCCAAACCACCGTAGATAGCGAAATTGTCCTTCACCTTCTTGCCCAGCCCCGTGGGGCAGGCGGTGGCTTGGCTGCGCTTCGCCGCCTCGAGGGAGCCTTTTCGATCGTGCTCATGGGAGAGCGCGAAATTATTGGTTTCCGCGACCCGCACGGCTTCCGTCCTCTCTGCATTGGGCGAGTGGATGGGGCTTATGTGCTTGCTTCGGAAAGTTGCGCTTTTGACCTCATCCATGCCGAGTTTATCCGCGATGTCGAGCCTGGTGAAGTCGTGATCATTGACAACAATGGCATACGTAGTGAGTGGCCCTTTAAGACGGGACGAAGCGCATTCTGCATTTTTGAATATGTCTATTTTGCACGCCCCGATAGCAATATTGGCGGGGTAAATGTGAGCAAAGTTCGCGTTGAAATGGGCCGCGAACTCGCTCGTCAACATCCCGTTGAAGCCGATATCGTCGTGCCCGTGCCAGATAGTGGCATTTTTGCGGCCCTCGGCTTTGCAGAAGAACTTGGCATTCCCTACTATCCGGCCTTTGTGCGTAACCACTACATTGGGCGCACTTTTATTCAGCCGACCCAGCTCATTCGTGACTTCAACGTCCGGGTGAAACTTAATCTCATCCGAGAAGTCGTCGAGGGACGTCGCGTCGTCGTAGTGGACGATTCGATCGTGCGTGGAACCACCGCAAGGACGCGCGTGATCAATCTTCGGGAGAGTGGCGCGAAGGAAGTCCACATGCGCATCAGTTGCCCGCCCCATAAGCACGCCTGCCACTATGGCATTGATTTTCCAGATCCCGATAAGTTGATTGCCAATCAATTCACGCAAGAGGAAATCTGCAAATACCTCGGGGCAGATTCCATCGGCTATCTCAATGTCGAAGGCATGGTTCGCGCCACCGGTCGCCAGACGAATGAATTTTGTAAGGCCTGCTTCGATGGGGATTATCCCGTCCCGTTTGATGAAAAATTTGACAAGCTCATCATGGAAAAGCGCCGTGACAATGCGCGACTCCTCGACGCAGAAAACCCCAGACTTCTCTGATACCTCTTTGAAAAAACCACTCAAAGCCTATACCGCCGCCGGCGTGGATGTTGACCTTGGCAATAGCGTCAAGCGCACCATTCACAACCTTGTGCGCTCTACGCATGGGCCCGAAGTGCTTGGCAAGATCGGGGGTTTTGGCGGCCTTTTTCGTGCGGATTTTCGCTCCATGCGCGATCCGATTCTTGTTTCGAGCGTGGATGGCGTAGGAACAAAACTGAAGATCGCCTTCGCCACCGGGCGTCACGACACGATCGGCCAGGACTTGGTGAATCATTGCATCAACGACATAGCCGTCATAGGTGCAAGGCCTCTCTTTTTTCTGGATTACATCGCAGGTGAAAAACTCGATCCCAAGATTTTTCGACAAATCCTCAAGGGATTCGCCGTAGCCTGCCGCGCTGGCGGGTGTGCCCTCATAGGAGGGGAAACAGCACAGATGCCAGGCATGTATCATGCGGGCGAGTATGACCTCGCGGGGACTATCGTTGGCGTCGTAGATCGCGCAAAAATGCTCGATGGGTCGAAGATTCGCGTAGGCGATGTGCTCATCGGCCTCGCGGGAAATGGCCTCCACACAAACGGCTACTCGCTCGCCCGTCACGTCCTTCTTGAAAAGCTGCGCCTCCCACTCGACAAGCCTCTCCCTGGCATGAAGCAAAAGCTCTCCACCGAACTCCTGCGGGTGCACCCGAATTATCAACCCCTCATGGCCAGCCTCCCTGCGGGCATGCTCAAGGGCGCCGCGCACATCACTGGCGGGGGATTGGTAGATAATATTCCTCGCGTGCTACCCCCCAAGTGCCGTGCCGAGATCGCGAGTGGATCGTGGCCGATTCCCCACCTCTTCGATGTGATCCGCGAAGGCGGCAAAGTTCCGCTGCCGGAGATGTATCAAGTCTTCAATATGGGCATCGGCATGGTTCTCATCGTCTCAGCCTCGCGCGCTGCAGAAGCCCTACGCCTCACAAAGGGCACGCCCATTGGTCGTATCGTTGCCGGACCACAAGACGTAGTCATCACGTGACCCCATCATGAAATTCGTGAAGCGAAAACTCGGCATCGGCATCGGCGTCGGTCTCCTGAGTGCTGCTGCTCTCGCGCTCCGCATCGGCGCACGTCGAGCGGCTCGGCAGCCTATACCGGACGCCATTTCTCCGGCCATTTTTTCCAGCCGAGTTGCGCAGACTGCGCAAGGCGAGATGATCTACCACACCAGCGGTGCGGGCCAGCCTCTTGTCTTCTTCCACGGTTTTTTCCTTGGGGCCTCCTCCTACGAGTGGTCAAAAGTGTACTCTCACTTCGTAGAGGATTACGAAGTCATCGCTCCTGACCTCATCGGCTTCGGCGAGTCCGAGCGCCCTTCGCGAACCATGAGTGCCGATGATTACGTGGACTGCCTTGCAGAATTCCTTCGCGAGACGACGGGTAACCGACCGGCAACCCTTGTGGCCAGCGGTTTGAGTGCGGGATTTTCGCTCCGCTTGGCGTCACTTCACCCTGACCTCGTCGCACGCCTTGTCCTCTGGCTTCCCACGAATCTCAAAGAATCTTCTACATGGCACTCCTTCGGCTTTCGCTCGCTCTCCGCACTTCCCGGCCTCAGTCGCTTCATCTATCGCAATCACCTCGCGAGCGATTCCTTCATTCGCACCTGGCTCTCAGATGAAGCCTTCGCCGACCCGGCTCGACTGACGGATGAGATCGTGACGATCCTCACCACATGCGCCCAACAATACGGCGCGGAACACGCCATGCTCGGCCTTCTTCGAGGACGGCTAGCATTTGATCTCCTCAGCGGACTTTCGGCCATCGCTACACCCACATTTATTCTCTGGCCTCAGAAAGCCCCCCTTCCTCCCAACATAGATTCCGTCTTAAAAGCGATTCCAAACTCTACCTTGGAGGTTTTGCCAGAAACCGGCGTTCTTGCCGCTCTAGAGAATCCAAAACTTGTGACCCAAACACTCGCTCGAATTCTGCAAAATTCTTCCAGTGCCGCCCACGACAAAGCCCGTTTGGGCTAGTTAAAAATCGAGGATCCATTCAGTCCGATCAATATGTTGTATTGATCTGCTGCCATTTCGCAGTAAAACCACAATATGCGTTGCCCCAAGTGTGGGTCTTTGGAAGACAAAGTTATTGATTCCCGCCTGTCGAAAGATGGTGCGAGTATTCGTCGTCGCCGCGAATGTCTCGCCTGCGACACGCGATACACGACCTATGAAGAAATAGAACGACTCGATCTTCGCGCAATCAAGCGCGACGGACGGCACGAGCCCTTCGACCGTCAGAAACTCTTGGGAAGTTTCTCAAAGGCTTGCGAAAAGCGGCCCATTGGCCTTGAGCAAATGGAACAGGCCGTGGAGGAAATTATCCACGATTTTGAATATGCTCAGGAACGCGAGGTGTCCACGAGAGCGATCGGTGCCAAAGTCATGGAGAAACTTCTTGGCCTCGATCCCGTTGCCTACGTGCGCTACGCGTCCGTCTATCGCCAATTTCAAGAAATCGGCGACTTTATCGAGGAGATCCAATCCTTCGAAAAACGAAGTGTCCGTACACCGGCACAACCCGACCTCTTCGCACGATGATCGCCCTTCGAGAAAATCTTCCCCTCGTCCGCTTTGACGATGGAACAGTCATCAACTTCCAGCGCCAATGGCTCTCTGGAGCACTGACTCACGCGGCAGAAACAGCGGGTTACAAAAACTGGTGGCTAGCAGATCATGTCACAGAAAGTGTCACCAGTTTCCTCGAGCAAGACTTTGCAGAGCACGTCGTCACCATCTGCCGCCTGGAAAAAGCAGTTCAATCCGTCCTCCAAGTCATCGGCTATTCCGACGTGGCCCGCTTCTTCCGAACGTCACCTCCACCCGTGCGCCTCTCCCTCGCAAGCGTCGCGCGCGATGCAGGCCACGGCTACGAATTGGTTTTCTTTGAACTCCTGCGCGTCCGCATCCGCCAAATCCTCGCGACCCCCACGCGAGAACTCGAACTCTGCGACCTCCACCAGTGCGTAAAGCTCCTGCGCTCTGCCAAGCATTGGCGCCGTGATTGTTCCGGTCTCCGAAATGAGATCGTGGACTTCGTGCGAGGGGAAGTGGATTCCAGCCCCCAAGCCGATAGCCTCACCCTACAGCTTTCATGACGATTTTTGAAAAAATCATCGCCCGGGAAATCGCTGCAGAAATTCTCCATGAGGACGCGCTCTGCATCGCCATTCACGATGTCGCACCCTCAGCGCCCACACACATTCTCATTATCCCGAAAATCGCGCTCCCCCGCATTTCAGCCTCCACCGTC
>Ga0209591_10005581_pt1 | contig 14025 bp, 16 predicted proteins | sample MAT01_FD_187207 | JGI IMG/M metagenome (GOLD analysis project Ga0209591, IMG submission 187207) | Freshwater microbial communities from Lake Fryxell liftoff mats and glacier meltwater in Antarctica - MAT-01 (SPAdes) (version 2) | ecosystem: Environmental > Aquatic > Freshwater > Ice > Liftoff... | reverse complement strand
AAAATTATACGTTAGAGGATGTTTTGGCAGTGCTCCACAGCCGCCACACCAAATAACCAATAGCCTTCGCGCCCATTGTCAGTGCCACTACATTTCATTTCAACAAAATTGTTTTAATTGGTAAAAATCAATTTGCTATGGAGTTAGAAAAACAAATCAATGGATACCCTTTCGTTCGGTACGAAAAAGAAACTCGCTCCGCGGAAGAAACGGAACAGCGTAGCCAACAATTTTATGAATGGCTGCAATCACGAAGAAGTGTCCGTGACTTCTCTTCCCAACCCATCTCAAAAAAAATAATCGAAAATATTATCAAGACAGCCTCCACTGCGCCTTCAGGCGCACACAAACAACCCTGGACATTTTGTATTGTTTCCGATCCGGCCATAAAGGCTAAGATCAGAGACGCAGCCGAAAAAGAAGAGCAAGAAAGCTATGCTGGCAGAATGAGTGACGAATGGCTAGCAGATTTAACTCCGTTACAAACAGATTGGCAAAAGCCCTTTCTCGAGATCGCCCCTTATCTGATAATTGTTTTCAAGAAAGCTTACGACTTACTACCCGATGGAACTAAGCGAAATAACTATTACGTTAATGAATCAGTAGGTATTGCCTGTGGATTTTTATTGGCGGCCATCCATCAGGCCGGATTGGTCGCACTTACACACACGCCCAGTCCAATGAATTTTTTATCTAAAATTTTAAATAGACCTGAAAACGAAAGGCCTTTTTTATTGATACCCGTGGGCTATCCGGCAAAGGAAACCTATGTGCCTAAGTTGACACGAAAATCTATAGATAAAGTTACGGAGTGGTACTAGGCTTTCTTTTTCCTAAAGAATCTGCCCTTCTTCTCGGGCGCATTCTCAGCCAATGTCAAACACTCTTCCAAAGTCAGTTCGACTGGTTCTTTACCCTTCGGGATTTTTACATTCTTCTTTCCCGCTTTGATATAAGGGCCAAAACGTCCGTTCAAAATTTGAATATCTGGATTGGTATCGAATAATTTAATGGTCTTGTTGGCATCCGATTCTCTCTTAGCCTGGATCAATTCAATAGCGCGATCAAACGTAATGCTATAGGGATCTTCTCCTTTTGGAATGGATACGAATTTCTTGTCGTGCAAAACATAAGGGCCAAACCTGCCAATATTTGCGGCAATTGGCTTCTCTTCAAAATCGCCCAAAGTGCGGGGCATCTTTAGCAGCTCTAGCGCATCTGCCAGCGTCACATTCTCAATAAATTGCCCCGGACGCAGACTAGCAAACTTCGGCTTCTCACCTCCATTATCATCGGGATTCTCTCCGATCTGAATATAGGCGCCAAACTTCCCGAGCTTCACGTACACATTTTTTCCAGTCTTTGGATCTACACCTAATTCTTTGTTCTTATTTTGAACAGATGATCGCTCTACCAATTCAGTCTTAGTAACCGCTTTGTGAAACGGCTTATAGAACTTACCTATCATCTTTTGCCATTTCAAATTTCCATTGGCAATTTCGTCAAACTCTTGTTCTATTTCGGCAGTGAACGAGTAGTTGGTAATGTCTGGAAAATGTTCCACCAAAAAATCATTCACCACCATGGCAATGTTGGTCGGGAATAATTTGTTGCTCTCCGCACCCGTGATTTCTGTTTCGGTGCGGGTTACCACTTTTTTATTTTTCAGCTGGATCACATTGTACTTGCGCTCCACTCCTTCCCTCGCTTCTTTCACTACATAGCCTCTCTTCTGCACAGTGGAAATAGTCGGTGCATAGGTAGATGGTCGGCCAATGCCTAATTCGTCCAATCGCTTCACTAAGCTTGGTTCGGTATAGCGTGCCGGGTGACGAGTAAATGTTTGTGTCGCATTCAACTCACCCAAGTCCAAAACTTGTCCCACCTTCAACGGAGGCAATACTTTGCTGCCTTCGTCTTCACCCTCGTCATCGTCCTTCGACTCCATATAGACTTTCAAGAAGCCCTCAAACTTTACCACTTCACCAGAGGCTGTCAGCTTTCTGTCGCTTGTGGAAATATTAATTGAAGCCGTTGCTCTTTCCAATTCGGCATCGGCCATTTGCGAGGCGATGGCACGCTTCCAAATCAATTCATACAATCGCTTTCCATTACGGTCGGTATCAGGGCTCATCATCGAAAAATCCGTAGGACGAATGGCTTCGTGAGCCTCTTGCGCATTTTCTGATTTGCCTTTATAATGGCGGGTCTTCACAAATTCCTTTCCATAGGCAGAACTGATCTGCTTCACCGCGCCATCCACAGCTTCTGTCGATAAATTAACGGAGTCTGTTCTCATATAAGAAATGTCACCAGACTCGTATAATTTTTGTGCTACCAACATGGTTTGCAAAACCGAGAAACCCAGTTTGCGCCCTGCCTCTTGTTGCATGGTAGAAGTGGTAAACGGAGGTGCGGGAGATTTTTTGGCTGGCTTCTTTTGCAAATCAGCAATAGAAAAATTAGCGGGCTTGCACGATTCTAAAAACTCCAGTGCTTTTTTTTCTTCCGCAAATTTTTCTGAAAGCTCAGCTAATAACTGCTTGCCTTTTCCTAACTCAAAAATTGCGTTTACACGAAAAGCAGATTTAGTTTCAAACTTATCTACCTCCCGCTCGCGCTCAACAATTAACTTCACGGCCACCGACTGCACGCGCCCAGCCGATAATCCTGTTTTGATTTTTTTCCAGAGAATGGGTGAAAGCGCAAAACCCACCAACCGATCTAACACTCTACGGGCTTGTTGTGCATTAACCAAATTAATATCAATGCCACGCGGAGTTTTGATCGCATTTAATATGGCGTTCTTGGTAATCTCTGTAAAAACTATGCGCCTCGTTTTTTTGTCGGTAAGATCAAGCACCTCTTTTAAGTGCCACGAGATGGCTTCCCCTTCACGGTCCTCGTCAGTCGCTAGGTAAACCATGGTAGCAGACTTGGCCAAGCTCTTTAGATTTTTGATTACATCTTTCTTATCGGGAGATACTTCATAGGTGGGCTCAAAGTCGTTTTCGACATCAATGGCCGCATTTCCTTTCTTTAAATCACGGATATGACCCATGCTGGCGGCCACTTTATAATCCTTGCCTAAAAAGCTTTCGAGTTTTTTTATTTTCGATGGCGACTCAACAATGACTAGGTTCTTCGACACAGTTATCTTTCTTTTAAAGCCCCAAATATCAGTAAAATTTTATAACCATCGGATTTAAGTTCAATCCACGATTTATTTTGCCATCTAAAATCTCCGCGAAAATATTTTTTAATCGATCGCCATCCGCCTGATTCACATTATCTTGCAACATAATTCGCGTTTTGCAAGATTTTGCGTTTAGAATTTAAATCTTTGGATAGTCATGACCCTGATTCGACATCTTTATTTGATCCGTCATGCGGAAACTTTTGAAAAAGAACCGCACCAGAGCGATTTGGAAAGGGAACTTACTTTCAAAGGTAAAAGCGATGCCGAAAAACTAGGGTTATTTTTAAAAAATAAACGATTATATTTTGATCAACTGATCACCAGCGCAGCTGTGCGCGCCCAAACTACCGCTGCCATTATCGCCAATTCCATTTCCTATCCGTTGAATTCAATCAGTGTAAACCCGCAGATGCACCATGCCGGCCTTCGGGAGCTAGCCACAATTGTTTCTCAGAGCCAAGACAATTGTTTTCATCTGGCCATTATCGGTCACAACCCAACCATTAGCCACTTTGCCAGCAACCTTACCTTGCATTCGGTGGAAAATTTCTCGCCCTGCACGATCGCTGCCTTTGAAATGGAGCTAGATAACTGGACAAGTTTTTCAATGGGTAAGGCAACCTTCAAATTCGTTCAATCTCCACCGATTTTATGATTCGCTACATTTTCTTTTACTTTAGACTTTTATTACTCTATGGAGCTCACTCCGCAAGCCGTTTATAATCAAATCATCGACCAACAGAGAATTGTTATTACTGGAGACGACCGATCCCTTGTGACCAAATTCGTCAAGTCTATTCTAGACAGTCGCCAGCGCAAATACAATCATTTTTCAGAGGGTAAATTGACGACTATCGCGGGAGCAGCCATTACATTCATCGAGTATCCTTTACGCCCAGAACTAAAGGCATTTCATCATCATGTTCTTCTACTTACGTCCCTTTCGGGTAATGACCTAAACGAGGTAAAAGGCCTATTGGATGCTACGCCCAAGAGCGGCATTATCATTTATCCAGAAGAGAATGAAAAACTGAAAGCACTCGTGGGCAAAGAGCGGGCAGATATTCAACTCATATCATATAAAGTTCCGCCACATGAAGTCAAGAATGGCCAACTGATTTTAGTGAGTAGTACAAATGAAAAATTCCCCATTAAACTAACAGAAACTAAAAACCTGTTGGTGCTAGCGGCCGCCAAAGAGTTGGTGCGCAAAATCGGGATCTCATCTGGTCAATATTACAACGCTGCTGCGTTAATCGAATAGTTCTTTCACTCCTAATCCTTACTTTACCTGTTGGCATGAAATTAAACTTAAAAATACCGCTTTGCTTTTTCGACTTGGAGACTACAGGTATCAACGTAACGCAAGACCGCATCATTGAAATTGCGGTAATTAAATTAATGCCTAACGGAGAGACCATCCACAAAAGCAACTTAGTCAACCCCACGATTCCGATTAGTGCTGAGTCCACCGCGATACATGGGATTTCCAATGAAGACGTGCAGGGCAAACCTACCTTTAGAGAAGTAGCAAAGGATTATGTGAAATTTTTTGAAGGTGCCGACTTGGCTGGCTTCAACATCTTAAAGTTTGATATGCCTGTACTGGTCGAAGAATTTTTGCGGGCCGAAGTAGAGTTTGATTACAGTCGAAAAAAGATCATTGATGCACAACGTATCTTCCACATGATGGAGAAGCGTACATTGGCTGCTGCTGTTCAATTCTATTGCGGAAAAAGCTTAGAGCAAGCGCATTCTGCTGAAGCCGACACCCAAGCTACAATGGATGTGTTACTGGCACAAGTAGAACGATACGAAAACAACGATGTTACTGACAGTCTTGGAAAAAAAATTGGGGCAATTACTAATAGTGTGGAAACACTCAGTCAATTGACGGCTGCTGATTTGGTGGATCTTGCCGGGCGAATGGTTAAAAATAATAAAGGAGAACCAACTTTTAATTTTGGTAAACACAAGAGCAAGTCAGTGCTCAAAGTGTTTAAAGACGAACCCGCGTATTACGACTGGATGATGAATGGAGATTTTCCGCTTGACACCAAACGCTGGCTGACAAAAATAAAACTGAGTGTGCTGACGGGAAAACTGTAACTCTACTAAACTCCCTACTAAACTTCTTTCCAAGTGTGATCTGCCAGTAAGCGCACAGCTGCCACAAAGTTTTTATAGGGGCTTTTAGTGCCCCACTCCTTGGGGCCGATCATCGTCAACAAATAAGTGCCATCTGCCTGCTGATACAAATAATATTGCTGGCCAATAACCGGACTGAAACTAAGTTTGGCATCATAGATCAACATACTCAATTCTTTGCGCTGATGGATTTCCTTTGCCTGAATGGCCAATAACTCGATCTGTTGACGAATCTGCGTGAGCATCATATGGGTTTGCTCTTCCATCGCGCTGAGTGCATGGTGGCGAATAAGGCCTGCTTCATTTGGCTTGATCACTGCACCCGAAACCGAAGATGAATAGGGCAAAACACTCATTTGCTTGTGATAGATTTCAGAATTGGTAAGAACCAAACCTTGTGCACGATAATAGGTTTGGGTGACTTTCAAAAGTCCCTTTGGTGTGATGTCATGCTCAACCAATAGCGCCAGTTGCCCGTCTTTAAAAAAGCGTGTTTCAAAATTTACCGAACTAATAAGTGTGCATTGAATACTGTCTCCTATTTCAGGCTTATCAAAAGTCTGTTCTTCTCCATTTGGCTCTATTACATAATTCGATTCAAATGCTTGGTCTTCAAAAGAAACCCAGTTCATACTAATGTGGAGTTTCTTTTCATTCTCAGCCAGCTGAATTCGGTAGATACCCGATCGGGGGCGGGTGCCAAATTCATACGTCCCTTTCTCAGGAAAAAGCTGCCAAGAGGCAATAAAATTGTAAGCGTCAACCATAGAACAAGTTAAAAAGGTGGGAAGTACGAGATACGAAGTACAAGGAAGGAAATACAAAATTCACAGCGCAAACCACTCGTAATTCTTACTTCGTCCCTCATATTTGAGCAGCCTACCTCTTACTTCGTCCTTAAAACAGCGAATTCTGCTTTTAGTTTGGTTTATAAACGCCCATTGCCTCCGGCATCCAGCCATTCAAAGCACTAATGCGAGTTTTATCAGAGGGGTGAGTTGACAAAAACTCTGGTGGCTTTTGGCCTTTGGCGCCCGCGGTCATGCGTTCCCAGAACTTAGGTGCTTGCTGTGGATTGTAGCCCGCCATCGCCATAAAGATCAACCCAATATGGTCTGCCTCTGATTCATGCTGACGGGAAAACTTAAGCATACCTAAGTTAGCTCCCATGCCCACGGCTTCCAGAAATATCTGCTTGGTCATAGTAGCATTTTGCCCCATGGCTGCACCCAGCGTGGACAATCCAAATTGTTGAAGCAGCCCTTGGCTCATGCGCTCACTTCCGTGGTTGGCGATCGCGTGGGCAACCTCATGCCCCATTACCACTGCTACGCCTGTTTCGTCTTTGCAAATGGGAAGAATGGCGGTGTAGAACGCAACCTTACCCCCCGGCATACACCAAGCATTCACCGTTTTGTCATCTTGGATTAAATTAAACTCCCAAGCAAAACCAGCCAATTGATCACTTGCGCCTTTCTGGGCCAGGTATTGCTCCACGGCTTTTTGAATTTTTATTCCTACCCTCTTCACCATTGCTACCTGCTCTTGATTGGTAGACAAAGAGCTCCTACTAATGACCTCTTGGTATTGCGTGGCGGCCATGCTATTAATTTCCGAACTGGAAACCAAGTCCAATTGCTTTCGGCCAGTAATAGGCACAGTTGCGCAGCCAAAAAGTAGACAAACGCAAATAAACAGAGAGGTAATTTTGGGTAGCATAAAAAGTTGTTTGAATGTATTATTCAAAGATAAAACCAATGTTCTTATAAAGTATCAAAAAACAAATACAAAAAAGGGTCTTAGCCTTTTTATTGTTTGTAAATTTGCAAAAAAAAGAGCGTTCATGAGAATCTTTGCCGTTGGCCGCAACTATGCCGAACATATTCAAGAATTGAATAATGAAAGACCCGATGAACCCATCGTTTTTACGAAACCGGATACGGCTGTTTTGCGAAACAACGCCCCATTTTACTATCCCTCGTTTTCGCGTGATATACACCACGAAGTAGAATTAGTACTTCGCATATGCAAAGAAGGAAAGAACATCGAGGAAAAATTTGCGTCTAAATATTACGATGCGATTGGTATTGGTATAGATTTTACTGCCCGCGATATTCAAACCAAATTGAAAGCCAAAAGCCTGCCGTGGGACATTGCCAAAGGCTTCAACGGTTCCGCTCCTATCTCAGACAAGTTTATTCCCGTAGAACAGTTTGCTGACAAAAATAATATCAATTTCAAACTGGAAATAGACGGCCAACTTAAGCAACAAGGCAATACTAACTTGCTCCTTTTCTCGTTTGATTATATCATATCCTATTTATCAAAATTTTTTACGCTGCGTACCGGAGATTTAATTTTTACCGGAACCCCAAAGGGCGTGGGGCCTGTTACAATCGGAAACAAATTAACTGCCTACATTGAAGATGAGAAGTTGTTGGAATTTGAAGTCAAGTAGTTTATTGTTCGTTTTTCAGTTTGCAATACTGAACGGCTTACTGGCACAGTTTAGTCTTCCTCGAGAAGTACTCGGTGGAAAGTCGGTCGACCTTGCACCATATCTATTTCCAGTCAACCCGGGGCAACCAAATTTTTTGGCTGGAACGATGGGCGAACTGCGTTCTACCCATTTTCATGCCGGCATAGATGTGCGTACTAGCAACATGATTGGTGTGCCAGTGTTAGCTACTCAACAAGGTTATATATCACGGATCATTGTTGGAGCCTATGGCTATGGCAATGCCGTGATGATCACGCATCCGGATGGGAACACTTCGCTATATGGCCATCTGGATAAGTTTAAGGGCGCGATTGCAACTCATATCTTAAAAGAGCACTACGCAAAAAAATCCCATAACCTAGATCTTACTTTTGATCTGAATCAATTTCCGGTAAACCGTGGAGATACGATTGGACTATCTGGAAACACGGGCGGTTCCAGCGGGCCCCATTTACACTTTGAAATACGCAATGCAAATAATGAAGCGCTGAACCCATTAGCTTTTGGATTTACGGAAGTGACAGATATGTATTCTCCAATTGCTCTTAAAGTAGCACTCACTACTTTGGATGATAGCTCGAGGATCAATGATCGGTTTGGTCGATTTGAATTTTCACTATTAAGGTCGGGCAATACGTATTCATTGAAGTCTCCCATTTTAGCCACCGGAAAGATTGGCGTTGAGATTTTAGCACATGACAAGATTGATCTCTCGCAGTTTCGTTGCGGCATTAACTCTATTGAGATGTCGGTAGATAATGCGAAGATATTTGCTCAGGTGATTGATAAATTTAATTTTATCGAAAGCTATGATATTGTTACGTTGATGGATTATAAAACCCTCAAGACGCAGGGCAATCGGTTTAATAAACTTTATATAGCAGACGGCAATCCGCTTAAATTTTATCAAAATGTAGTGTCGAACGGAATTATTCACGTGAACGAAGGCAACAAAAAGATTTCTATTAAACTGCGCGATTTTTCAGGTAATGAAAGCAACATCACGTTTGCATTACGTGCCAATCCACTGACACAAAAAGCACTGTTCCTCGAACCGATGACAAAAGCGATCGATTATGACCAGTTCGAAAATACCTTGGTGGTAAGTTCAAAGAACTGCGGTAAAACGCCCAGCGCAAAAGTCTTTATAGCTGGAAAAGAAGAAACCATCTCGCCCGACTATTCAAATGCGAATCGACAAGTATACTTGATCGACCTTAGAAAGAAATTACCAGACTCCATCACCACGTGTTCTGGGGCAATCCAATTCAATTTTAAAGATGCGGTTCCCTCGGGCACCCACTACGATTACTACAGCCACTTAGTGGATATCAAATTCCAAAACGGAAATTTGTACGACACACTTTACCTAAATGTCGCCTACGAAAAACTGCGCAACCAGCAAGAAAAATTTACCATCGGAAACCTGACAACACCGTTGCATCAAACGATTAGCGTCACCTTAAAACCCCAATCAGTTTACAAAACACCGAACAAAACATTCGCCTATCACTTGGAGGGAAAGAGGTATAAATATGTAGGAGGAAATTGGAGCAATAGCAGAATTCAATTCAACACTCATGAACTAGGACAATTCACGCTGTTGACGGATTCTATTCCGCCAGGCATTAGCAGAATTTATTGCAACAATCAAACCGCTCGATTCCGGATTTCTGATAACCTATCGGGCATTGCCAGCTACGAGGCAACCATTGATGGCGAGTGGCTATTGATGAAATATGATTATAAAACGGGTATCGTTCAATCGGAAAGATTTGAAAAAACAAAACTTCTGAAAGGTGATTTTCAATTAAAGGTAATCGACCGAGCAGGCAACGAAAAAATTTATAACCAAAAGATTTTATAGTTTCATCCATCAAAATTTCAATATTTCAAATAACCACAATATGGCACTCACCGTAGGAACTAAAGCACCCGATTTTAAGACCTTAGATCAAGACGGAAACAGTGTAAGTCTTTCTGATTTCAAAGGACATAAAGTTGTTTTATACTTTTATCCCAAGGACATGACCCCCGGCTGCACTGCAGAAGCTTGCAACTTGCGAGATAATTACAAAGCGTTGCAAAAAGCAGGGTATGAAGTTTTGGGCATCAGCTCCGATGATGAGAAGATGCATAAAAAATTTATCGCCAAAGAAAAACTCCCCTTTCGACTATTAGCCGATGTTGATAAATCCGTTCACAATCAATTCGGAACGTGGATAGAGAAATCCATGTATGGGAGAAAATATATGGGTACAGCTCGAGTCACCTACATCATTGATGAGAGTGGAGTGATCACCGAAGCAATTGAGAAGGTTGACACTAAAAATCATGCGCAGCAAATTCTCGGAGGCGGTTCGCCTGCCCCAGCAGCCAAAAGAAAACCCGTTGCAAAAGCAAAAAAAGCAGCGCCTAAGAAAGCTGTAAAGGCCGCTAAAAAGCCAGTTAAGAAGGCAAAGAAAAAGTAACACAGCCAAGCCATGGCATCAGGAATTGATACACTATTGGAAATTAATGCGCTTGCATGGGACTTTCATAATGCCAATCCCGCGAATATTAAAAAAGGTCACATGGCTCCTTCGGAAATTCTATAGCTCCTACGGAACCTAAGCAACGATAAGGTTCGCTATATTTTAATTGGAGGCTTCGCAATGGCTTTTCACGGATTGCCTCAGGCTACCGGGGACATCAACCTTTGGATTGATAACAATCCCGACAATATGGAGAGACTTAAAAAGTCTTTAATTGAAACCGGATTTCCAGAGGCATCTGCACTGAGAAAAACAACTCAATTAGCACCCGGGTTTGCTATTTTCAATTTGTTGGAGTCAGATTTTAAAATTGATCTGGCGCATTCTATTAAAGCGTTTAAGGAGGAAGATTTTAACGCCTGCTTTCATCGAGCGAAGATCGCTGACTATAAAGGGGTAAATGTGCCTGTGATGGATGCAACCGATCTGCTAACAGAAAAAATAAAAACTAATCGCTTAAAGGATTTGGTGGACATAGATTTCCTGAAAAAACTACTGAAATTGAAATAACCAAGCAAAGTTATTCTTCCTTCGTCCACCCCATTGTTCGCTTCACCGCTTTTTGCCAGCCCTTATAAAGAGTGGCTCGAGTAGCATTATCCATGTTTGGTGTAAATCTTTTTTGAATCTTTCTATTCCGGGCAATGTCTTCCTTTTTCCAGAAGCCACTTTGTATACCTGCTAAATAGGCAGCCCCCAAGGCAGTCGATTCAATTACTTCAGGCCGCTCCACTTCCGTTCCTAAAATATCAGCTTGAAACTGCATGAGAATATTATTCGCGCAAGCGCCTCCATCTACTTTCAAACTTGCCAATTGAATGCCCGCATCTTCTTGCATCGCATTTAATATATCTTTAGTTTGATAAGCTAATGATTCAAGCGTGGCTTTGATCAGATGATCTTTGCCGGTATCACGAGTAAGTCCAAAAATTGCTCCCCGCGCGTACATGTCCCAATAGGGCGCACCTAAGCCAGCAAAAGCGGGAACCACGTACACCTCGTTGGAGCCAAGTGCTTTCATCGCAAAATATTCCGAATCTTTGGATTGGTCAATTAAATGCAAACTATCGCGTAGCCATTGCACGGCCGCACCCGCAATAAACACACTTCCCTCCAATGCATATTCCACTTTTCCATCCAAGCCCCACGCAATGGTGGTAATCAACCCATTTTTCGATTGCTGAATTTTTGTGCCCGTGTTCATCAACATAAAGCAACCCGTGCCATACGTATTTTTTGCCATACCAGGCTCAAAGCAAGCTTGGCCGAACAAGGCTGCTTGCTGATCGCCCGCTACTCCGGAAATCGGAATCTGTACCCCATTCAAATCAAAAAATCCAAAATTTGCCGCAGAGGGTTTTACATCAGGCAACAAGCTTTTAGGAACAGTTAACTCGCTTAATAATTTTTCATCCCATTTCAAGTCGCGAATATTAAAAATCAGCGTGCGCGATGCATTGGTATAATCCGTAACATGGCTTTTCCCATTTGTCAATTTCCAGATCAACCAACTGTCAATCGTGCCAAACGCAAGCTCGCCTTTTTCTGCCCGCTGCCGAGCGCCAGCAACATTATCTAAAATCCATTTTATTTTTGTTCCTGAAAAATAAGAATCGATGACCAAGCCTGTGTTGTGCCGAACGTAATCGGTAAGGCCTTTCAATTTTAATTCCTCACAAATCGAAGCCGTGCGTTTATCTTGCCATACAATCGCATTGTAAATAGGTTCTCCTGTTTTGCGATCCCATATAACTGTTGTCTCTCGTTGGTTGGTGATCCCAATCGCCACAATTGATTTCGCCTCTACTTTATTTTCGGCAATTACTTTTTGCAACACGCCAAGCTGCGTACTCCAAATTTCATCGGCATCATGCTCCACCCAGCCCGACTGTGGAAAAATCTGTGTGAACTCTTGCTGCGCTATTCCCACGATAGATCCTTTTTCGTCAAATAACACTGCGCGAGAACTAGTAGTGCCTTGATCGAGGGCGATAATGTATTTCGTCATACCGTAAAGAATTTAGAAGTCAGAAGTCAGGAGTTAGGAGAATACCAGCAAATAGTAACTGGCAACCAGAAACATTTTTTACTAGAACATCGCTCGATAAATTAATACACCCAACACCCCTCCAATAATAGGCCCCACAACCGGTATCCACGCATACCCCCAGTCTGATTTTCCCTTTCCATGAATGGGCAAAATGGCATGCGCGATGCGGGAACCTAAGTCACGTGCGGGGTTTATTGCAAAGCCAGTAGTACCACCCAAACTCAAACCAATCGCAATGATTAGCAAACCTACAACGATTGGGTTCAGGCCTAAAGCAAATTGATTAACGCCAATAAATAACAAACCTAACACTAATACCATGGTAGCAATGATCTCGCTGATCAAATTACTGAATGTGTTTTTGATAGCCGGTGCGGTGCAAAATACCGCTAGCTTCGCTCCTTGATCAGGTGTCTCTTTCCAATGAGGTAGAAAGTGCAACCAAACCAAGGTAGCCCCAACAATTGCTCCAGCGAATTGAGCAAGGATATAACCCAGCACAAGATCTGTAGCAAAACTTCCGTTGATTGCCAAGGCAATTGTTACTGCGGGGTTTAGGTGCGCACCACTGATGGTTCCTACTGCATAGATGGCTAACATCACGGCTAACCCCCACCCGATGACAATGGTAAGCCAACCGGCACTTTCAGCTTTTGACTTTTTTAATACAACAGAGGCAACTACTCCGTCTCCTAATAAAACCAGAAGCATTGTGCCAAAAAATTCTGCTAAATAGGCATTCATACAAAATCAGGTTTGGTTTTTTAGAATAGTACTTGTGAAAGACGTGAAATCAGATAGACTATTTTCAATTATCTGTTGAACAATTTGCATGTCAATATTTTGATAGGAATGCACAGACAGGTTTCTAAAGCCAACCATCCTTTTCATTTTTTCAGCTATTTCATGGCTGATTATACTAGATTCACCCAAAATTTCAAAAACGGCTCGCGAATCTCTAGGTACGCCCAATTTTTTCTTCTTCAATAAATAATTTGCGAGATCGATAGCTGCTTCGTAAGCACGCTGCAGGTTTAAAATAATTGAATCCTGTCTTCTGTAATCAATGCCAAACAAATCATTTACATTACGGTATTCCTCGTTTATTCTGCGAAGGCTTCGTTCTATGAATGTACACTTATTAAGTATGACAATGTCTGAGATCATGAAAAAATTGTCCCTGATCGTTCTATTTCTTCCAATATACCCTTACGTTCTTCACTAAAACGCTGGTACATCGACATTACCAATGCTTCGTATTGTAAAGTTTGCTCTGAATTTTTACAAAAAATTAGAGTACCCGTAGAAATAATTTCAAATTTAAAATCTAAGGGTGTATCTCTTAGGTCTATTAAATCAATATCTCTCGAAATCGAGGCGGCTATTTCTTGAGTGATATTGAATAACGTTAATTTATCAATTGGATTTGGAAGAACGAGCGCCAAATCTACATCGCTCTCATCGGTCTGCTGGTTGGACGCAAAACTGCCAAACAAATAAATAGCCTCTACATCGGGGAAATATTTTTTAACAATATTAGAAATCTCAATTTCCATTAAACAAAAATAAGCATTTTACTCGCGTGACCGTTATT
>Ga0209591_10005580_pt1 | contig 14028 bp, 11 predicted proteins | sample MAT01_FD_187207 | JGI IMG/M metagenome (GOLD analysis project Ga0209591, IMG submission 187207) | Freshwater microbial communities from Lake Fryxell liftoff mats and glacier meltwater in Antarctica - MAT-01 (SPAdes) (version 2) | ecosystem: Environmental > Aquatic > Freshwater > Ice > Liftoff... | reverse complement strand
GCAGGTCGCGTCCCAGATCGAGTCGGTCGGAGCGGAACAGGGCAGAGGTGCGCAGCAGATCGAGGCGTTTCTCATCTCCCAGCACTTGGAGAGAACGTTCCTTGATGGGAATGACCGGCTTCCCTTGCCGATCGTCCATCAGGAACCGGTCGATCTGCTCCAATTCGACGAACGGGAGACTCAACCGCGCGTCCCGCACAAATTCGAGGGCCGGGTGCCAGCGATGCGCCCGAATTTGTTCGGCCTCGGCGTCCATGACTCGACTGAAACCAAAGGCGGTTCGCCAGCGTTCCTCCTGTTCCAATGGGATCAATACGCGGTCAATCAGGTGTGGCTTAAAGCGGACGACACGGAGTTCAACCCAGCCCGCGTCGGCCAGACCTCGGATGTCGCGCTCGGCGTCCTGACGGTCCAAAGCTGCGACCACATTCGCCGCTTCCAACAGGCACTCCCAGGAACGGGAAAAGGGCCTTCTTGCCGGTTCTACTCGCTCACCCCGGGCCTGACGCCATTGAGCAAACAGCTCGAAGGCTACCGGAAGTTGGGCGGGATTCATTGTGGCGGGTTTTCGGCGGCGCTGCGAACGGGAGGACGCGCCCGGCCTCTTCCGTTCACTTAAGTCAGTGCCTCCATCGCCTCGGCCATGGTGGTCAGTAGGGGAATATTATCGATGCGGGTGACGTAGCCTTCGGCATCCCGTTCGACCTCTTTCTGACATATCACTACGGTCTGCGCATGCGGGACCATCACGCCCAGTCGTTCGGGAGGGAAGGCCATGATGAGTTGCAGTTGAAAGACCTTGGCCAAGGCCAGGCAGTCTTCAATGCCGTCACCGGAGAGTTTAGAGAAGGCCTCGTCCATGATCACCAACCCCAGTTGTTGCGAGCGGGTGGAACTGCGGTCACCCCGGTCATACACCCGCCGGAACGCGGCCAGCATGGAAATGAAGAACGGAGCCTGGTTTTCACCGCCCGAAAGATTTCGGCCCGATCGGCCCAAGGAAATCGGCGGCGCGTCGGGTTTGTCGGCCGGAACCATTTCGAGGTCGTAGTGATGGTAGTTGCGGTAGTCGAGCAGGCGACGCGCCCGATCCTCGCCGTCGCTGGACGCATCGACGGCCCGCATCAGTTCCTGCTTGGCCTGCTGAACTTCCCCTTCCTGAATCGCCGCCGACAAGGGATCCGTAGGTTCCAGTCCCGAGTCGAGTAGCCGCCAGATGCCGCTAAAGCCCGCCGTGTCCCGTCGTTGACTGATGCGATAACGGAACCGGCCCACGGGTTGGCTGAGATGTCGATCGAGCAGGCGAATGGTGTTTTGCGCGTCGGTGATTCGGCGGTTCAATTCGTTGAGAACATTTTCTTCGAGTCGCCGTTCCCACTCGCGCTTGCGATCTAGTGCCAGTTCCCGGGAACGGGCCAGTTCCACCGTCTCCAATAATGTGAGGCGAGAATCCCAGAGCGCGTTGCTCTCGTCCTCCATGGGAAACTCGTGTTGATAGGCTGGATGGCGTAGGGCGCCGTGTTCATCGCGGGCGGTGGCCAATCGTTCGCGCTCGGCATTGCGCTGCAACCGGGCGGTGTCGGCCTGGCGACCACTCTGTTCGATCCGCGTGTGAACGGCTTCGAGGCACTCGAGCCATTTGGGGAACTCGCGCCGAAAACGATCGCGCTCGATGAGTAATTCCGCATCGATTAAACCGGCGAATTGCCGACCCAATTCCACTCGGCTGGATTCCACGGCAATCCGGTTGTCTCGCAGGTCTTCTTCGGCCTGAGCCACCGCGTCGCGCAGCGGTTGAGCGCGCAACGCTGAGACTTCCTTGGACCGCAACAGGCTGCCCATTTTTCGGTCCAGCGCGGTCTTGTTCTCTTCCAGTTCCCGCAAGCGCAACAGTCGGGTTTGCCGTTCCGGGGTCATCAGGAGGGCGATCGTTTCCCGGAGGCGGCTCAATTCGGTTTCGAATTGCGGCAGGAACGGCAACTCCGCGGACCGGTCCGGCAAGGCCCCATCGGCGAGTTCCGCTTTTCGTCCTTGGTCGAGCCAGGTTTGCACATCCGCGAGCCGAAGTTGGGCGCTTTCGTGTTGGTGTCGCACCTCGGTTTGCTCGCGCAATTTGACGGCTCGCATCCGCTCCAGTCCTTCCCGACCCAGCGTGAGTTCCAGCGCCGTGGCCGACCGGAGACGACGCCGGAGGGGTGCCTGCTTGCTCAGACCTTCCAGGGTGATGGCTTGGTCCTCTGAACAACGTTCCAATTCTTCGGCGGTGGCCACGCAGCGCACGTTACCGAGCAACTGTTCGACGTAGCTCCGGGCGACGAGAGGCACGACGTCGACTTTGCTGAAGAGGGAATCGGGGCGGACCTGGGGCCGCAGATTCCGGGCTTCCGTGGGATTCAGCAGGAACTCTGGTTCGCGGCCCGGAGCGGTCCGACGCAAGATCTCCAGCGCCTCGGGATAATCTGCCGGATCCTCGACCACGATGACCCAGCGATTGGGTCCCAGAAACAACTCCAGAGGTGGCCACCAATCCTCCGCCTCGGGTTTGACCTCGATTAGGCGGCCCAGTTGTTCGACCCGATGGCTGAGCTTCTGACGAAGGGCCTGAAAGACGGGAAACGCGCCCGGCGTCTGCCCTCGGGAAAGATTCTCCAGGTCGGCGGCCAGTTGGCGTTGCCGGGTTTCGGTCTCGGCGAGTTCGCCGCGGAGGGGGTAAACCAATTGCTCCACGGCGACCCAGAGTTCGTTGAATCGGGCGGCCAATTTCGGCAGCGCCTCAATTCGTTCGGGATCGGTACCGGAGCGCAGGTTGGCTAGCAGGCGGTCGTCGACGGTCAGGGTCTCAGCCAAGCCATCGAGTGGCAGCGCCGCCCCATGTTTCAGCCAATTCATCCAGCGGTAATGCCGGTCATCCAGCCGTCGCTGCAGGGAGAGACGAGCCTCACGCAGGGAGGCGACACGCTGCTCCAATTGCCGCTGCTCGGATTCCAACTGGGAAACCCTGCCACCGTCCGGATCCTTTTGGATTTCAAACCGAACGTGTTCGAGTAGACGGCTGAGTTCATGGACTTCGACGGTGGCCTGGAGGATCGCCTTTTCGTCGTCGTCTTGGGCGGCTTCGAGACGCTTTAGTTCCGCCGCCTGGTGGTCACGACGCTCTTCAATCTGGAGGCATTTCAGGGATTGGCCCAAGTGTCGAAATACGGCTTCCTCCCGGCGCGAACGTTCGCAGAGTTGATGGTGTTCGCGGATACGCCCGAGGTGTGTCGCCTCGTCTTCCTGCTGTTGCAGACGTTTCCGGGTATCGTCGTAAGCGCGGAGGGCGGAGCGGACTTCCCGGACGTCGAGCGGACTTTCTTCGAGGATGAATTCGCGAATGAAGCGGGCGACATTTTCCTCCGGTTCAAAGGCGATCGCTTTGGGAAACGTGCGTTGGAAGGCGGTCAAGTCGAAGTTCAGATGTCGGGGTGCCGCCATCTCTTCCAGGTAATCGCGCTGCCGGGCGAAGAGACTTTCGTGGCCGAACTCGCGTCGCAGCCAGGTTCGAAAGGCGTCGTCGGAGAGCAGCTTTCCGTCGGGCGCCAGGGTGGCGTATTCGAGGCGGTCGGGGATGCAAAAATAGGTTAGCTTCGGCGCGGCGTCTGGGCTGGAAAATTCGAGGCGAATTCCCCAGGTCTCGCGCCGGACTTCGGTGCGGTTGCCCTCGGCGGGGCGAGTGAATTCCAGGGCGACCAGGGTGACGCCGCTGCTCCGGAGAAAATGACGTTGGCCGGCGCGACTCTGATTGGTGTCACCCAGGCAGTAGCCCAAGATGTCCCGGCCCCGGGCGTTTCCGGCCGCGGCCCGGTTAGCCCGCCAATGCTCGCCCAGGAGCACGTACTGCATCAGATCAAGCAAGGCGGACTTACCGGTGCCAAATGCCCCCGAGATGAGCACATTGTCGTGAACGTCAAAGATCTGTCGAAACCCGTACCAGTTCAGCGCCAGAATGCGGGTGAGGGAAATACGTTGGCTCATCCGAGTACCTCTTTGGGGTCGTTTACGATTGCAGCGGGTTGCTGGTATAGGGCGGCTTGTTGATTCCACGCCTCCACCGTCTCAAAGGGAATTACGCGCGGCAGCGTCGGCAGGATCTCGATCTGGGAATCTCCAAATCGGGTGGCCTCTTCCTGCCATTGCAGACGGACCAAGCGGCGGTCGCGCAAACGTCCTAGCATGTCCCGCAACTGAGCTTCGGTCGGCGGAATAACGGTTTCGAAATAGAGCCGCAGCCGCTGCCAAACGTCGTTGGCGGTTACTACCACCGCCTCGGAAACCGTTTCCATCCGCGCATCGTGGTACATCCGCCAAAGGGTCAGCACGAGCAGGGTCTCGGCTTTGTTAAATCTGACCGTTAGCCCGCAATCACTCGGCACGGGTCGGAGTTGCAGAATCGGCCGGTCGGGATCAGCGACCAGTTCGAGATGAAGCGGCGCTAAGTATTCCGCGAGATCGCGCTGATGTTCCCGAGCCAGCAGATACAACTCGCGATCTCGGCCGCTGTCGCCGAGCAGAGCGCCATGGCGGAGCAGTTGGGTCAGGATGTCGGACACCGCCGGACGGTCGTCGACGGGAATGTGTTGCCAGAAGTTGGGCCAGGGCAGGGGCATGATTAGGCGATTCGTTCGAGGGTAAATCGTTCCATCAGACGGTCGGCCTCGGCATCCCGTGGAATACGTTCCGGTTGGGTACCTAGATCGGCGCGGGAGGTTTGGACCCGCCAGCGGATCGTTCGGCGGGAGCCGATTGCCGAAGGGCCGCGGTCAAACGCGAGCACCGCCAGCAGATCAAGGAGATCGTCCTCGCGCAGCACATGGAGGGTTTCGGTGGAGAGGTGGGTCCCTTTCTCCGGTAAGTGTTGTTCGACGAATTTGGCGGCACGTTGGGGCGTGAGCACGTTCAGATTGCGCCGTCTAATTTCGTCCTTGGCCGCCTCCGGATTGGACTCGTTGCGCAGCTCGGCCAAGGAAAGATCCACGGGCGGTCGGACGTTTCGGGGCCGCGACAAGGAATCACGGCCGAAGATGACTTCCACCCCGGGCGACAATAGCGGCATCCCCGGTTCGTGGGCGAGTTCGGCGAACGACTTCCCGGCGTGGAGGGCGGCGGCCGCATCCAGGTAGCTCTTTACCTGTTCCGGGCGACGTCCACGCAGTTCGGTCTGATAGCGATATCGGGCGGCGGACAGGCGGCTGAAGTCAGCCATACGCCCGTCAATGAGCCGTTGTTTGTTCGGAATGGAGGCTAGATGGCGATCTAACCGGATCAACCAACGTTCTGCTTCCCGGTAGGCTTCCGTGGTGTCGAGACGCAGGTGGGCAGAGAGGCCCTCTGCCAGGCGTTGCTTGGTGAATGGATCGTGGAGCGCCTCCTGAGCCACGCTGCGCGCGCGAACCAAATTGGTCAGCAGTCCCGCTTCCTGCAGCGCGTCGTAACAAACCATGTGTTCGCCCGCGTGAAACTCGACGAGGAACCGTTCGAGTGTTTCGGCCGCCGACTGGCTGGTTCGTTGGCCGGACTCGTGCTGGAGAATCAGGGTCTCCACCGCGTGCATTTGATCGCCGGCGCGGCCGGCTCGATCGAGCAGATCCTTGACTGTCTGCCGCAATTCCTCCGGTCCGAAGCGGCTGGGATCCAGGGCGCGCTCCGCTAGTAGGTCGCGGCACAGGGACCGCAAGGTGGCGGCAAAGTCCTTGAGCTCGGCGGGCCGATCCTCGGCCAATTCCTGCAACATCCGCAACAGTCGGCGCAAGGGTGGGGCAATCAGCACATGATGTTCATCGAGACTGGTCCGACGAGGTTGCAGCCAGTGGACCTGCAGAAGTTGGTTGAAGAACTGTCCGGCCCGCTGATTTAGGTCCCGAAGTTGCCCGCCTTCGTCCTCCTCCAACTGAATGTCCGGATGCCGCGTCAAGACCTCCCGGATCACGACGCGGGCTTCGTCGAACGGCACCTGTCCTCCTTCATCGGCGGCTTCGACCAGTCGTTCAGCACAATCCACATAGACCGCGGCCGAAGGTCGGCTCAACGGCCGGAAAAAACCCGCGTCCAAAAAAGGCGCAAGGCGTTGGCCGAGGCTACGTTCGGTTATTGAGGTGGTGCCTTGATTCATGTGGGTTTTGGCTACGAAGGGGTCAGCACAGTCCACCTTCGCGAGCAATCGGCCGCAAATTTTGATCAAAACAGGCAACGCAAGGTCCCGGGAAATTTCGAGCATTCAGTAGACGGCGAATCATGTCGGGGTCCGGTGCAAAGACGGTCATCCAAACCGACCAAAATCCCGTGCTGGTGGCGTTGAGGACGACGCGAGTTCTCATTTCCTCGCTGGGTTGCGATTGGAGGCAGTCCCGAGCGAGATTGGCTCGTCCCCACGCGTCCTTTCGCTTCTGCCAACGACGGTCGTTTTTGGTTAGCCGGGGGTTTCCTGGTTCGCGATTGAGGCCCACCAAATCCAACGTTGACCGCGCTAGAAATTTTATCAGAGATCCAAGCTCTACGGAAGGTTCCGGTGCCCGGTCGCGTTCGTAAATGAAGGATCGAAACGTGTTGTCCCGGTCGGGCCAAAGGTATGCTTCCAACACCACTGGGGTACTTCCCTTGACAGTATTGCAGAAGACGCAGCTTACGACGAAATTTGTCCAGTCTCGTTCCAATTCGGGACGGAGGCTCTTGGGCTGAATATGCTCGACGTCTGGACCTTCGTTACAGGGCATCTCACAATAGGAGCAATAGTCCCCCAGACGCTCGATTAACGGTTTCTTCGCCTCCGAGTAGTTATTGAATGTCATGGCCTGCCCATCCACGGCGGGAATGGGACCTCGAACAATCGGTCTCATGAAATCTTGGCGGGTGAATCCACTCCTGAGGAAAGCCGTTCCAACTTAAGCAAAGCCTGAAACGCGGGATCATCACTAAAGGGTCGGGACAATCGGTCGAGTTCCCGGCGCAATTGTTCTTTCTCGGGCGTCGCCGCTCCGGGGGATTTCTTGAGCAACGCGTAATAGCGCTCGGCCGCCTGTTCCATGTCGAGGTACCGCCGGTACTGCTGTGGGAGTTCGACGCCTTGTTTGTCTTCTGCGATATCTTCGATGCTCTTGCTTTCGACCGGAAGGCGTACGGAAGTGCTGAGATCCCACAGCAATGTATCGGTCGTGCCGTAGAGAGATTGAATGATGAACGGGGAGTGACTGGTAGCGACAAACTGGATATTCGGGAAGGTGTCCATCAGTAACGGAATGACCTGTCGTTGCCATTTCGGGTGCAGGTGGAGGTCGAGTTCGTCCACGAGGACGATTCCTTGGGTCCTCTGAACGGCCTTTTCTTCGAACTGCGGATTCAGAACAGCCGCGCGAAAGGCGATGTCAGCAACCATGCCCAACATGTTTCGATAGCCGTCGCTCAACAGGTGGAAGGGAATGGTTTGGCTCATTTCGCCGATCTTGACCGACAACCGAAGTTCCTCCCAATCGAAGTCCCACCACAGTCGCTCGGCTCCCGGGATCATTGCGGTGACCGCAGCCCGGACGGCTTCCAATACTCCTCGGCGTTCCCCCTTCTGTAACGCGGCCAGTTCGTTGGATTTAAACCAGCGGAAAAGAGTCTTCTGGTCGGAGGCGGGATTCAGGCATTCGATGTAGCCGCGAAAGCGGGAGCCGGGTCCCCAGGCTTCCTTCTTAGCGTCCTTGAGCACGTGCCACAGACGTCCGGTTCCGTAATAACCGAGCAAGGGAAGGGTTGTCTGAGCTGATTGGGTGGGATCGGACGCATTCTTGGCCTGATTGCTGGCGTATCTTTGGATTGCCGAGGCTAATTGACGGGTTGTTCGCGTCTTAGAACCGAGACCTCGAGTTCTGATCCATTTGCAAATATATGGGGCCAATTGAAGCTCGTTAACCGGGGAGACGCCTGAGGTAGCGTCCCATTCCGCCTCAATTTTGGCGTCGCCGGTTGCTTCCTTGGTAACGGTTTGCCCGACGAGGAAATCGATCCTGCGAAGATCCTCCTCCTCAATGTTTCCTGGGTGCACTTCATCGACGGGAATTCCCAGCAGAAACGAACCAGCCGCCACTGCCAGTGCGTCTAGAATGGCCGTCTTCCCGCTCCCATTGTCCCCAATCAGCAAATTGAACCGCTTCGCCAAGCGTAGTTCATAACGCTTAAAGCAACGGAAGTTCTCGAGTCGAACAACGTCGATGCGCATGGGATAAGGTTATCTGTCGGAGTCGGGTGAAAGAAGGACGAAGCGGCCTACTTCTTCATCCCCACGCTGCTGGCGCGTTTGGCGATTTTTCGGCTAGTCAGGACTTTGGTTACGGTGCCGGTGGCTAGGTATTTCGCACGGACGGTTTCCAGAATCGCATCGCGTTGGTCATACAGGCGCTTCAGTTTCCGCGGCTTCACCCGGGCCATGATGTACGCGGTCAATAAGGGTAGGGCGATGGTGCTGTCGGTGTAGCAGACGACCGAATCGGGAAGCTTGTCCGGATCCACTTTGCCCCAACTCACGGCCTCGGCGGGGGTTGCCCCGCTCAAACCACCCGTATCGGGTCGGGCATCGGTGCATTGCAGGAAGTAATCATGCCCCTTTTCCTTGAGGCCCATGACTTCTTGGATCTGTGGCTCGGTCTGGAGCATGAAGTTCTTCGGACTGCCGCCCCCCAGGATCCAGACGCTGCTGGTGTGTTTTGTGGATTTGGCGTGATAAACGAGGCCGGCGGTCTGGTTAACGTCGCGGTTGACGTCGAACATCAGTTTCGAATCGCGCAGGGCCATGGCGGCCACGTTCATGCCGATACTCGAATCGCCCGGACTGCTGGTGAAGATCGGCACCCCGCACTCATAAGCCGCCGCCAAGACGGAACTATCCTTCAACTTGAGTTTGCGGCCCCGTTCGCTGACGTATTTGCCGAGCAGGAAATGAAACTCGTCCGTACCCATCGGCCGTTGGAATTCCGGGCCTTGAATCACTTCGCGGACGAAGGCGTCGGTATCGAGCAGGACGTTGTAATCGAACAATACGTCGTAAATGCGAATGACGCCCTCGTCGTGCAGTTGGACGTCGTCCATGAACGGCGACCCGCTGTGCAGGTGCATGTCGAGGCCGAAGTGCAGATCGTGATAAAGATTGGCTCCGGTCGAAACGATCCAATCCACGAAACCGCCCCGAATAAGCGGAATTAAGCAGCTTTTCCCTAATCCAGCCGGGGTGAGCGCTCCGGTCAGGGACATGCCGACGACGCCGTCGTCGGGGAGCATTTTTCGGGCAAGCAATTGGGCCGCCTCGCGCAGGCGTCCGCCATTGTACGCGAGCATGGACTGGTCGATTAAGTCCGCTGCGGAAATGTTCTTACCAACGCCAAATGGATTGAGACGCGGGTAGGAAGCGAACTTTTTGGAGAGTTTATGCACGGGCTTCTGGCTCATGATCAGTGGAGTGTGAAGACGGGTGAGGGAAGAGGGAAGCGGGCAATCGTTTTGGACGCAGGAGTGGGCATCCGGAGGCCGATTGGAGGCTGAGCAGCGTCTTTTCGAACCAACTCGCAGGCAATCTGGTTGAAACTTGGCGCGTCCGGCCTGAAGTTGTCGTCGTCATGAAGTTCATCCTGACGACACATAACGTCACCCTCACTGATGCCATCGAGCAGCACGTGTTGATGCGGTTGGAGAAGCTCGAACACATTGACCGTTGGTTGATTGACGCCCGGGTCTGCCTAGAAAAGGACCACACCGGCAAATCTCCCGACAAGACCTTCAAGTGTTCCATCCGCTTGGGAATCCGTGGTCGCGATCTGTACGCTGAAGATCGGGAATCCGATCTTTATGCGGCTGTGGATCTTTCCGTAAAGAAGATTGAGCAGCAGTTGCGGCAGAAGCACAGCCGAGCCAAGGCCAAAAAGAAGTCCGTGGCAGCCAAGCTGAAGGAAAAGCATCGCAGTCCGGTTGCTTAAACGTGTTGCTTCGCGCCCGGCAAGTTTCGCCGATGACCGCGCCGTCCGTGGAGGACGGCGCGGTTCTGATTTTGCAGGATCGCGTTCAGGCGGTTGGCCGATTCGCCGACTTGCGTCCGCATGTGGCGGGATCGGTTTTGGATTTGGGAGACGTGGTGATTCTCCCTGGACTCATCAACGCTCATTGTCATTTGGACTACACCAATCTCGCCGGACGATTGGCGCCTTCGAAGTCATTTCCCGACTGGATTAAAGGAATCTTGGCGGCGAAATCAGAATGGGTGTTCTCGGACTTTGCGGCTTCGTGGCTGGCGGGTGCCCGGCAATTGGTTGAATCCGGCACCACCACCGTTGCGAACATCGAGTCCGTTCCTGAGATGGTGGCCGAATGCCGGGCCGCAACGCCTTTGCGGGTCTTTTCATTTTTGGAAATGACCAGTGTTCGGAGCGGGCGCGATCCGGGGTCGATTTTGGAAGACGCAATTAACCGAGCACGGTCGATTCAGTCCGGTCGAGGTGAACTGGGTCTTTCACCCCATGCCCCGTATTCCACCACCTTAGCGTTGCTCCAAATCACGGCGGACCGCGCCCGTCAGGAGGGTTGGCGGACCTCCACCCATGTCGCCGAGTCCCAGGCTGAATTCGACATGTTCATGTATCGAAGAGGGCCAATGTTCGACTGGTTGGAGTCGCAGCGACCCATGTCGGACTGCGGTTTGGGTTCCCCAGTGCAGCACCTGGAACGTTCTGGACTCTTGAGTCACAAGCACCTAGCGGTCCATGTGAATTACCTGTGGGATGGTGATGTGGGCCGCCTGGCCCGGTCTGGAGCTCATGCTGTGCATTGTCCGTCGAGTCACACCTACTTCGGCCACCGTCGCTTTCCCTTCGAAGAACTAGCGGCGGCCGGGGTCAACCTGGCGTTGGGCACTGACAGTTTGGCCTCCACGCGCGCGCTCAAGGGCCGGCGTCCGGTCCTTTCGTTGCTCGATGAACTCCGGGAACTACTGGCCAATGACGCCACGCTGTCTCCTGACCAGGCTTTAGAGTTAGTGACTGTTAATGCGGCTCGGGCTCTGGGCCTGTCCGGTTTGGCGGGAGAATTCTGCGCGGGAGGGTGGGCCGATTTAATCGCTCTTCCGCACTCGGGCTCGCTGGAAGAGATCGCGACTACGGTGGTGGAGCATCATGGAGTGGTGGTCGCCAGCCTCATTGCGGGCGAATGGGTCATCCCTCCGCCCGCTCTGGTCGCATGAACGCATCAAGGAGTCCGGTAGTGTTGATCACCGGCGCGGCTGGCGGTTTGGGACAGCAGTTGGTGAAGACTTTTGGCGGGGCCGGTTGGCGGGTTGCGGCCGGTTGGCATCGGACTCCCCTGGTTGAGCCCGGAGAGGAGGTTCTGCCGGTTTCCTTGGACGTCACACATCCAGAAGCCCCGACGGCGGCGGTCAGCCAGGTCCTTGAACGCTGGGAACGATTGGACGTTTTGGTTAACAACGCCGGGGTGGCGGCCGATGAACTTCTTCCTCGGATGTCTGTTTCCGAATGGCAGCAAGTGCTGGACGTCAATCTTACCGGGGCGTTCCGCTGTGCCCGGGCTGCCCTCCGGCCGATGTTCCAGCAACAGGAGGGTCACATTTTGAACCTCACCAGTTTCGGCGGCCGAGTTGGGCGCGCCGGGCAGGTGAACTACGCGGCATCGAAGGCGGGATTGTTTGGTCTCACTCAATCGTTGGCTCGCGAAGTGGGGTCACGTAATATTCGGGTCAATGCGATCTCGCCGGGTTTTTTGCGCACCGGTTTCCTTGGTAACCTGACCGAGGAACAACTAGCGAACCATGCCTCGGCGAACACCCTGGGACGTTTGAATGAGTTTGAGGAAGTGGCGCGATTCGTCGTGTTTTTGGCCGGCACGCAGAATATTTCCGGTCAAATCTTCCAGCTCGACAGCCGAATCACCCCGTGGAGTTGAGCGCGGTTGGAAGTGCCTACTGCCCTGCCCAGTCACCGTTCAGAATTGGGGGACAGGCGCGGGGGGGCACGAGATCCACGCCCATTCCCACCGAGGGACAGACCGTTTAACCAGACCGTTTAACCAGACCGTTTAACCAGACCGTTTAACCAGACCGTTTAACCACCGCCCCAAGGGCTTAGGTAATCTGGCGAAACAATTTTGTAAAAATCTGATAAGCAAGTATTTGCGCTCGGGTTCGACCAATTCGTCCAAAGCCTCGTCCAAGGCGGGACGCAACGCTTCCCAATCGGCGGTCTCTGGGGGCGGGTTCATGGTCGGCAGACATTCCGCCATCTTTTCCCTCTCCTTGCGTCGAACCTCCAAAGCAGCCAGACGCGCCGCCCGATGGAACCAGGGAGCCAAAATCCGTTCGCCCGAAAGGTTCGAAAGGTTAGAGGGTCTGGCACCTGATTGGCTGGTTCTCTCGGCGTACAAACGCCGGAAAGCAGAAATTATCGTTGACCGAGCGTCTCTATGGCCAAGGCTGATAAAAATCCTCTGATCTCCTCCTCCACGTCCCAATTCCGCATGCCGTAGGGGAAGGTTTGCCGATTACTGTTCAACACCCGCAGATCGATGAAAACCACCCCAATCCAACGCAACCCAGGACGCCCTTTGCCGGCGTTCACCTTGATCGAATTGTTGGTGGTGATCGCCATCATTGCAATTCTTGCCGGCATGTTGCTTCCGGCGCTGGCCAAGGCGAAGGCCAAGGCGAATCAGTCCTATTGCCTGAACAGCACTCGGCAGATCGGTCTGGCCGTATCGTTGTATGCCGGTGACTACCGCCAGCGAATTCCTTTATGCCGCAACTGGGGGAAGAACTGGGCGGGGGACCATGCACTTCGGACCGATCCGGTTTGGATGCCTGAAATTCTTGCGCCCTACATCGGTACCAATAGCTCTAAGCCCAGGACCAACGAGAATACGGTGGCCAAGTATCGGCCCCGACAGGGAATTTATTCCTGTCCGGTCGCGATCCGGATCAAGCTCAAGGCAGGCGCTCCCGGTGCCGGGTTCACGGAAGAAAAATTCTTTGGCAACGATGGAGTTACCTACGTCTGGAATCACATTTACCTGAAAAAGGACCGGTCCGGATATGAGGTATCGCGGCCCGTTAGCGGTCGGTCGGACAGTGCCATCGTCAATCCATCCAAGGCCACGCTGACCTGGGAGATTCCCTATTGGGATTCCCGAACCATGCCACACAACAATGGAATGAACCTGGTGCTGGCCGACGGCCATTCGGAGCGGGTCAGAGGCAATCCCAAGGAGGAGGATTGGTGGGCCTATCACAGTCGCGATGGATGGGAACCAGAGTAAGCATGATGGAGCACGCCGCGAATACTCTAGGGGAGCCGGGGGGCCGATTGGGCTCCCGCTTCCCCATTCGCGGCCGCCCTCAGTTTCTTCCTACGAACCGATGGCAAATAACCTTCGGTTGGAGGGTCCGGCACCTGGTTGAGACACCATTCCCTCCTCGAAACGCCCGGACGCCACCTGCGGCCCCAATGCAGTTAGAGCCTCTCGTCAGGAAGAACCGACCTGCGCCACCTGCCAAAGAAAGCACCAAAACGTCAACCGCAGCGTCCACTAGCGCCATTCGGGTCTGTCGATTTAAGGCCTGCAGTGGCCACGGGCTGGAATTGGGTCGTGGGTGTTAACATTAGACTTTTTGGTTTACCAACAATGTGGTGACCTGCGATTTTGGGGATCTGACGGGTGGTCACTTGAGCGGCACTAATCAGCTTCTCCTTGATGGAAATATGCCTTTTTAATGTCCCACCGGCAGGGATAATGGTGCCTACCGATGAGGCGGGCAGACAGTTGTGGCATGGCGCGCGCGGGTCAGGACGGTAGGTGTTCCATCGCTGTTCCGGAGGTGCTGGGAGTGTTGCGGCCGCAATTTGGATTCTGGTTAGAGCCTGTCCCTAAAGCGACCGTTTCCGAGGGGCGGTTATATTACATGTGTAATAATTTACGGCGACAGGTGTCACTGGGATAAATTCATCGAAGGATTTGAGTCAAGTG
>Ga0209591_10005579_pt1 | contig 14028 bp, 7 predicted proteins | sample MAT01_FD_187207 | JGI IMG/M metagenome (GOLD analysis project Ga0209591, IMG submission 187207) | Freshwater microbial communities from Lake Fryxell liftoff mats and glacier meltwater in Antarctica - MAT-01 (SPAdes) (version 2) | ecosystem: Environmental > Aquatic > Freshwater > Ice > Liftoff... | reverse complement strand
TGTATGAGGTGGTGATTGGTTGTGTCTGTGGATTAGTACGATTACGGGTTCAGTATGTCTAAAATCCAGCCTCCGGAGGCTGGAAACAGATTCACCTGCCGATTTTTCTTATTTTTGAAGAGGTCTTTTGGCGATGCAGAATCAGAACTCATCTCCTGAGCCGATTGCGGTAATTCAAGAGAAATTGATGGCTGCTCAGCTCCGCCGTGAATGTGAATCTCACCCACATAAGCCGTTCCGCCCTGAACTACGGTCTGCCAACCTTTGGCATGGTCTTGGTTCTGTTGCGTCATTTCTCTACTAGGAGTTTTTGACTCGTTCCCCAACATCGATTCATCGCTCAGTTTCAGATTTGCTAACATTGCAAAGGCAAAAGCACTGGCATGGCGAGCAGCGATCTCCTGATAGCCTGCTTTATCCACCGAATTTTTATTATCAATCAGATCAGAAATACCCCGAATGACCATTGCTGAGACTCGCTGGTTGGCACGGGCTGCTTCCAGAAAACCTAAACCTTCCATTTCAACAGCGATCGCATCCCCATAATTTGATCGCAGAAATTGAAAAACCTCTGATTCCGTTGAGGCAATCACTTTCTCACCTGCCGCGATCGGTGCTACAAAGGCACGCGGACGGGGTTCAGGCACAGGCGAAGGGAGCCTTTCCAACCAGGTAGCTTTCCTGACTTCGGCTCTGGCTCGCTGTTCCAAGTTATACGCTGATAAGCCAATTTCAGGTCTAGGCTTGAAGGTCTGCTCTGCTTTGCCAGACTCGTAGCCATAGACTTTGGTAGAAGCAACCACATCGCCGAGCGCTACGTCTTTGATGCCACCTGCCACGCCAACAAACAGGAGGATCTCTGGATTAAAGTAGGCAATCGCCCGTTCCGCCTCTACCGCCGCTCCCGGATTGCCTGCCCCAATTTCAACGATCCCAATCTCCCAATTTCGCCTGTCTACCGTAAACTGACCTCGCTCGTAAATTGTCCCCTGAGGATGCACTTCTTCCTGAAGGTTAGAGAGATGGGCACGAACAGCAAGGTACTCAACCGGGAGGGCAGTTAGAATTACAGCACTGGGCATACGGTTTTAGGTGAAGTTACTGTGTCTATTGTGCCAATTATTTTTTTAATGCTGGGTTAATCAGCGATGTAATTTTATGATTGGGACACGGGAGCCTTGGCCAAGGTAGCAATTAAAATGCTTTTTTAAGAAGAAAAATTGTGCTCCTGTCCACTTAATCCTAATTCGTAATGCTCTTGCCCATCCTGTGTTATCGCCAATATGGATGACCAGCTTCTTCTAGCCTTTCTTCTTTAACCCAGCCTGCCTTTTGTAAATCATTCCAGAGCCATTGGTAAACCAGTTCTGTTACAGGGCAGACCCCTAGCCATCGAGAAGTCAACCGTGAAGTTGAGTGGACGGTGATCGTTGGATGCATTGATGTTTGAGGGTGTAAGGAACGGAACTGCTCCTGTGCTGCGCGCCAGCGAGAATCATCGGTCGAAATTGGGCGATCGCTCAACCTAAAGTCCACTCCACTGGGCTGGTTCTTAGGTAATGGCTGCCAAAATTGAGAAATGCTAATTTCCCCTGAGTCAAACTTGGGTGGCACAACTATACCAACTAGCTGAGCTGGAAAGATGGCTGCAAGTGGTAATTTAGGCATCAATTTTAGAAACCAAGCCGTCACAATCTGTTCATACCCTGCTACTGCTCCCTGATGGATGTTTGCAGCATAAGCTAGCAAAGAATCAGGAGTCCAATTGTGCTGTCTAAAGTTCTGAACAGACAGTGGGAGACAAAGATGCATTTGCCCCCTATGGTGTGCAGCCTCAATCTCAATTCTGAGTTGCTTGTAGCAGTGCTGCATTCTCAACGTAAGACTTGAGTGTTTAGCCCGAGATAGTGGCTCTTCTAAAGTATTTAGGAGGATCGGGGTTGCAGAAGATGGGTCTCGCTTGAGTAGGTGGGCTGCTGCATACCAAGCCGCTTCCAATGAGAGGGAGCTAGCTTGTACAGGCAGCGATCGGTCTTTTAACCGTTCAGTCAACGAGCTAACAATATCCTCAAATGTCCGTTGCCAAGCCCAAGATGCTTGCAGGTTTAATGGTGCAGACTTGAAATAGTTCCAGCCAGCATCAGAAAGCGTGTTCCAAGCTGAGATACGGGCAGCATCGTCATCTTGAAAAATGTGCTGGCTTTCTGGCGGTAAATCAACAACGGTTTCTGTTCCGAAAGATAAGAAATTCCAGCCAGTTTGCACATAGGAGATAGCTTCCCACGGCTGGTCTAAATACTGCTGGTTTAAACTGGCTCCAAGGATAGGAAGAGTATCGTTATCACGCAGATGGAATGTGATACGGGCTAATGTACCCAACCCCTCTATCCAGGCAGGTGAAGCAGTTCGTACTTGCCATCCCCAATCGAGTGCTGTCAATTGGGTAGCATCCGTAATCCACTGCCAGTCCAGCCATTTCTTACGAAGAATTTCAGAGACCAGTAAGGGATTGTGTTTTGCGATCGCCGCTACTTTCAGAGTAACAGCCCGCCATAGGCTATCCGTTTTTTCTAACTCAACCAGTTTGACTTGGAAGAACTCTCGGATCAGTTCGTGCAACCTGTACACCTGTTTACCTTCATGTTGAAGCAGATGAAAAGCTAGCAGAAAGTCGTCTCTAGTTTCTTCCAGTTCTTCCTCTTCATGATTGGGAAAAGCCTCTTCTACTAAGTTCCAGGGAATTGGAACAACATCAAAAATACTGAGAAGACACCCTATCATCTGGGCAAGGGAGGGTAACTCTCGCCAACTCAGATCAAAGGCATCAGCTACGCCCATTTGTGCCGTCATGTCAGCTTCGGACTTCGGTTTCATGAGCGCTTGCTGCTCCAACCTTTTAACTTGTAGTCGATCCAACATTGCTGCTAGAGACAAATCTGTTTTTCGTGCAAGATATCGTCCGACTAATTCCAAACCAAGAGGAAGATAGCCAAGCCACTGGCAAATTGCTCTGGCAACGGCTATCTCTGCCTCGACTCGCTCTGCTCCTGCTAAAAGTCCTAATAGCAACATCGCAGCATCAGGATGGAGAACATTTAATTCAAGCCGTTCCGAATCCTTAAGCAGTCGTAGCCTAGTCGTAATGAGAACATGAAAGCGAGAATTCGGTGGTGGAAGGTAAGGTCGGATCTTAGTATAGTCAGCGACATCATTGAAGATGACCAAGGCTTGATTGGGATTCCAGTGCTGCCAGCACCAGCGGACTTGACTGATTAATTCTGTTATGTTGCCTGGCAGATCCAAGCCCAAATGCACGGTAGCAAAGTCAACAATCTGCGTCCCAATATTCTGTTCTCGTGCTTCTAGCCAGCAGGCACCACCAGTGTAGGTGTTTCGATGAGCGATCGCGTACTGAAGGGCAAGTTCTGTCTTACCAACACCACCCATACCCGCGATCGCAGAGATCGCAATGCAATTCTCCTGCTGCAATCGATCATGCAACCATCTCAATTCATCAGCACGACCAACAAATTTTTCCGGTTCAATACCACTACGAGGAAGATTTTCGGGGATACCGACAGGAGACGGTAAAGGTTGGGGTTGATTGATGTAATTATTCCCAATATATGCAGTTCCGCCCTTGACTTCGGTTTGAAAGGCTTGAACGTTACCAACGGCAGACATGGTCATGCCATCCAAAACCTGCAACTTTTCTGGATAAACGCTCTGAATAATTGCTTGCGCTTCGGCAGCAAATTGAGCATCCTGTTGAAGTGCCGATTTTAAGTGCTCGATCATCTGATCCAATTCTGGATTGAAGCCTTGCTCAATAGCTGCCAAAGTGCTTGCAACTTCGGAATCGTGCTGAAACTTGTCTTGAACCAATTGATGCAAGGTTGAAGTTTGGGCGATCGCAGACTCGCTTCGTGGCTTTGTGGGATTATCAGCAATGGCATCCGCAATCAATTCTGCCAGCGAGGTCACAGGATCTGTCATCAGTCAATTGAGATGAGATGAAAGTATTGATTCTGTTATAGCCCTATTTATAATCTTTGTCCTATGGCTACTGATTATGCCTCAGGCTTTAGTGATCTGGATTTGCGCGATCGCACATTCTCCAAATTCTTCCGAATCGTCGCGGTATGAGAATGAGCGATGCCAAACTGGCTTTCGGCAATGGCTAGCGCCTGAACCAGACAGGATTCTGCTTCGCTGTAGCGAGACTGAGCACAATACAGTACTGCCAAACTATTGAAGCTCTGAGCTACATCGGGATGCCTCTTGCCCAAAATCTGCTGTCTGATCGCCATTGCCTGGATCAAGAGGTCTTCAGCCTGAACATAATGCCCTTGATCGATATACCCTAATGCCAAATGACTTAGGCTATCTGCTACATCCGGATGCACCTCGCCAAAGATTTGTCGTCGCATTTCCAGTGCTCTAGTGTGGAATGGCTCGGCTTCAGCATGGTTTCCCTGCAACCGATAAACCTCCGCTAAGTTATGTAGAACGATAGCGACCTCTGGATGGGTCTCGCCCCAAGCTTGCTGGGTCAGCTCAAGAGCACGTTTGTAAAGGGGTTCAGCTTCGGAATAGTGTTGCTGCGAATGATACAACTCTGCCAGATTGTTTAGGCTGGTGGCAATTTCTGGATGTATCTTGCCAAAAAACTGCTCGTTGAGTGTCAAAGCTTGGTTATACAGAGATTCTGCTTCGGCATAGTGTCCCTGAATGACGTAAAGGCGACCCAGGTTATTCAAACTAACGGCCACATCTGGATGGGTTTGTCCCAAAATTTGCTGTCTGAGTCTCAGGGCTTCCAGGTAGAGGGGTTCTGCCTCGTTGTAACGACCTTGATCGCGATACACGCCTGCCAGGTTATTCAAACTGATGGCCACATGGGGATGTGTCTCTCCCACAGTTGACTGCAACAGTTTCAGCACCTGAAGGAGTTGGGATTCCGCCTCAGTGTAGCGCCCCTGAGCCTGATACAAGTTTGCCAGGTTATTCAAGGTAGCGATCGCCAGCGGATGGGTTTCTCTTAAACCCTGTTTGATCAGCTCTGATACTTGAGCATAAAGGGCTTCTGCCTCTGCATAACGCCCTTGCGATTCATAGAGAGCTGCCAGGTTAATGAAGCTTTGGATTACCTCTGGGTGGGTTTCACCTAAGACATGTTGCCGTTGTTTCAGAGCCGTTTGAAACACGGTCTCGGCTTCTCCATAGCGTCCTTGAAAGCGGTAGAGTTCTGCCAGATTATTGAGGGTGGCGATCGCCAATGGATGGGATTGCCCTAACCCCTGTTCACTCAATGACAGTGCTTCCGTGAGCGGTGGTTCGGCTTCGGTGTAACGCCCTTGTTCGGCATAGAGGGCGGCCAAATTATTCAAGCTCTGAATCACTTCTGGATGTTCTTCGCCAAATAGGTGCTTCCTGACTTCCAGGGCTTGGAAAAACAGGGGTTCAGCTTCCGCATAGTGCCCTTGTAACCGATGGACTTCTGCCAAATTATTCAAACTGGTGGCAACATTTGCATGGGCTGCCCCAAAGATTTGTTGACTCAGGCGTAGATCCTCAATAAAGAGCGGTTCCGCTTCAGCGTAGCGTCCTTGCAGAGTGTAGGCGGCTGCCAGGTTATTCAAGCTGGTGGATACAGCGGGATGACTGTCGTTGAGGCGATCGCGCACCACAGAAAGACACTGCTTTTGCCAAGTGAGGGCGATCGCGTAGGCTCCTTGTCCAGTGTAGAAGCGACCCAACCCGACAAAGGGCCAGATTAAATCGTCATCCTGTAGCCAATCCGGGCAATAAGTGGCTGCTTCGACGATATGGGGAATCTCTAAAGTGACGGTTGTAAGCTGAGCGGAGGTAGGGGAGTTGGGAATACGGCGGGCGATCGTGGCGATCGTGGTGGCAAACGACTGCTTAAGTTGGAAGGCTTCGGTGTTTTGTTTACTAGCAACCAACAGAGGCATGGGGTTACTCTCCCTGACTTGGCAATGGTTGAAACTGGAGACTCTGCACTTTTTCTAGCCCTTTGCGAGCCATCATAGTATGGGAATGGTCTGCTCCAAGTTTACGATCGGCAATGGCTAATGCTTCTGAATACAGCACTGCTGCTTTTGGGTAGTGCCCCTGCACCTGATAGAAAAATGCCAAATTGTTCAAACTCAAGACAACATCCGGGTGGTCATGTCCTAGAATCTGTTGTTTCAGGGTGAGAACTTGAAGATAGAGAGACTCTGCTTCCTCATAACGGCGCTGGTGGTAGTATAAGCTGGCTAAATTATTCAGAAGTTGGGGAATTTGGGGGTGATGTTCACCAAGCTCCTGTTGGGCAATAGCCAAGGCTTCTGTGAATGCTTGCTCTGCTTCGGCATATCGTTTTTGGTTAGCATACACATTCCCTAGGTTGCCTAAATTCGCAGCGATTACTGGATGTTGTCTACCTAAACAGACTGTGAAGATCTCTAATGCTTTTAAGTAAAGGGGTTCGGCGCGATCGCTCTCCTTCTTTGCCCAATACACGGAAGCTAGATTATTAAAGCTGTAAGCAACTTCGATGTGATTCTCTCCTAACAATTGTTTTCGTAACTCTAGGACATCAATGAACAGTGCCTCAGCTTGATCGTATTGTTCTTGAGCATAGTAGACCCCAGCCAGATTGCTTTGACACAGGGCGACTATTGGGTGGGCATCCCCAAATGCCACTTTGAACCGATTCAGGGCTTGTTGGTAATGATCTTCGGCTTTTTGATAGTCTCCCTGAAGGCGGTAGAGTTCTCCCAGGTTGTTGAGCAGAACGGCAACATCGGGATGGTCTTGACCAAGCTGCTGTTGCAAGACAGCTAGAGATTGCAGGTAAAGTGGCTCTGCTTCGCTGTAGTGACCCTGCAAATCGTAAAGTTTGGCTAAATTGTTCCAACTGATGGCTAGGTCAGTGTGCTGCTCGCCCAAGGTCTGCTGCTGGATGGCGATCGCCTGTTGGTAAACGGGTTCAGCTTCTCCATAACGGCCCTGGGCCACATACAGTTCGGCTAGATTATTCAAGTTTAGAGCAACCGTGGGATGGGTTTCTCCAAAAAAGCGACGGTGTTGGGCAATCGCCTGTTGGTAAAGTTCCTCTGCCTCGCCATAACGGCTTTGTAACTTATACAGGTTCGCCAGGTTATTCAGGTTGGCGGCGATGCTGGGATGCTCATCTCCTAAGAGTCCTCTGCTAATTTCCAGAGATTGCAAAAATAACTGCTCTGATTCTTCGTAAGCTCCTTGTGCGCGGTAAAAGACGGCCAGATTATTCAGAATAGTGGCGACAGTAGGGTACTGTTCGCCAAAGTTCCGAGCGATGTTGCCAAGGGCTTGTAAGTAGCAATCTTGGGCTTCGGCGTAACGTCCCTGGGTTTGATACAGATCTCCCAGGTTATTCAAGGTTGTACCGACTTTTGGATGCTCCTCTCCTAAGAGGGTGATGAATTGATCTTTGGCTTGCAGAAACAAATGCTCGGCTTCTGCCAAGTCGCCTTGGTACTGGCGGAGAACAGCTAAATTGTTTGAACAAACGGCGACATAAAAGTGGTCTTGCCCTAGATTCTGGATATAGAGGGCTAGGGCTTGTCGGTATAGCAGTTCAGCTTCATGAAAACGCCCTTGTGCTTGGGTACTGGCAGCCAGATTATTAAGACAGGAGGCGGCTTCTAGATGGTCATTCCCCAACCGATGACGCACGATGTCTAGGCACTGGCGATGCCAGCGGCTTGCTTCAGTGAACTCCCCTTGCGCTTCGTAGAAGTTACCCAGACTGTTGAAGGGATAGATAAAATCATCGTCAGTTAGCCAGTCTTGGAAGTAGTTGGCAGTTTCGATGATGTGAGGAATGACGGGGGTGAGGACAGCTATTTGTTGACGATTGACTGATTTTGGGATGGTGCTGGCTTGGGCGGCGATCGTTGTGACGAAGGCTCCCTTAAGTTGTTCTGCTTCAATATTCTGTTTGACTTCCACTAACAGCATGAATAATAACCGCTATGCGCTGAACTTTTGTAAGACTATGGAATTAAGCGAGGATTGACCGAAGTAATTGTTGGGTAGTTGAATGATCAGACAACATCCCCACCTGACCGTCTTGAACAACTTTTTCTACAAAATCTACAAAGTTTTGTTTGACCATGACTGTAATTGGATGTTGATTACGTAAACAATTCGTGAGAATTTCTTGAGCTTCTAAATGATATACTTCTGCTTCGCAGTAGCGACCTTGGTTTGTGTAAAAACCTGCCAAGTTATAAAAACTATTAGCAACTTCGGAATGATTTTTCCCATATATAGATTGGCGAATCGATAGGGATCTTAGATAGAGCTGTTCTGCCTCATCATAGTGCTGTAAATGACTATCGAGTAATACTGCCAAGTTATTCAGACTTTGTGCGACTAGTGGATGGTCTGTACCAAATTGAAGTTCTCGGATCGCTAGAGCTTTCCTATATAAGAACTCCGCCTCAATGTAACGTTCTTGTAAGCTGTAGAGACCTGCGAGATTATTAAGACTAATGGCAGTTTCGGGGTGATCTTCACCCAATTGGACAGATCGAATCGCAAGAGATCGTAAGTAAAGCGGTTCAGCCTCGACATACCGTTGTTGGTTTCGGTAAAGGAGTCCCAAATTATTAAGACAGGCAGCAACGTTGGGGTGATCCATTCCAAGATGATGTTTCCAAATGGCCAATGCTTCTAGGTAGAGTGGTTCGGCTTCAGAATAATGTCCTTGCGAATCATAAAGAGTTGCGAGGTTATTGATTGTGGTAGCGATATTGGGATGCTCTACACCAATTGCTTTCCTCTGAATAGTCAATACTCTGAGATAACCTGATTCAGCTTCTAAGTAACGTCCTTGAGCTTTATATAGTCCTGATAAATCACTAAGGCTAGTAGCGGTATCAAGATTGTCGATACCTAACTGAGTTTCTCGAATAGAGAGTGCTTCCAAGTAGTGAGGTTGGGCTTCACAATAACGGCTTTGGGCACGATATATCTCTCCTAGAGCATTCAGGATTGTCGCAACGTCTAAATGGTTTTTCCCAAACCTAGTTTGAGCTATATCAAAGCCAGCGACCAACCAAGATTCCGACTGAGAATAGTTTGCTTGCCCTTCGTAGAAATATCCCAAACCCAGGAAAGGTTGGATAAGATCGGCATCAGTCAAGCAGTCTAGCCAGGTTATAGCAGCTTCACTAATGTGAGGCACCGATAGAGCAAGCTGGTTGATCTGTTGACGTGTGAGAGAGCGTGGAATTTGTTTCGCCTTGTCTGAAATTACTTTGACGAAAACCTGCTTTAGTTGGTCTTCCTTTGTAGATGTTTTATCTAGTACTAGCGGCATATACGTACTGCTATTTAGAAAAGTTGACTTTATAACCTGCAATTTTTACCGAGCTATAAGTATCTCAAAATAATGAGAGTTGAAATCTAAGAAAATATCTTTAATCACTAGCTTTAGGAGGTGGATGGTGAATGTTAATTATTTCAGCCACATATACTGATCCACCCTTGACATCGGTTTGCCACCCTTTAGAATTTTCTCGGTTTGCCTGAAATATTGCTTCCTCATATACTTGATTTTGAATATTTTTTTCAGGAGAATGACCATAATGATTTGTTTCACTGTCGGGAACTAATATTCTTTTATCTTGGTTATCTACTTGAATTTGACCATTAACAATATTGAGTAATTGTTGTGCAAACGATAGGAAGAACTGATCTTGCTCATCCTCCCCTATACTATTGAGTGGTTTATTGAGACAATGACCAGCATATAGGGAACTAAAAGGCAATTTTTCTGGCCCATTATAGGGATCTGGATGGTTAAAGTCTGTTTGATGTAATAAGCAAGATCGCAAAACAACCGGGAGGATTTTTACGCCATTTTCTTGAGCCGCTTTTAAGAAAATAGGAAAGTGGCTATTGTAAACATAGATAGAAGCAAGGAAATCAGGGCTGGTTAGTAAAACTACTATTTTTATACTTTGCAACTGGTTTTTAATGTGTTGATGCCAAGCATTGATTGAAACAAGTTCTTGATCAGAAATAATGCTAGATTTTTCTTTTAGTCCAAGGGGAGTAAGATGTAGCAAAAAACGATTTAGCCAACATTTATTAGCATCAGCATGATTATTATCTTGGTGGGCGTAACAAATTAAAATATGGGATATGGCACTTTCACTTTCTACTATTTCTAAGTCTTTCTCTGTTTTCAGCAATGCTGCGCTAGTATTTTCAGTTGCCCTCATATTACTCAAGTATTCTTCAACTTCTTTCTTCCGGAATTCATCCGCCAATTCACCCCCAATCAACCGCCGCTCCTCAATCTCTCGAATAAAGAGGAGCCGCTCAATGATTTCCCTATGGCGCTGTCCACTCATTGAACAGCCTCCAGGTTATGTCTCAACTTCGCGGAAATGGGATGCTCTTCTCCCAAGAACTGCCGACTTAAGTTGAGAGCTTCTGCAAACAGAGATTCAGCTTCAAAGTTTCGCCCCTGTGCCCGATACAGTTCCGCCAAATTGTTTAAAGTAGTTAAAATATCAGGATGGTTATTTCCTAAGAGTCGTTTCTGGAGTTCTAGAGATTTTAGTAAGAGTGCTTCTGATTCCCCAAAACGCTTTTGAGAATAGTAGAGACTACCTAGATTATTAAAGCTTGTAGCAATTGACGGATGATTTTCCCCTAGTAATTCTTGCCGTAGTTGTAATGACTGTAAATAGAGAGACTCAGCTTCGGCATAATGTCCTTGAGCTTCATACAATGCTGCCAAATTATTCAGGCTAGTTGCTGTGTCGGGATGCGCTTTTCCAAGCGATACTCTTCGTAGCTCAAGAGCTTGCAAGTATAATGATTCTGCTTCTGAATAACGTTTCTGAATACGGTATAATGCTGCCAAGTTATTCAAGCTCGTCGCAACATCTGGATGTCTTTCACCAAACAAATGTATTCTCAACTCTAAAGCCTTTAAATACAAAGGTTCTGCTTGATTATAATCACCCAATGAGTAGTAAAGATTCGCCAAATTGTTCAAGCTACTAGCTACTGCTGGATGTTCTTCACCTAATAGATTCTCATTAACTTCTAGAGCTTGAATATACAGAGAAGCTGCTTCTGTATATCGTCCTTGGGAATGATAAAGAATTGCTAGATTACTCAAGCTATTAGTTATGTCTGGATGGTTTGTCCCCAAAATACGTTGATTTAGTTCCAAAGCCTGCAAATACAGAAGTTCTGCTTCAGTGTAGCGACCCTGTGAATCGTAAAGATAAGCTAAGTTATTGAGATTCTTGGCAACAGAGGGATGTTCTTCACCCAGTAGGTAGCGATCCAGTTCTAAAGCTTTTAGATACAGAGATTCTGCTTCCACATAGCGACCTTGTAAATCATAAAGATAAGCTAAGTTACTTACACTAACTGCTACGTCTGGATGTTCGTCGCCTAAACGTGCTTGAATTACTGCTAGACAAGACTTGAACCATTGTTCCGCTTGACTATAATCGCCTAGTGCAATGTAAAAGTTTCCTAGACTAGCAAATGGCCAAATTAAATCTTCATCGCTTAAGTATTCTCTAAATGTGGTTGCAACTTCAGCAAGATTTTTTACTATAGCAAGATTTTTTACTATCGGCATAGCTAGCTCAACCAATTCACGAATTGGTGTCTGGGGTAATTTTTTGGACGCTGCTACTACTTGAAGACAAAATGCTTGATTGAGTTGTTGGGCATCAGCATCTAACTCTACTTTTTCTTCCTCTCCCTCTTCTTTTAGCTTGTTTCTAAAAAACTCTCGAATTAGTGGGTGCAACTGATAAGAGTCTTGTTCTGCCACCTGAAGCAAATGGAACTTCAGCAATTTGCTTCTAGCTTTCTTAAACTCCTCTGTCACAAACTCTCCATTTTCTGGAAACATCTCACAGTGCTTCTGTTTCACCTGCTCCGCCAACTCCCAAGGAATCGGAGCCAGCGCAAACAAACTCAGCAACTTACCTAAGTGCTGGCTCTCCTCATCCAACATATCCCAACTCAAGTCAAACGCTGCCTTTACATTAATTTTTGCGGTTGCAGTCCATGTATCTACATCCATTTCATTTAGGGCTGGATCTTCGATCGCTTTCCGCAGCTTTGCCTTCTGCTGCAACCGAAACAGCATCTCCGAAATCGACAAATCCTCCATCGAAGCCAGATATCGCCCCAAGAACTCCAAACCCAGAGGCAAATGCCCTAGCCATTCACACAGCGACTGCGCCACTGTTAACTCAGCCGCCACCCGCTCCTTACCGATCAGAAACTCCAGCAACTCCAGCGACTTCTCTGAAGCCAACACCCCCAATGGCAACGTCTGTACCGGCGGCCCAAACTTCAGCCGTGTGGTTAGCAATACCTTAAATCGGGGATTCTCTGGTGGCAAGTATGGCTCCACCTCTGAATAGTTCGTCACATCATCCAGCACAATCAGGGCATCGCCCTCCGGCCAGTTGAGCCAACAAAACCGCACTTGGTCTGGCAATTCAATCCCATCCGGCACCCGCAACCCCAACTGCACTAGGGCATAGCCCACAATCTGGGTGCCAATATTCATTTCCCGTGCTAGCAGCCAACAGATCCCTGCTGGGTAAACCGCCTTAAACGCCCTGGCATACTGAATGGCTAGCTCGGTTTTCCCTACTCCACCCATGCCTGCAATGGCAGAAATAGAAAATGATTCTACGTTTTGAAGCTGATTGTGAAGTTGTGCTATTTCTGGGTCTCTTCCAGAAAATTGAGCTACCCCGCTGCGGGGCAGATTGTTCGGGTTTTCCTTGAGCTGAAGCGCCTTCCAGAACGCCTTGAGCACCTGCTCCAGCTTTTCCGCATCAAAGTCATGCAAGTCGATACCGATATTGGCTGTCCCCCCCCCTTCCACCAGCGTCCGGAACCCGACGGCATTCTCTGTGTTGACCTGAATCATCCGCTTGATTCGTTCATCTCGCCGCAACCGTTCGACCAACTGTTCGACCGATGCCGCCGCAGGTGCAGATTGGAGATCTTCCGCAATTAACTGGCTAAGTTGCTGAATCAGTCCTGAGCTTCTTTTTTCATTTCGGTCAACTGCTTCTAGCTGCAAACCATAAGCAGTAAAGTTTACAACTTCTCCATCTGCAATTCTATTTTGGTAATCTATTGCACCAGCATAATTACCTGTTATCGCAGCACTATTACCACCTAATTTATCGACACTGCTATTGAGGATTTCCTGATTGGAAGTATGTGAACCCATCTCTACATTTTCTTGATTCTCAGGCTGCGACATTTTCCTCTCCCTCCAGCTTGTTCCTAAAGAACTCGCGAATCAGCGAATGCAACTGATAGGCATCTTGCCCCGCTACCTGAAGCAAATGGAACTTTAGCAACTTTATTCTAGCCTTCCTAAATTCCTCGGCCACAAACTCCCCATTTTCAGGATACATCTCACAGTGCTTCTGCTTCACCTGCTCCGCCAACTCCCAAGGAATCGGAGCCAGAGCAAACAAACTCAGCAACTTACCTAAGTGCTGGCTCTCCTCATCCAACATATCCCAACTCAAGTCAAACGCTGCTTTTACACCAATTTTTGCTGTTGCAGTCCATATATCTGCATCCATTTCATTTAGGGCTGGATCTTCGATCGCCTTTCGCAGCTTTGCCTTTTGCTGCAACCGAAACAGCATCTCTGAGATCGACAAATCCTCCATCGAAGCCAGATATCGCCCCACCAATTCCAAACCTAGCGGCAAATGCCCTAGCCACTCACATAGCGACTGCGCCACCGCCAACTCAGTCGCCACCCGCTCCTTACCGATCAAGACCTCCAGCAACTCCAGCGACTTCTCTGGAGCCAACACCCCCAATGGCAAAGTCTGCACCGGCGGCCCAAACTTCAGCCGTGTGGTTAGCAATACCTTAAATCGGGGATTCTCTGGTGGCAGATAGGGTTCCACCTCTGGATAATTCGTCACATCATCCAGCACAATC
>Ga0209591_10005576_pt1 | contig 14031 bp, 11 predicted proteins | sample MAT01_FD_187207 | JGI IMG/M metagenome (GOLD analysis project Ga0209591, IMG submission 187207) | Freshwater microbial communities from Lake Fryxell liftoff mats and glacier meltwater in Antarctica - MAT-01 (SPAdes) (version 2) | ecosystem: Environmental > Aquatic > Freshwater > Ice > Liftoff... | reverse complement strand
GGGCGAGCGAGTGGGGCGAGGCCGGCTGCGCGGGGAGAGTGACGGAGATGTTTTTGGTGGCTTCGCTCGCAAGCTCGCTACGCGGGATCTGGGTGGCTTCGCTCGCAAGCTCGCTACGCGGGATCTGGGTGGCTTCGCTCGCAAGCTCGCTACGCGGGGCACCCGCTAGAACTGCTTGCGCTGACTCGACGACGGGATGCTCAGCGCCTTCCTGTACTTCGTCACCGTCCGGCGCGCGATTCGGATCTGGTCCTTCTGCTCCAGCCGTGCGGCGAGATCTTCGTCGGACAAGGGATTCTTGGGGTCCTCGGTGGCGACCAGCTCGGCGATCTTTTGCTTCACCGACGCCTGGCTCGCGACCTCGCCGCTCTCCATCGTCGTGCCGCCCGTGAAGAAGTACTTCAGCGGGTAGATCCCGCGCGGCGTCTGGGCGTACTTGCCTGCGACGGCGCGCGACACGGTGGAGATGTGCACGCCCACCTGGTCGGCGACTTCCTGCATGCGCAGCGGGCGCAGGCCCTCGACGCCGCGCTCGAGGAAGCCGCGCTGCTCCTCGAAGATCGCGTGCGCGATGAGATCCAACGTCGCGCGCCGTTGCTGGAGCGCGTCCAGGAACCAGCGCGCCGACTCGATGCGCTTCTTGACCCACTCGCGCACGCCGTCGCCCTTCTGCGCGGCTTTGAGCACGTCCTTGTAGGCCAGCGACAAGCGCATGTCGGGAGCCGCCTGGCGGTCGAGCCGCACTTCGTACGTGCCGTCGATCTCCTCGACGATGACGTCGGGATGGATCACATCGGCTTGCAGGCCGCCGAACCCGGCACCGGGGCTGGGCTCGAGGCGACGCAACATCTCGAGCGCGTCCTTGACCTCCTCCATCGTCCGCCCCGCGTCCTTCGCGATGCGCGGCAGCTTGTTCTGTTCGACGTCGGCCAGGTGTCGCTCGATGATCAACTTGAGCAAGGGCTCGTCGCCCATGCCCATCGCCTTCAACTGGAGCTCCAGGCACTCGCGCAAGTCGCGCGCGCCGAGCGCCGGATGCGAGATCGAGCGGATCTCGTCCAGCACGGCGCGCAACTCCTCGACCGTCACGATCGGCTCGTCGGGGCCGACGATCGGGTCCTCGCCGGGCTCGGGCTGCATGCAGTCGATCGCGATCTGCTCCAGCGGCTCGGAGATCCACCCACGGTCGTCGAGCGACCAGAGCAGGTACTCGGCCAGCTTCCGCTCGCGCGGCGTGAGATCGAGGATGGCCAGCTCGTCGACGAGCACTTCCGCGAGCGTCTTCTCGACGTCCGGCGTGTTCGCCATCGCCTCCATCTTCCGGTCGCCGTCCTCGGACGAGCCCGTGCGCGTGCGCCGCGATCCGTCGTCGAGGTCGCGCTCGTAGCGCTCGAACTCCTCGCGCATCGTGCTGACCCCGCGGTCCTCGGCGACCTCGTTCGAGGGCGGCGGGGCCTCGGGGTTGTCGTCGTCGGGAGCTCCGCCCTCGGACGAGCCCGGCTCGGCCATCTCGAGGAAGGGGTTCTCGACCAGTTCCTGCTGGATGCGATCCTCCAGGTCCAGCGAGGAAAGCTGGAGGATCTGCATGGCCTGGATCATCTGCGGCGACTGTTGCAGTCGCTGATCCATCCGCGCGCTTTGGCTGAGTCCGAGTCTCACGTGATTCTTTGCTTCGTGGAAGAAACGAGGGGTACGCCGGGCCGAACGAATGATAACCGGCGGACCGCGATCTCCCTACGAACTCCGCGCCGGGAGCCCTACGACCCGCGTCAGGGCGTGCTCGTCGCGAGCGTGAGGACGGGACCCTCGTCGAACACCGCGAGCGGCGGCTCGCCACTCGCGGTTCTGCCCGAGCCCGCCACACGTCGGCGGGTGGGGAGCTGGAGCCCGCCCATCTGCGCCGCGAGGAGGGGAGCGACGAGCACTTCGGGGGTCGTCGCGCGCCAGGCCTGGAGTCCGAGGGAGTCGCCCGAGAGCATGATCTCGGCCGAGATCCCCTCGAAAGCACGCTCGACGAGCGGGGAGGGCATCCACACCTGCGGCGCGACCTCGAGACCGTAGTCGGTCAAGTAGGGCCGCTCCGAGCCGACCACGAGTCGCGCGAGACGACCCATCGAGACGGGGAACGCAGCGCGCAGCGGACCGCACGCGAGGGTCGCGACCTGCGTGGCCGAGCGACTCTCCTCCGCAGCGCGCACGAGCGCGCGCGCCGCTTCGATGCGCGGCGCGTCCGATCGCGGGATCGCGAGCAGCGAGCGACTCCACAAGAGCTGCGTCCGTCCACTGCGTCCGTCGGCGCCCGCTCGATCGGATTCGATCAAGGTCGCGAGCACAGCCGGCGTGAGCAGCGCGCTCCCCGTGTCCGATTCGTAGGTCGACATGTCCAACGCGAGCCCGGGATCGACCGGCATGAGCGGCCGCGGCGCGAGGCTCGAGAACGCGAGGTCGACCAGCACCCAACCGTCGTTCGCCGGCGCCGCGTCCGGCCGCGCCGTCGCGCGGATGCTCAAGACGGTGTCGCCCAGCGCCAGGCCCGCGCCAGCCAGTTGGACTTCGATCCCGGCGCCGCTCGCCATCGCGCCGGAGAAGGCGACCTGGACGCTCTCGACGCGCGGTTGATCGAACACGCCCACGTCCGGTGTGCCGGGATCGAACGATTCGACGGCGGCGATCTCGGCGCTGTCGAAGACGCCGTCGACGAACACGCGCGTGCCGCCGGCCAGGCGCGTCGCGCGCAGGTGCAAGCCGACCCCGGAATAGGCGGCGCCGATCTGCGGTTCGGTTTGGCCCGCATCCTGCGCGACCTGGACGTTGAATCCGGAGATGAACGGCCGCGAGCTGCGCGAGCCGAAGAAAGCCTCGGTTCCGGCCTGCACGCGCCGACGCCACTGGGTCTCGCGCAGGCCGGCGCCGGTGCGCTTGAGCGTGATCTCGAGATCGATCTCGAACGCGGCCGTCTGTCGATCGATGTCGGCGATGAGCGCGCGCGCCACCTCGAGCGCCGCCGCGTCACCGCGCGCCAGCAGGAGACCGGCCTGGGGCCGCGTCTCGAGTTTCATTCCGCGCTGCCGCAACGTCTCGTCCAGCATCTGCTGGAAGATCGCGCCCGGGATCGGCGGCTCGGGCAGCTCGAGGGCCGCCGGACGGAAGCCGGCCGCCAGATCGAGGTGGGATCCGTCCAACAAGACGGACTCGATCGGCGCGGAGTCGAGGGCGCGGGTGGACCGCGGGAACGCGAGCAGCGTCCATTCGGGCGCGGCCGCGACGGTGATGGCGAGGAGGATGGAGAGCATGTACGGGCGGGTGCGACCGCCGTCCGAAGGATAGTGCCCCGGGGGTCCGCGGACTACGCACAGGCCGCTCGCCGTGAGTGACCTGGGCCGGCGGCCGCGCTACAACCGCGCCGAACGAAGGCCTCGACGTGAACTACCAGAGCCCAGACGCTTGATGGAAACCTCGACTCGATCCGCGGACGGCCGGCGCCTGTTCTCCGTCGCCCAGATCCAGCACGTGCTGCGCACCGAGTTCGGCCGCGGCCAGCGCTACAAGTACCCGCTGGCGGTGCTCGTCGTGGCGATCGACCAACTCGGCGCCGTGCGCGATCGCCGCGGCTACGACGCGAAGGAGGCCGTCCTCGAGGCGGTCGTGAAGCTGCTCTTCGCCTCGACGCGCTCGAGCGACTATCTCGGGCGCACGCCCGACGATCGCTTGCTGGCCGTCGTGCCGCACACGGACGAGGCGGGCGCGCGCACGCTGGCCGAGCGCCTGATCGCGGACACGCGCGCGCTGGTCGTCGCCCTGGCCGCGGACGAGCGCTTCACGCTCTCGATCGGCGCGACCTGCTCGCGCGAGGGCGAGCCGCTCTTCCACGACGTGCTGCTCTCGGCGTCGGAAGCGGCGCAAGCCGACGCCGTCGCCGCGGGCGGCGATCGATTCGTGGCCGTTCCGCCGGTCCCGCGCGCTCCGTGACGAGGTAGCGCGCATGAGGATCCTGCTGGCGGAGGACGAGGTCACGATCGCCGTGACGCTGGGCGATGCGCTCGAGGCCGCGGGCCATGAAGTCGTGCACGCCCCGGAAACGGTGCGCGCGCTGGAAGCTCTCGACTCGGGCCGCATCGACTGCGTGATCACCGACATCCGGATGCCCGGAGGCGGAGGGATGAGCGTGCTGGCGCGCGCCAAGGCGCTCGAACCGCTGCGGCCCGTCGTGGTGATGACGGGGTTCGCGACGATCGACCAGGCGGTCGAGGCGATGCGTCTTGGGGCCGCGAACTACGTGCAGAAGCCGTTCCGCAACGAAGCGATCGTGGCCATGGTCGAGACGTTCGCGCGCGTCGCGTCGCTCGAGGCGGAGAACGACGGCTTGCGCCGCGAGCTCGCCGCGCAGCACGGGCCCGAGGGCATCGTGGGATCCTCGACGGCGATGCAGGCCGTGTTCCAGCGCTTGCGCACGGTCGCGCCGACCGACGCGACCGTGCTGGTGCAGGGCGAGAGCGGCACGGGCAAGGAGCGCATCGCGCGCGCGATCCACTCGGGCTCACCGCGCGCGAAGGGCCCGTTCGTGGCGATCTCGTGCGCGGCGCTGCCGGAGACGCTGCTCGAGAGCGAGCTCTTCGGTCACGAGAAGGGCGCCTTCACCGACGCGCGCCGGGAACGCCGCGGGCGGTTCGAGATGGCCAACGGCGGCACGTTCTTCCTCGACGACATCGACGACATGCCGCTGGCACTGCAGGTGAAGCTCCTGCGCGTGCTGCAGGAGCGCGAGATCGAGCGGCTCGGCGCCGAGGTGGCCGTCGAGGTCGACATCCGCGTCGTCGCCGCGACGAAGGTCCCGCTGCGCACGCGCGTGAGCGAGGGCCGCTTCCGCGAGGACTTGTTCTACCGGCTCGATGTCGTGCGGATCGTGCTCCCGCCGCTGCGCGAGCGCGCTGGCGACGTGCCGCTCCTGGCGCAGCATTTCCTCACGCGTCAGGCCAAGGGACGCGAGCTCACGATCCCGCGCGCGGCGATGGCGGCGCTCGAGAAGTACCCCTGGCCGGGCAACGTGCGCGAGCTCGAGAACGCCGTGTTGCGCGCCGTGTCGCTCGCGGGCGAGCGACGCGAGCTCGCGCTCGAGGACCTCCTGCCCGACGATCCGCGCTGGAAGACGATCGCGGAGACCGCCGCTCGCGACGCGGATCAGGGCGTGCGCCCGCTGCGCGAAGTGCTGCACGAGCGCGAGCGCGAGATGATCGAGAAGGCGCTCCTGGCGACCGGCGGCGCGCGCATGAAGTCGGCCGAGATGCTCGGAATCTCGCGCAAGGTGCTGTGGGAGAAGATCAAGGAGCACGGGCTCGGCGAGACGGACGAGCCCGAGGTCGCGCCCTGACGCTCGCCGCGGCCGGCGGATATCCTGCGCGCGCCCGACGGCCGACTCGCGCGCACGTGCGACGATGGCTGGGCACGATCCAAGCGATGTCGTCCGCACCCGCGATCCCTCTCGATTTGCCGCAGCTCGCGTGCGCGCCGCCGGTCTTGGTGATCGCGGACCTGCACCTCGATCTGGCCGACGAGCGCGGCGGCACCGCGTTCGCGCTGTGGCTCGCGAAGCTCCAGGGTGTCGGGACTCTGGCCGTGCTGGGGGACCTCTTCGACGCCTGGGTCGGACCCGCGCAACAACGCATGCCCGGCGCGGAGGAAGTCCTCGACGCGCTGGCGCGGCTCGCGCGCGCGGGCACCGCGGTGCTCGTCGTGCACGGCAACCGCGACTTCCTGCTCGACGAGACGTTCGAGGAGCGCACGGGCGCGCGCGTCTTGCGCGACGGGTTCACGACGCTGCTCGCCGACGGATCGCGCGCGGCGTTCGTGCACGGCGACACGCTGTGCACGCGCGACGTCGACTATCAGCGGCTGCGGCGCTTCGTGCGTTCGAAGCCCGTGACGTGGCTTGCGCCGCGGCTCCCGCTCTTCGTCGGCACCGCCATCGCGCGCCGATTGCGCCGTGCGTCGGTCAGCGCCGTGGCGCGCAAGCCCGAGCCTGAAAAAGCGATCCAGGGCGACGCGGCCGACGCGCTCTCGCTCGCGGCGGACGCGGAACTCCTCGTGTGCGGTCACGTGCACGCATTTCGCGACGAAATTCTGCCCTCGGGCGCGCGCTGGATCGTGCTCGACGCGTTCGGCGGGGCCCGCGACGCGTTGATCCTGTCGGATCGCGCCGTCGTCGCGCTCGCGGCGCGCGACCTCGCGGGCCGCGATTGCGCGAGCCTCGCTGTGCCGTAGAATCCAAGGGGTCCGCATGATCCACGTCAACGCATGATCCTCGCCATCGACGGACCGGCCGGAGCGGGCAAGAGCACGGTCGCGCAGGAACTGGCCCGGCTCCTCGGGCTCACCTTCCTCGACACCGGCGCCATGTACCGCGCCGTGACGTGGGCCGCGCTCGAGCGCGGCGTCGATCCGCACGACGACTCCGGCTGCGCTGCCGTTTCGCGCTTGATCCGCCTCGATTTCGACGCCGACGGTCGGATCCGCATCGACGGTCGGCCGGGCGAGCCCGCGATCCGCTCCGCGAACGTGACCGGCGCCGTGAGCCACGTCTCCGCGCATCCCGCCGTGCGCCGCGTCATCGTGCCGATGCAGCGCGAGGAAGCGCGCCGACGCGGTGGCGTCGTCGCCGAGGGTCGCGACGTGGGCTCGGTCGTGTTCCCGGCCGCGGATTTCAAGTTCTACCTCGACGCGAGCCCCGAGGTGCGCGCCGAGCGCCGCGCGAAGGAGATCGGCCGGCCCGAGCTCTACGGCGAACTCCTGCTCGCGATGCGCGAGCGCGACCGGCTCGACATGACGCGCGCGGATTCGCCGCTCGTCCGCGCCGAGGACGCGATCCTCGTCGAGGCCGACGAGCTCGACGTCGCCGGCGTCGTCAAGGTGATGCTCGGGCGCGTCAAGGCCCGCGCCCGCGCGTAGGCTTGGGCCCCACAGGCCGGCGCGAGCCCGCATTCGCTCCTCTCTCCCCGCGCATGACCGATCCCACTCCGACCGCGCACGCACGCAAGGACCGCGCGACCGACGACGCCGAGGCGCGCGCGCCGGTGCTCACGCGCAAGACGCTCGTCTACCGCCTGTGCAGCATCGCGGCCTGGCTCTACTGCAAGATCTGGCACCGGCTCGAAGTGCGCGGCGTGGAGCACATCCCGCGCTCCGGCGGAGTGGTCCTCGCGAGCAATCACCAGTCGCACGTCGACATCCTGATCTACGGCGGCATCGTGCCGCGCCACGTGTGCTTCGTCGCGCGCGACACGTTGGCGGATCAGGCCTGGCTCGCGTACGTGATGCGGCAGTGCGGCGCGGTGCTGATCCAGCGCGGCGCGAGCGATCGGCGTGCGCTGCGCGCGATGGCGGACCACCTCGAGGCCCGCGATCTCGTGGCGATCTTCCCCGAGGGCACGCGCACCGACGACGGCTCCTTGCGCGAGTTCAAGGGCGGCGCGCTGCTCGCCGCGCGGCTCGCGAAGGTGCCGATCGTCCCGGCCGGGATCTCCGGCGCGAACCGCGCGTTCCCGCGCGGCGTCGCGCTGCCGCGCCCGAGGAAGATCCGCGTCGCGTTCGGCGCGCCGATCGACAGCGCGTCGCCCGACGCACAGGAGCGCCTCGTGACCGAGGTCGCGCGGCTCTCGGGCGCGCAGCCCTGGATCGCGCCCGAGGAAACCGCCGGGCGAGGCGCGCGCGAGCGCGCTCCCTCGTAGCGAGATCCCGCGATGCTCGAAGGCTTCACCGGTGACGGGATCGGCGCCGCGATCGGCGCGAGCTTTCTCGCCGGCGCGGTCGCGACGGGGCTCGGCGGTGCGACCGCGCTGCTCGTGCCGAGCCTCACCGAAAAGCGGCGCTCGGCTCTCATGGGATTCAGCGCGGGTGTGATGCTCGGGGCTTCATTCCTGGCCCTGCTCTTGCCCGCGATCGAGATCGAGGTCGCGCGCGGCGGCGCCCACGGTGGGCTCGTGCTGCCGATGGCGGGGCTCATGGCGGGTGCGCTCGTCATCGCTTGTCTCGACCGATTCGCGCCGCACGAGCATTTCCTGCGCGGTCGCGAGGGCCCGGCGTCACCGACGTTGGCGCGCACGTGGCTCTTCGTGATCGCGATCGCGCTACACAACATCCCCGAAGGTTTGGCGGTCGGCGTCGGTGTCGCCAGCGGGAACGCGGCGATCGCGGACGGCCTCACGTTGTCGATCGGACTGCAGAACGCGCCGGAGGGATTGATCGTCGCGGTCGCGTTGCTCGCCGAGGGCTACTCGCGAGCGCGATCGCTGTGGTACGCGGCGCTGTCGGGCCTCGTCGAGCCCGTCGGCGCCGCAGTCGGTTTCGCCGCGGCCAGCGCGGCGGACGCAGCTCTGCCGTTCGCGCTCGCGTTCGCCGGCGGCGCGATGATCTACGTCGTGTCGGGCGAGGTGATCCCCGAGAGCCACCGCGGATCCGGCGCGAAGGCTGCGACGTGGGGAACCGTGATCGGTTGCGCGACGGCGCTAGCGCTCGACGCGCTCACCTGAGATCGCGGCTGCCCCAGGTCGAGACGCCCGGCAGGCAGCGGTACAGCATCGCGTGGTACATGCGTCGCGGCAGCATGCGCCGCAGCATCGAGAACAAGAACGCGTCGGGCGTCCCCGACATGCGCAGCGGCGGCGAGCGCATCGTGAGCGCGCGCTCGACGCGGCGCGCGACGAACTCGGGGCTCGCGCGCGACCAGTCCATCAGCTTCGCGACGAACGGGCCCATGTGCTCGTAGTGCGCGTGGTAGGGATCGTCGGCGGCGGTGACCGAGTGCGCGCTCTCCAGAGTCAGCCGCGAGTTCTGGAACGAGTTCGAGTGGATGAAACCCGGCTCGAGCAGCGTCACGTGGATCCCGAACGGGCGCACCTCGTACCACAGCGCTTCGCTCGCGCCTTCGAGCGCGAACTTCGACGCGCTGTACACGGCCATCGTCGGCATCGCCATCATCCCGCCGACGGAGGACACGTTCACGATGCGGCCGCTGCGACGCGCGCGCATGCCGGGCAGGACGAGCCGCACGAGCTCCATGGGCGCGAGGAAGTTCACGTCCATCTGCGCCAGGCGCTCGTCGTCGTGGACGTGCTCGAGCACGGAGCGGACCATCAACCCGGCGTTGTTCACGAGCGCGTCGATGCGGCCGAAACGGGCCTCGACCTCGGCGACGACGGCGCGGCGCTGCGCGGCGTCGGTCACGTCGAGGGGCAGGATCGCGATCCGCTCGCAGGGCTCGATCCCGGCTTGGGCGAGGCGCGGGAGTGATGCCTCGCGCGCCGTGAGGACGACCCGCGCTGGTCCAGCGGCGAGCCGGCGCGCGATCTCGAGCCCCAGGCCCGTGCTGGCCCCGGTGACGAGCACCACGGGGGCTCCGACTCGCGGCTCGGCGAGGCGCTGCGCCACGCTCCCGATCCTACGCGGTGCGGCGGGGTACGGTGCCAGGAACGACCCCGACACTTCGCCGGCAGCTGCTACGGATTGCGGAGACTGCCGGCGAAGTGTCGGGGTCGTTCCTGGCACCGTACCCCGCCGCACCGCGCCGCCGTGGTTGCGCCGCGACCGGCTCGGCCGCTACCTTGTCCCGCTTCGCTCGCCGTCCCGCCGAGCCCCGGTCGCCCATTTCGGGCTTCCGTGGAACCCGCAGACCCCTGGATAAGACTCAACATTCATGGCCCCCGCCTGGAGCCGCATCAAGCAATTCGAGATCGACCCGGCTGAGCTGGAATCGAAGATCCTCTCGGCCCTCGGTGGGATCACCACCGAGCTCTTCGAGGAGCGCCTCGCGGGATCGATCAAGGACATCCGTCCCGGCACGATCGTCATCGCCAAGGTCGACTCGGTCGACGAGCGCACCGGCACGGTCGTCATGGACGTCGGCGGCAAGTCCGAGGGCCAGATCCCGATCGCGGAGTTCGGCGAGATCCTGCCCAAGATGGGCGAGACCTACGAGGTCTACTACGAGGGCCTCGACGACTCGGACACGGCGATGCTCTCGAAGCGTCGCGCCGATCGTCTGCGCGCGTGGGAGCGCGTCTCCAGCAAGTACAACGAAGGCGACGAGATCCAGGGCATCTGCACCCGCAAGATCAAGGGCGGCCTGCTCGTCGACGTCGAAGGCGTCAACGTGTTCCTGCCCGCGAGCCAGGTCAACCTGCGCCGTCAGCACGACATCGGCGACTTCCTGGGCGAGCCGGTGCGCGCGCGCATCATCAAGATCGACACGGAGCGCATGAACATCGTCGTGTCGCGCCGCAAGCTGCTCGAAGAGGAGCGTCAGAAGCAGAAGGAATTCCTGCTCAACGACATCCAGGACGGGCAAGTGCGCAAGGGCATCGTCAAGAACATCGCCGACTTCGGCGTGTTCGTCGATCTCGGCGGCATCGACGGTCTGCTGCACATCACGGACATGTCGTGGGGTCGCATCAACCACCCGAGCGAGATGGTCAAGATCGACCAGGAGATCGAAGTGGTCGTCCTGCGCGTGGATCAGGATCGCGAGCGCATCGCGCTCGGCCTCAAGCAGCGCACGGCCAGCCCGTGGGAAGGCATCGAGGCGCGCTACCCGGTGAACAGCAAGCACACCGGCGAAGTCGTCAACATCATGAGCTACGGCGCGTTCGTGAAGCTCGAGGACGGCGTCGAAGGCCTCGTCCACATCAGCGAGATGAGCTGGACGAAGCGCATCAACCACCCGAGCGAGCTCGTCAAAGTGGGCGACAAGCTCAACGTGGTCGTGCTCGAGTTCAACCACACGAAGCAGGAGATCAGCCTCGGCATGAAGCAAGCCGAGATGAACCCCTGGGATCTGGTGGAGAACCACTACCCGATCGGCACGGTCATCGAAGGCACGGTGCGCAACCTCACGAGCTACGGCGCGTTCGTCGAGATCGAAGAGGGCATCGACGGTCTGTTGCACGTCTCGGACATGAGCTGGACCAAGAAGGTCACGCACCCGAGCGAGATGGTGAAGAAGGGCGACAAGCTCCAGTGCGTCGTCCTGTCGGTGGACCGCGAGAAGAAGCGGATCGCGCTGGGCAAGAAGCAGCTGCACCCGGATCCGTGGCTCGAGACGATCCCGGCCAACTACCACGTCGGCGATCTGCTGTCGGGCTACGTGACGAAGATCACCAACTTCGGCGCGTTCGTGAAGCTCGAGGACGATCTCGAAGGCCTGCTGCACATCTCCGAGCTGTCGGACTCGAAGGTCACGAACGTCGAGGACGTGCTCAAGATCGGCATGAAGGTCGAAGTGCGCGTCATCCGCGTCGACGTGGAAGAGCGCAAGATCGGTCTCTCGTTCGTCCACTCGGACTTCGAGGAGAACGAGCACATCCTGAAGGCCGCGGCCGAAGCGCCGCCGGTCGAGGCCGAGGAGGCCGCGCCGGCCGAGCCGAAGCCGAAGAAGGAACGCAAGCCGAAGGCCGAGGCTCCGGCGACGACCGAAGCGCCGGTGGCCGAGGCTCCGGTCGAGGAAGCGAGCTGAACGTTCTCCGACTCCGCTTCGGGCGGCGTCGTACCTCAGGCGGCGCGGCGCGGGTTCGTCCCGCGCCGCGCCGTCCGTTCCACCCAGCGTTCCACCGCCCGCTCGAGTGGGCGCATGAGCAGGCGCTCGACCGGAGACTCCGCGCAGCGACGCGCAGCTTCGCGGCCCTCGCGCTGGCGCTCTTCGCCGCCTGCACGGGTCTGGGCGAGGACCAGGGCGACTCGGCCGCGCTGGCGGCCGCGCGCGAACGGCTCGAGCTCGCGCTGAGCGAGGGCGACGACGGCGCGGCGCGCACGGCGGCGGCGGAGTTGCGCGCTCGCGGCGCGCGCGGACCCGAGCTGGCCCGCGCCGACGAGGTCGCGCGCCTGCTCGACGCGCGCGTCGAACCGCGCCTCGAGCCCGCGCTGGACGCGCTGCGCGCCGCGGTCGCGAGCGGCGACGACGACCTCGCGCGGGCCGTGCTCCGGCGCCTGTGGGCGCAGCGACCGACGGGCGCGGCGGCCGAGCGCGCGGCCGCCTTCGAACGGATCCTCGACGGCCGCGGCGCGATCGCGGGGCTCGAGCTACGCGCGGAATGCGTGTGGACCGCCGACCCAGGGATTCCCGGCGCCGGCACGTGCGTCGTGCGTCTCGCAGTGCGATCGCGCGACGGGGTGGCGCGCGCGCTCGAGCCCGGACCAGCGACGCTCTCGTTGACCGCGATCACCGTCGATACGCGCGGGAACTCGAGCCACGGTTCGGAAGCGCGTTCCTTCGAGGCCTTGGCGCGACTCGACGTGCCCGCGGAGGGCGCGGTCGGCATCGATCTGGCGCAGATTCCGCTCGAGCTGCCGGCCGGCGCTTTGGCGCTGCGGCTCACGGCCGACGTGCGACTGACGCCCGGGACCGTCCGCCAGACGGAGCGCGCACTCCCCGCGCAGCGCGTCCCCGTCGAGCACGGCGAGCTGGTGCTGCTCGCCGGTCGGCTCTTGGCGCAAGGGCCGGCTGAGCCGGACGAGCTCGCGCGCGGCGCGGCGGAACCCGACTCGCGCGCTGGGGAACTGCTCGAGGTCGCCCTGCGCGTGCGTCGCGAGGATCGCGCTCGAGTCCTCGACGGCTTGTGCGCCTACGCCCAAGATCCCGCGCGCGTCGAGAGGCTCGCCTCGGCCTTGCGCTGGCTCGCGCCCGATGTGCAGGGCGGCGCGGATCCCTCGGAGTGGAGCCGGTGGCTCGCCGCGCGCGCCGAGCGCGTGCGCGCGGGTGAGCGGCGGACCGAGCCGGTCCTGCCGCGCGCGCTCGAGCCGAAGCTCGCCGATCGCTGATCCCGCGCGGCACCGGCCGCATTCGGGCGCGAGATCGCAGGGCCTGCCCCTTGATCGCCGTCCCGCCCGCGCAACACTCGCACGCACCATGACCGGCACACACGTCGACCCGCGCGTCCAGAGCCAGATGGCCGTCTTCCGGCGCGGGACCGTGGACTTGATCGAGGCGGGCGAGCTCGAGGCGCGCATCGCGGCGAGCCTCGCGGCGAAGAAACCACTGCGCGTGAAGTTCGGGATGGACCCGACCAGCGCCGACCTGCACGTCGGGCACGCGGTGCAACTCCTGAAGCTGCGCGCGATCCAGGACCTCGGTCATCAGATCGTGCTCATCGTCGGCGATGCGACCGCGATGGTCGGCGACCCCTCGGGCCGCAACAAGCTGCGCCCGCCGCTCTCGCGCGCCGACATCGACGAGAACCTCGCGACGTACGTGGACCAGGCCGGCAAGGTGCTCGACATGTCGCGCACGGAGGTGCGCCGCAACTCCGAGTGGTTCGACGCGATGCGCTTCGAGGACGTGCTGCGGCTCCTGGGCCGCGCCACCGTCGCGCGCATGCTCGAGCGCGACACGTTCGAGAAGCGCATGACCGACAAAGAGCCGATCGGCGTGCACGAGCTGCTCTATCCGCTCATGCAGGGCTGGGACTCGGTGATGATCCACTGCGATCTCGAGCTGGGCGGCACGGATCAGCTCTTCAACCTGCTGCGCGGCCGCGATCTGCAGTCGCAGGAAGGCCAGGTCGGCCAAATTTGCTTCACGATGCCGCTCGTGAACGGCGCCGACGGGCGCAAGATGAGCAAGAGCTACGGGAACGCGATCAGCTTCCTCGAGCCGCCGTTCGACATGTTCCAGAAGGTCGTGCGCACGGTGCCGGACACGGCGCTCGCCGACTGGTTCACGCTGCTGACCTTGCTCCCCGAAGCCGAGGTCGCGACGCTGATGGCCGGCGATCACCGCACGGCGCAGTTGCGGCTCGCGAGCGAGATCACGGCCTTTTTCCACGGCGCCGAAGCGGCGAGGTCCGCGCGTGACGAGTACGAGCGGCGCGCGCGCGGCGAGGGGCCGGGCGACGTCGAGGAGCGGCGCTGGCCGAGCGAGCACGCGGGCAAGTCGCTGCCGCTCGCGAACCTGCTCGCGGCGGTGAAGCTCTGCAACACGAACTCCGACGCACGTCGGCTGGTGCAGCAGAACGCGGTCAAGGTGAACGGTCAGGTCGTCGCGGATCCGGT
>Ga0209591_10005573_pt1 | contig 14033 bp, 14 predicted proteins | sample MAT01_FD_187207 | JGI IMG/M metagenome (GOLD analysis project Ga0209591, IMG submission 187207) | Freshwater microbial communities from Lake Fryxell liftoff mats and glacier meltwater in Antarctica - MAT-01 (SPAdes) (version 2) | ecosystem: Environmental > Aquatic > Freshwater > Ice > Liftoff... | reverse complement strand
GCGACAATGGCGTAGGCATCGCTCCCGAACTGTTGCCCCGCATCTTCGAACTCTTCACCCAAGCGGAACGGTCACTTGATCGTTCGCAAGGTGGCTTGGGCATTGGCTTGGCGCTGGTGGAACGCCTGGTCGAGCTCCATCGTGGCCATGTGAAGGTGAACAGTGCATTGGGACAGGGAAGCGAGTTCGCCGTCTACCTGCCGACGGTGCTTTCCGTCGCACCGCAACTACCGATCGACCAGACCGATACGGTGCGGGCGAACCGGCCCTCCCTGCGGGTGCTGGTTGTGGATGACAACCTGGACCTTACCCTGAGCATGGAGATGCTGCTGAAGGCACAAGGTCACGATGTACGCGTGGCATATGACGGACCTGCCGCACTGAAGCTGGCACTGGAGTTCCTCCCGCAAGTGGCGCTATTGGATATAGGCCTCCCGGGAGTGAACGGCTACGAAGTGGCCAGGAAGATTCGCGAAGAACCTACGTTGCGCGATGTGGTGCTGGTCGCCGCCACAGGCTATGGCCAGATGTCCGATCGGCAATTGTCGTCGGCCGCTGGATTCGACCACCACTTGGTGAAACCCGCCGTGTTCGCGGAGTTGAAGTCGATCCTTGCCGGTATTGCAGCCTCGGCATAGTTGGACGGAAGCAGCAAGGCAACCAACTCCACGATCTTCTTCGATCGCAGGGAATGTTCCCCACGTTCCATGGTTTGCCGCAGTGCGCAGAGGTAGGCCCAGGATGCAACGCTGCGCGAACGTTCACCATGGCTCGATCCGTTCGGCGCGCACCTTGCTCGCACAGGGGAAGCACTTTTCCCTGCTGACGATGCCGGATCTGCGTCAGGATGCATGACGAAGACGTGGGAAAAGTCCCCTTTACTATCTGACGCGATACACGCCGAAAAGCCAACCGCACCAGTTGCTCCAGGAACGACCATCGCCTCCGTCGTCAGCATTTCAATCTCCAGCAACTGCGCAATCTTTGCAGGCGAACAACGCATGAGGACTTATTCTACGGCCTCAACGAAAATGCGTTCTGTTGTGCGGCGACCGACTAAAAGCGCTCCTGCTGACAAAACCCCGTCCGCCGTGTCAGTAGCAACTGGCGTCAGCGAGGGCGGCCCCGGACGAACCTCTACGCCTCTTCCTGAGCGCGTTGCAATTCATTTGCCGAAAAGCGAGAGAATCTCCGCTCGTGTCACGGCGCTGGAGCGGCGACGTAAGATCCTCAGAACCGTCGGCTGCATGTCGGGTTCCGCCAGAGTATCCTCTTCGACAAGCATCGAGTCGCGTCGCGAAATGAGCCAGCGCCTCGGAAACCCGACAGGTAACGCAACGCGCGTCGTTCGCGCCCCGCTGGCATCTGTCTGCGTGATCGCCCATGACATAACCTGGGGAGCCCAGCCACGGCCGATGAGCACGGCCCGCGGCACTGCGGCAATCGGGTCTGGTAACGTGGCAAATCCGGCGCTCGCTGCATCCTCGGACTGCTCCGCATACAAGCCGTCCGGTCGTACTGCCCGGAAGAAGAAGTTCCCAAGTGGTACGTTCGTTCGGAATGAACCCGTTGCATCGATGGACATTCCCAACCCGAGCGCTGTTACATAGACCTCCACACTAAGCGATCCGTCATGTGCGCAATAGCGAATGAGCCACTGCGGCCCATGCATTGCCTTGAAGTTGTCTGACGCGTCGGGAGGGATAGTCACATATGGCGAGTCCACAAAATCAATTCGGCGACACCGTCGCAATTCCGATGGCACCACAGCCCGTCCCGCGTCGCGCGAAAAAATCGCTTGCGCGAGCGGACCGAACTGCCAGAGGAACATGTCCGCCAGCTCGCCCGCACGCTCTGCGGAAACTTCAGAGTCACCAGGCTCTGGCCGAGTACCAGGAAGACGACCTGACGCGTCAAGCTGCGCTGCGACCGCCGGGATGAACCATGCCTGAAACGCGGACATCGGTGCACTCACTGATGTCACATCCGAGCACGCCGAAACGGCGAGGGCGCAGAGAAGAATTGCTGCAGACTGTGAACGCATTCGCGGTTGTGATCGAATCGGTGTCAGCCAGTCCGCAATGTCAGCAGCAACTGGCGTTGTCGCGCCGCACGACGCCTTTCGTGGCCTTCCTGGCTTCCAGACTACCCGCAAATGCGTAAATGCGATCGACGCCGACCGAATCCTTCCAGCGCTTTGCCTGCACGTAGACTCGATCGAGACCCAAAACATCCTGATTGATGACGCCATCCACGCCGCCATCGCCAGAGCCACCGAGATGCTGGGCGGCGTTGGTCTCCCCCCCCGCCGTAGCCCATCTTCACGAGTAGCTGAATCACGAGACGCTCAAACGCGGTCGCAGACGACGCAGCAATCCTGTCCAGCAATTCTTTTGCCAGTGACTCGCGCAACTCTGCATCGGCTTCCTCGATTCGCTCTTGAGGAGTTTTTTCGGCTGGAGACGTTGACTTCGGGTCTTGCGATGGTGCGAAGGACTTTCTGCGGAATGCAGCAAACTCCGGGAACTGCATCAGGTCCGAGACAAGGATCTTGCCTTGGTGCTTCGCTCGGAACGAGGCGTCCCGATCGGTTATCTGTAACACGCCATTCGCCGGCCGTCTGACGAGGCCGGCCTGGTAGAGGTGCGTGTTGGCCCAGTAGGTTCGATCGGCGAAGCGCGTGCGCACACCGCTCGGCAACATCTCCTGAAAGTCGTCGTCGGACACAGCCATCGCGATTCGAAGCTGAGCGCGGAGCACGGCGAGTGTCTTTTGCGATCCGCCGGCGAGAGCATCAAGCATTGGCCGAAAAAATGACTGAAAATCTGGTACCGCCATGCCGACGGGGGTATCAGGTTCGACTGCGCGCCAACGCGGGCTTCTGCTTCGATCGCTTCCATAGAATGCGGTTCTCGAGCCGCTGCAGACCTTCCATAAAGTGGAGTAGCGGCCCCATACCCGCCACCGCACCCGCGCTCGTCGGCAGCCAGCGTCATTGTGCACCCGCGCGCCGACTCTACCAGCCGGTCCGAACGCCAGTGAGCGCGGGCGTGTGGTAGATCGTCAGGGCGCGCGCCTGCGCACTCAACGACACGACTGGTCCGAAGGGGCCGGTCGAGCGCAGGCTCAACGATGACCAGCCGAGCGAGATCACCTGCAGTTCAGCGTCAGCCAAACGCGCCGGGATCACCCGGGCCGGATCGCTGGATGCAGCACTCGGCACGCGCAGCAGGTGCATCCCGACCTCGCGGCCATACGCCAGCACTGTGACAGGGCCACCGCCGGTGGAGGTGACCTCAATGGGAAACGCCGGGGACGCCGCACTCGGCGTGACGAGTGGCGTCGCGAGCAGCGTGGCGATGCTGTAGAGTGCGACATAGACGCCAGTGGCAGACAACAACGCGTACGCCAGGCCGCGCTGCGTCGGGCGCCGCGGCGCTGGAGCTCCATTGGCCCGCCGCACGAGAGGCCGGCGCAGCAGCGCAGTGAACCACGAAGTCGAAGGGACTCGCGGTGCCGCTTGCTGGCTCGGATCAGAAACGAACATGCTTGTCAGCCTCCGGTAAAGATGGCGCCTGCTCTGTGTGGCAACGCAACACGTTCTGCTGCCACGCGACTGCACATAGGGCCGTCTTGATCACAATACCCCGGTCGCGTTTTTGACAGCAAGCGGCGTGAGAGCGCTCCGGCACGCACCCGTGTGGCGCAGTCCTCGGCCACGACATCATTGACCGCAATTCAATTGTTGGTCGCACAGCACCCTCCGCATTCAGCGCACCGGAACGATGAGTGTCCCGATCCGCGACGGACGCGCTGGAGGAGGAATAGGGAAGACACAATAAATCACGACCACTTCCGTCGTGCCTGGGGAGAACGCAATCGTGGTGTCGGCACCCGTCGCGAGCGCTGGCCACGTTTCGCATGGAGCCAGATCCGCGAGATTGTATGACTCGCGGTCCAAGGCCGCGACGGTGACCCCGCTTGCGCCAATATTCGTGATGTTGAAGATCGCAGAACCACGATTTTGCCGGACCGAGAGTTGGCTATCCGATACGGCGGTCAATTCGCGGTCGCAGCCCGCCAGGAAAGCGAACAAGAGAACAGATCGTCGCACTCTAAGTTCCTCCATTGTGTGGCTGACATCGAAGCTAAGCTGCAAGCGAATCAATGAAACGCGGAGCCGACAAGCGCCGCGCATTATAAATCGCTTGGCAGTTTCAGCGCACGTAATACGGCTGCGGGCGGACAGACAAGCGCTCGAAGAAACTCCGGTGCAAAGTCCGCGCGATTCGGCCATGCCCTTTTGCCACCTGCGACGTCAGCGGTTCGAGGCGCAGTCGGACGTCACCTGAGACGATGCCCTCCGGCGTGAAGGTGTGGTGTCCCTCATAGTCCTTCACGAGCGTGAAGCGGCACCCGCAGAGCATCGTATTCCAGAAGGCGCGCATCTCGACGTTGGCGAGCTGCATGCCCTGGCAGGCGTGCACGCCACCTCCGAACGGCGTGTGGATGGCGGGTGGCGCTTGTCCTCGGCGCGTTCGGGCGAGAAGCGCTCGGGGTCGAAACGAGTCGGCTCGGTCCACCAACTGCCCCAAGCACCTCTTCGCGGAGGCGCTCCTGCCACTCGGGATGCCTGGCGAGCAGGTAGGCCCTGCTCGTCACGGCAGCCGACGTCGTGTCGAACGCCGCCACCATGATCGTGAGGAAGACGCGCACGATCGCGTCGTCGTCGAACTCCTCGCCCTCGACCCGACACATGTTACTGAACAGATCGTCGCCGGCAACCGCACGCCGTTGCGGCACTTCGGCCAGGATCGTGGTGCGAAGCATTTCAAAGCCGCAGCGGGACCGACGAAAGGCACCGCTGACCCACGGGTTCCGCAAGACGGCCATGCCACCGCCCCAGAAATCGGTGAGCGTGCGTTCGAGGAAGGACACTCGCTCGCGGTTGGTGGCGCCGGTGAAGATCTCGGTCGAGACGCCCGCGAGGAGCTCCCGGACCTCCCGCTTGAACGAGACCTCGCCACGGCTCATCCACCGCCCCAGCGCGTCGTCGAAGTGCCGCTCCGCCATGGAGCGATAGCCCTTGATGGTGGACGACGTGAACGCGACCTGCACGAGCTTCCGCGCGCGGCGGTGATCGTCGAAGTCGAGCGAGAGCAGCATGCCGAGGTTCGATGCGCGCGGGTCGAGGCCCGCGAACATGAACAGGTCCCAGCCCATCGGCGCCGACCAGGCCCGGTCCTCCTAGGACGGAGCCACATCATGGTTCAGGGCCACGGGAGGCAGCGCTCGCTGACGAGACACATTCTGCTGCGAAGCGACCGTACAAAAGATCGTTCTGATCATAAGACACCGGTCGCCTGGTCAGCAGCCACTGGCGTTAGTATTCTCCTGCGCCAAACTCGTGATTCTGTCGATCGCGTTTGCTGCCGCACCCGACCGAGCATCGGCCAACTTGGTCAGCTGGCATTGCCACCTCACATTGACACCTCGCGCTGTCTGATTGCGTTCCAGCTCACCTCTCTTGAGCAGCCCATGATCCGATCGCTTGCCTACACCAGCCTGCTGGTGCCCGACTACGACGAGGCCATCACCTTCTTCAGCCGTGTGCTGCGCTGGACGTTGCAGCAGGACACGCGCCTGTCCGACACCAAACGCTGGGTTGTCGTGTCGCCAGGCGGCCCAGGTGGCGCGCTGCTGCTGGCGCAGGCCAGCACACCCGAGCAGCAGGCGCTGATTGGCCACCAGGGCGGCGGCCGGGTGTGGCTGTTCCTGCACACCGAGAGCCTGGACGCCGACATGGCGCACATGCAGGTGCATGGCGTGCAATTCGCAGAGACACCGCGCACGGAAGCCTACGGCCGGGTGGTCGTCTTTGCCGATCCCTGGGGCAACCGCTGGGATCTGATCCAGCCGGTGGCGCCATGACCGCGCTGCTGGCCGGGCTCTCACGACAATTAATCAGGACGCCGCTGCGGCTAAACCACGGTGTTTGCCACCCAGACGACATCGAGCTGGTGTTCGTCTGCCTGCTCGCAATATCTGTGGCGATGTGTCCTGCATCTAATCCTCGCACTTGCGCCGGGTACTGTGTGCCCCTGTCAAGCCCGATTCACATCAACGAGAATTGCAAGAAGACCCGTCACCAGCAGTACCCACATGAGTACGAAACGACCTCGATTCGGAGCGCTCGGTTTGAGACGTAGCGCGAGGGGCGTGAAGCTAAGTAGAGGCACGGACGCTTGACTGCAATCCAGTATACTGGATACCTTGTCTACCATGAAAGACCAACTCATCGACCTCAATCAGCGAATTGCTGAGCGGACCCGGGCGCTGCGTGGCACTCTGGGCCTGTCGCTCGACGAACTGGCGGGGCGCTCCGGGGTCAGCCGCTCGATGCTCTCCCTCATCGAGCGGGGTGAGAGCAGCCCGACGGCGGTCGTGCTCGAAAAACTTGCGACTGGGCTCGGCGTGACACTGGCGTCGCTCTTCGATCATGTCGAGGTCACCGCATCGCCCGTGTCGCGTCGTGCCGAGCAGCTGGAGTGGCAGGATCCTGCGTCCGGGTACCGCCGTCGCAACGTGTCGCCGCCGGGCGTGCCGCAGCCGATGCAGATCGTGGACGTAAATTTTCCCGCAGGCGCCCGTGTGGCATTTGAGTCCAACACGCGTGCAACGCCGGTGCAGCAGCAGGTATGGGTGTTGAGCGGCTGCATCGAGGTCACCACCGGCGCGACCACGCATCGGCTGTGCGACGGCGATTGCCTGGCGATGCAGCTCAGTGCGCCCACGATGTTCCACAACCCGACGCACGAGCCGGCGCGCTATGCCGTCGTGATCACGTCGCATCGCGTCTGACGCGGGAGCGAGGCCCGATGTCCTTCACTTCGAACCCGATGGCTGCCATTCGCGCGGTGCGCGACGGCGACGCGTCCGCGCTGGCGGCCATCTACAATCACTTCGTCACCGACACGATCGTCACGTTCGAGGAGACACCGATCACCGGCGAGGAGATGCGTCGGCGCATACAGGTCGTCCACGAGGCAGCGTTGCCGTGGCTGGTCGTAACGGTCGACGACACGGTGGCTGGCTACGCCTATGCGTCGAAGTGGAAGGATCGCATCGGCTATCGTCACTCGGTGGAGAGCACGGTCTACCTGACGCCGGCGGCCCGCGGTCGCGGACTTGGCTCGGCGTTGTACGATGCATTGTTCGCGAAGCTCGCGGAGTGCGGGGTACACGCGGTGATGGGCGGCATTGCGCTCCCGAACGACACCAGTGTCGCGCTGCACGAGAAGTTCGGCATGACGAAGGTGGCCCACTTCGGTGCAGTTGGCTACAAGTTCGGGGAGTGGATCGATGTGGGATACTGGCAGCGGATCCTGGCTGATGCTGACCGCCTGACGCTGCAACGCAAGGGTTGATTCGGGCGCCGTCGCTGGTGATGCGAGTCTTCCCAGACTCGTGGGCCAGCTTCTGCTGCGAGCGGACCGCCCAACGCTTCGTGTTGCGCTGATGGTGGGGCGGCTCAGCCCCCGAGGGCCCAGGCGTCGCCGCTCTTTCGGTTGGTGTCGCCGGACGTTCGCTGCATACTCGACCGGGCCCGATTGAAATTCCTGTCCCGAACCCGACTCCGGTGAGCAGCACCGGCTTCCGTCCGAACCGGTCGGCGAGCACGCCGTAGACGGGCTGTGTGGAGCTGACGCCGAGCAGGTAGGCAGTGATCACCCACTGCCGGTCGTTGCGCTCGCGCCGCGATGCGTCCGGGCAACGGGTGATCCTCAGAACGCCTGCTGCCACCGCACTACGGCCGCGTGCTCGGTAGTCCGCGAAAGATCGGGGTTCGTGATATCGATTCCCGCGCTCAGGCGCGTCGTCGAGGTCGGGATCCAGCTCGCGACCAGGCCCGCGGTGCGCACGTAGCGAGGGGCGCCAGCAACGAGCAGCGGCACCCGCTCATTGAAGCGCACCTGAAGCAGACCGGTGCGCACCCCGAACTCCAGAGCGCCCATACGGCCGCGCGGGGTGACCTCCTGCGTGGCCGCGCGCGTCCCGCCCACCACCAGCGCCGCGCGCAACGACACGGCACTGGCCTGAAAGTTCTCGCGCCGCTCACCGAGGCGGACCATCTGCCACAGGTGGGCCACTTCGGCTCCCGTCATCCATCGCGCCGTGCCGGCCACGACACCCACTGATGCGCGCCCCCGGTTGCCGTCGGCGAAGCTCGTGCCCGATGCCGAGTTGTCGTCACGAAAGACCACCAGCGGGAGTTGGCTCACGGACAGGAGACGCGTGAGCGCCGGCGTGTCGGGTGACCCCTGTTCGCGCCCGGCGAGCACGCTCCCCTGGACGTCCACGTAGCGAGCGCCCTGCTTCGTGCGCCAGCCGCCGTGCAGCAGCAGGTCATGTCCCCTGCCGCCGACGGCGCGCACGTCGCCGTCGGTGTCCACCGTCGGAAGGTCGCTGCCGATCGGTGTGCGGAAGCCTCCCACTGCCACCCGGAACCGGCCGCGACTGTGCTGAAATTGCCCACCGAAGCTTCGGCTCGGCATCAACGCATTGACCTGGCTCCGTTCGGGAAACAGCAACGTGCTCGATGATTGCATCCGCTCGGTGCCGAAGGCCGGCCGGAATCGTCCGAGGCGAACCGTGCTGCCACGTCCCATCCATCCCACGAAGGCATCCTGCACCAGCACGCGCCCCTGCCCGAAGTCGGGTTGCAGGCGCACGTGCCATCCGTCGTCGCGCGCCGCGTCGAACACGAGGCGGGCGCGGCGCAGCAGCAGTCCGTCGGGCGCACGCGCGGCTGAACCACCCACCCAGCGTCCATCGACCTGGAGGTAGCCGCCAAGCGTGAGTTGAATGCCCTCGCTGGTGGCCACGGTCGCGCGGCCACGTTCGTCGTCGGAGCCGCGCGGTGTGGTTTGCGCGGCTGCCGTCGACAGGGCTGGCAGTGAGGTGATGGCGATGAGTGCGAGGTCCGTGGCCGTCGACCAAAACCGGTGGGTCGCTGTTTTCGTGAGGCGCTGCGGCGTGGGCATGTTTCACTTGTTCCAAGTGGGTCAGCGATCGTGCTGCCTCGCACGGAGCTCTCGACCAATATCAGGATTTCACCCGAACTCAGTCACGGAGGCAAGTCCGGATGGTATCTCATCCGTCATCGAGCGAGTATACACCCAGGTCTGCACAGCCCACCGATGAACTATGGCTATATAGCGTTGACTTCTTTCAAGTGCACGAGAAAGGATCGCACCGTCATGATGTCGGGCTGATCGTCCGCACCGTACTTATCTCGAACGGCTTTCGGAAGAACAAGCGTCAGGAGGGCGTCCTTCATCAGGCGTCTTTGCTTCACCGAGATGCCAGCTTCCATGGTCAGGAGATGCTTGCTCCTGATTCGTCGTGCTTCGTTCAGCACCTGGCGCCAGCGATCCTTGGCTGTAAACTTCGCCGCGAGCATGCGAAGTTTCGATTCCGGAAAATCTGTGTCCTCATATGCCTGCTTGGACGGAAAAAGGAAATCCGGAACCTCACCTCCGTCGATTTCAGGCTCCATGACGAAAGGGATGTGGGCCAATTCCAGCAGCTCGCGGAAATGGTACTGCAGTGCCCCGCCAGCTCGTGATACACGAGACTGCCGAATCGACATCGAAAACTGACGGAACACAGCTACGTCAGGATCGCCCACGCTGTCGACAAATCCATCGCGCAGTCGTTTCGCGATCTTCCTGTCCTCCCATCCTCGGTACATCGCTGCTTCAGCCTCGATCCACCGAAACAAGGCATCGTCGGGATCTTCGCGACCATCAACGTGTGGAAGGCGTTCGCGAATCAGTGCCGATACCTTTTCTCCCTGCGGAAGTGCACACCGAATATTTCCACGCGTAATCGGGGCGTCGGGGTGAGACGCAGCGAATCCGGTGGGCCGCGGCGAGTCGTCGCGTGGCGCCCGGTCCAGTACGGTGTCCGAGTCGATGGAGTACTCCGCGCGTCGGCGTCGGCCGCCGTCGCGGCGCGCGTGCTCACCGAACATCAGGTCGCAATGTCAGCAGCAACCCGTGTTATGCGGCAACTTCGACAATGGTCGCGTACGTGTGCGGTTCGGGCAGCTGCACACCGTCCGCACGCAAGCCCTCGACGTGAAATGCAATGGCTTCGCGCATCTGCTGCTCAACCTCAATGCGAGACGATCCCGCCGCCACGCAACCAGGGAGGTCGGACGAATACGCTGAGTAACCGGTCGTGGTCTGTTCGACAATCACAAGTAATTTCATGGCTTCAGTCCTGCCTGCCTGAGGGTGCTGTTGAGCGTGCCCGGAGCCAGTTCGTCGCTCGGGTGCCCGGCCACCGCGACCAAGCCGGCCTTCGTCGCATGCTTGAATTGTTGATGGCTCTCAGGAGTCCGCGCAAGATACTACCCATCATCGGTGAGCACACGGAGCACGTCGCGGACTTTCATGCACGCGAAGATGTACGCGAGACGGCTTCCACTGCAGGGAGGGCGCGAACGGTTACATGACCGATGGCGAAGGATGCTCCCGGTCGCCGCAACGGGGACGGCGCAGGGACCGGCACGCGGCGAGCCGATCGCCTCGTGAGCACGCTCTGGCGGTACCGCACACTCGACGTGCACGCGATCGCTGCCTGCCGCATAACGCTGTGTTCTGCTGCGAGCGGACCGCGTGCTGCCGAGCGGACCGCGGATTGCGGGTTCGCTCGTCAGCCGCAAGCATCGTCAGGCCGTCGGCTCGCGGACGATGCGTCGAAACAGGTTGTCACGCAACGGAACGGTGACGGTCCGCGAGTGAGGTGGGTGTCTGCTCGAAGCTCGTCAGTCCCGGAGCGCACATGCCCGACGCGGCGCTGGCGGGCGGGGCGTCTACCGACCTCGGCGCTCCTACCCCTCTCCGCTCTTTCGGTTGGGTTCAAGCATCGCCAGCACCTCGGCCGGCGTGGCAACGCGACCTGCCGCCACACACGCGTCGACCTCCGCCGCCGGGATTGATGCCCTTAACGCAGCGATCCGCTCGCCGATGCCCGGCAGCATGGGATGGTCCACTACGACCCCGGCTTTCACCGAAAGTACAGACGCGGCGGCGGCGATCTGGACGGCTCGTGCCGGATGGCCGGCCAGCTGTTCAGACGCCGCGAGTCCGAGCAGCGCCTGACCGACGCCGCGCGCACTGCCGACCTCGTCGTAGCTGCGCATTGAACGAAGGAACCCGATACTGGCCGCCTCGTGCTCGCCGATGGCCAGCGACGCCCACGCGAGCTCGCCCTGCACACGCGCCACCTCGGGCTTATCCCCGACGAGCGCGAAGCTATCCTCAGCCTCGCGATAATACGCGAGCCCGCGCGAGTGGTCACCCGTAGCAAGGGCAATCTGCGCCTGAAAACTGCTGCTGATCCCACGTCCCTCGAAGTCGCCGACCTCCGCCTGCAGTCGCCTTGCATCGGATATCAGCTGTTTCCCGCCGTCCGCATCTCCCGAGAGGAACGTGAGGAAGCCAAGGAGTGCCATGGACAACGCTTCCACCAACGGCATGCCACCCTCGCGCGCAAGCGCAATGGAGGAGTGCATCGCCGATTCCGCAGTCGCCATGTCGCCCGTGGAGAGCGAGATGTACGCGTTCGCCATCTCCAGTTCGGCACGTAGCCCGGCGTCACCGATTGCCTCCGCGTCGGCCAGTCCGCGACGGGCCAGATCGACCGCTATCGCCCAATCCGCCGTGACAGTACCGATCATGCCGCGCGTGAAGCGGGCGAGCGCGCGGCCGATGGACGGCGGACGGTCGGCGGCCAATTCGAGGCTCGCATCCACGAAGGCTTGACCGGTCAGATGCAGACCGGCGATATGCCATGGCCAGTTGAGACAGCCGCACAGCAGGAGTCCTTGCTCGATTGCCGCAACATCGCCGGTGCGTGCGCGGCCGATGGCCCAGGCCACCGCAGCCTGCGTGTTGGCGGCATCGGCACGCCAACGAGCCATCGCGCCGAGCTGGTCCGTCGTGATGATGCCCAGTCGAATCTGTCGGACGTACTCCACGAAGTACGCCACGTGGCGAACGCGCGCCTCCTCCACTTCGCCGCCGGCGTGCAGCTGCTCCGCGGCGAACGCTCGAATGGTCTCGAGCAGTGTGTAGCGGGCACCGTCATTGAGCACGCGCACGAGTCCCTTCTCGACGAGTGACTCCAGCTGCTCGATCCCATGCCAGCGGTCGGCCTCATCGTAACACACCTGTTCCATCGCCTCGAGCGTCCATCCCTCGTGGAACGTGGAGAGGCGGCGCAGCAGCTGCTGCTCCGAGCTGTCGAGGAGCGAATAACTCCAGCTGATGGTGGCGCGCAGTGTCCGTTGGCGCAGCGGCAGGTCGCGGTCGCCGGACGTGAGCAGATCAAGCGCGTGATCTAGACGCTGCAGGAGCGCGGACGGGTCCATGATGCGCACGCGCGCTGCGGCGAGCTCGAGTGCCAGCGGAAGTCCATCCAGTTGCCGACAAATGCTGACGACGGCACCCGCGTTCGCCGCCGTCAGCGCAAATCCCGGCTTCACCTTTTCGGCGCGCTGAACAAACAGTGCAATGGACGGACAGGCGAGCACTGCGGCGAAATCATCGTCGGCGGCCGGCAGTGCGAGCGGTGGGAGCACGAACTCCACTTCGGCGCCAATCTTGAGTGGCGCGCGGCTGGTGGTCACGATCAACAGCTGCGGACAGCGCGCGAGTAGCTGTGCGATGTCCTCGGCGGCGCCGAGGACCTGCTCGAAGTTGTCGATGACCAGGAGCGTGCGTCGGTCGCCGATGACTGTCGCCGCTGCTTCGAGCGGAGAGCGCCCGTGCGCCTCAGCAATTTCGAGCGTGGTACCGATGGTGCTGAAGACCTCCGCGGGTGCGGTGACGGAGGCGAGAGAGATGAACGCGGCGCAGTCGGCGTACGTGGTGTGCAAGCGATGGAACAGTTGTATTGCGAAGCGCGTCTTGCCGTTTCCGCCGACGCCGGTGACCGTCAGCAGGCGCGCACCTTGCGCGATGCGCTGTTCCGCGTCCTGCAGCGAAGCGTCACGGCCAAGCAGCGGCGTCGCCGGTATCGGCGGAGGCTTCAGGAATGCTGCACGCGTGGCGGGTGCGGCCGCCAAACGTGGATTGGTGCGGCCGGCGTCGAGGGCGCGCCGCCACTCCTGGACCGTCTCGAAGCGGTCATCCGGTGATTTGGCCAGGGCCCGCTCCACAACCGCAGCGATCGCCGCCGAGACTGCCGGTCGTACCGTGCACAGTGACGGAACGGGGTCGATCGCGTGTCGCACCATCACCGCCATTGCGGTGGGACCGCTGAACGGCGGCTCGCCGGCGAGCATCTCGTAGAGCACGCATCCCAGGGCATAGAGATCGCTGCGGGCGTCCACCGCGTCGCCACTCGCCTGCTCGGGGCTCATATACTGCGGGGTACCCAGCGCCATCCCAATCATCGTCAGCTTCTCGCGGCCGGCGGCGCTGTCGGCAGTGCTGACGGCCGAGGCGATCCCGAAGTCGGCCACCACGGCGTGCCCGTTCTCGATCAGAATGTTCTCGGGCTTGATGTCGCGATGCACCACACCGCGACTGTGCGCGTACTGCAGCGCATCGGCGATTTCATCGGCCAAGCGCAGCGCTTCGTCGAGCGGAAGCTGTGGGTCGCGGTCGAGGAGGTTACGCAGCGTCTCGCCTTCCACGTACGGCATCACATAGAACATCTGCCCCGACGCCTCGCCGGAGTCGAACAGCGGCAGAATATGCGCGTGCCGGAGGTTCGCGGTGGTAGAGATCTCGCGAAGAAATCGGTCGACGCCAAGCGACTCGGCGAGTTCGGGACGCAGGACTTTCACGGCCACCGGGCGACTGTGGCGGAGGTCGCTGGCCAGATAGACCGTGGCCATGCCGCCGACGCCAATCTCCCGCTCGATTCTGTACTTGTTTCCTAACGCTTCCTTGAGACGATCGAGCTGGTTGATCATGCGGGGGAGGTGTGTCGGCGAACGGAGGACGGCGAGGGCG
>Ga0209591_10005563_pt1 | contig 14038 bp, 7 predicted proteins | sample MAT01_FD_187207 | JGI IMG/M metagenome (GOLD analysis project Ga0209591, IMG submission 187207) | Freshwater microbial communities from Lake Fryxell liftoff mats and glacier meltwater in Antarctica - MAT-01 (SPAdes) (version 2) | ecosystem: Environmental > Aquatic > Freshwater > Ice > Liftoff... | reverse complement strand
TGTCGGCGGTAGTCTGGGGAAGTAGGCATTAAGTGACCGATCCAGCCTGCTAAAGATGCTCCTATTTGCACGGTGGGGCCTTGTCTTCCTAAAGATAAACCGGAACCAACTGCTAAAATAGTGGTGAGAAGTTTGGCGACAGCTACTCGCAAATCTAAGGCAAGATTGACGCCGCCGAGAGCAGCTTTGACGTGAGGAATGCCGCTACCGGCAGTTTCGGGAGCCAAACGTTCTACCAATAAACCTGTTAGGAACCCGCCAGCTAAACCGACGCTGGGGAGTAATATCCAAACAGGAATTACTGCGGATGTAGCTACTCGCCAACTGCCGAGCCATCCGACTCCTAATTTGAGCAAAACGCCAGCGATTCCGGCGACTAAACCAATCAGACAAGCTTCAAAAATGGCGAGCCGTTTTGGTCGTAAAAACAGTTGAGATTTGATGACCCTGGAAGGTTCCCTAAATTGTTTAGGGATAGTAATGTACGGCATAAATAGCGTTTATTGCCTGCAAATTGTCGGCTCGGTTAGAGTTTAGCAAAAAATCGCTTGGTTTGGTAAAAAGCCACGAATTTCAATCGCGAATTGACTATTTTTGCCAGAACTCTAATTTTTTATTCCCAAAGTACGCGCGGCGCAGCTCTCCGTAGGGAATCGACCAAAACAACTTACATTAATTTAACTTTCGGAATGAAAATAGCCCACAATCTACTTTTTTTAAGATTTGATAATTTTAACGGAATATGCAGTAAAGCCATCGCAAATAATTTTTTTCGGGAAAGTCCGTTTTGTAGCCGCTCTCAAGTATGATAGGCATCATCTGTCCTATGGGGGATGCAAAGCTCGCCCTGGTAAGTTGAGCAAGATGGGCGATCGCGCATCAGTGCGGGTTCTGACTACTAAAAATTCAGTTCCCTCGCCTTGTAAAACAGGGGGGAATGCAGTAGCCCCCTTTTGTAAGGCAGCCTCTCAAGCACAACTCATCAATCAAACGACAAATCATCCCGCTATTTAAAATTGGAGAAACAAACATGAGTCCAACCTGGAAGTCCCAAGGCCCAAACCCCATCAACGCTATAGCACCACAAGAAATTCAGTCTATGGGGGGCGTTAAAGTTGCAGTTACACACCCCACCGACCCCAATATCATGTGGGTGGGTACTACCAACGGAGGCATTTGGAAAACCACCAACGCTAAAGACGACAATCCGATTTGGACACCCAAAGCAGACGACGCCGACTCCCTATCCATCGGGGCATTAGCCATAGACCCCAACAACCCCAACGTCCTCGTAGCAGGATTTGGCAACTTCAGTTCCTACGGTGGTAGTGGCGGTGCATTGAATGGGTCGTTGCTGCGGAGTGCTGACGGCGGCGAGACTTGGACGGCTATCAAGGCCCCCGATCTCAAAGACAAAAACATCTCCGGCCTTGTGGTAAGCGGCAACACAATTATGGCTAGTGCCAGACGAGTCTACAGCAACGTCCCAGGCGGATTGTTCCGCCTTACCGACACGGGCAACAATAATTTCACTGTCGCGAAAGTGTCTGGTCCCGCGGGGTCAGCATTGCCCGAGGGTGAATTTAGTGACATAGATTACGTTCCAGGCAATACCTCAACCTTTTATACAGCTAATTTGACTGGGGGTATTTTCCGCAGCACTGACAGTGGGGTAACTTGGACAAGCGTCAACACTGGCCTCACCGGATACGGGCCGAATACCTCCAACATTCAGATATCGGTTTCCAAGGCATCGGGGAATCCTGTCTATGCTGGGTTAGTGGAAAAGAAAAATAATCGGGGTGGCACGCTCTCGGGCGTGTTTCGGTTAGGTGATGCTGCTAAGGATACTAATTGGGAATCGATGGGGGAACCCACCATTGCTGTACAAGTGAAGAAAGTGACAGCGGATGGAAGGTTTTACGTACAAGATGCGGCCGGAAAGATAGTTACAGAACCAAAGAATTTTGGCGTCAACCCTGGAAATCAGGGGACCAATCACTTTTCGATCGCAGGCGACCCCACAAATGCCAATGTTGTCTACATAGGCGGCGACTCCGGCGATGCGCGACAGTTGCGGGGCGAGTTCAAAGCGGCTGAGATATGGACTAGCATGGTACCGCCGACGTCGTCCCAAAACCCTCCAGTAAAACAGCCACAAGACGATTCCCGCGCTAAGATTTTTGATGCGGAGGGCAATTTGATTGAGGTCGGTGACGGCGGAATTTACAAGCGTGTCTCTCCCAATTCGGCAGAGGGAAAATGGGTGCCTCTGATGGGCAGCGGGGCTAGCAGTTTGCGAAGCACGGAATTCCACTCCATTGATTACGATGCTATCAGCAACAAGATTGTTGGAGGGGCGCAGGACAACAGCGCTTCTTATGGAGATATTGACAGCAATCTGGTGTGGAACGAAATAGCAAGAGGGGATGGCGGTAGAGTCCGCGTTGACGACCTAGACAAAGATTTCTCGCTGATCTATTTCGGCACCCAAAAGTTGGCAGACTTCAGCTATAGAAAGTTTGACAAAAATAACCCGACGGTAGCTGGCGAGAGAAAAAGTCCCAAGCTTAAAGTTGACGGAACCGAAAAAACTATTTACCAGTACGCCACGGAAGGAATGCCGTTTGTAACTCCTCTGGAGGTGAATAAAGTTGCAACGGGGCGGTTGGTCATCGGTAGCGAAACCAAGGTCTATGAATCGATCGACAAAGGCGATACCGTAAAAGACCTGGGGAATGTCGGCGGGGAAGTAACTGCGATCGCCTACGGGGGCAAATTAAAGGACGCTCTGGCTCCAGATGTCTTATACGTCGCCTCTGCTACAAATCAAATCCGGCTTCGCACGACTGCTGGCGGTGAGCTAACTCAACTCACTTTCCCTGGTCAAGACGAGATTAAAGATATTGTCCTGAACCCCAACAACTGGCAAGAAGCCTATGTGGTGGATAATAAGAAAGTCTGGCGCACTAAAGACGGTGGGGCTAATTGGGAGGACATTACAGGGGATTTAGTCACTAACAAGTTAATCGCCGGTCAGTTGGAGACAATTCAATATGTCTCAGGCGGTAATGACGGACTCCTAGTCGGCGGCTTGGGCGGCGTTTACTACATCTCGTCTCCCGCTACCGGGGATACAACTAAGACTTGGCAAACTTTTGGCACAGCACTCCCCAAGAATGTGCGCGTCAGCGAGTTGCAATACAAATCGGAAAAAGATCTGCTGGTGGCGGGTACCCTAGGGCGGGGTGCGTGGACGGCGACTAATATCAGACCCGAATTTGGTGGCACGGCTGCGACTCCAACTGCGACTCCGACTCCAACTGCGACTCCGACTCCAACTGGGACGGCAACTCCAACTGCGACGCCGACTCCGGCTAAGGCGGCGACTCCGACTAAGGCGGCGACACCGACTGCGACGCCTAGTTTGTATGTCAGCAATGCCGAAGCGCCAGAAAATGTTGCTGACTACCGATTCGGTCCGATCGATCCGGACGATACTACCAATGATGAAGTAGACGACAACGAAATCGAGCCACCAGGTTTAACATTTATCGTCACCCTGAACCCACCCAGTGCTACACCAGTTACGGTGCAAGTTGCTACCGCAGACGCTACTGCAAAGGCGGGAACTGACTACTTTGCTATCGAACCAACTACTTTAACTTTTGCTCCGGGAGAGACAGAGAAAGAAGTCACGGTCTATCTATTAAACGATAGTGCGATCGAGCCTGATGAGTTCCTGTTCCTGAATCTTAGCAATGCGAATGTGGCGATCGCGGAGGCCCAAGGTAAAGGAATTATCTCAACTGATGTTGGCGAAGGCAACGACCAAATTATCGACGGCGACGAATTTGATAACGAACTTATCGGCGACATTGGCAACGACACCATCAGCGGCTTTGAGGACAATGACACCCTAGACGGCGATGACGGTGACGATTCGCTAATCGGTGGCAGTGGTGACGACTCCATCGTCGGCGGCAACGGTAATGACGTTCTGCAAGGCGACGAGGGCAAAGACACCCTCGACGGCGGTGCCGGCAACGATACCCTCAGCGGCGACGCAGGCGACGATTCTATCGTTGGCGGTTTGGGCGACGATTCTATCGTTGGCGGTTTGGGTGACGACACTCTGCAAGCTGGCGACGGCAACGACACCCTGAATGGAGGTGCGGGCGACGATTCCATCGTCGGCGGCAACGGTAATGACGTTCTGCAAGGCGACGAGGGCAAGGACACCCTCGACGGCGGTGCCGGCAACGATACCCTCAGCGGCGATGCTGGCGACGATTCTCTCGTTGGCGGTTTGGGTGACGATTCCTTGGTTGGCGGCGACGGCAACGACACTCTGCAAGGTAACGACGGCAACGACACCCTGAATGGAGGTGCAGGCGACGATTCTTTGGTTGGTGGCGCCGGCAATGACACCCTCGACGGCGGCGCCGGTAATGACACCCTCGACGGCGGAGAAGGCAACGACAGCATCAATGGCGGCGACGGCAACGACAGCATAGTCGGCAGCCCCGGCAACGACACCATCGATGGCGGTGCAGGAATAGATACCCTTTCCTACAGCACTTCTACATCACCTGTCAATCTCAACCTGGACACCGGCAACATCAAAAATATCGAAGTCATCATCGGTACAGCCTTCGCCGATACCATCACCGGCAGCAGCAGCAACGAAACCCTAACCGGCAACGGCGGCGCAGACATCCTCACCGGTGGCGGCGGCAACGATACCTTTATCTTCGATCCCACAAAATCCGGCGGCAGCAAAATTCAAGCAGGTAGCGGCACTGACACCCTACTTCTGACAGGTGTTACCGCAGCTTTATCTCTAACTCCCGGTACTGCGGGAGTCGGCCGCAGCGGTACTAGCTTGCTAGTAGACATCAACAAAGACGGTCAAATCAACGCCGCAGATGACATCGAAATTCTCAATTTCTTCGATTCTGCAACCACCAATCTTCCCGGTAGCGGATTTGTGGAAAATGTGGCAGGTTTGTCGGGCGATTCTATTCTCTCTCAGTTTGCTCCTCCACCCATACCCATACGCCTTAGTACACCCACACCCACAACTACCCCAACACCTCGCGGCCCGAAAATTTTAACGCCTAGCGTTCCGATTCCGAGTCCGAATACTACTGTTGACGTGACTTTCAGCACCGGCCCGCTGAACGATTTGTATTACGGCGGTTCCCAAGCTGATGCACTGAACGGTTTAACTGGAAATGATACACTTTTCGGTTTGGATGGCAACGATAATATCAGCGGTGATGACGGCAATGACTCGCTATTGGGCAATGCTGGTAATGACTGGATTGATGCTGGTTCTGGCGATGATGTTGTGTTTGCAGGTAAAGGTAATGATGCCATTGTCGGTGGAAATGGCAATGATTCACTCTACGGAAATGAAGGCTTTGATGTTGTTTTCGGAGGCGACGGTAACGATCTCATTTTTGGCGGCAAGGGTGACGATTCTCTCGGCGGTGATGCTGGAGATGACAGCATTTTCGGTCAGTTAGGCAATGATTTCTTGCTCGGTGGCAGCGGTAATGATGTTGTCAGCGGCGGTGAGGGAGATGATACTCTTGCAGGTATCGATCCTGGTGCTACTAATCCGGGTGTTGGTGAGTTTGATACTTTGACTGGCGGCGACGGTAAAGACCGTTTCTTGTTGGGAGATAGTGATAAGATTTACTACTCTGGTGATGGTAATGCTGTGATTACTGATTTTAATTCGACTGAGGATGCGATCGTCCTTTCGGGTTTTAAGGCTGATTATTCGCTGTCGGTTGCGGGGAATGTGACTAGCATTTTCCTCAAAAAGCCCGGTCAGTCGGATGATTTAATTGCGACGGTGCAAGGGTTGACTGATTTAAATATCGATCGACCTTATTTCACTTTCATCTAGCTGATGCACGCGGATATTAACCGCTGATGCACGCTCAATAACGCAGATATCTATACAAAATATCTGCGTTGTTTTGTATAGATATGGTGTTTTAATCCCTAATTTACTATGTTATCGCTCTAATTTTGATTCCCTTTGGTTCATCGCCCAAAACTATTTAGATTAATTTAACTTTTGGAAGGACGATCGCCCAAAATGTACTTTTTTAATCTTTGACAATTGTACCGGAATATGCAGCGCTAGGACGATCGCCCGCCAGTAATTTTATGCGACAAATTCGTGGCTCAGGTTTGGTCAACTATAATCTGAATCCTTTGTGCTGTAATGGATACAAGGCTCGATCGCACTGTAGGTAAGTCAAGATGGGCGATCGACCAAATTCCCCGCAGTGAGTCAAGTCTGCTTGGGTGCGATCGGCATGACGACAGAGGGAGCGATCGCCCGTGATATGCACTATGATACTAAAAAGTTCAGTCCGCAAACTACTGCTACTAACATAAATCTCATGCTGGGACAAACACTCGCAGGACGCTACCACATCATAAAACACTTGGGAGGCGGTGGCTTTGGTCAGACATACCTGGCTGAAGATAAAAAGCGATCGGGTAATCCTCGCTGTGTCGTCAAGCTACTCAAGCCACTTCATAGCGATCCGCAGACTCTACAGGTAGCTAGACGTTTATTTAAAACAGAAACAGAAACCCTCCATCTGTTAGGGACTCACGATCTAATTCCTGCACTCTTGGATGACTTTGAAGAAAATCAGGAATTTTATTTAGTTCAGGAATTGATTGATGGGAGAGATTTAAGTAAAGAACTTATCCCTGGAAAACGCTTTAGCGAGTCTGAAGTTATTGATATTTTGCAGAATATTATCGAAATATTAGTATTTGTTCAGCAGCACAAAGTTATTCACCGGGATATTAAACCTCCTAATTTAATGAGGCGCAATTCTGACGGTAAAATATTATTAATTGACTTTGGGGCTGTCAAACAAATTACCTCTCAAATAGTTAACTCCGGGGGACACGCGCCGCCAACTGTTACGATTGGAACAGAGGGCTATATGCCTGCGGAACAAAAGAACGGAGACCCTAAATTTTGTAGTGATATTTATGCTGTTGGAATGATTGGCATTGAATGTCTTACTGGTATATCTCCTCACCAGTTTCCCAAAGATGCTAATGGTGAAGTTGTTTGGCGCAATTATGCACAAGTTAGCGATACTTTGGCTAATATTTTAAACAAAATGGTGCGCTATCATTTTCGCGATCGCTACCAGTCAGCAGCAGAAGTCTTGCCAGCTCTCAATAATTTGAGAACTCGACAAGTTGCTACTCCGGTAGCTTCTACTGTAGTATCATCTCCTAATTTATTCGCATTAATGAATACCTGGACGCGAGATCATAAAATTAGTTTAACTGGGATTGGTTTGGCTATCGTATTTAGTGTAGCCGCCTTTTTTACACCAGAAATTAGAAAAATGATGGGATTGGATGCTGGGGATAATTTTGCGAGTTATGAAAATACAGACAATGGGATTAAGATGAAATATCCCGACACTTGGAACAAACAAGAAGAGTCTAACGCAATTACCAAAGAGGTTGTTCAGTTTATTTCACCCAAAGAAAGTGAGACTGATGGGTTTCAAGAACTTGTGATTGTCTCGGCTGAACCTACGAAAGATTTGACTCTTGATGAGTTTACGAAATTATCTAAGCAAGAAATTCCGAAGTTAGATAAAAATACTAAGATAACTGAACAAGGTGCATCTACTCTGGCAGGAAAGAATGGGTATAAAGTTGTTTATAGGGCTAAGGAAGGTAATTTGGATTTGAAAAAGATGGAGGTTTGGACGATGAAAAATAACAAGGCTTATTCGGTTACTTATGTGGCGGAAGCGGGGAAGTATGAGCAGTTTTTGCCGATTGTTGACAAGGTGATTAAGTCGCTGGAAGTTAAATAGGAAAGCAATCGCAGAGACTATTCCGATACTAAATTAACTGTATATCAATAGTCCGGCAGGGGTTAAAACCCCCGCCTCAAAGCGAAAGTCCTCTAAAGAGGACTGAAGAACTCCTCAGTCCTCTTTAGAGGACTTTTGCTATTAGCCAGGGGTTTAAACCCCTGGCGGACTGACGGGTTAAGCCGACAGCTATGGTAGGGGCGATGGATAGTGCGTGGGTGCCCTCGCTCAACCTGAAATCTGCGCTACATAAGAATGACTAGCGCACAGTCAAATTGTACCTACCGCGATCGCCTTTGTTCAAAGCATTGACAACTACGCGATAGGTGCCGCTGGCGGGTAAGGTGAGGGTAACGGCAGAATTGGAGTTTGATTTGCTGATGTCGTTATTTTTGGCCAGCAGTTTTGCTTGAGAGTCCAAGATGATCACAAACGTTACCTTCCCGCTTGATAATTACACCCGAACCAGGCTCTTTACTATCTAATTAACACTGTGATTGATTCAGCAATATTGTCCACTTCCTCACGAGATACGGCGAAAACTGCCGACGGTCATCATTTATTGGTCGAGAAGCATTAGCAGTAATCCGCCCATCGGTAAAATTATAAATCGACGTATTAATCGCCGCTGAAGTCTTCGGAAACCCTGCCACATAAGCCGCTTTCCCTTCCGTCGCCAAATCAGAATTACCAATTTTAGCAACTGTATAACTTTTACTGCTAGTAAACTCTACAACTGCTAAGTCAGCACTTGGCAGTTTTTTCACACTGCTATAATTGAGGGCATAGCGACTACCATCCGGCGTGACAATCTCATATTTAGCTTGAGGATCTTTGAAAACGTGACGCGCACTGAGAACCGTGTAAGTGTTTCCCTCTCGCTTGATAATTACTCCCGAACCAGGATCTTTACTGTCAATTAGTACAGTGATTGATTTGGCAATTTGACCGACTTGAGCCGCCGACATGGCGTAAACTGCGGGCGCTTGGGCGATGACAATAGTTGCAGTTACACCAATTAATGCTGCTGGTAGTCCGTGATGGTAGTTCATGAGTTTAATTTGAAATAAAGTGTTTTTTTTGCTGTAAATAAATCACGAGTTAGGCATGAAGGCTAAAGAAACCGGGTTTTTTGCGGTTTCTTCGGGCTTCAACGCAATACAGTTCACTTAACATTTTTTGTCATTGCGAGCTCTTAGCGAAGCAATCGCAGAGACTATGACATTTCTCGGTTAAGTCAGGTGCGCGCTGAGTAATTATCTTCTTAAGTGAACTGTATTGGGCTACAACGAAAATTTTGGAAAAAAACCCGGTTTCTCACCACTCGCTAGGGCCAAAGAAACCGGGTTTTTTGCGGTTTCTCCCGGCTCAAACGAAAATTTTGGGAAAAAACCCGGTTTCTAACTACTCGCTAGGGCCCAAGAAACCGGGTTTTTGCGGTTTCTCCCGGCTCCAACGAAAATTTTGGAAAAAAACCCGGTTTCTCACCACTCGCTAGGGCCAAAGAAACCGGGTTTTTTACCTAATCTCTGTTGCTCAAACGAAATTTTTGGGGAAAAACCCGGTTTCTCACCACCCATGAATCAAGGAGAAATAGGAGAAACATTATCCTCAACAGGTGCCTCATCTAAATATCTATCCACATCAACAGAACCAGACCCAGTTTCAGATAAAATATATCCATTCGCCAACCCGCGACGATCCATTAATTTTTTCAACGTAGCGTCAGCATCGCTTCCCCGCTTGAGAGTGAATAACAAAGTCCTATTCGTACAAGTATCATCTTTATTAAGAGCAGCACAAACCACTGATTCTCCGTTCAGCCTCCCAGTATTGATATATTTGAGAGTACCGTTATCGTAGTTTCGCTGAAATCTTTAAGCTACTTCTTGACAGCGTTTTTCTGCTGTCCACGGCGGCGGAAAATAGTTGTTAGAAACCCAGCGAACCATCGGCACATTGCCCCGCGGGGCAATGTGCCAAGGTAACAGGCTGTCTGTTGAGAATAGCGCAGAAAAAGCTATTGTTTCGCGCATGGCTGGGTTGAGAAAATATCGCACTTGTGCTGAGGGAGACAACTAAGCCTGTCAGCAGTCCAGTCAAAACTTTGGACTTCATAGTAATGCTCATATTTCTAAAATCTCACAGAGCGATTAGCTTTGAATTTATTAACGATTGATAATTTTAATAAATTATCTCACAGTTGAGCTAAATTTGCAACCCAGAATTTCCGATAATTATTGATTTGAGCGGATTTTCAGTAGATTTACGGATATCGCGATTTCACTCAAAATTCCTGGATGCAGAAACCGTTTTACTCGTTACCAGGTTATTCGTTATACCATTTTAGATTTGAGACTGACATCAGAAACCGGGTTTCTTCCTATATTTATCGTACTCAACGCCAAATTTTTCGGAGAAACCCGGTTTCTGGCCCAGGCGCGCAATTCGCGATCAATATCTGCGGTGAAAATAGCTAGGATTCTACGGTTGATATTCAGCAAAAATCTCAATTTTTCCGACAATGTTTTGATTGAATTCTGCCAACTCTTCTGCCGGAATCCAATACTCTTGGTGAATCGAACTACCGACAGTTTGTACGGGATATTTCTTTAAGAATTCTGCCGCCACTCGAAACTTGGTTACATAGCCAAAATATCCCGATGCTGCATCTTTTGTATTCCAATCTCGCGCAATTTGTATGGCGTATGCTTTGTGGAGTACGGGATAAAAAATAGGCTGAAAAGACAGTCGCGGCGGAAATGCCATAAAATCGCTTTCTTTAATTAATTCCATTTCTTTTTTCCCGACTGCTCTAAACAGCGTTACCGTCTCTTTATCTGATATGTTTATATTTTTAAACCAAGCTTTCCAACCGTCCCAATTGTGAACTATTTTAGCTAATTCAGCGTAACCAGCGGCGCGGGGGTGGGAACCGTCATTTTCGGTAAGTTCTTTTAGCCAAATTTCTGATATTTGCAGCGGCGTGCAAATATCTAAATAAGGCACGTTTAACTCGCTGCAAACTTGGGAAAACTGTTCGGATAAATTAGCTATTCTGATTGTCTGTTCGACCTCAATAACTGGCGGCGGGCCTACCATTAAAACAGGCGCTATTGCTTTTGCAGACTTGAGGATACAACGGAGATTGTCAATTGATTTTTCAATGGCGACGCGAGTTTTTCCGTTTTCTAGGTAAGTGTCGTTGACGCCAAAGGAAAATACTATTCTGCCGTCGCAGTAGTGAGGTAAACGGCTCGAAATTTCGTTGAACCACCGAGTTTCTATATCGGTACTGGTTTCTCGGCGCACTCCTAGATTATAGTAGGTAATATCTGGTGTTTGTCCGCTGGCGGCCGCGCAAATTCGTCCTGTCCAACCAAGATATTTGGGATCGCCCGTACCATTGACAAAGGAGTCGCCGATAAAACAAATACGCATATTATATGGGGGAATTGGGAATTGGGAATTGGTGACTGTTGACTGTTGACTGTTGACTGTTGACTGTTAACTGTTAACTGTTAACTGTTAACTGTTAACTGTTAACTGATGATTGATGACTACTGACTACTAACAACCGCTTTCCTGCCAACTGCCAACTGACTTTAATTCTTGCCGGTGACGGACAATCCCTCTACAATTACAGATGGTGTGTGGCAAGAACCGTTCCACTCGGAGTCTCCTCCCAATTCTACTAATTGTTTGAGGACGCTGTAGACGTTTCCGGCTACCATTGTGTCTTTGATTCTGCCGATTATTTGACCTTTTTTGACTCGGTAGCCGAGATCGACGTTAATCGAAAAGTCGCCGGAAATTCCGGCACTGCCACCGAGCATTTGATCGATGACTATTCCGTCGTCTAATTGAGTGATTAAGTCAATTAACGATCGCTCTCCTGGTTTAATTAAAACATTAAACAAACTCGGCGTGGGATAGCTGCCCAAACCGGGGCGAAATCCGTTGCCGGTGGTGCCGCTTCCCAAGGCTCGACCGGTGGTGCGATCGGTATAAAATAGCTGTAACACTCCGCTGTTGATAAAGACGATCGCCCTTGTGGGAGTACCTTCGTCATCAAAAGGACAGCTATAGGGCCCGATATCCGGCTGCTGCGAGAGAGTGACAAGGGGTGAAGTCACTTGTTCGCCCAATCGTTCGCTCCAAGGAGAAGCGCCTTCGAGTACCTGTTTGCCATTCAACGCCGCACAGACAGTCCCCCACAGCAAATCAGCGGCTTTGGCTGTAAACAGTACCGGCACGCGCCCGGTGGCGGGGGCGACATTTTCTTTCGCCCATTCCAATCGCTGCAAAACCCGCTTGGCGCTGGTGTTTAAGTCGAGGGTGCCGCGTTGGGTTTCGCCTTCCCAAATGTTGAGGAAATCTTCGCCACGGACTAATTCTGCTGACAAGTAACCGCTGAGGGTGGTGTCGGTGTGGCTAGAATCCAAGCCTCTGGTATTCAGCAAGCGGGTGCTTTCGATTTCGCAGTCGAGTTCGGCGGTACAGAGGCTTTCGGGATATGCTTCGCGGACGATCGCGATCGCCTCTTTTCCCCAGTTTACTAGCTGTTCGGCTGGGACTGACACTCCGCGATCGGGATAAACTACTTTCTCACCGGTGCCGAGTTCGATGGTTTCTGGTTCGTTGAGTTGCGAAAGCGCGATCGCCCGATCGACCAAAATCTGCGGTTCCACGGGCCCGTAAGCCACCGCCAAACCAGGCCGCCCGTCCCGCCACAGCCGCAGGGCAATACCTTCTGCTTGGGCGGTTTCTAGCTGTTTGAGGCGGTTTGCTTCAAAAAAGACCGGCCGCGAGAGCGATTGCGATTCCAATACCTCAGCAGCTTCAGCACCTGCTTTGGTGGCTAGTTCTAACAGTTGTTCTGCTGATTGGTGATTGGTCATTATTGTCGGTGGTAGTTGACAGTTGACAGTTGACAGTTGGCAGTTGGCAGTTGACAGTTGGCAGTTGGTAGTTGGCAGTTGGTAGTTGGCAGTTGTCAGTTGACAGTTGGTAGTTGGCAGTTGTCAGTTGACAGTTGGTAGTTGGCAGTTGTCAGTTGACAGTTGGTAGCTGGCAGTTGGCAGTTGGTAGTTGGCAGTTGGCAGTTGGTAGTTGTCATGGGAAGCAATTACCAATTACCAATTACCAATTACCAATTACCAATTACCAATTACCAATTACCAATTACCAATTACCAATTACCAATCACCAATTACCGATTACCAATTTTTTGCGATCAATGCCAGAGCGGTTATTGCCCAGCGATCGACTAAATAGTTAGTTCGTGTAGCAGCCAAAATCCTGCGAAAGATTCCGATTCGGGATTCGACTGAATTGCTAAGAAATGTACTTGTTTTGCTTGTTTTTTCGCGGCTTCAAATCTTTTTGCTTCTCCCTCAGTTGCTGCATCTCTGAGATTAGCTAAAATCCAGCGATCGTTAGCTCCCGTATCTAATACCAGCCTCGGGGGCGGGCCGCTCTCAAATTTGATAAAAGCCAACTCTAAAGCCGACATCCAACCAGCCAAAGCCGTTGCTCTCGACGAGTAGATCATCAGTCCGGGAATTTGCGTTTCCGGGGCGAGGCCTGTCATTGGCAGCCCGAAAGCTTCGCCAAATCCGATATCCCACTCGGACATCTCATCAAAAGCTGCGATCGGCAAACTGACAAACGCCCATTTTTCGCCGATTAAGGCGTCCGGCAACGCTACGGGCGTTTCGGGTACAAATTGAACGCTCTGGCTCACAACCGGCTGATAGCCCGGTTCTGAGGGATAAACGTCTTGCATCCGTTCTTCCAGCCACAGGCTGAGGGCGAGGGTGCGGCGACTCGAAGCGACGGGAATATCCAATTCCTCGCAGGCTTTGGTAATCATGTTCGCCATTTGGCGGCGGAAAAAGCGGATTTTTTCGGGTGGTTTCGGTGCAGAGGCGATCGCATCTTTAATTGCACCAGCCAGCCACAGGGAATTCACGGTTGTACTCGGGCAGAATTGCGAGTAGCGAAACAGAGATTCTGCCTTGTCGCCCACATTCAGCGGGCTTTCGCAAATCAACACTTCCCATTTTTTTTTCTCTCGCTCGTCTATGATTGGACGGCTGTAAAAGTCGAGTTCCCAAATAGTAGCCATGCCGCGCTGTTAAAAATTAATC
>Ga0209591_10005562_pt1 | contig 14038 bp, 6 predicted proteins | sample MAT01_FD_187207 | JGI IMG/M metagenome (GOLD analysis project Ga0209591, IMG submission 187207) | Freshwater microbial communities from Lake Fryxell liftoff mats and glacier meltwater in Antarctica - MAT-01 (SPAdes) (version 2) | ecosystem: Environmental > Aquatic > Freshwater > Ice > Liftoff... | reverse complement strand
GGCTTGGCGGGCGATGGCTGGGAGCCCCGCAAGCTACGGCTATTTTCTGAGATACTAAGATAACTTGCCAGCATTAAGCATAATTGAACATGGATCGCCAAAATTTAGAGTTAATCGAAAACATTCGCCAGCAATTTGACAATACTCCTTATCCCAGAATCCCGCTAGAAGAATCTCCTAAAGACAACAGTGAATTGCTCTACCTTCATAATCTTGTAACTGCTTACTACTTCAGAAATAGAAAAGTCATCAATACTTCCGGTAAAGTTATCCTCGATGCGGGATGCGGCACTGGTTATAAATCCTTAGTGTTAGCTCTAGCTAATCCGGGAGCGAAAATAGTAGGTATTGATTTATCAGAAGCATCTGTGAAACTAGCTGAGCAACGTTTGCAATATCATGGGGTTGCTAATGCAGAGTTTTATGCTTTGAAGATAGAAGATTTACCAACTTTAGGTTTACAGTTTGACTATATCAATGCTGACGAAGTTCTGTATCTATTGCCCGATGCTATTGCTGGATTGCAAGCGATGAAGTCAGTTCTGGTATCAGATGGTATCATCCGCACAAACCTACATAGTGCAAATGGTAGAGCCGGAGTATTTCGCGCTCAAGCTGCTTTCAAAGCAATGGGATTGATGGATGGAAGTCCAGGAGAGTTGGAGATAGAAATAGTTCGGGAAACTATGGAAGCATTGGAAGATGGAGTAGGGCTTAAGGCATTTACCTGGAACTCGGATCGCGCGCAGAATGAGTCATGGATTATGGCTAACTATTTATTGGTGGGTGATAAAGGTTCTACGATTCCTGAAGTGTTTGCCATGTTGAGAGGTGCCGATTTAGAGTTTATCAATATGGTGGCTTGGCGCAGGTGGGAGTTGATGGATTTGTTCAAAGATCCAGATGATTTGCCTCCGTTTTTGGCGATGAGTCTGCCAGAAACTTCTGTGGAAGAGCGGCTGCATTTATTTGACTTGTTGCATCCCCTGCACCGTTTGTTTGATTTCTGGTGCGGCAATCCCGGCACTCAGGATTTTGTGCCAGTGGCGGAATGGACGGAGGCCGAGTGGCGGGAAGCACGGGTACATTTGCACCCTCAACTGAGGACTTCCCAGATTAGGGAAGATTTGAGTAATTGTATTGAGAGTGAGACTGCGTTTGAGATTAGTCGTTATATTATTGTGCCAACTTTAGCACCGATCGCGATCGACTGTACAATTGCAGCTTGCTTGTTACCTCTGTGGGATGGGCCACAGTCTGCGGTATCGCTAGCTGAAAAGTGGTTGCAGAGCGGAGTAGAGCCTGCTGTTAATCTAGAACCCGCAGCCCAGGAGACAGCCTTTGATCAAGTCAAAGAACTGTTGACTAGGCTGGAAGTCTTTCTGTATGTGCTTTTGGAGCATTAGCCACCAAACATCAAAAAAAAATTGGAGGGGATGATAGCAAAGCCGGGGAAACTGGGTAAGTTACATATAAGAGTTAGAAACGAGCATCCCACCCCTCAAGGAGAAACAAATTATGAAGACTGAATTTAAAGCCAAGTTCCTGCAACACATCAACAAAAGAAGACAGGATCAAGGTTTCACCCTGATTGAACTACTGGTTGTTATCATTATCATCGGTATTTTGTCTGCGATCGCCTTGCCCTCCTTCCTTAACCAAGCCAATAAAGCCAAGCAGTCAGAAGCTAAGCAATACATCAGTTCAATCAACAAGGGTCAGCAAGCATTTTTTGCAGAAAATACCAAGTTCGCAACAGAAGTTCCTGCTTTAGGTCTGGGCATTAAAACACAAACCAATAACTATGTCTATACAGTCAGCCCCACTACCAGTGCTGTTGCGGCTACTGGAGGTAGTACCAGTGCTGCAACACCACAAGGTGCTTCAATCAAAGGGTATGCAGGAGCTATCTTCTTCATTCCAGCAGGTGAGGGGCAAGGTACGAGTACGCTCCTCTGCGAAGAAATCACTGCTAACGCAGCACTTCCAAACGCTATTGCTTTGAGTAATGCAACTACTGCGTGCAACAATACCCAAACCTTGGTGACCAAGTAATGTAATGCTTAAAACAAGCTCTGCTTTGTAAGAATTAAAAAGAAGCGGGCAGTATCCAAAATGCTGTCCGCTTTTGAATATTTCCGTGGAGTCGTGATAGTTAGGTTGCTTCTAATACTAGCGAAATGCAATTACAGCACTTTGCTTAACGATTAGGTACAATAGTAAAATCCGTAATTATTATGCTAACTGCGGTTACTATACCTCTTGGTCACGCAAAGTGCTGTAAGTTATTGACATTTACAAAAGCAAAGATATTACTGTAAAACTTACCGATAGTATATGACCACCGATAGTATATTGGCTATTGCTTCAAATTTACAAGAACAAGCAAGAAAATACTGGCTTAAAGATGACTATGCTGAGGCTGCCATTATCTACGAGCAGGCAATTACAGTAGAACCAACAGTCAATTCCTACTACTGGCAGTTAGGTTTAATGTTGCTTTTGCAAGGACAAGAGGCAGAGGCTCAGACAACTTGGCTGCTAGGGATGGCTGACGGGGAGCCAGAAGAAATTGATCGGTTAACAGAAGAACTGGCACAGGTATTAGAAGCGGAGGCAGAACGACAGCGGTTGCAGCGGAAAGACTTTGCTTTAGCATGGACTATCCGGCAGCATTTGCGGGAGATTAGTCCTGCCTATTTGGATAATATTCTAAATTTAATGGCACTGTCTACGCTGCTAAAAAATTACACGGGTGAAGAGCCACATTCTCTGGGTATCATAGAACTCCTAAAGTCAGATCCCCAGCCAGTGTTTAACGACGAACTGTTGATGCAAGCCTGGAAGTGTGTCTTAGATTATGCTCCTTTTGAACCATCCACTTTAGAATTAACAGAGGCTTGTTTACCCTATGTGAAGGAGCCCCAAATATTTATAGATACTTTAATCGATTTTGTTTATAAAATTTCATATTTAGGGCGTCAGTTTTCTTTGGCTGTTAGCTACACAGAACTAGGTCTTTATTTAAAGCCTAAACATCGAGAGCTGTTGCGTACTTTGTGTTCTTTTTACCAAGATATAGGTAAGTATTATCAAGGGATAGAAGCGGCTAAAGACTGCTATTCTGTGATGGAATCATCAGTAGATAAAGCTTATGCACAGCACTTGATCATTCGTGGCATGATGACTGCTGGGGGTTATTGGGAGGAGGCTTACTCAGAATTTCAGGTGCTTAAATCTTTGCTAATGGAGGTAATTGAGGAGTGTCCAACTCAACTTGATGCCAGTAGTACAGTGCGCTTGTTTAGTACCCTATTCTTTTTTCCATATATTCAGGATAAACCTCATGAAAATGGGGAATTTCGCCGTAAGATAGCTGAAGTATGTCAATTAAATATAGAAAATTATGCTAAGGAGCAGGTGGATAAGTGTCGTCAACAATTGTCTCCTATTAGGAAGATTAATAAGACAGGAAAACGGTTGAAAATTGGATATTTATCCTATTGCTTTCGACGCCACTCTGTCGGCTGGTTAGCTCGATGGCTCTTTGAACACCACGATCGCGATCGCTTTGAAATTTATGCTTATTTTCTAGGAACTGACACTCAGATTACTAGGTACGATGCTTTGACAGAATGGTATATGAGCAAAGCATCTCAAGTGAGACCGTTAGGACTGTTCGGACCCGAAGCAGCCGAGAAAATTTATGAGGATGAGATTGATATTTTAGTTGAACTGGATAGTTTGACGCTGAATACTAGCTGCGAAATTGCAACGATTAAACCTGCACCTGTACAAGTCAGTTGGTTGGGTTGGGATGCACCAGGCATACGGAATATTGATTACTTTATTGCCGACCCCTATGTTGTACCAGAATCAGCTCAAGACTACTATGTAGAAAAAATTTGGCGTTTGCCCCAAACTTATATAGCAGTGGACGGTTTTGAGTTGGATGTGCCAACATTACGGCGAGCAGATTTGGATATTCCAGCGGATGCAGTTATTTACGTGAGTTTTCAGCGTGGATACAAATACAATCCCTATACGGCACGCTTACAAATGCAAATTGTTAAAGCAGTTCCCAATAGTTATTTTTTAGTGAAAGGTTACGCTGATGAAGAGTCAGTGAAAAACTTTTTTACAGAAATGGCAGAATCAGAGGGGGTGGAGAGCGATCGCCTGCGATTCTTACCAATAGTTGCAACGGAGACTGTTCACCGAGCTAATTTAGCGATCGCTGACGTAGTTCTCGATACCTATCCTTATAACGGAGCCACGACGACTTTAGAAACACTTTGGATGGGGATTCCTATGGTCACGCGAGTGGGTCAGCAGTTTTCAAGCCGCAATAGTTATGCAATGATGATGAATGTAGGAGTCAAAGAAGGCATTGCTTGGACGGATGAAGAATATGTAGAATGGGGGATTCGCTTGGGGAAAGATTCTGCATTGCGACAACAAATATCTTGGCGGTTGAGGGAGTCCCGGAAAACATCCCCTCTGTGGAATGCTAAACAGTTTACTCGCGAAATGGAGAAAGCTTACGAGCAAATGTGGCAGATATATTTAGATAAACATCAGTCATAAGGGAGATAAGGTGATTGGAAAAGCTGAAGATTCTGGTTGTAAATAATCTATATCCACCCCAGGTGGTTGGAGGCTACGAACGGGCGATCGCTGACTACGCTAAGCTTTTGCACGAGCGCGGCCATCAGGTTCTGGTTATCACCAGCAACACGGAACACTTGCCCACTGGTTATAAAAAAGCTGATTCAGATCCTCAGACAGTGCGACGCTGTTTATCTTTATGGGGAACTTGGACAGAGCGAGGAGCACAGCCTTTTTACTCAGCTCACGTTGCAGCAATTGCTGTGCAAAATTACAAAACTTTAGAGCAAGTGTTGCGATCCTTTCAACCAGATGTTTGCTTAGCGGGCAATGCGGATTTTTTAGGTTCGCCAATTTTAGAACAGATACTAGCTGCCGGGATACCGATCGCTCATTATGTGATGAATTCACAACCCGGATATAGCCCCGATCTAGCTCCTCAGAGTTCATTATATCGATACATTACTGTTAGTAATTGGATTCGAGATAATTTACAAGAACAAGGCTACCCCACAGAAACAGCTCAGACGATTTACCCAGGTGCAGAGGTTGAGGAATTTTACCAAGCTGAACTTCCACCGCGCGATCGGCTCCGCATTGTCTATGCCAGTTTAGTGATGCACTATAAAGGCCCAGATATTTTGATTGAAGCTCTTTACTTGCTCCACAATGCGGATATTGACTTTACTGCAACAATAGCAGGAGGTTCTCTAAATCCTAGTTTTGTTCAAGAACTTCAAGAATTTGTTGAATCAGAGGGCTTACAAGACAAGATTCACTTTGCTGGATTGCTATCCCGGCAGGAACTACAACAGCTCTACAAAACGCATAATATTTGGGTATTGCCCTCTCGCTTTGAAGAACCGTTTAGCATTGGTTTAATTGAAGCGATGGTTGCTGGACTGACAATAGTTGCCAGCAATACAGGAGGCTCTCCTGAAGCAGTGCTTCACTGCGAAACTGGGCTAATCTTCGAGTCAGAAAACCCTATGGATCTTGCCGATCAGTTATCTTACCTGTGGATGAATCCTGCTGAGTGGGAAGAGATGGTAAGAAAAGGACAGGAGCGAGCCTTATCAGAACTTAGTCGCAACCGTACAATCGATCGGCTAGAATCAGTTTTATACGAACTAGCCGTTCAGGAACAAGAGTGACTCAAACTCTCTAGCTTGATTGTAGTTTTTGCCTCACTTGAATTTAGTATAACTTTTCAATAGTATGAACATCATGGGTATCATTCCAATAACTAAGAACCCTAGGATGCTCTGGTGACGCTTGCTTACTGCAAATTAAAGTAGCACGATCGATCCAATGCTGGATAGGCTCCGCCTGTAAAATTGAATAAGTGATTCCTTCCGGTGTTAATGAGAGTAAATCATTGTTGTGCAGCAATTCTATATCTTCCACAACCAAATCTAAGCTTAAAAGGCTATCCATCAGCCCTTTCAAATTAAAGAATGTACAGCTCGTAGCTTCATAAGGGCTATCAGAACCGATAGGACAGAATAGCATAGCCTTTTGGTTGTCATCCATATACACTGCTGTTTCGATAATTAGCTGACCTCCTTCACGCAACACATCCTTAATCAACTTCAAAGACCAAAATGGATATCTTAGATGATAAAGAACGCCGGGGAAAAGTATGATATCAAACATTCCAAATGTCTCTGGTTTTAAGTCAAGAAGGTTTAATTCATACATCTTGACTTTGGATTTAAAAAAAGGAATTAAAAACTTTACGGCTCCCATAGACAAATCATTATCAATACCGATGACTTCCTCCGCACCTAGCTTTTCAGCCTCAAAGGAAAACAGACCATCTCGACAACCAATATCAAGAACACGCTTGTTTTGAAAATCTAGTGTTCTTAAAGCTTTAAGAGGCACCTCCTGAATCGGTAAAGCGACTGTATTTCCTGATGTAAAAATATCCTCTGTTAATTGAATGATGTGGTAGAACTTGTACTTCGCTATTTCTTCTCTGATTTGATTCTCATCCATGATAATGACCTACCTGTTGTACTTTTTTGAAGCTAATCTATGCCTTCAGTAATCATATTACTTAATGGTGATAATTGGAAGCTTTTCCGCGCCAACCTGTAGAATGCTCTGTTGATTTTCATTCTCTAAAGCAACCCGATACTGAATATGGGGGATTAAGGCGGCCCACTGAGATTGGCTGAGTTGTCCCAGCAAAGAAATTTCTGGAACATCTGTCTCATCCAAATCTTCTTCGAGAAGAAGATTCATCACAACAGATGAGAGAATTAAATTCGCATCTTCTTCAGCAATATTAGTGGTGTCCAAAAGTGCCGTTATTTTATTTTTATCCCGGTGTGTCAACAGGCTTCTGATCAGAAACTCTAACTGAAGGCAGAGAGCCTCTTCTGGCTGTTCCCAATCGGGAAACAGAATTATATTAATGTCTCTAAGCCTTAAATTATTGAAGAGTCCAGTCAATTCCTCTGACAACGATATTTCTGAGGGAACAATCCTCTCTAACGGGGAATGAGAGCCACTCAGTAACTTCTCAGCAGGGACTAACTTTGGCAATATTTTCAAAACAGCTTGCGTCGCTTTTTTCGCTAATTCTATATTGCCCATTTTCTCGGCAGTTTGTGCTAAATGCCAAAAGGTACGCCAGTGATTGCAGTTTTGATAAATAGAATCTTCTTTCTGAAACCATACACCTGTATAGTCAATAGCCCGAAGAGCAAAGGATTGACCGCAAAGGCGTTCAAATTCATGAATAGCTTTTTTACAGCCTTCCCAGTGACCATAATCATCTATCTGGACGAAGCCGTTGGCAACAACACTCTCATAAAGATTGTTAAATATATCCATTGTTGACTCATACCAATCGCCATCTGCGTGCAGTAAAGCAATGTTGCCTATTTCAGATTTAGATTGAGGTAAGGTTTGAGCAAACAGTCCCTGGACTGGTATGACAATATCTCTGACATCCAAGGATTGACAAATGACATCTAAGTTGTCAGTAAGTGGAGCTTTAAGAGTCCCAGCACCCCAATCTGTTAAGTTGGCTGGAATTCCATCATGTTTATCAGCTTCACTCGGTTCTGGCATCCCTTCAAAAGTGTCAAAAGCATAGAGGAGTCGCGGACGTAAACTGTATCGCTTGATAACGACTGCTAGAAGTGCTGCCGATCCTCCTTTGTAACTGCCACATTCAACAAAGTTTCCTGGTATATCATCTAAACAAATTTGCCTTGCTAGGGAGTAGAGCGAGAATAGTCTGGCTTCACTTAATAGTGTATAAGGTCTGACATTTGAAATAATTTCTTGAAATTCGTCAGTGAGAGTGCTGTCAAGAACTATGTTACCAAATTGTGCCAGGATATGATGTTGCAAGCTTTTTTGAACGTCCCCCACTTGCCAGTAAAGTAAGCTTAGGTAATTGTGGGCAACTAAAGAGGTTTTATGAATTTTTACGGCCTGTGTGAAGGTAGCGATCGCTTGTTCAAAATTGCCTTTATTGAAAAGTTTTTTTCCTTGGAGAATGCTATTAGCCAACTCTTTTCTATCGAAAGTAAGGGACGAAGAACACACCCTAGCATCATTAGTAAACTCTTCAACAGATTGAAATAACTGATTTAAGAAAGATTCGCTTCCACCCTCTGCGATCGCAGACGGGTTGTGTGACATACCGCTGACTGTATAATCTTGCAGATGGGCTGGCAATATCCATTGAACTTTAGGGTCGGGCTGATGGACAACTGGCTCAACATTGCCCCGCCAAGCAACTCCCATGATTTGCATGGTTTGATAAACCATTGTTTGCCACCCTTTTTGCTTGAAATAGTCCAAGCCCTGAGCAACATCAGGGGAAGCTAAATCGTGAAATATAATTAAAGCGTTATCTTCTGCTAGTTGTTCGCAAATCATAGCATCATTAAGCGGGCCAGGGGCTTCGTGATTGCCATCAATAAAAATCAACGACCACTTGCTTGGCGATTTAGCAGCTAATTCTTCTACTGCTTGAGGACTGTGACCAGCTCGTAAATGAACTGACTCAAGCACTCCTGCTGCTTTCAGTGAATTACTGACACTTTCATAGAAATCAGGTCGAGCTAGTAGAGGGTCAATTACATCTAACTCTACTCCAGCCAGTGCTAAATGACAGGCTGACCAACCCAGCCAACAGCCAATTTCTAATGCTTTTTTGCCCTCAAACATGAGGGCACTATTGTAGAGAATATGAGCTTCATCTCGGCTGAGAAATCCTACTGTTGGTTGCCTTTTATCCACGTACCAGTTATGAGGAACATCTCGGCGTAAATAAGCCCAAGGTTGGATATTTGTATCTCCTACAATCAGATTAGGGAAGCATTCATCAGGCTGAATGATGGAAAAATTTGGTGAAACGTAATCTCGCGTAGGAAAACTTTGTTTTGAAATATCCTGTATTTTTTGCATTTTTTCTTTTACTTGAAACGCTTTGATTAAAACTGAGCTAACCGTCTTTGCCATTTTTGACCAGGAAAAGTTTTTCGCTTGCTCAAGCCCAGCAGCTATTAAAGATTCGCGCACTTCAGGCTTTTGAATGTTAATAAGTGCGATCGCCATTGCCGCAACATCATCATCCTTAACATATAAGGCAGCCTCTCCCGCCACTTCAGGGATAGAAGCATTTGGGCAAGTAATAACTGGACATCCACAAGCCATTGCCTCTAAAATCGGCAAACCAAAGCCTTCATACTGAGACGGATAGACCAACGCAACAGCACCCGAAAAAGCTGCTTTTAACTCTTCATCGCTGAGGGGAAGCTTATGGAATGTACTCCCTGACGTGTAAGGTTCAAACTCATCCTTTGTTAAAGCGCTATGAGCTGTGCAGACAATATCAAATTCTGGTTGATTGGGTAGTTGCGCGAAAGCTTGCAAGAATAAGGGTGCATTTTTATGACCGCCTGCCGCACCTACCATCATAAAGTATGGCTTTGAGAGATTGTATTTAATCTTAAAATTCTCTATCTCCTCTGGGCTAGCTGGCGATAAATTTTGGGTAACTCCACAATGGGCGACTGTTACTAACTCTGGGGCAATCTCAGGAAAAAACTTTAATAAGTCTGAGGCTGTATTGTGGGAAATAGTAATGTAGGCAGATGCGTGGCGGATGCCGTAATGTTTCTCGCGCCACATGGGTTGATCGAGATTTGTCTCAAAGACTTCAGGAGTCATGTCATAGGCGATAAAGACTGAAGGTGTTGATAGAGGCGTTGTGTAGTAAGTTGAGATAAATAAGTCAGCTTCTAGTTCGTCACAGACTTGCTGGAGCATTTCGCGATCGCCATCTGTTTTGTCATAGTCGTAAGCAGGTACGGGACAATACATAATACCAGGGATTTTTGGGGCTGTTCCAGCGCGATCGAGGACAATAATGTGTTTAGCAAAATCCTGCGTCACCCACTCTTCTAAGAGCGATCGCCACACCCGCGCAATTCCAGTATTGTAAAGCTGGAAAAACACACCATCTACAATAATCCTAGGGGTCACTTTTTGCATTGCTGTTTCTCTTAACAACTCCTCTGGCTGGGCAAACCTCCATACATTATTATCTTGGTCACGTCGTGCTATTGGTGCTACACCAAAAAACTCAGCCCTATCAACCATTGTGCCATCTTGCACCCACGATAAATAATTACCCAAACGCACAGGAAACTTAGTTTCTACTTGCAGCTTACTCCATTCTGCAACTGCATTTTTATAACCGTAGTATTGTTCTTTAAATTGTAGCTGTTCAGCCGTTACATAAGCAAAATGCTGGAAAACCAAACCATTTTTTTCTGTGTCCTCATGTAAAAAAGGGTTAACTTCTGCAACATCCCTCCATTCACCATCAGATAAAGGTTCAGCTAATCTTGGAGGTTCGTGAGCTACCCAAACACAGCCCGGTTTAAACCTCCACGTTCGCAACCATTCCTGTGCAGGATTCTGAGCATAACAATTGCGAGTGCTAATAACCAGTTTTTCTCCTACAAAATACCAACACCAGTAAAAAGCTGCTGTTTTTTCTGGATTCTCAACGAACATTTGTCGGGCTTTACAAATTTGTTCTGCTGTCCACAGTTCATCTACATCCATCTGCCACAGCAAGCATTCCTCTTTAATATTTTCCAGCGGTGCATTTACCATCTCGCGTTTCCCATCCCAAAAAACACCTTCTGGCTTGCGATAAACTGTAATATTTTGGGGATAAAGTCGTGCTATTTCGTCTATATATTCTGATGTACCATCCTTGCTGCGACCCCGATCATGAAGTTCATCAGTAATTTTTCCGCCAAATCGAAGAGGCCAGGCAGTATCATGTTTCAAATCAGCTACCCCCTCAACAATATGCCAATGCCATTTAAAAGGTAGTTGCTGCAAAACTTCTATATGGTAGCGGATGAAAGGTTCACCGTTTAGGACTATTGTGAAAAAATGAATAGGCATATAATTACGCAAAATTGGTTCGCTATTCCAGGGGTCAAATGGAATTAATCTTTTCGCAGACAAGTGCGGACGAAAGAATGATTTTCCTTTTTCGTTTAGCATACAAGCTGCAAAGGAAAATGAGCTATTTGAAATTGCTACAATCTCGCACTGGCTCAACAAGTAAAAATCTGGATAAAACTCTGCTTCTGGCAGCTCTATACCTAAATCTTTGGTCGTAATTGGATTGTACTCTGCAAAATCACTTAAAACTTTTTCCGGTTCATCGCTAGCAATAAATAGTATCGGTTCATCCAGGGTTTCCCATAAGCCTTTTAGCCATTCTTTGTACCATTCGCTGGGGGCCATGAAAAAGTCTTCGTAGCCATAATCCCCGCGCCGCAGATGCAAACCGACGATGGTTTTGCCGCACGATCGCAGATTAGCGATCGCTTCTTTCATTTTCGTTTCTATTTCCCCTACAGGTTTGAACAGTGAGCAGAAATACTCTTGATGCGGTTTGTAATACTTTGTGTGATATTGAAAATAACCCCAAAAGTTCACATTTTTAAATGTTTCTTTCGCATTAGGAATGCAAGCTGCTGACAATTTATTAGTGGGTTCAGTAACTACCGGTAACTCTTGAGAAATGGGCGAATCATTGCAACCAAACAGATATTGACCAATCCAAGCTGGCGTCTCTACTTTCAAATTATGTTCTTTCGCATAAATTTTCAAGAAGGCATACTGAAATATTTGATTGGCAAACCGCCCATTTCTGCCCAGCGTGGACATTGTGACTGCGGGCTTTTTCGCATAAAACGCATCGCCCCAAGATGGATGGAACGGTGTTGTAGTTGCTACGCGATCGAAGCCGCACGTCTCTAAAAAATCATCAATGTCATCAATTAAAGCGCATCCTTCATACAGTTCCTCATAATTAACTTCCGTGTTAATTGCTTCAATATGTTTGAGAAGGTTAGTTGCTCCCTGCAAAGCCAAAAGCTCTGCACCTTGAATATCAATGTTTAGTATATTAAAATCAGCGGGATTAATTTGAAGCTCTTCTAAAAGTGTATCCAGAGTTCTCGACTCCACAACGAGACGCTCAACTTCCTTGATTTGCGGATAAATCTTTTGATGCTCCTTCAATGGTAAGATAGAACTGCTTTGATCCAGAGAAGTTACATATAATGTGCTTGTGCCGTTGATATTACTAATTGCACAATTCACCGCTTGCACGTTAGGAAAGCCAGCTATATTCGCTTTCAAACGTTCAAATACAACAGGGTTAGCTTCAATGAACAGCACCCTTTGTACTGCCATTGCTTGGTATTTTGTAATTTCCTTGCCTTCGTGTGCCCCAATGTGAATAACGCCGCGTGGCACAACAGAATTTTGCAGGCAAAGCTGCTGCAAATCGAGCATATTTCTTACTTCACCAAAAATAGCTGCTGTGAACCTCTCGTTCACAGCTAAAAAGTTGCTATACTCGTAATTTTCATGTTGCGGTAAAAACTCCGGCAAGGGTTGTAAAGCATTTGGCAGTATTTTAAATATTGTGTATCGAAATTTTTGTAAATGCTCGAAAACTTGTTTTAATGTAATTTTTGCATCAATAAATGTTCCGCCATACTCAAACTGAATATAATCAACTTGACCTTTTTGCAACAAGTTGGTTGCTCCCTGAAGAACTTCTAGCTCCCCACCTTCGGTATCAATTTTTAAGAAATTAATTCGCTTTATTCCCCTTGTTTGGATATAATCATCAAGGGTAGCTGTTAAAACTTGAAATGGCTGAGGCGACTGAATATTATACTGTTTTTCGATTTCAAATCGTCGGTGAAATGTACTCCACCCTGAAGATTTTTCGTAATAATAAAATTCCCTGATTTCCGGTTGGTGTGCTATTGCCAAGTTGTTTAACACGAGTTGACCGCTTTTAATCGGTTCAGCCAGGTTTTGTATAAGTGTTTGATATATTGGCGGTGCTGGCTCAAACAAATGGATTTGAACGTCGGGGCAGATATTTAATACTTGATTTGTCCAGTTACCTATGTTTGCGCCAATATCGAAAACCACATTACCGGAAGCAATAAAATTTGCGATAATTTTTAATTCATAGTTATTGATAGAATCTCCGTTATTAAGATTGTTAACAGACAAGCCAGTAATTTGATAATTTTCTTCCTGTTTGCCGCTGGCTGTATTGCCTAGACTTGCGCTCAAATCTTGGCAATACTGAACAATTAGTTCTTTTGCCTGCGCCGGAACAGCAATAATAACATCATCAATAATTACAATGTGTCGGCGGTTTTTGGCTGTATTTAACAGATTTAATACTGTGTTAATATCCGGCCATTGTTGAGGTAAATGAGGCGGCGGTGGAGGAGACAAAAACAATCGGGAATCATCAATAAAAATAAAGTGTTCGCAGTCGGAGCGATTGATTATTTCGATTTCTGCTAGCAAGGGACACTCGTCGCTTTCCCCATAAGTGAGCCCTCCGCTCCAATGAGCGTCAAGCCAGAATAAACTTGGGCTTTCAAGCTGTGATAGTGTATTTTGAAGAAGGTTTCTGGTATCGCCGTACAGAAAGTCTATGTTTTTGATATGACCGTATTTTTCGGTAACTTTTTGATAAATGTCTTGAGAATACTCTATTGTAAAAACTTGTTCAAATACTTGGCTTGCCCAGTATGCTGTATGACCTTGATAAGTTCCGGTTTCAATAAAATTATTAATCCCGTAAACTTCTTTAAGTTTGTATATAATTTCTGTTGGCGGCCCCATGCGTACTATACCCATATTCAATCCTTTTATGAAACTAAGTCAGCTATGTGAATTCTCAAGAACCATTTAATTTAAAAGTTATCAATCTACTGTAATAACAACGAGTTACCGATCGCCCTTTCCCTACTTTTTCCCCTTAGCCTGCGCCAACAGCGCCTGATAATCAGCTCTGTCAGGATTTAGCTTCACCAACTTCTCCAAAGGC
>Ga0209591_10005561_pt1 | contig 14040 bp, 14 predicted proteins | sample MAT01_FD_187207 | JGI IMG/M metagenome (GOLD analysis project Ga0209591, IMG submission 187207) | Freshwater microbial communities from Lake Fryxell liftoff mats and glacier meltwater in Antarctica - MAT-01 (SPAdes) (version 2) | ecosystem: Environmental > Aquatic > Freshwater > Ice > Liftoff... | reverse complement strand
CGCGTCTGATGCCAGCACGCGGTCCGCCGCTGTGGGAGATGCAGGATAGTGGATCGGACGCCATCAATCCGCAAGCGCAACCAGAACCGGACTACGAGTTCGATCAGCGTATCGCGTGGTAGGGAACAAGACGAACAGACTTGCTCGTCGGGGGCGACTCGTGCCGGTGGCCACCTGAGCGGCAAACTTCCGCCACCCCGGTGGCCACCGGCACAGACAACGGACACGCAGAGGCGAGTTTTGCAGGGACTATCAGGAACTCTCGGCGCAAAATTCAACGAAAATAGACAGGATGCTTCAGAATGTGGCGTTGAAATTCCTATCCTTCGCAGCTTGGCGATGAAAGCCTTTTTCGGATAGGCCGTTTCGGCGTCCCGCTGAAGTGCTTTTCCTGAACCTGCCATGTTAACCGCCTCATTGATGTTTTTCCGGCGCCTGCCGAAGCGGCCAAGTGCCGCATCAGCCTGAAAGTCACGCCCCGCGCACCAGCGCCATGATCTGGGTCGAGTCGATCGTGCTCGCCTTCTGTTCGATTTGCGACAAGTATTGCGTTTGCAATTGCTTGGCCGGACCGAGCAGATTGCGGAAGCTGTCTTGCAGCACGGCGGTGCTCATTTGCCGCCCGCCCGCGTAGTAGCGCTTCGCGATCTGACCCAGCGCGTAAGTGGTCGCGAACGAGAATGCGACACCCGTGGCCGCGCCGCCGAGGCTGCCCACCATGCGGCCTGCCGCACGCCCGAGCAGGCCGCCGAGCAGCTTGCGACCGATCTGCTCGAGGTATTGCGAGGTAAGGCCGACGCCCACGGTGGCGAGAAATTCCTTGATGTGGCCCTTGTCGAGATCAACACCGTGGGCCTTGCCGATGCGATACACCATCTTCATCTGCAGGGGAATGATGGCCAACGACGCCCAGGACTGCGGCAGCAGTTCCAGCGCGCCGTTGAGAATCGAATAATTGAGAATCGACTGGTCGAGTTCGGCTTCGGGCACATTCGGCACCGCGGCCACCACCGGGCCGGGGACCGCGAATTGATCCGGCCGGGGCGCCACTGTCGCTGCGGTGGATGGCCCGACCAGCGGCACGTCGGCCAGCGCATCGGCCTCGCGTTCGACCGTCGCGGTTTGCGCGGCATCGAGACCGAGCGTGGCTTTCAGCTCGGCGAGGAAGCGGCGCTCGGCAGCGCTCTGAGCGCCGTCGGCATCGCACACGCATACCGCCATTTCGTAGGCGAGCTGGCGGTGATCGGGGTCATCGAGCGCAGCGGCAGCGCTGGCGGCGGTGACACGCTTGAGCAGCACGTCCTGATACAGGCGCGCAAGATCGGGGGCACCCGTTTCGTTGGCGAGCGATTCGGCCAGTTGGCGAATCCGCTCGCGTTCGCGGTCGTCCTTGCTGCCGTCGGCAAAGGCAGCGAGCAGAGCGATGGTCAGGATGGATTTTTGCTGTTCAGGATTCACGGCGGCACTCCGCAACGGTCAGGGTTCAATGATGCAACACTTCGGTCAGCTTGAGCCCCGCGAGTTCCCGAGCCGCCCGCGCCAGGTAATACAGCAAGGCCATCATCATCAGCATCGACGGGATGGCGATTATCGGGTAGCTCAACAGGGCCAGCCGGCCGAGTTGCTCGTTGAATGCCTCACTGCCGGCGGGACTGGTGACGATCCAGGTGGCCAGCAGGTAGTTCATGAAGGAGGAGAAAAAGAAAGTGCCGCCGAGCAGGTAGGTGGCAGTCTTCAAGCGGGCGTTGAACGCCGCGGAATTTCCCTTTTCCTCCAGGCTCTTCTGAACTCGCGCGACATCAATCAGTGCCGGGTTGTAGAGCAAGGTCTTGACCAGCGGGTAGCGGGTGCGGGTGGACACGACCACCGCGATGCCGATCAGGCCGGGAATCGCCGCCTCCTTGACGGCGAGCCATTGTGTATCAAGTTCCAGCAAGCCGATCCCGCCAGTCAACGAGATGCTGACCAGACCCAGTACGGCAATCAGATTTACCCGGCGGCGACGCAGCAGATCGAGCACGCCCCATGTGAGCGGAAAAGCCAGCGCCACGAGCAGCCCCCGAACGGCGCCCAGGTCCTGCGCGCCGCTGAACTTGATCAGAATGACGGCGGGGATGACGATGCTGATCAGAAGTTCGAGCAGCGGGTTATTTTTTTTCGGTGTCGTCGAAGGTGCCGTTGAGGGCAGCGCCGCGTCCGGCGCGCGCCCGTGCTTCATCTCAGCCACGATTTCGCCACCACTTCTCCAGGCTGATCACCGGCAGGATTATGGCGCCGACGAGCGTGCTCACGAGGAGATCGCTGAGGCTCAAGGGCGACGTCTCGAAGATGGCTTGCATGAACGGCGTGTAGATGAACATCGCCTGCAGTCCGAGGATCGCCGCGATGCCCATGAACACGGTCGGGTTGCTGAATACCCCGATCTTCAGCATCGAATCGCGCAGCGAGCGACAGTTGAGCAGGTAGAAGATCTGGAACATGATTACCGTGGTGACGGCCATCGTCTGCGCCTTGGCGAGCGCCTCGGGCCCGCTGCCCCCCGCGGCGCGGAACTCGTAGAGGAAGAGCCCGATCGCGCCGGCGGTCATCAGGATCGCCGCGACAAACGTGCGCATGACGATGAACCCGCTGAGCACCGGTGCGGCCGGGTCGCGCGGCGGACGGTTCATGATGTTGGGCTCCTTCGCCTCGAACGCCAAGGGCAGCGCCAACGCCACGGCCGCGACCAGATTGATCCACAGCAGTTGCGCCGGCGTCATCGGCATCAGCAGCTCGCGCACCGTATGCGCGACGCCATCGATCACGTGCGTGACCTCGGCAAACGGGAAGAACGCTACCGCCCACATAAGGATCAGCGCCAGCCCGAGGTTGGTCGGCAGCACGAAGGCCAGTGACTTGATGAGATTGTCGTAGACGCGCCGCCCTTCCTCGACTGCCGCGGCGATGGACGCGAAGTTGTCGTCGGCGAGCACGATCCCCGCCGCCTCTTTGGAGACGCTGGTGCCGGTGATGCCCATCGCCACGCCGATGTTGGCCTGCTTGAGCGCGGGCGCGTCGTTGACGCCGTCGCCGGTCATCGCGACCACCTCGTTGCGGCTCTGCAGGGCGCGCACCAGGCTCAACTTGTGCTCCGGCGCAACGCGCGCAAAGACGTTGCACGCGCCCGCCGCATCGCGCAGTTGCGCGCCAGACATATCCGCGAGCTCGGCCCCGGCGATCGCCTTGGGCGCTGCGGGATCCTTGGGGAGGATGTTGAGCTGGTCCGCGATCGCCTGCGCCGTGCCCTGGTGGTCGCCGGTGATCATCTTCACCGTGATCCCGGCCTGATGGCAGAGCTTGATCGCCGCGATGGCCTCGGGACGCGGCGGGTCGATCATGCCCTGAAGCCCGAGCAGCGTGTAGCCCGCTTGCGTGTCGTTCATCTCGATGCCCGTCTGTCCGGGCGCGGGCTTGGCGGCGAACGCGAGCACCCGCATCCCCTGGGCGGCGAGCGTCTGGACCTCGCGCAGAACGACCGCTGCGTCGAGCGTGCCGCCGCCCGGCGTCGAGTCGCAACGCTTGAGGAGCGCCTCTGGCGCTCCCTTGAGCAGAATGCGCCCGCCCTCCTGCGCATGCAGCGTGGCCATGAACTGGTTCTCGGACTCGAACGGAATCGCGTCCAGGCGCTTGTGCAGCGCCCGCGCCTTCTCTACGTCCAGAGCGATCTTCTCCGCGGCGACGATGAGCGCACCCTCCGTGGGGTCGCCATGGATCTTCCAGTGCCCCGCCTCGTTCGAAAGCGAGGCGTCGTTGCACAGCGCCCCGGCCAGCAGCAGACCCGCCACGTCCGCGGGCGCCGCCTCGACGAGCATTCCTTGACGCAGCAATTGCCCCTTCGGCGCGTAGCCGACGCCCGACACGGCAAAGGCGCCCGACGCGGGCGTCCAGATTTCCTGCACGGTCATCTCGTTGCGGGTGAGCGTCCCGGTCTTGTCGGAGCAGATGACGGTGGTGGAGCCGAGGGTCTCCACGGCGGGGAGCTTGCGCACCACGGCGCGCCGCGCCGCCATGCGCTGCACGCCAATGGCCAGCGCGATGGTCACGATCGCCGGCAGCCCCTCAGGGATGGCGCCTACCGCCAGCGCGATGGCAAAGACGACTGTCTCGCGCAACGCCGGGAGCCATGCGACGCCGGTCTCGACCATGGCGCGCCAAGTTCCGAGCACGAGCATCGACAGCGCGATGACGACGATCGCGAGGGTGATGTACCAGCCGATTTTCGCCAGGGCCACGGTGAGCGGAGTCTGCAGATCGGTCGTCTCCCTGAGCATGTTGGCAATGCGGCCGAGTTCGGTCTTAGCGCCGGTCTCAACAACCACTGCAGTCCCCGTTCCGTAGGCAACGAGCGTCCCGCCGAACATCATGCAGGTCCGGTCGCCGATGCCCGCGGCGGGCGCCAGCGGGGAGAGTTGCTTCTCCGTTGGGACGGATTCGCCGGTGAGCGCCGCCTCCTCAACCCGCAGGGTGCGCATCTGGATCAGGCGCATGTCCGCGGGCACCTTGTCGCCGCTGGCGAGCAGCACCACGTCGCCGGGGACCAGATCCGCCGCCGGAAGGGTGAGCTTGCGTCCCTCGCGCAGTGCCGAGACGTTCTCCGGCACCATGAGCGAGAGCGCCTCGATCGCTTTTCCGGCCTTGAACTCCTGCACGAACCCGATGATCGTGTTGATCACCACTACCGCCAGGATCACCAGCCCGTTCTTAATCCCGCCGGTGGGGTCTACAGCCATCGCCACCAGCGCCGACACGATCAGCACCCAGATTAACGGGTTGTTGATCTGCCGCCAGATCAAGTCTAGAGCTGTGTCCCCCTTGCCCCGGGGGATGACATTGGGCCCGTGTATCTTCAGGCGCTGCGCGGCTTCCGCGCTGGTGAGTCCTTCCGGACGCGTCTCGAGGTGCCGAATCACATTCTCCGCGCTCAAGGCGTGCCACGGTTGCCGATCCGGGGTGCCTGCGGCGCTGCTCGAGTCACCCTTCATGTCAGACGCGTTGCTCGCGAGGGTGTGTTGCGCCGTTGTTTGCATGCTCAGCTTGCTTGTATTCACCTTCGGTTCCTCCGATGCGAGTTAAATCCGACTCAACTTCGATATGTACTCGGTTCCCGGCCGCTCAGTCGCCGGCGCCCTTTCCAGGGCGGCGTCCGGCGCGGCGGTCGCGTGTCATTCAGATGGCGCGCCGATCCCGAAGCCCCGTGAGATCTTCGTCCTCCAGGACCGTGGCGCTCAATCGGCGGCAGCGAAGAACAGCGACGCCAGGACCGTGCCGGCGCCGGCAGGGACGCCGTAGCGTTCCAGCTTGGACGCCGCGTCCCTCGCGATGATTTCGACCGGCACGGTCGTCAGCTCAATCACCCTGAAGGTGGTCGAGTTCTCGATCATCCGGGTCAGCGAATTCTTGCGTGCGGTGCTCATCACGATATGGTCGCAGCGTAGACGCCGCGCCAGGTCGGCAATGACCGATGCCTTTGCCCCAAGTTCCATGTGTACTTTATAGGGCACCCCGAACCTGTCCATCATCTGCCTGCCCGGCAGCAGCGCCTGCTCGGCTTGCTCGCGATGGAAATCGTGGCGGTCTCTCCCACTCACGAAGCGCGAAATGTATTGGGAAAACGGTGCCTGAACGTTCAAGAGATGAATTTCAAGCGCCGCGTTCCTGTTGAATTCATTGATGGCGTGCCGTACCGCGTGAAGCGAGTTGCTTGAGCCGTCGAGTGGAACCAGTACCTTCAACATGGCGTGCCCTCATTCGAAAACGTTCGGCGCCGGCAAGCGATCCCCAGGCCGCTGTTGCGGAACTTTGTCGTCAGGAACAGCAGTCCGAAGTAGCCCACCAGGGTGATAATCAGCCCCGGGTGAGGCAGCTTCAGGGCCATGGACGCCCCGGCGGCGAGCGCACTGAACATCAGGGTCAGGGACACAGCAGGTAGGTGTTGCGCACCACCCTGTTACTTGAGATTGCGGTTTCAACTGAAAGATCGGTGCCTGTGGCGGTGCGGATCAGCTGGGTCTGGTTGCGCGAATTCATTTGCGTGCCTCCTGTTGCGTTGAAGAAGTGGGCTGGGCTGGCTCGGCCGGAACTGCCAGATACATGAAGTCTGGTTCGGCGGGCAGATGCTCGCGGCTGCGCGCCAGCCGGCACGCAACGCTGCGCCCTGCGCGGTCGGCGGCGCGGTCGATGGCGAGGTAAAGACCAGGCTCGATGTCTTCGATCACCACCAAGGCCGGTCCGTTTAAGCTCACTTGGATGCGGCAGCGCTTGTCGATGCCGCCGCGCGGGCCATTGACGTCGGAAAACCGCACTTGCACCACCCGGATGCGGTCGCCCGCGCGGGCGAGAGCAAAGCGAAGACGCCGCTCGGCATACTTGCGCAGGTCACGGGTGAGCGGAAAGTCGAGCGATCGGATGTCGATCCGCATGGCGCCAGCGTCCTTCGTCGATGGAAGAGCCGCCAGCATAGGTTCGGCCAAGTTTCACGACAATTCGATTATAATGTTCGATCTATTCGGGAAATACGAACAAAGCCGCATCGATGTCTTCACTGAACTTCAAGCACCTGCGCTACTTCTGGGTGGTCGCCAAGGCGGGCGGCATCGCCCGCGCCAGCGAGCGGCTGCACCTCACGCCGCAGACCATCAGCGGCCAGATCAGCGTGTTCGAGACCGTGCTCGGCTACCCGCTTTTCGCACGCAAAGGCCGCCGGCTCGAGCTCACCGATGCGGGCCGGGCGGCCCTGAGCTACGCCGACGAGATCTTCACGCTGGGCGAGGAACTGGAGGGCGTCCTGCGCAACCCCGCGGAAGGCCGCCCGCTGCAGTTCAGCGTCGGCGTCGCCGACGCCGTGCCGAAGACCGTCGCCTACCGACTGCTGGAACCGGCGGTACGGCTGCCGGAATCCCTGCGTATCGTCTGCCGCGAAGGCAAGCTTGCCGGCCTCCTCGCAGAGCTGGCGGTTCACCGTCTCGACATCGTGATCGCCGACAGTCCCATGCCTGCGACGCTGAACATCAAGGGGTTCAACCACTTGCTTGGTGAATGCGGCGTGACGTTCTTCGCGGCCCCGAAGCTGGCGCGAAAACACCAGGGTCTGTTTCCGCGCTTGCTGGATGGTGCGCCGCTGCTGCTGCCGGGGGAGGACGCGGCGGTACGGCCCCGGCTGATGCGCTGGTTCGACCATCAACAGGTTCGGCCCCGGATCGTCGGCGAGTTCGACGATGGAGCCCTGCTGAAAGCGTTCGGCCGAGCGGGGGCGGGCGTGTTCGCCTCGCCCTCGGTCATCGCGGAGCAGGTGCAACGGCAGTACGGCGTGGTCGCGATCGGCCGCACCGAAGCGGTGAGGGAGGCGTTCTACGCCATTTCAGTGGAGCGCCGGCTGACGCACCCCGCGGTCGTCGCCATCACCTCCGCCGCGCGCAAAACACTGTTTCGCCGCCGCGGCGCTTAAGGCGCACGCTGGATCCGCGCCGGTGCTTCTCGATCCCGGCGATCCTGCCGTCCGCGAGGCACACGCTGCGGCGCACGCGATTGAGAGGGGGAGTACGGCCAACCCGCACCCCCAGGCGCAGGTCACTGAGGCGCGGGGGTTGCTGAAGTAACAGCAACAATGATTCGTCACACCGGCCAAGAAGGGGGAGGGGCACCTTCCCCTCCCAGCCGGTGTCCAGACAATTGACTCACTGGATGCCGGCCTGCGCCGGCATGACGGAGTGAGGGTTAAGGCGCCGCCTGCTCGTTGACCATGGGCTTGCCGCCGGCGTAGAGCGCCAGGTTATTGACGAAGAACTCGGCGCCACGCCATTCGTTGCCCTGTGCCGCGCCCGCGTTGTGAGGCGTCACGACGGTGTTGGGCAGGTTCCACAGCGGTGATGCCGAGGGCAGCGGCTCTTCCTTGAACACGTCGAGGAAGGCGCCGCCGATTTTTTTCTTCTCCAGCACGGCGATCATGGCGTCCTCGTCGATCACCTCGCCGCGCGCGATGTTGACGACAAAGGCGGAAGGCTTCATCAGGCCGAAGGCTTCGGCGTCGAGCAGATGCTTCGTTTCCTTGGTCAACGGGCAGCACAGGATCACCCAGTCGGCCGTTGGCAGCAGCGACTTGAACTTCGCCGTCGGGTGTATCTCGTCCACGATGTCCTCGGGCCGGCGCGGGCTGCGCCGCACGCCGATCACCTTCATGCGCAGCGTCTTGGCAAACTCGGCCACGCGGTTACCGATCGCGCCGAGGCCGACGATCACCGCCGTCTCCCCTTCCAGGTCCGGCGGCACGTCGGCGCCGCGCAAGGGCGTCCACTCGCGCTTCTGCTGGCCCGCGATCCAGCGCGGCGCCCGACGCGAGAGCATGAGCAGGCCCAGCAGCCCGGTCTGCGCTACTGCTTCCGCGTTCATGCCGGTGGCGGTGGTCACCTTGACGCCGCGCGCCATGAGGGGCGGCAGCCACTTATGCTGGCTGATGCCGGAGCTGTGGAAATGGATCCACTTGAGGTTAGGCGCGTGCTCGCAGACATCGATGAAGCGTTTGAAGCGCGGCTCGGAGAAGCGCACGTCGCGCGTGGTGCAGGCGACTTCGACCTTCTTCAGGTCGTCCGCGGAAACGGGCCCGCCGTCATCCGGCACGTGCACCAGCTTCATGTCCACCTTCTTCGCGCGCAGCAGATCCGGGACCTTGCTGCTGAATTCGTCGACGTTCGTTTGCGACCACAGTACGTGAATCATGATGCGGTTCTCTCGCTGTCGTTGGTGAGTTAAAGACGCTCTGGCGGGACGGCTTAGCGCTTCTTTTCCCGCGCCTCGATTTCCTTCACGAGTTTACCGACTTGCGTGTGTTCCTTGCGCATGCGGTCGGTCAGTGCCTGCGGCGACCCGGAAATGACCTCCGCGCCCAGCCCGAGCAGCTTCTCGCGGATGTCGGGCAGTTCGAGGATGGCGGCCACTTCGGACTGCAGCTTGGCGATGACGGGCTTGGGCGTACGCGCGGGAACCACGATGCCGTAGAACGTGGCGGAATCGAAGCCCGGCACGCTGTCCGCCATCGGCGGAATGTCCGGTGCGGCGGCCGTGCGCTTCGTGCTGCTGATGCCGAGCGCCTTCACGCGGCCTTGTCTGATGAGCGGCAGTGCTGCCGCCAGGTTCGGGTAGTACACAGCGATATCCCCGCGTACGACGCCGTTCAACGCATCGGCGGCGCTCTTGAACGACACCTGCGTCAGATCGATGCCCGCGAGCGAGCGCAGCAGCTCCGCGCCGACCTGGCTGGAGGTGCCGGGCCCGGTGTCCGCGTAGTTGAGCGCGCCGGGCTTGGACTTGGCCAGCGCGATGAGCTCTTTCACGGAGTTCACGCCCAGTTGCGGCGGCACGATCAGCACGGTCGGCAGGTCCACCATCAGGATCACCGGGGCGAAGTCCTTGAAGATGTCGTAGGTCACCGGCATCAGGAAGGGTGTTACCACGAAGGTGGAGGCGGCCATGTAGAGCGTGTAGCCGTCGGGCTCGGCCCGCGCCACCATCGCGGCGCTGATCGTGCCGGCGGCGCCCACGCGGTTGTCCACGATCACCTGCTGGCCCCAGCGCTCGGCGAGTTTCTGGCCGACGATGCGGGCCACGATGTCGGTGGCGGTGCCGGGGGTGAAGCCGACGATGTAGCGGATCGGCTTGTAGGGATAGGCCTGCGACTGGGCGGCCGCTGGCAGCGCGGCGGTCATGGCGACGCCGGCCAGGGCAATGACTGCGGTTTTCATGCAACCTCCTCCAAGGTTCCGGCGATGCGGTGGCGGCTGCGCCGGGCAGCCTGTTGTTGTAGGTTGCTTTACGCGGCGGGCTTGTCGGGCTTCACCTTCACGTACGACCCCGGTGCGTCTTCGAGCGCCTTCAGCCCGCCCTCTCCCGGCACGCGTGCGGGTACCTGCTCGCCGGCGTGCGGCGCGACCCACTGCGCCCAATCCGTCCACCACGAACCGGGGTGCTGGGTCGCGTTCTTCAGCCAGTCGTCCGGGGCGGCGGTCAGCTTGCCGTCGTTCGTCCAGTAGCCGTATTTGTTGGCGGCTGGCGGATTGATGATGCCCGCGATGTGCCCGGAACCGCCGAGCACGAAGCGCACCGGCCCGCCGAAGATGCGGGCGCCGGCGTAGGTCGATTTCCACGGTGCGATGTGGTCCTCGGCGGTGGAGATGAAGTACATCGGCACCTTGACCTTGGACAGGTCGACCGGCACGCCGCACAGCGTGACGGCGCCGGGTTCGCGCAACCGGTTTTCGACGTACATCTTGCGCAGGTAAAAACTGTGCATGGCCGCGGGCATGCGCGTGGAATCCGAGTTCCAGTACAGCAGGTCGAAGGGAAACGGGTCCTTGCCGAGCAGGTAATTGTTGACCACGAAGGACCAGATGAGGTCGTTCGCGCGCAGCATGTTGAAAGTGGCGGCCATCTCGGAGCCTTCGAGGAAGCCGCGCTCGTTCATCTTCTTTTCGAGGTTCGCAACCTGCTCCTCGTCGATGAACACGCCCAGCTCGCCGGGGTCGCCGAAGTCGACCAGGCTGGCGAAGAAGGTCGCGCTCTTGATGCGGTCGTCTTTTTTCTTCGCCATCACGGCCAGCGTGCTGGCGAGCAGCGTGCCGCCGAGGCAGAAGCCCACCGCGTCGACTTCCCGCTCGCCGGTCGCCTTTTCGATCGCGTCCAGCGCGCCGAGGATGCCGAGACCGACGTAGTCCTCGAAGCCCATCTTCGACATGGAGGCGTCGGGGTTGACCCACGAGACGATGAACACGGTGTGCCCCTGCTGGGTCGCCCAGCGCACGTAGGAGTTCTTCTCGCGCATGTCGAGGATGTAGTACTTGTTGATCCACGGCGGCACGATCAGCAGCGGCCGCTTGAACTGCGTGTCGGTCAGCGGCGCGTACTGGATGAGCTGCATCAGTGCGTTCTGGAAGACGACCTTTCCGGGCGTCATGGCCAGGTTCTCGCCGACCTTGAAGGCGTCGGTGTCGGTCATCGTCACCCGCAGTTCGCCGTGGCCGCGTTCCAGGTCATGCAGCAGGTTGTTCAGCCCCTTGACCAGGTTCTTGCCGCCGCTCGCGACGGTTTCGCGCATCGCCTCCGGATTGGTCAGCAGGAAGTTGGTGGGTGCGAGCGCGTCGATGTACTGGCGCGTGTAGAAGTCGACCTTCTGCGCTGTTTTGGGGTCGAGGCCCTCGACGCCGGCCACGGCGCCCTGCACGTGCTTGGCGGCGATCAGGTAGGACTGCTTGATGAAATCGTAGAGGAAGTTGTTCTGCCAGTCCTCGTGCTTGAAGCGCTTGTCGGACTTAGCGGGCTCGATCATCGGCGGTTGCGGCGCGCCCCACAGGTGCGTGAAGGTGTTCTGCCACAGCATCGAGTAGTCGTGCCACATCTTGACCTGCAGTTCGGCCGCCTTGGCAGGATCCGACCACCATTGGGTCGCCAGGTCCGAAAAGGCCTTGGTGAGCCCGAGCTTGTCTTCCGGCATCCAGCCGTGCGCGGCCTGGCGCTGCATGAAGTCGGACACCAGCTTGCCGGAGGTCTGCGCGATCTGCGCGAAGGACTGCGCGAGCGCCGCCTGATCGGGCGCGGCCGCCTGGTCGGCGTTTGCCGCCGCTGCGCGCGGCAATGGAGTCACCTTGGACTGCGTCATCGAACGATTTCCTCCTGCCCTGCTGTTGTTGTGCCTGCGCCAGCGCCCACGGCGCCAGCGGACGAGACGACGAACCGGTAACCGTCATCGCCGCGGATGCGGGTGAGCGTGCCATCGTGCATGAGTTTGTTGAGATGGGAAAGCGTTTCGCCCATCGCAAAGAAGGTCTGGTGGGTATCGAGCGGGCGGCGGAAGATGACCTTCATCAGGTCCGCCGCGGGCCGGGGCTCGGCGCAGGCTTCCACGAGTTCGGCCAGCCGGTCCACATGGTGGGACTGCAACTGCGCCAGCCGCTGGTGCAGCCCGCGGAACGGCAAGCCGTGGGAAGGCAGCACGAGCGTATCCGCGGGCAGTTCGGTGTATCGGGTGAGCGACGCCAGGAAGCGGTCCAGCGGATCCGCGTCGGGATCGCGGGCCTGCACACTGACGTTGGTGCTGATGCGCGGCAGCACCATGTCGCCGGCGATCATGATCCGGAGTTCATCGCAGTAGAAGGACACGTGCTCGGGCGAGTGGCCGTAGCCGGTGATCGCACGCCAGCCGCGACCGCCGATCGCGAGGACGTCGCCGTCGTACAGTGACTCGACGCGCTCGGGGATCGCCGGCACGCCCTTCTGGTACAGGTTGCCCTTGGCGAACTTGCGCGCTTCGTCGCCGAGGTCGAGACCGTGCTCGCGGAACAACGCGAGGTTGTCGGCGCGGGTATGCATCGGCGCGCCGTCGAGCCAGCCGCGGGCGGCCGCAAACTCGGGGGCGGTGAGATAAACGGGTGCGGCCCAGCGATCGGCCAGCCAGCGCGCAAGCCCGAAATGGTCGGGGTGGAAATGGGTGACGAGGATCCGCGTGACCTGCAGCGGCGCAACGACGTGCTCGAAGATCGTTTCCCACGCGGCCCGCGCTTCATCCGTGGCGAACCCGCAGTCCACGATCGTCCAGCCATCGCCGTCCTTCAGCAGCCACAGATTGATGTGATTGAGGACGAACGGCAGCGGCATGCGCAGCCAGAACACACCGGGAGCGACTTCGGTGACGGTTCCCAGCGCAGGCGGCTCGTGCCAGGGATGGTCCAGAACGGAAGCGGGTTTGGCGGGGGCAGGGGCGGCAGTGTGGGGCGCAGCAGAATCAGGCATTGACGTTTACGTAAATGTTAGTCTAGGATTACATCATTGTAGACTGATTTTAATCACTTTTTTTGCATTGCACAATGAACGGACCCTACACCATCTCGGATTTGGCCAAAGAGTTTGGGATCACCACGCGAACCCTGCGGTTCTATGAGGACCAGGGCATTCTGAGCCCCGCACGCGAAGGGACGAGCCGGCTATTCAGCCAGCGCGACCGCGTCCGCCTCAAGCTTACGCTGCGCGGCAAGCGTCTGGGGTTCACGCTCGCCGACATCAAGGATCTGTTCGATCTTTACGACCTCGCACGGGACGAAAAGAAGCAGTTGCGCGAATTCCTTGCCCGGCTGGAACGGCGCCGCGGCCTGCTCGAACAGCAGCAGGAGGACGTTGCCGTGATGCTGAACGAGATCACTTTCTTTGAAACCCAGTGCCGGCAACTGCTGGCCCAGGCCGACAAGAAAACCGCACACTGACATTTACGTTGACGTTAACGTCAATTATGGACTATTACGTAACTTGTTGATAAGAGACAATAATGATCGCTGTCATCTTTGAAGTGGAGCCTCAGCCTGGCCGCCAGCAACAGTACTTTGACCTGGCCGCCGAGCTGCAGCCGCTCCTCAAGGCGGCGGACGGCTTCATCTCCATCGAGCGCTTCGAGAGCCTGACGACCCCCGGGAAGTACCTGTCGCTGTCGTTCTGGCGCGACGAGGCCAGCGTCGGTGCCTGGCGCGCGCTGGGCGAGCATCGCATCGCGCAGGGCAAGGGCCGCGACGGGGTCTTCCGCGACTACCGGCTGCGCGTGGCCGGCGTCATCCGCGACTACGGCATGACCGAACGCGCGCAGGCGCCGGCCGACAGTCGGAAGGTGCACGGCACATGAACACCGCCGCCGGGCCGGTTTTCGATTTCGGACTCGGCGACACGCTGGACCTGCTGCGCACGACGGTTGCCGGCTTCACCGCGAAGGAGATCGCCCCGCGCGCGGCGGCGATCGACCGCACGAACGAATTCCCGCGCGACCTGTGGCCGCGGCTCGGCAGCCTGGGGCTCCTCGGTATCACGGTCGAGGAGGAATACGGCGGCGCCGGGCTCGGCTACCTCGCGCACATCGTGGCGATGGAGGAGCTGTCGCGCGGCTCGGCGTCGGTGGGACTCTCCTACGGCGCACATTCCAACCTGTGCGTGAACCAGATCCGGCGCAACGGCAGCGCGGCGCAAAAAGGCGCTACC
>Ga0209591_10005557_pt1 | contig 14051 bp, 8 predicted proteins | sample MAT01_FD_187207 | JGI IMG/M metagenome (GOLD analysis project Ga0209591, IMG submission 187207) | Freshwater microbial communities from Lake Fryxell liftoff mats and glacier meltwater in Antarctica - MAT-01 (SPAdes) (version 2) | ecosystem: Environmental > Aquatic > Freshwater > Ice > Liftoff... | reverse complement strand
CCAGCGGCGTGGAGCGCATCGTCCTATCCTTGCAAGCCCTCGTCGGCACGTCGAGCGTTGCGGCGGTCGCGCCGCCGTCCCTCCCGTCCCTAACCTTCGCGCGCCAGAAAGCTAGTGCCCCCGCGCGCGTTGAGAAGTTCACCGCCAGCAAGCCGGTCAGCCGCTTCCAGGCCGAAAAGAGGCCCTCGGCTTCCAGTTCCTCGGCGACCGCTTTGCTCGATGATCCGTTCCCCATGGAGGGGGACTTCAAGGACTTCTAAAGGTCCAGGTTGGTGACACCCTTTCGCCCGGCTCAGCAAACCCTGCGAGCCGGGCTTTTTTGCGTCGCTACTCGCTGAGCACGATCGCCGGGTTCACGGCCAATGCGCGGCGGGCCGGCACCAAGCAGGCCATCATCCCGATCGCCGCTAACGCGCAGACCACCGCGGCGATCACCGTCGGATCCAGCGGCTGGACGCCGTAGATCTCCTTCGCCACTGCGCGTTGCATGGCCACGGTGCCCAGCAGGCCCAGGGCCAGTCCGGTGCCCACCAAAACGAGCCCCTCGCGCAGCACCAGTCGCACCACGCCAGCGGCGCTACTGCCGAGCGCGACCCGGATGCCGATCTCCCGGCGGCGCTGCGTCACCAGATAGGCCAGAACGCCGTAGATACCGAGCGCGGAAAGGAAGAGCGCCAGCGAGCCGAAAGTGAGGGCCAGCAGGAGGGCTGTGCGGCGCGAGGAGAGCGAGAGTTCGGCGCGCTCGGTCATGCTGTGGATGTCGAAAAGAGCCAATTGCGGGTCAATCCGGGCGATTTCGCCGCGCAACGCTCGGATGGGATCTGCGAAGCCGGGCTGGGTTTTGAGGGCCAGGACGAAGCCGCCGCTGGGGCTTTGGGCCAGCGGAAAATAGTAGGCGCCGATCGCTTTGCCGCGATCAGCCAAGTCATCCAGGCGGATCGAACGAACTACGCCGATCACTCGGAGCCAGCGGGTGTTGGCGTCTGGCCTCATCTTCGCCGGATCGTTCGGCGTGTACATGCGTTGGCCGACGGGATCGCGATTCGGCCAGAAGTGACGCGCCAGAAGCTGATCGATCATGATGACCGGCTCGGAGGTTTCGTGATCGCGACCGTCAAAATTTCGTCCGCGCAACACGCGGATACCCATGGCCTCGAAGTAGCCGGGCGACACTTCGGCACGCTGCGGCGCGATCACCGATTCGCCGGGCTTCATCTCGTGGCCCTCGGCGATGATCACGCCGTCATTCTGATCGCCGGAGAGCGGGATGATGGTGGTCGCGCCGGCCGCCGTCACGCCTGGCAAGCGGCGCGCTGCTTCGAGCGTGCGATTGAGCAGCCCGCGCACCTGGACCGCGTTCGTATAACGTGAGCTTGGCGCGGACGTGGCCGCGGTGTAGACTCCGGCGCCGGAAAAGCCGGGGTCGACGGCGAGCAGATGGCGAAAGCTCGCCAGCAACAGCCCGGCGCCCACCAGCAGGACGAAAGCAAAGCCGACTTCGGCCGCCACCAGCCATTGGCGCAGGCGGCGGCTGCGCACGCTGCCGGTTCCCGCGCGCTGGTCGTCGCGCAGTGCGTTATTGAGACTCGCGGGGAAGCTGAGCAAGGGCAGGAGGCCCACCGCGATGCCTACGGTAAGGCCCATGGCCAGCGAAACCAGCGCGACCGCGAGGTCAATTCGCACTTCGCCGGCGCGGGGAAACCGGTCGAGCCCGATCAGCGCCAGCAGCGGCAGCAGCCCGTAAGCGGCGGCGACGCCCAGGATTCCGCCAAGGCTCGTGAGGAGGCAGCTCTCGAGGATCGACTGGCGGGCGAGTTGCATCCGGCTCGCGCCCAAGGCCAAACGGGTAGCGACTTCCTTCCGCCGGGCAGCCAAGCGGGCCAGCGACAAGTTCGCGACGTTCAGGCCGCCGATCAAGAGCACCAGGATCGCGGCGGCCCACAGGAGATAAAGGACGCCTTTCACACTGCGCACCATCATGCGGGTGAGCGGCTCCACTTGGGTGTGGAAGCCGGCATTGGTCAGCGCTTCGCGCAACTGCGGCTCGCGTTCCAGATTCGCGCGATTGACGGCGTCCACTTGCGCTTGCACCTGGGCGAGGGTGACGCCGAGCTTCAACCGGCCGGCGTGGAAGAAGTTGTTGCTGTGGTGGCGCTGTTTCTCTTCCGCGGTGAAGGCTAGGGGCACCCAGAGCCGCGCTTCGGGGGAGACGAAGTTGAAGTTGGGTGGCATCACGCCGACGACGGTATAGGGCCGGCCGCCGAGCCCCAGATCCTGCCCGATGGCTTCGCGGCGGCCGGCGTAAAGCTGCTGCCAAAGGCCATGGCTCAAGATCACTTTTCGCTCGGCGCCGAGTTCGCCCTCCTCGGGCGTGAACGCGCGGCCGAGGGCGGGCGAGGTGCGCACCAGGCCAAAGAACGACGGTGTGACGGCCATGCCGGACACTCGCTCGGCAGTGCCGTTACGGTCGAGGGTCTGGTCGCGATGGTGGAAGAGGGCCTGGTCAGTGAGGCTGTGGACGTCGCGCAGGCGGTCGACAAAGTCGCCGGGGCCGCTTTGGTTGACATCCCCCGCGCCGGCCTTGGGGTAGCGATTGGCCATCAGCACGATCTCATCGGCGTTCGGCACCGGCAAAGGACGCAGCAGCACCGAGTTCACCACGGCGAAGGTGAGCGAATTGGCGGCCGTGGCGACCATTAGCGTGAGGATGACCGTGGCGGCGTGGCCACGGTCCCGGAGATTGGAGCGGAGGGCGAGGCGAAGTTCGCGCAGCATCTAAATCATCTTCCTGCGAATCGACACGCCACCGTTGCGCGTGGCAATGCGGATGGGCGCGCCGCCCGAGCCCACGTTGAATTCGAGGTTCTTGCTCTGCATGTCACCGGACACGGGAAACTCGGTCTTGAAGCCGCCGTGCTGGGTGCTGGCCAGGATGCGGGCCGAGTAGTTGATCGGTAAATGCAGACTGACGCCGCCGTTGACGGTCTGCGCGTCGAGCCCCGCGCCTTGCCAACGGTCGCCCGCCATTTCCACCGTGACGCCGCCGTTCTTGGTTTCGCCGTGGACATTGCCCGCCAGCCGGGTGAGGTTTACGCCGCCGTTGGCCGTCGCATAGGCGATGTCACCCTCGACGTCCTGGATGTTGATGGCGCCGTTGGCGCTGGTCACCTTCAGGTCGATGCGGTGCGGCACGAAGACCTCATAACTTACGCCCCACCAGGACTGGCGATTGCGCGCCGGCCCCGCCGCATCCACGCGGCCGGCGCCGGTCTGGATGTTCACCTGGCTCACCAGGGTCTTTGCCTCGGCTGCGGTGGGCGCGTTGGCCTCCACGCGGGCGCGCACCAGAATCTCCGGGCGGTTCCAGCCGCGCACGGTGACGCCGCCGTTTGGCGAGGCGGCCACTTCCAGACGCTGCGTGGCCGGCACGCGCGATTCACGAACTTCGCAGAATCTTTCGGAATCGCCCTTCCAGCCGGAGTTACAGCTCAGTTGCGGGTCAGTATTTTCTCGCATCTGTCCGAAAGCGGGAATCATCAGCACCAATAGTGGGACGATCGGTCGGGTGAAGTTCATGGGTACACTCCTTATATGGCTCACTTGACGAGACCTGTAGCCATTTGGTTAGGCCGCGTCGCCTAGAGAGACAGCAATTTTCATGCCGTTGCATTGTGATTTTTTGATCATTGGGGCCGGAGTGGCCGGATTGCGGGCGGCCATTGAGCTAGCGCCGCACGGGAAAGTGTTGGTGCTGACGAAGGATTCGCTGAAAGAGTCCTCTTCTGAATATGCCCAAGGCGGCATCGCGGCCGCACTGGCTGCCGATGATCAAACGGAGCTCCACTTGCAGGACACGCTGGTCGCCGGCGACGGGCTGTGCGACGAGGCCGCGGTCCGCACCTTGGTCACCGAGGGTCCGGCGGCGATTGAGGAATTGATCAAATGGGGTGCCGGCTTCGACCGCAATGGTGCCGAACTGCTTTTCGCGCGCGAAGGCGCCCACTCCCGCAGCCGCATTCTGCATGCTCAGGGTGACTCCACGGGCCGCGAACTGGCGCGGACGCTCTACTGGAAAGCGGCCTCCTTCCCGAATGTCGAATTCAAGCGCTTCGCTGCCATGACGGATCTGCTGGTGGACGATGGCGGTGCCGTCGGCGGGGCGGTGGTATTCGATCAAAAGTCACAAGCGTCCCTCGCGGTTTATGCCCGCGGCGTCCTGCTCGCCACCGGCGGACTCGGCCGCGTCTTCTCTGACACCACCAATCCCGATGTCGCCACCGGCGATGGCGTCGCCACGGCCTTTCGGGCCGGTGCCGATATCGCCGACCTTGAGTTTGTCCAGTTTCACCCCACCGCGCTCAGCCTGCCCGGCGCGCCCCGCTTCCTGCTCTCCGAAGCCCTGCGTGGCGAAGGCGCTTACCTGCGGAATTCCAAAGGCGAGCGCTTTATGGACCGTTACCATCCCCTCGGCGACCTCGCTCCGCGCGATGTCGTCGCCCGGGCCATCGTGATGGAGATGCGCAACACCGGCGGCGCCGTCTTCCTCGACCTGACGCATCTCGGCGCCGACCATGTCCGCGTCCGCTTCCCGCGCATCTACGAAACCTGCCTGCTCTTCGGCATCGACCTCGGCCGCCAGCAGGCCCCCGTCCATCCGGCCGCGCACTACGCCATGGGCGGCGTGTTGACTGACCTTCATGGCCAAACCTCCGTCGAACGCCTCTTCGCCGCGGGTGAAGCTGCCTGCACCGGTGTCCACGGGGCCAATCGGCTGGCGAGTAACTCGCTGCTCGAAGGCGTCGTTTTCGGCGAACGCGTCGGTCGCGTAATGGCGAACCTGACGGCCCGCCCCGGGGCCCTCGAGATCGACCTGCCCGAAAATCGCTTCCCCCAGATCTCCCAAGTGGAGCTGCGCCGCCTGGCCTGGGAGCAATGCGGCATCGTCCGCGACGGCACTGGCCTGCAGACCGCGGTGGATACCTTGGCGAATTTACCGCACGCCGGCCGCGGCGACCTCTCCCGGGTGGACTTCGATACCCGCAGCATCGACGAAGTGCTCCGCATCCTGGCCACCTGTGCCCTGGCCCGCCAGGAAAGCCGGGGCGGGCACTTCCGTACGGATTTCCCAGTGAAAGACGATGTCCACTTCCGAGCCCACTCCGTCATCGCCCGCCATCGCGGCGTCCGGTTTGTGGGGCAAATCAATCCGGCCTGACCGGTGACGGCCGCGCGGGTGCCGATAGCCGTCCTCTCACGAAGACTGAATTTTAGCGGCCGGGGACGGGGCGAGCGAAAAACACGGTGTTCATGCGGAGGTCGGCGGGGCCGTACGTCAGCGGAGGCCGGCCGGGCACCTTTATGGTTAGGCGAATCATGCCCTCACCTGCCGCGAAAAACACACGGCTGTCAGAGGCGGCCAAATAGCTGGAATCGGTGCGGACGTAGCGCACCTGCCTTGGCCGGCCCACTGTTTCCAACTCGACGCGCGCTCCTGCCAGCGAAGCGACGCCCAACCAGTTCCCTTTCGCCGCCGTATTCATCAATAACCGGGCGCGCCCATTGTTAGCGGTGATCACGACGTCTAAGTCTCCATCGTTGTCCAGGTCGCCAAACGCCGCGGAACGATAGATGCCGAGGCGCTCCAGGGCAGGCTCAGCGGCTTTCTCGAAACGTCCATTGGCTTGGCGCAGCAGAAGATTCCGCTCCAGGAACGGTTGGGGCTGTCCGCGTTGCTCTTCGCGCCGCGTGACGGCTCCATTGGCGAGAAACAGGTCGAGGTGACCGTCACGGTCGAAGTCCAACCAGCCGGCGCCAAAGCCGGTAAATAAGTACGTGAGAGCGTGGATGCCCGTGCGGGCGGAGACATCGACGAATTCGCCATGGCCGGAATTGGCGAATAGCGTCGCCCCTTCGCGCATCAGGTTCAGAACCAACAGGTCCTCGTCGCCGTCATTGTCGTAGTCGCCCAGCGCGACGCCCATGCCCGCCTTGGCGAGACCGTTCTCGCTGTAGGCCACGCCGCTCTGCAAGGCCTGTTCGGAAAAAGTGCCGCGTCCACTGTTGATCCACAAATGATTGGCCGCGGAATCGTTCGCGACAAACAAGTCGAGGAAGCCGTCCTGGTTGGCGTCGAAGGCCACCACGCCCAGCGCGGGGCCGGCCGCTTTATCGAGGCCGGCGCGGGTCGTCACTTCTTCGAAACGGCCACGCTGGTTGTGAAAGAGATGGGATGTCGCCGCGCGGTAGGCGCGGGGCGTGCAGTAGTCGAGTTCTCCGGTGGGTGCGGTGCAGCGCTTGTTGCCGGCGAATTGGTAGTCAAGGTAGTTGAGGATCACCAAGTCCTGCCAGCCGTCATTGTCGTAGTCGAAAAATGAGGCGCTGGTCGACCAGCGGCCTGGGAGTTGGATGCTGGGTGACAGGGCGGTGACATCGCGGAAAGTGCCGTCGCCTTGATTGCGATAGAGCCGGTTTCCGCCGAAGCCGGTGATCAGCAGGTCGGTGTGGCCATCTTGGTCGAAGTCCGCGGTCGCGGCGCCCATGCCAAAGTTCGTGTGCTCCAATCCCGCCTCGCGGGTCACCTTGGCGAACGTTCCCCGTTCGTTGCGCAGCAATTCATTGGAACCCGCGCTGGGATGGCCTTGCAGTAGAAAAATGTCGAGGTCACCATCGCCGTCGTAGTCGAGCAACGCGACGCCGGAGCCCATGATTTCCGGCATGTAGAAATCACCTTTCGCTCCGGATGAATGGGTGAACGGCAATTCGACCTCCGCAAAATAGGGGCGAGCGGTGGGTGGGGGCGACGATTGATTCTGGCAGCCGGTGAAGCACCAGATGGCTAGCGAGAGTAGGGCGAGTCGAGAAAGCATCTACACCTGCCAGGATAGTGCAACCGGCTACAATTTGGTTGGATGCTTACCCCAGAATGGCTGCGCGCGGGAATGCTGACGGCGCTGTTCCTGCTGGCTGCGTGCCAGCCGAAACGGCCCCTGCCGGACTTGCCCGCCGTCGCACTCGAAGACGCCCAACCGGCGGTGCGCTCGGTTATCGAAGCGGCTCTCTTCGCCGCCCGCGCGAAACCGCAAGATGCGAGCGCTGTTGCTCAATTGGGCATGGCGCTCGACGCCCATCGCCAGTTTGCCGGGGCGACGCAGGCCTATGAGCGTGCTACGCTCCTCGATTCCACCCAGCCGGACTACCCGTACTACTGGGGATCCGCCTTGGCGAGCGACGGCCGCTACACTGAGGCCGTGCCTCCGCTGCGCACCGCGCTTCGGTTGCGGGATAGTCTTCCCGTGCGTCTGCGTCTGGGAGAAGCGCTGTACGCCGCCGGCCTCACCGCGCAGGCCCGGATCGAGTACGAGGCGGCGATCCTGGCCAATCCCAACTTGGCGGCGGCCCATTTTGGCCTGGGGCTTTGCCTCACCGGCGTCGAGGCCATCGCCTCCTTCAATCGGGCAATCGAACTCTATCCCCGCTACGGCGCCGCGCGTTTTGCGCTGGCGGGTGTCTACCGTCAGACCGGCCAGCGTGCCGAGGCGGAAGCTTTGCTCGTGAACTACGAGCGCGACAAATTGCTGGCCCCGCCTATCGACGATCCAGCCATGGCCGCGATTCAGGCCCTGGACGCTTCGGCGAACGGGCTGTTACGGAGGGCCCAGGCGGCGGAGCGGCAAGGTCAATTGGCCGAGGCGCTGAGCTTGCAAAAACGCGCGCTAGCAGCGGACCCAAAACTGGCGCAAGCCTGGGTGAATCTCGTCTCGCTTCATGGCCGCCTGGGACAGCCGGAGGAGGCCGAGGCCGCCTACCGCCGCGCCGTGGCGCTGGAGCCCAAGAACGCCGAGGCTCACTATAACTTTGGCGTCCTATGCGCGCAGGCCAATCGGCGCGACGAAGCGAGGCAGGCCTTCGCCGCTGCCGTCGCCGCCGATCCCGGAAACGCCATGGCCCTCGACAACTGGGGGGCGATCGTCGAGCAGCAAGGCCCGGGCGCGTGGGCTCTGGCGCGGCAATTGTATCAACGCGCCATCGCGGCAGACCCCGGTCTACGCTTGGCGCACTATCATCTGGGCCGCAGCTACGCCAATCAAGGGCGTTATCGAGAGGCGATCGCGGCCCTGGAAAAGTCGGTGGAAACCGTTGACGAGCAGACGCCCGGGTTTCGCTATGCCCTCGGCGCCACCTACGCGCGGGCGGGGGAGCGAACCCGGGCAGTGCAAATTCTGGACCGCGCCCGCCAGGAGGCCCTCCAGTGGCAACAATCAGCGCTGGCCTCCACGATTACCGGGGATCTGGCGGTGCTTCAGCCTTAGGACTGGTGGGGACGTCTGAAAACAGTTACACTCACCTCATTAGCTGTTGCTTCAAGAAAAAGTCAAAAGGAGCTTTGCGTGAACTTTAGACCCACATTCATCGCCTTGCTGGTAGCCTCGGTTCTCACCGCGGTTTCAGCCAACGCGCAGGTGCTGTACGGCAACCTGGTTGGCAACGTGACTGACGCCCAACAGGCCGTCATCACGGGCGCCAGCATCTCAATCACCAGTCCGCTGACGGGCTATTCCACCGACACCAAGACCGACGACCGTGGCGTTTACGAGATTCGTAACATTCCGCCCGGAGTCTACACCATCAAGATTACGGCGGCAGGCTTTACTTCGTTCGAAGCCAAGGAGATTCCGATTGCGGCCAACAATATTGTCCGCATTGACGCGCCCCTCAAGGTGGGTAACGTCAGCGACACCATTACGGTGGGTGCCGAAGCGGTATCGTTGCAAACCGACAAGAGCGATTTGCACACCGACATCACCAGCAAAGAAGCGACTCAGATCCCGATTAGCGGATACCGGAACTTCCAAAGTCTGATCGACTTCGTTCCGGGTGCCAACCCGTCGAACTTCCAGAACGCCAGCACCGACACGCCGGCCCGCGCCCTAACCACCAATGTGAATGGCGCTGCCCGCAACTCGAACAACACCCGCATCGACGGAGCCGCCAGCGTCATGACCTGGTTGCCTCATCACTCCTTGTACGTGCCGGCCCTCGAAGCCATTGAAGCGGTGAATATCTCCACCAATAGCTTCGACGCCGAACAAGGCATGGCGGGAGGCGCCGCCATCTCGGTGAATACCAAGAGTGGCACCAACGCCTTCCACGGCGTGGCCTTCCTCTACCATGCGAATCACAAATGGGGTGCCAAGAATCTCTTCTTTAATCCCAACACTCCCGCCGGTCCCAACACCCCGCAGCGTATCGACAATCAAGGTGGCGGCACGTTCGGTGGGCCGATCATCAAGGATAAGCTCTTCTTCTTTACTTCCTGGGAACGCACCACGACCGCCGAGCGCGGCAACGGGTTGCTGAGTGTACCCACGCCGGCCGTGCGTAACGGTAATTTCGATGGACTCGCTACCATTTTCGATCCCGCCACCGGCACTCCGACCGGCACGGAGCGCACGCCCTTCCCGGGCAACCAAGTGCCCACGGCGCGTTGGAGCCAAGCCGCCCGCACTTTACAAGGCTTCATCCCGCTGCCCAATACTGGCGCCGGCCAACTCAACAACTTCTTCGCCGCCGTGCCTTATTACTTTAAGCGCGACATGGTGGATGTGAAGGTGAACTGGACACCGAACGCTAAAACCAACGTCTTCGGCAAGTACAGTGTCATGATCGCCCCCGTCACTGCCGGTGCTCCGCTCGGTGAGGCCCTCGGCGGCTATCCCGGTGGCGCTGCAGGTGCCGCCGGAATCGGTACCGGCAATAACAAAACCGACGTCTTTGGCGGCGGCGTTAGCCATGTGATCTCGCCGAACTTGCTCTTCGATGCCAACTACGGCGGTACCTTCATGCACCATGACACCAACGGACCGGACTTCGGCAAGAACATCGGCACCGATGTGCTGCGGATCCCCGGCACCAATGGCCCGGATCCTCGGCAGAGTGGCTTCCCCATCTTCAATATCAGCGGCTACTCTTCGCTGGGCAATACGAATAACTGGAGCCCGGTGGTTCGCGACGATAAGGTCTTTACCTATGTCGCCAACCTCAATTGGACCAAGGGAGCCCACAACATTCGTTTCGGCATCGACTTCATTCATCACCAGATGAATCACTGGCAGCCCGAATTAAACGGCTACGGCCCTCGCGGCGGTTTCAACTTCGTCAACGGTGTCACCGGCCTCAGCGGCGGACCCGCGGCTAACAACTTCAACGCTTACGCTTCGTTCCTTCTCGGTTTGCCGGGTGTGATGGGTAAGGCCTATCAGTTCTACGACCCCATGCGCACGCGGGAGTTCCAGCAGGGCTACTACATTCGCGATAACTGGCAAGTCAATCGTAAACTCAGTCTGAACATCGGCATGCGCATGGAGCATTTTCCCATCATGAGCCGCGGGGAATTTGGGATCGAACGCTATGATCCGATTACCAACAAAGTGCTCATCGGCGGGCGGGGTAACGTGCCGCGCAATGCCGGCACGGACGCGATCGCTATCATGTGGGCGCCGCGCATGGGCATGGCTTATCGCTTGAACGAGAAGACCGTGATTCGCGCCGGCTATGGGATCACCAATGACCCTTACCCCGTAAGCCGTCCGCTGCGTAGTCCTTTCCCCGCCGTGATTGTGGACGAGTATATTCAAACCAACGGTTTCGTGCCAGGTGGCTCTCTTGCCACGGGCATTCCAGCCGTGCGTTTTCCGGACATCTCCTCCGGAGTCATCGATATTCCGAACACCATCTCGACCAATTCGCTGCAGCCGGGTAAGTTCAAGCGCGGTTACATCCAAAGCTACAACTTCACCATCCAGCGCGAACTGCCGGGCGGCTTCGTCTTGCAGACCGGCTACGTGGGAACCCGCTCCATCCGTTCGGGCGTCACTTACTTCAACGGCAATGCCGGGTTGGTTCCTGGGGCCGGCGTCAACGGGCGTCCTTTGCGCGGCACTTTCGGCGTGGGCGTTGACCGGAACTTCTTCATCCCGATGGGCTTCAATCGCTACGACGGCCTACAGACCAACCTCAGCCGCCGCTTCAGTGGTTTCTTCCTCACCATGTCTCACACCTGGTCGAAGACGATTTCCACGGTTCCTGGCGGCGCCAACAACGCGAATGGCTTAGGTCAAGCCGGAGGCAACTCCGACAATGGGCTCGCCTTCTACGTTCCTTCGCAATTCGGCGCCAATCGCGCGCTCGCCGCATTCGATCGCAATCAGGTTTTCCAGACCGCGATCACTTACGAATTGCCGTTTGGCAGGGGCAAGAGCTACCTCACCGATGGCCCGGCCAGTAAGGTGCTTGGTGGTTGGCAGATCAACTCCTCGCTCTCGGCTGTATCCGGCAATCCCTTCACTGTACTGTCGGACGGTGCTTCCCTCAACGCTCCGGGCAATGTCCAGGTCGCCGATCAGGTTAGCCCCGTCCGCAAGCTGGGCGGCGTGGGCCTGGGCGACCCTTACTACGATCCAACTTCGTTCGCACCGGTCACCGGAGCGCGTTTCGGCAACCTGGGTCTCTACAACCTCCGCGGACCCGGCTTCTTCAACATGAACGCCGGTCTCTTCCGCTCCTTCAAGTTCACCGAGCGCTGGAACCTTCAGTTTCGGGCCGAGGGCTTGAACGTAACCAACACTCCGCAATTGCAGAACCCGAATGTGACCGTCACCGCGCCTGCTAATTTCATGCGCATCACGGCCGCCAACCAAACCCAGCGGACCTTCCGCTTCGGTCTCCGTCTCGCCTTCTAAGGGACGGGTATGTCGGCAAGAGAGGCGGACCCTTCGGGGTCCGCTTTTTGGTGTTTCGCCGAATCGCCGGGTTTGGTTAGTGCCTGCTGGAGAACACGCTAATCCTCCGCAAGCGTCCCGCCTAGCCTGCCGCGCAAGCGGCGGGGCGCGTTCCCCAACCGGTCCACGTAACCCGTTCTAAAGTCCAGAATCGCCGCATTTCCCCGTGTTTGTGCTAGTTCCTCCGAAAGTTTGAGAAACTACGACCGCCATGCCAAACAACGCCAACGCAAACACCCCTACCCCCTACGGCACGGCCGGCCGTGGCACCATCTATGGCCCGAATCTGGCGAACTGGCACTTCACCCTGGGCAAATCCTTCCAGCTCTCCGAATGCTTCCGGCTCCAGTTCCGGTCGGAATTCTTCAATGCCTTCAACCAGGTGAACTACGACAATCCGGGCACCAATGTCTCGGCCGGCGCCAGCTTCGGCATCATCACCAGTGCCCTGCCCGGACGCAGCATTTAGCTGGGCTTGAAGCTGTGGGGATGTGTCAGTTTCCATAGATCGGGAAAGGGCGCTGGAGTTCGGCGGCGGCGCATTGTGGCGCAAGGGGGCCGCCGGCGTGGCTCGATTTGGTGGCATTGCACCGTCTTGTTGAATCCCGTCGCATTACCGCCGGGTCCGGTGCCGAGGAATGGCGTTCCAGGCGAGAGGGTGGAGCCCGAGTCCGCACGGCACGCTGGGCAGTTGGCTTCACCTCTTACTCGGGTAGGGGGGTGCGCCTACCCCCCTCATGTCACCGATCTCCTATGTCACCGATCTCCAGGTTGTGATCGCCTCTTCGACGGGAAGTTTATCAGTGGTACAAGTCGGCTTGCAGAGTTGTACAAGTTTGGGTTAGCCTGAGGGGATGGCGATGACAATTTCAAAGGCCCGGCAAAACCTGTTCGCGCTGGCCGAAGCGGCGTCGCGCGGGGAGAAGGTGGAGTTCGTGTATAAGGGCAAAACGATTCAGCTGGTGGCCGAGAAGAAGCCATCTAAGCTTGCCCGATTGCGACCGATGCCCGGCATTGAGCCGGGCGTTACGTTCGAAAACATTGAAGGTGACTTGCGGCAGATGAATGCGGAAATCACCGCTGAATGGGAACGGCGCAACCGCTAACAGTAGGGAATGAACGCCTACCTTGACACGCACGTCGCGGCGCATTTGGCCGCCGGCGAGTTGAACAAATTGAGCCGGGCGGCGCGGTCAGCAGCTGAACGTTACGACCTGCTGATCTCGCCGATGGTGAGAGTGGAGTTAGAGTACCTATACGAGGTTCGGCGTAGCCCACATCGAGCGGATCTAGTGTTATCCCACCTCGCCGATTCGCTAAACGTGCTGGTTTGCCCGCTGCCGTTTGACCGCGTGGCAAGGGCGGTTTGCCACGAGTCCTGGACCCGCGACGTTTTCGACCGGTTCATCGTCGCGCACGCCCGGTGCGCTCCGGATGGCCATCTGATCACGGCCGATGAGACGATTCGGGCGAACTATCATCGGGCGGTCTGGTAGTTACCTAACCGGGACCCTAACATAGACCCTCAGAGATCGGTGACATAGACCCTCAGATCCCGATCTCACCTGTCGTTGCGGTAAAACTAAGAAACGGTTGGGGATGTGTCCGTTTCCATAAATCTGGAAAGGATACCCGCGTGCTCACCCCCCTCATCTTTTTTCGAAAATAAATGAGAGGAATAGGCGGCGAAAAACACTTAACAGTGAATGGCCAGAAAACCAAGATTCGCGCCTCCGCACCACGCGCTGCACATCACGCAGCGAGGGAATTATCGACAGCCGGTCTTTTACAGCGACGAGGACCGGGAGTGCTTCCTGGGCCAGGTCGATCACCACGCCGATCAGCGCCAAGTATAGGTGCATGGGCACGTGTTGATCACGAATCACTTTCACCTGGTGGTGACCGGGCAGGTGGAACAAGGTCAGCCGGTTTATGCAGCACGTGACGGGGCAATATGCGCAATATTTGCACCGCCGACTGAATCGGCGGGGCCGGTTGTGGCAGAGCCGATTTTACTCTTGCGTGTTGGATCGACGCCATTTTCTCACCGCGCTGGCTTACGTTTACCTAGATCCGCAGCGGGCGCGGTTGGTGGAGACTGCGGCGGAGAGTACCGGCGGAGTTCAGCGGCGGCGCATGTGGGACTGACTGAGGGGCCTGGCTGGCTCGATTTGGCGGCGTTGCACGGGCGGGCGACGGCGAGCGACTGCGCGGCGCGCTTGTGACAGGGGATGGAGCGTGGCGAACTGGCGGCAATTCGTCGGGCGACGCAGA
>Ga0209591_10005553_pt1 | contig 14054 bp, 11 predicted proteins | sample MAT01_FD_187207 | JGI IMG/M metagenome (GOLD analysis project Ga0209591, IMG submission 187207) | Freshwater microbial communities from Lake Fryxell liftoff mats and glacier meltwater in Antarctica - MAT-01 (SPAdes) (version 2) | ecosystem: Environmental > Aquatic > Freshwater > Ice > Liftoff... | reverse complement strand
TTTATCATAGAATTTCAGTTTGGTTCTTTGACAGTTTCGCAAATGACCGCTTACAAGTACTTCCTGCCTAGCCTTAAAAACTAGGCAGAATCGCCCCGCTCTTCGGAGCGGGGCGCGGATTGAAACGTCCGCGAAGATTTACACGCGATGAAACAAATCGATCGCCCCGCTCTTCGGAGCGGGGCGCGGATTGAAACTTTTCTGCCGCCGGGGGGTACCTAGGCCCGCCCCATCGCCCCGCTCTTCGGAGCGGGGCGCGGATTGAAACACTTTACCGCGATGGAAGTCCCATTCATCACCAGATCGCCCCGCTCTTCGGAGCGGGGCGCGGATTGAAACATTCCTTCATTCGCACAGTCTCTTGTCTGACTAATCGCCCCGCTCTTCGGAGCGGGGCGCGGATTGAAACATGATGCTCTCGTAATGCTCGACGGTGATTTCGACATCGCCCCGCTCTTCGGAGCGGGGCGCGGATTGAAACTTTGGCTTGCGGGGTCCAATCTGAGACCCCGAGATATCGCCCCGCTCTTCGGAGCGGGGCGCGGATTGAAACACTCGCAGCGGGTGAGCTGTTCCAATCGTCTCTGAATCGCCCCGCTCTTCGGAGCGGGGCGCGGATTGAAACGCTCTGTCGAAGCAGTAGAGCAGACCGCTGTTCGATCGCCCCGCTCTTCGGAGCGGGGCGCGGATTGAAACTTTCGTTCGGTCTCGTCGTCCACCGGTTCAACCGCATCGCCCCGCTCTTCGGAGCGGGGCGCGGATTGAAACGAGCAGATTATCGGCACCGCCCTGGTCGATGGATATCGCCCCGCTCTTCGGAGCGGGGCGCGGATTGAAACATTTTCGGTGATGCTGTTCCGGCCGGATATTACATCGCCCCGCTCTTCGGAGCGGGGCGCGGATTGAAACGTCGCACGGCTGATGGGGCGAGCTTCCCCCGAGCATCGCCCCGCTCTTCGGAGCGGGGCGCGGATTGAAACATGACGGCGATGCTCGGTCCTGTGTCCCATGCCATCGCCCCGCTCTTCGGAGCGGGGCGCGGATTGAAACGCGATTACCACGCGCTACCTGCTCGGTAAAGTCGGATCGCCCCGCTCTTCGGAGCGGGGCGCGGATTGAAACCGGGAAAAACTCATTCGCTGGCTCACCGAGGAAATCGCCCCGCTCTTCGGAGCGGGGCGCGGATTGAAACACTCGCAGCGGGTGAGCTGTTCCAATCGTCTCTGATCGCCCCGCTCTTCGGAGCGGGGCGCGGATTGAAACTCAAAGGCTCTAGTCTGATCGGTCGCCTGCTCCACATCGCCCCGCTCTTCGGAGCGGGGCGCGGATTGAAACATACTGCTGCACGGCAGAATCAGGAGAAGTGCGCAGATCGCCCCGCTCTTCGGAGCGGGGCGCGGATTGAAACGAATTTCGATTCGTGCCGCTGCAATTTTTTGAGAAATCGCCCCGCTCTTCGGAGCGGGGCGCGGATTGAAACGATAAGGCCGCGATTCGGATATACTCCGCTCGCGAGATCGCCCCGCTCTTCGGAGCGGGGCGCGGATTGAAACTCATCGGTGCAAATGAGCAGGTGCCGCCGCGCGATATCGCCCCGCTCTTCGGAGCGGGGCGCGGATTGAAACACGCTCGCAAAGCACTTCACGGGTCCACAAAACATATCGCCCCGCTCTTCGGAGCGGGGCGCGGATTGAAACTTCCTGACTGAGTCCGACGATGAGCGCTCCATCGATCGCCCCGCTCTTCGGAGCGGGGCGCGGATTGAAACAGTCGCCATGCGGCATGAAAGCCTCGGCGCGCTATCGCCCCGCTCTTCGGAGCGGGGCGCGGATTGAAACAATGATCCCTCGCGCTTTGTTTTCGATTTGTGGGCATCGCCCCGCTCTTCGGAGCGGGGCGCGGATTGAAACATCGTGCGTCTGTGGCGCGGCGGTGATTTGTCCAATCGCCCCGCTCTTCGGAGCGGGGCGCGGATTGAAACATCCCGACGTGCAATCCATCGCGAACCAGTATCCAATCGCCCCGCTCTTCGGAGCGGGGCGCGGATTGAAACTCGAAGGCCCGGCGCATCTTGGGGAATATATCTCGCATCGCCCCGCTCTTCGGAGCGGGGCGCGGATTGAAACGGTACGCGGCCGCACGGGGCCGACACCGAGGGGATATCGCCCCGCTCTTCGGAGCGGGGCGCGGATTGAAACGCCGGGGGGTACCTAGACCCGCCCCGACCCCGCATCGCCCCGCTCTTCGGAGCGGGGCGCGGATTGAAACTCCGAATACTTGAGCGAGAAGCAAGCCGAGGCATATCGCCCCGCTCTTCGGAGCGGGGCGCGGATTGAAACATTGCATGGTCATTGCATCCCGACGTGGTGGGGTATCGCCCCGCTCTTCGGAGCGGGGCGCGGATTGAAACGGATCCACGGCCCTCGGCAAGACGCTCAATCGTATCGCCCCGCTCTTCGGAGCGGGGCGCGGATTGAAACACTCGCAACGGGCAACACGCGCACTTTGCCGGATATCGCCCCGCTCTTCGGAGCGGGGCGCGGATTGAAACGTAGTGAGCCCGATCCCTCTGATGAGCTTGTCGAATCGCCCCGCTCTTCGGAGCGGGGCGCGGATTGAAACGCTGATTGTCTGCGCGGCATCCGCTAGTTTTGCATCGCCCCGCTCTTCGGAGCGGGGCGCGGATTGAAACAGCGCGGTTTCGTCGGCCGTGAGTTTCGCCGTGATCGCCCCGCTCTTCGGAGCGGGGCGCGGATTGAAACAAGCCAAAGCCTCAACCCCCGTTTCCAAATGACATCGCCCCGCTCTTCGGAGCGGGGCGCGGATTGAAACACATTGCCGGGAAAAACTCATTCGCTGGCTCACAATCGCCCCGCTCTTCGGAGCGGGGCGCGGATTGAAACAACGAAGCCCGGTTCACCGCCACGAATTATTCGGATCGCCCCGCTCTTCGGAGCGGGGCGCGGATTGAAACACCGCCGATGCGCAAATGATCAGCGAAACTTTGCATCGCCCCGCTCTTCGGAGCGGGGCGCGGATTGAAACATTTGCAGCCAGGATAAGTTCCCTCGCCGATGTTATCGCCCCGCTCTTCGGAGCGGGGCGCGGATTGAAACACGATCCTCGCGGCCGGCGATGATGAGAGCCTGCATCGCCCCGCTCTTCGGAGCGGGGCGCGGATTGAAACGAGCAATGAGCGGCGACATATCGTCGCGCGAGATGATCGCCCCGCTCTTCGGAGCGGGGCGCGGATTGAAACTTGGTCAAAGAAGGCCTGACGCATTTCTCCCCGCATCGCCCCGCTCTTCGGAGCGGGGCGCGGATTGAAACTCTGTCCTTATCGCGGTCCTGCTCTTTTCGAGCTATCGCCCCGCTCTTCGGAGCGGGGCGCGGATTGAAACGGGCCCGTGACCTTGCGAAACACGCGGAAGCGGCCATCGCCCCGCTCTTCGGAGCGGGGCGCGGATTGAAACATGGTTAAGCGCGCGCGATACGCTCTCCCTGGGGATCGCCCCGCTCTTCGGAGCGGGGCGCGGATTGAAACAACTCGCTCGCGTTGGTGATGAGGTCGGTGAGTTATCGCCCCGCTCTTCGGAGCGGGGCGCGGATTGAAACGCCGTCGATTACATGGCCCCTGCGCTGCCGGTGGGATCGCCCCGCTCTTCGGAGCGGGGCGCGGATTGAAACATAAAAAACCTGTTGGCTGAAATGGGCTATCAGCATCGCCCCGCTCTTCGGAGCGGGGCGCGGATTGAAACGGTACATCGGCCCTCGGCAAGACGCTCAATCGCGATCGCCCCGCTCTTCGGAGCGGGGCGCGGATTGAAACGCAGGCACCGATGCTTTGCTGACCGGCACCAGCGAATCGCCCCGCTCTTCGGAGCGGGGCGCGGATTGAAACGTCCTTCGGTGGTGGGCCGCGCCCGAGCACTGGCCATCGCCCCGCTCTTCGGAGCGGGGCGCGGATTGAAACAGGATGCGTTTGTCCAGTTCTTGTTCGGTTCGGAATCGCCCCGCTCTTCGGAGCGGGGCGCGGATTGAAACCGATGGCGAGCGCTTGCGTGCGCAGCGCATCGACATCGCCCCGCTCTTCGGAGCGGGGCGCGGATTGAAACGAGACGTAGGGCTTGTGAAAAACGATCCAGTGCGATCGCCCCGCTCTTCGGAGCGGGGCGCGGATTGAAACTTTCGTCGGTGTACGCGATATTACCGGTGAGTGTATCGCCCCGCTCTTCGGAGCGGGGCGCGGATTGAAACAATCCCCGTATGGGATTCTCGCCCAGCCGTCGCATCGCCCCGCTCTTCGGAGCGGGGCGCGGATTGAAACGCGGTTAATGGCGCGGTCAGTGACCGCTCTGGCGTATCGCCCCGCTCTTCGGAGCGGGGCGCGGATTGAAACAATTATTTTAACGAGTTGGTCCAAGAGGTGAAACACATCGCCCCGCTCTTCGGAGCGGGGCGCGGATTGAAACTTCTGCATTTCGGTTTGCTGCCGCGTCTGACTTTATCGCCCCGCTCTTCGGAGCGGGGCGCGGATTGAAACAAGCACGATCTCGCCGACCTCTCTCCCGAGACCGCATCGCCCCGCTCTTCGGAGCGGGGCGCGGATTGAAACATATCGAAGGTGGTGGAGGCGGAGGCGGAGCCGTATCGCCCCGCTCTTCGGAGCGGGGCGCGGATTGAAACAGGATGCGTTTGTCCAGTTCTTGTTCGGTTCGGAGATCGCCCCGCTCTTCGGAGCGGGGCGCGGATTGAAACTGATCCGTACGTGTTCTTGAAAAAGATACGAGAAGATCGCCCCGCTCTTCGGAGCGGGGCGCGGATTGAAACTTGTGAACTGCAAGTTCGCTTGGCTGCAAGGCTATCGCCCCGCTCTTCGGAGCGGGGCGCGGATTGAAACTCCGAAGGTTGGGTTTTCCTTGCCGAGCTGCGGATATCGCCCCGCTCTTCGGAGCGGGGCGCGGATTGAAACGGCCATAACTACCAAGGGCACGGCCATTACGCCGATCGCCCCGCTCTTCGGAGCGGGGCGCGGATTGAAACAGCAATTTAAATCACCGGGAGTGCCTCCATCCCCATCGCCCCGCTCTTCGGAGCGGGGCGCGGATTGAAACGCCGCCGCCGGCGTACGAGAACTGGATAGCCTGATCGCCCCGCTCTTCGGAGCGGGGCGCGGATTGAAACTGGCTACAGGGGTCCGGCTCATTCGGAAAGAGAATATCGCCCCGCTCTTCGGAGCGGGGCGCGGATTGAAACAAGCGCTCCGACAATTGAAACGTCAGGCGCGCTATATCGCCCCGCTCTTCGGAGCGGGGCGCGGATTGAAACAGACGAACGCCTGCGGTTTTTTTCTGTGCTCATATCGCCCCGCTCTTCGGAGCGGGGCGCGGATTGAAACAGCACGACCCGCCTCGTGACCGGTCAACCCCAGCCCATCGCCCCGCTCTTCGGAGCGGGGCGCGGATTGAAACAAGGCCACCGTACCCGTATTCTTGCCCGTAAAAGAATCGCCCCGCTCTTCGGAGCGGGGCGCGGATTGAAACGACAGATAGCGCGACGAGGGCCGGGGTATTGCTCATCGCCCCGCTCTTCGGAGCGGGGCGCGGATTGAAACAATATTGTCGCTCAAAGTTACCGAGGCAGCGCCATATCGCCCCGCTCTTCGGAGCGGGGCGCGGATTGAAACTGGGGAATCCACGCGAGCCCGGCATCGTGTGATGATCGCCCCGCTCTTCGGAGCGGGGCGCGGATTGAAACAGAGTCAAAGCTACGTTCCCTCCTGATATTGCGGATCGCCCCGCTCTTCGGAGCGGGGCGCGGATTGAAACATGCACAGAGCTTACCGTAATAAGCTGCGAATGACATCGCCCCGCTCTTCGGAGCGGGGCGCGGATTGAAACACCTCTTCCCATGAATTCCAAGAAGTGGGGTGTAGTATCGCCCCGCTCTTCGGAGCGGGGCGCGGATTGAAACCTGAATAAGAGCGAGGTTTGTGGAAAGTTCACACACATCGCCCCGCTCTTCGGAGCGGGGCGCGGATTGAAACAAGCCCTAGCAAGGACAAGAGCACGCGCTAAGGCTATCGCCCCGCTCTTCGGAGCGGGGCGCGGATTGAAACAGCGCAGGGTGGACTCGGCCTGCCAGCCTTCGCCATATCGCCCCGCTCTTCGGAGCGGGGCGCGGATTGAAACAAGGCAATTTGATTCTCGTAGGAAAGAGACGCCGCGCATCGCCCGAATCGTCCCCCCCGTAGCGATTTCAGGAAACGTGAGGCGGGGGGCGCGTTTTGTCTCTTGGTCTTTTAGTCTCTGAGCTCCCTTCAGGTCACGTGGTGACACTCAGCGCCGTGTGGCAAACGGGGCGATTGTTTCCAGTGCGGGGCGGGGTTTGCGCGGCAGCCAACGCGGGACGGCGCGTTTATAATCTTCGTACATCGCGCCGAATTTATAACCGAGAGCGGATTCCTCGTAGAGTGCAATATAGAGGTGCACCACGCAGACCAGGCAGACGAAGTAGATCGTGAGATCGATCGATCGGAAAAAGAGGGCCTCGCTGCCGACGAGCAGAAAAATGGCCCAAGACATAGGATTACGGACCCAGGCGTACAGACCGCGTTGCACCAGATGTTTGGTTGGAGCGATGGGAGCCGGAGTGCCTCGGCCCTTGGTGGCGAATAGCCAGACGCAATACAGATAGATCAGTGCGCCGAGGGCGAAACCGAACGCGCTCAATGAGTGAGACCAGCGCCAGATTTCCGGCCACTGGGCGCGGCGCTCAAACCAGTAAAACGGCACCCAGCCGGCGATGAGGCCGGGCACGAGCAGGATAAACAGGAGATTTTTTAGAAAGAGGATCACGCGCGGTGGTGTGACGATTTGGGCCGGTGTCACCCAAAGCGGGAAGGTGGCGGCGTGCAAGCGTCCGTTCGATCCGGTGGCGGTGCGGGGCCCGTGCCCCGAGGAGCACAAACTCACGGGTCGGGAGACCCGTGCCCCAAAACGTGCGCCGAAAAATCTTAGCCGGGATTTTTCAGTGGGTGGGTGTCGGTTTCCACACCGACACTCTGTCGCCGAGGTGGAAATCGGCGACCCCCTTTCCAGCTCAGTTGCCGGTCGGAAGCTCGAACCAAAAAATTGAACCGCCTTCAGGAGGAAATTCGGCGCCGACTTTGCCGCCTTGCAATTCGATCAGCTGCTTGACGATCGACAGGCCGAGCCCGGTGCTCTCTTCGCCGCCGGTGGGGCGAACGGAAAGTTTGGCGTATTCGGTGAAGAGGCTGGGGCGCTCTGCGGCGGGCACGCCTGGTCCGTCGTCTTGCACTTCGAGGCGGACGAATTTTCCGGCGGTGCTGGTCCGCACGAGAATCCGCTGGCCAGAGGAAAGGAATTTCACGGCATTGCTGACGTAATTGGTCAGCGCCTGATAGGCATGGCCGGCTTCCGTGCTGAAGACGGGGAGGGTTTCGGCGGCTTGAAGGCTGAGACTGATGTTTTTGTTTTGGGCGGCGGGCTCGTTCTGGGCGACGACGGCTTGGGCCAGCACGTTTAGGTTTACGCGGCCGATGCCGGGTTTTTGCACATTGAGAAAAGTATCGATGATGCTCTGCATCTGTCGGGCGGAAAAATCGATATTTTCCAATTGCTCGGTGATCGCGGGTGGGGCGCCTTTACGGCGGGCTTGCGCTCCGGCCATTAAAATCAGGCAGAGAGGATTGCGCAGATCGTGGGCGGCGATGCGCATGAATTTTTGTTTGAGCGCCAATTCTTTTTCCAATTCGCGCCGGAGCTGGCAGAGCGTGAGGTGGGTGTTGATGCGGGCGAGGGCTTCGGCGTGCTGGATGGGCTTGGTGATGTAGTCGACCGCGCCGGAGTTGAACGCGCGCACTTTTTCCGAGGTGTCGGCGAGCGCGGTCATGAAGATCACCGGAATATCCCGGGTTTCAGCGGAGGCTTTGAAGCGGCGGCAGGTCTCGAACCCGTCGATGCCAGGCATCATGACATCCAATAAAATCAGACTGGGTCGCGCGAGTTTGGTTTGAGAGAGGGCTTCTTCGCCATCTTCTGCGACCATCAGGGCGTAGCCGGCGGTAGATAGACATTCAGCCAGCACACTGAGGTTGGCGGGGGTATCATCGACGATCAAAATGGTGTCGGGCATGGTCAGTTCGAGGAAGGTGGCGTGCGATAGCGGGTCACGTAAATGCGGATCGCTTTCATGCGAAAGTGCGTGGCTAGTTCGATAATGTGGTCGGCGAAGTCGGCGTGTTCGGGCAGACGGTGGGCGAGGTCTTGCGCATAGGCGCGGACCCCCAGCACATCGCCTTTGGTGGCCAAGTCAAAGATGGCATTGGCTTCCTCCACGGCCGGCGCATTGCGGAGAATCGGAAACGGATCCCGGGATTCCCCCCCATTTGCGCGTGCACTTGTTCGCCAGGTAATGCCGAGGTGGCGTTCGAGCAGTGTGAAAAGATCTTCTTCGAAAAATGGCTTGGAGAGAAACGCGGCGCAGCCGGCGGCGAGGGCTGCTTGTTGCGGACCTTCGAGTGTGCTGGCGGAAACGGCGATGATGCAGGGCGGGCGCGTCTGATAATGGCGGAGGATCGCTTGCGCGGCAGCCATGCCATCGAGACGGGGCATGCGCAGATCCATCAACACGATATCCGGGCGCTGTTTTCGCGCCAGATCGACGGCTTCCTGTCCATCGTGTGCCGCGAGTATTTCAAAGCCGAGGGGTTGTAGCAGGTCGATTAACACGGTGCGGTTCGGCGCATGATCATCGGCGACGAGCACGTGGAGTCTGGGGCCTTCATAACCGATGACGCGACGGGTGACGTTGGGGGTGCGGTTGGCCAGCACGTCGCCGAGTACTTCCGGCAGGGAGATTTCAAACCAGAACCGTGCGCCCCAACCCAAGCGACTTTCTACGCGTAAGGTGCCGCCCATTTGGTCGACGATATTGCGACTGACGTTTAACCCGAGACCGGTGCCACCGGCGTGCTGGCTTTGTTCACCGACTTGGGAAAAAGGCTCGAAGAGCCGGGCTTGGTCTTCCGCCGAAATGCCCGGCCCCGTGTCGCTGATGGAGAAAAGAAACAAGTCGCCGGAGCGTTCGACCGTGAAAATCACCGCTCCTTGCAGGGTAAATTTCATGGCATTGCCCAACAAATTGAAAAGCACCTGACGGAGACGTTGGGAGTCGCCCCAAACGATGCGGGGGAGGTCGGGCGCGATTGAGCTTTCGAGGCGCAGGTTCTTTTCCCGGGCCCGGGGCGAGAAAAACTCCACAGCGGCGTGCGCAAACTCCGGGAGGTTGAATTCCACGGCATGGAGTTCGAGTTTGCCGGCCTCGATTTTAGCGAGATCGAGCACATCATTGATCAAGGCTAGCAGATGCTCGGCGGATTGATGAATGACCTCCACGCCATCGCGCTGTTTCGCGCTCAGCGTCTGGTCGCGATCCAGAATTTGGGTGTAGCCCAAGATGCCATTGAGCGGGGTCCGCAATTCATGGCTCATGCTCGCGAGGAATTGCGATTTGGCGCGGTTGGCGGCGTCCGCCACCTCCTTGGCCTGATGCAGCGCCTGCGCGACTTCGCGTTTACTGGTGATGTCGGCCATGACGCCTTCGAAGTGCTGCAGGCTGCCATTGGCGTTGCGGATTACGCGGATGGATTCGGTTATCCAGGCGCGGGTGCCATCAGGGCGGATGATTTCCGACTCAAAATCGGTAACCACGTCCGAATCGTGGATGAGTTGGAGAAATTGCGTTCGGCGATTATGATCGGCGTACCTCTGGTGGCTCGTGTCATGGGCGGCGGTGAGGAGGGTGGCGGGTGAGGCATAACCTAAAATGCGGGCTAGAGCGGGATTCGCGTGGATGAGCCGACCTTCGAGAGTGGAAACGTACAGTCCTTCCAAAGCGTTTTCGAAAATGCCGCGATATTGTCTTTCGGCCCGTTGCAAGGCTTCATCTGTTTCACGTCGGTGCACGGCGCTGGCCGCTTGACCGGCCACGAAGGTCAACAGGCGTTTTTCCTCATCACCATAGGCCTTGGCGTCATGGTAATCCTGGATCGCGATTACTCCGATGGCGCGACCATCAATGAGGAGTGGTACGCCCAGCCACAGAGGGGCGGGTTGATCGGTGAGTGCCGGGACGTGTTCTTTCGGCAAAATGGCGATCTCCCCAGCGGTAGTCAGGAGTGGTTGGCCGCTTTGCAGCACGTATTCAACCAGGCCGAAGCCCAGCTTTCGGTCTTCCGGGGCTGGCAGTTTTTCGTCGACGAAATACGGGAAATGCAGCGTCGTCCCATCGGCACTGAGCAGGGCGACCGAAAAATTCTTCGCCGACATCAATTCCCCGATTGTCCGGTGAAGTTCCGCAAAGAGCACGGGCAATTCGGCGTCGGTCAGCAGGACTTGGGAAATTTGGTAGGTGGCGTCTTGCACTTGTTCCCGCCGGCGCCGCTCAGTTATATTCATCCCGATGGTTAGCATGCAGGGAATGCCATTCACCTCGATGACCTCGGCACTGAGGAGCAGATGCAGGAAGGCATTCCTCTTGGTATGAAACCGTCCTTCGAAGTCTCGCACCCGGCCATTACGATGCATCAGGCTGATAAACCGGTCCCGTTGGAAAGTATCGGCCCACAGGCCTATTTCCAAGGTGCTGCGACCGATGACTTCGGCACGGCTATAACCCGAATTGCTGACAAAGGCGGCATTGACTTCGATGATTTTCCCGTTGTCGAGCCGAGCCACAATCGCGACTACCGGGATGGTTTGCAATGACTTGGCGAAATACTCCTGGGATTCACGCTGACGGATTTCACTTTGTTGCCGCCGTACAGCGGCTACGGCTTGATCGGCGACGAACAGGAGCAGGCGTTTTTCATCCTCACCATAGGCCTGTGGATTCTGGTAATCCATGACGGCGATCACGCCGATAGCCCGACCATCAAGGAGTAAAGGCACCGCGAGACTGGCAGCGGCCGGTATGGTGGTGGGTTTGAATGAACCGGTACGCCCAAGAATATTACTCATCTCCTCGCTCCGCGCCAGCAAGGGCTGCCCAGTACTGAGCACGTGTTCGATGAGGCCATTGCCCAACTGATGGGGTGCTGGAGAAGAAACGGTTTCGTCGGCAAAAAACGGATAATGGATCAAGCCGCTTTCACCACTTTGCATGGCCACCTGGAAATTACGCGCCGCCATCAGGCGATTCAGGATGTCTTGCACTTCGGAAAACATCACCTCGCGTTCCCCTCCCGTTAATAAAATCCGCGATATCTGGAAAGTCGCCTCCTGTAATTGTTCTCTGCGCCGGCGTTCCGACAGATCGAATGCGGTCAACAGCAGGCAAGAGGCACCAGCATGCGTAATAATATTAGCATTGAGCAGAACGTACCGGGGTTCACGTTTTTTGGTGAAGAAAACCGCTTCTAAATCACGGACTTGGCCGCCTTGTTGAAGCCGTTGAAACAGGTCGGCACGTTGTACCGGATCTTTCCAAATACCAAGTTCAAGCGAAGTCCGACCAAGCACTTCTACACGGGCAAAACCTGAGGCTTGCAGAAAAGCATCGTTGATTTCGAGAAAAACACCGTCCGGCAGCCGGCTGATCATGAGCATGGCCGGGCTGGCATGAAAAGCTTGAGCAAAATAATCCGGCGTGCCGCCCAAGCTTATTGCCGGACATGGGTTGTGTGCGTTGTTCGAAGCCAAGTTGCGGGGAGAATCAGGCATTTCAGGGGGGAAGCTAACTGCTATCGAAAAGAGAAATAGGGCGCAGGCAACGGCAGAGTATGCCGACCTACGCCCTATTCATTATCCCCCCCCCTACCAGAGGCCACAGAGCAGCCTCCGGCAAAAAAAATGATATCCTGATTTTATGGTCCGGGGAAAATCATCTCACGCCACAGCACGATTGTGTCGGGCCAAGCCGTCGCGCGCCCCGGTCTTGATCGTTTCAGCCAGCAGCCAGTACGCCTTGGCCCAAGCCTCGCGGGTTTCCTCCGTGAACTCGTTTCTGAGGCATCGGTTTAGAGTCCAAAGCAGGGCTTCGCAGAAAATATCATATTGTTCATCGGTGAGATGATAATCCAAATGTCGCAGCCCCATTTGGCGAAGAACGGGCAGAATGACATCGATCTGCTCGAGACTGAAAACGATGAAGCCGACACTTTGCATCATGTTGCTGCCTTGCGCGGCAATATCACCGCAGAAAGTCGTCCGCAGGGAGGGATCGAGCTCGAAAAGCCGGGCATAGAAAATCACTCCGGCATGATCAGCAATTGGGCTGATCTGGCGGAAGGAATTCTTAATCAGAGTAATTTCGCGGGGAGTCACAAGGGGATGGGTTGAAGCGTCGATGGTCTGTCCAGATTGAAACTATGCCATAAATTGTGACTTTTTGATATTGACCGGTGGGCGTTAGCCGAACGGCTAACGTGCGGCCACCAAATTTGGGGTGGTTCACTTAGCGATGCAGTCGAAATTCTGGCCCACTCTGGATTCTCGAAACGAGAAGGTGGGTCCCGGCCACTGGACGGATTTGCTTGAGTCTTAGAGGGGAAAACCCACCCGGAGGTCGGGCTCCACCTTGGGCAACTGCATCATCCCGGATCAGGCGGGCTTGAAGTACAGGGTGGGCTTTACATCCCGATTATCACGGGTCAGCTTCCCGGCGTGGAAAAAATTCTGGTGATCGACGACGAATCTCGCATGCGCAAGCTAGTGGTTGAAGCCCTAGCCGTGGAAGGCTACGTCATGGTGGAGGCGAATAATGGCCGAGAGGGCGTGGCTCTGGCCGGCCGGGAATCACCTGATCTGATCGTGTGCGATATCACGATGCCGGAAATGAACGGTCATCGCGTCTTGCAGACGCTGCGCGATCAGCCTGCCACCGCGCAAATTCCGTTTATCTTTCTGACCGGGTGGAGCGAACGCGATGATGTCCGCGCCGGGATGAATCTGGGAGCCGACGATTATTTGGTGAAACCGGTTGATCCCGCCGAGTTGCTCGCGGCGGTCCGCTCACGACTGCAGCGGCGCAAACAGACGGCCGGTCCCGCGAATAACCAACCCAAGGCAGAGGCGACGCCTGCAGCGTTGGCCATCGCGCTTGACCTCACGGCGCGGGAAGCGGAAATCCTTTACTGGGTGGTGCAGGGCAAAACAAATCCGGAAATCGGTATTATTCTCAGTATCCAGCTCACGACGGTGAAAAAGCATTTGGAAAGCATTTATGCAAAACTGGGCGTCGAGAACCGCACGTCTGCCGTCACCACGGCGCTGGAAAAACTGGGTCGGTAAATATACTCCGTTTGTTGACCTGAATCTAATCTGCGCTTTCCCTTCTTGATCATTCGGATGTCCGATTGCGGTTTACCGCAGTAAAAGACCAGATGAGAGGCTTGCCCCTGAAAACGAGCCGTTAGATTTGACCCATTAACGGACGGGTGTGATTAATTCCGTGCCTGGGCGAGATCGGTCCAGTAGGCGGGCCAGCCGCCGTTTGCGCGGACGGCGCGGGCGTGGGTGATGGCTTCGGAGTTGGCGCGCAGCCACGCTCCGCCGGCGATTTTGAGGCGGTGCTGGAGGACGTGCCGCTGGCCGCTTTCAATCAGCCCGGAGCCGAGCGGCAGGTCGCGCGCGAGCGCGCGCGGGTAGCCGAGTTGATCGCGGCGATTATCCAAGCAGCGGTGCGCGGCGCACACGGGGGCGGCGGGGTGGCGGCGGGTTCGAGCCGGGTGGCGAGTTCGGCGAGGACGGCGGCGTGCTCGCCGGCGCAGAGCCGCGTTTTCTGCCGGGCGAGATAGTCGGGTTGGTCCGGCGGGGCGGCGGCGGCGAGGTATTCGCTGACGTGGAATAGATCGAGGAGGAAATAGCCTCGGGTGCCGAAGCACTGTTTGGTCAGGCGGGCGATCCACTCGGCACCGTCGCCCACGGCGTGAATCGCGCTCGGGCTGGCCCAGCCGGCTTGCCGGGCGGTGTGTTCCCCTTGGGCGGCCACCTCGCCGAGGTCGCCGCAGCTCACGCCGTAGTAGGTCTGGG